>Ga0209061_1002160_pt1 | contig 26599 bp, 26 predicted proteins | sample Coa_R1_10_FD_187157 | JGI IMG/M metagenome (GOLD analysis project Ga0209061, IMG submission 187157) | Surface soil microbial communities from Centralia Pennsylvania, which are recovering from an underground coalmine fire - Coalmine... | ecosystem: Environmental > Terrestrial > Soil >... | reverse complement strand
CTTTACCGTCATTATGGAAGAGGGCGAGGGTGGGGCCGACGAGGAGGATATCGAGGTTGCCGTCGTTATCGAAATCGAGGAAGGCGCATCCGTTGCCGATGGATTGGAGGATGTTGAGAGGTCGAGGGCCGGGGATGACCCACCGATAATCCAAACCGGCATCGGCGGACACGTCAATAAAGCGCGGTCCGTTTGGCGGATCGGTAGGGTTGTTAGCACGACAGCCGGCACATCCGAGAAGAGAAAGGGCAAGCAGTTGGCGGCGAGAGAGGCGTGCGGCATTCATGGCGCAGCTCCGGCAGCAGAAGAGGAAGACGGGGTGGGAGTTGGCATCGCATTGATTTTGGCAATGAGGGCTTCTAGCTCTTGTCGGGCTACCTGTAACTGCGGCGCGCGAAGAAGCAGCAGACGATAATCGCGAAGCGCCTCCATGAGGTAGCCGTGTCGGGCGTGCAGACGTGCAAGTTGTAGGCGAGCCTCTATATCGTTAGGGTATGTGGCGATGTGTTCACTTAACGCTCTCTCCTTAAGCCGATAAGCCACAAGAGCCTGGTGCTTTTGTGCGGCTTGGCGGTAGAGGCTTGTCAGCCCCAAGTGCCGATAGACGTTGCTTAGGTCGAACTCTAGGGACTCATCGTTTGGATTTAGCATCTCTGCTGCCTCCAGCCAAGAGCGTGCTTTCAGCCAGTTGTCCTCAGCTGCGTAGCTTTGACCGAGAGCGTGAAGAGCATCGAACACCCCTTGTGGTGTAAGAGTAGCACGCAGTGCAAGCGCTTGCAGCAGTTGTGCCCGAGCTGCCTCGTAGTCATTGGGGGAGTGGGCGATGCGTAACCGTATCTTCCCTAATTCCAGGTGGGTTATGCCCTGCTTGGGCGCTTCGAGCACACCGGTATCCAGTTCCTGAAGAGCCTCTGGAAAGCGATTCAGATCGGCTAAAGCCACTCCTAAGCTGGTGTGTGAGCGCCAATCCTTGGGTTGTAAACGAAGGGCGTGTTGGAAAGCGACAACAGCTTTTTCGTCGTCTCTTTGCGCTTGCGCAGATATACCAAGAAGCTGCCACGCTTCCAGCAGTTTTGGATCGAGCGTCGCGGCCTGTTGTGCCTCGGTACAGGCGGTTGGAAAGTAGCCGTTTTGGTAGAGCAGAAGCCCCATCATGAGATGGGGATAGGCGCTCTTGGGGTGTTGTTGCAGAAAGCGATTGAGCACATCGTAAGTCTGCTGAGGCCCCATCTGCTTGATGGCCAGGGGCGTCCATGCCTTCCAGGCAGAGGCGTAGTTGGCGTTCAGGCTTATGGCCTGCCAATAGGCCTGAAGCGCTTCCGGTAGCTTTTGAAGTTCTTCCTCACGTTTGCCCAAGTAGTAAAACGCTACAGGGTTGTTGGGATGCTGCTGAACATAGTTTTTAAGTTCAGACAGGGAGGCACGATCGAACTGCGGCCGCTGTGTTGCGATGAAATAGATGGCGCCGCCAAGGCCTGTAATGAGGAGGGCTAAAACAACGCGGAGCGTATAGCGGCGACGAATATGGGTGGTGGAAGCTGTTTTGGAGGCTTGATAGGATGGCGTGGCAGGTTCTGGTGCACTCATGGTTGAGCTAGGTCCGAAGGGTGATCGGGAAGAATAGCTTGCAGTTCATGCTGGGCTTGTTTCTCTTCCTGATGGTGCGATAGAAGGTAGGCATACTCGCGTGAAGCATCTACCACATCCCCATGCGAGGCATAGAGGCGCGCAAGACGTAAACGGAGGGCAGGGTTATTCGGGGTAGCGGCTATCTGAGCGGAGAGCTGTTTGATCTGTAGTTGGTAAACAAGCAGCTGTTGGTGACGCGACATAGCAATAGATGCCAACTTATGGTTACCTAAGGCTGTATAAGCGTGGGCGAGATCAAACTGGATTTGTGGGTTGGCCGGTTCCAACTTTTGTGCGCGGAGGAGCCAATTAAGCGATGCTTGTGGCCGTCCCTGTTGAAGGTCTAGCTCGCCCAATGTTTGCAGGGTGGCAAAAAGTTGGGGAGGTGACATAAGGTCTTCATGCAGCAGGGCAGCGTGAAGATATTGCCGCGCTTGGTTGGCATCTTGTGGGGTGGTGCTGCGTTTTGCATAGCACTGCCCGAGGTCTAGAAGCGGCGCCGGCTGATTTGGCGCCGCCCTGGTCGCCCTCTCTAGAACAGGTATAGCATCCATGTAGCGACATTCGTGCAGGAGCGCTTCGCCCAGGCCGGTTAGAGGTCGCCAATCGGCAGAGCGGAGCTGTTGGGCCTGCTTAAAAGTGGCTTCGGCATGGGCGTAGTCTGCTTGTTGGAGTTGGGCTTGTCCAAGCAGGATGAGGGCTTCAAAGTTGGAAGGTTGCAGATGAAGCGCCCGCTGCGCATATTCTTGGGCACTTGCCGGGTAGTTCCAAAGCATGTAGACTTTGGCAAGTTGCACAAGAGCGGGCACACTATGAGGAAACTGTTTAAGGTAAGCAAGCAAGATCATCTGTCCACCGATAGGGCCTTTGACATAGGTGGCATTTTGTGCCCAACCAAGCCAATCGGTCTCGCTGGTAGGTCGAAGCTGCACGGCCTGCCAGTAGGCTTGCATGGCCGTATGGTAGTCCCCAATCTCTTGGGCGCGCTTGCCGAGCAGATGTTGTACATCGTAGTTGTGTGGGTCTTTTTGTGCCATCTCCTGCAACTCTTGTTCGCTTGCATTTTGGAGGGCACGAAGTTGCAGCAGATGCTGTAACCTAGGGACAGCGTAGATGCCCAGAAGGATGAGGAGAAGGCCAAAGAGCAGGCGAGTTCTTCTGGATACTCTAACTTGAAGGGAAGGTTTCAGCAAGTTTTCCATACTCTCTTTAGCCTTCGCGCGCACGGCCTTAATGGGGAGAGTTCGTTTTGGGGGCGCTTTGCACGTTCTGCATTTTCTGTTGCATCTGCGTCATTACGCGCTGGTAAAGCGCCTTCTGTTCCTGCGTCATTTTGGAGGGATCGGCTTTCAGCGAGGCGACAGGAGGTTTTGTATCCCCATTTACATAGCTGTGCGAGCTGCAACCTTGAGCCAACAAAAGACAAACTCCCGCCAGCAAAACAGCGAATTTTCGTTTCTCAGACCAGGTTTTCAGTAAGAGCATAAGGTTTGTAACCTCCGCAGCGAGTATTAAACGAACTTACCAACGCGGTAGGACTATCCTACCGCGTTGGTAACAACCGGCTTAGCGAGTGGCATCCCACATGTTGTTTTGGGGCTGGTTCACCGAATCTGGGTCGGTGGCCACCGGCTTCATGGCTTTAGCATGCCCGTCCACAAAGACGAAAGTAGCCATACCATTGTGAGGCGAGCTGACAGCGCCATCTGGGCCGTAGGGATAGGGGTTCGGTTTGCCGCCGGAGTAGCGTGAGGGAACGCTCACCGCACTACCGTCGGGAATGTAGGTACAGGGCCAGAAGTCTCCCATGTTTTCAAATATCTGGGGTGCGTCCATACTGAAAGTGTTGTCTAGCCAGCCTGTGGCCTTGTAGACATCCCTATCGAGCTTTTCGGCCACGAGGATGGTGCTGGCGGGTTGAGTGACGCGTGCTAGAGAGCTGGTATTGGCGGGTTGAATCCATGCATCTCCAACGTTCGCGCTATCGTTCCATGCCCAACCTAGCACCCCTTTGAAATATTGCCCGCCCACGGCGCTGTTGGTAACGTAGGTATTGGCGGCGTAAGAGATGGGAGTTCCTTCCCAAGTTTGACCAGCAGTGGTGTTGTCGTCCGGGCAGTGATAGGCTCCTGCCTCTTTCACGTAGGGGTAGACGGTGAGCGACCAGCCTTGATTCATCCATCCCGTATCCATATCCCCATAGCCCATGGGGAAGTTTTCGTCGTAATCTTGCACATACATTTCGAGTGCAAGCCCGATCTGTTTGGCGTTGCTCACACAAGTAATAGCTCGTGCCTTCTCTCGCGCTTGGGCGAAGACGGGGAACAGGATCGCTGCCAGTATCGCGATAATTGCGATAACGACAAGCAGCTCGATCAAGGTGAAGGCTTTGTGATAAGTTTGAGCTTTCATCGTTGAAACATTCCTTTCCATGCACTGTTGATGATTTTTAGTAAAGCGCTTTACTTCAGTTGAGACACACCCATTCTTCTCATTCGCTTGTTTCTTGTTTAGCCGCCACGTGAGAAGATGGACAGGTAAACCGCTTTACTCTATTATACACTATTTCCTCATCGTACGCAACTCTTTACAACTAAACCCCTCCATGCAGACTCAAATCGAGACAATGAGAGGAGATCGGGCAGGACTCCATGATCAACTGCCAATGCAAATACGCCCAATTCTATTCGCGGTAGGGTGGCAGCGTGTCGTTGGGAAAGAGGGTCTCTGCCTCTATTTCGTAGGCTATGGCACGACGCTTATCGCCATCGCTTCCCAGCAGCCCCCAGTTCCCCTCCGCAGCCAAAGAGAGCAGAATCATGCCATCAAGCTTCTCTGGAGCATCGTAATCGGTTTCCGTAAAAGCACGTCCACTCTTTTGGGCATAGCGGGCAAAACAGTCGCGAGCTTGCTTGACATCCCCAAGACGATAGTAGGCAAACGCCAGGTAAAGCGACACCATGGAGTCTTCAGGCTCTAGCTGTTCGCTCTGTTTAAAGGACTTTAGTGCCTCGGCCACCTTGCCCTCTTCCAACTGAATCTGCCCCACTTTAAAAGCGATTTCCGCCTTTTGCGACCTACAAAAGGCTTCCAAAATCTCCTCGATGATCCGATCTTTGTGGGCAGGCCATAGAATGGGCGGCTTCCTGCTTTGAAGTTCCCCAAAGGGAAAGAGCATCATCTGAACGGTTTTTAGTAGCTCCTCACGAAAATTTGAGCTATCAAGACGTGCTAATGCATTTTTGTACAGTTTGAGGGCGTTTGCAAGATCGCCATTGTCATCGTCTTTTTGACCAACACTTGTGAGGTCGAATCTCATGCTCCACAGGTTGTTGAAAATCTGCTGTATGGCTAGGGCTTCGGATCGCGTGGTGCGAAAACCAACATCATTGAGAGATTCACGAGAGATGCGCCGACTCCATTGGGGTAGCCGAGGATAGTACGGACTTGCTTGCCAAAAGAGCCGACTATGGGGGAGGAGCGTCCAGTGGTCATGCGCGTGAGTAGCCCTTGCCTGCCAGTGCCAGGTGATCTCTTGGATCGGAATAGGGCATCCTCCTAACGGCCAAAAGAGCAGAAAATCATGAAAAGTATCGTTGACCTCTATCTCGGCGATGTTGGAAGAGTTGGGCGGAGGCGCTATACTAGGAGCATCAAAAAACGAGTAGGTCAGACCTACGGCAACGTAGAGCATGCCGTTATTGGGAAACAGAATTTGATCGTCTAACCCCGTTTGATTGAGGAATGGGACGGTAGCGAATCGATGATCGGCTAAAATATAGCGCCGATTTGGTTGGATGGTTTGACAAATGGAAAGAGAAGGAAACCCCCCCGAATCCGGTCGCGAGAAGGGGACGGGGACATCAATGCCATACAGAAGCAGAATGCCATAGGTATCCAGCACTCCTGAGTCGTCGAGAAGAGCCGTCGTATTGTTGGCGGCATCGTGGAGCACCCATGCGGAGAACGGATGCGTTATAACAGGATGCAGCACCGCAAAATCGGGGCTTGTGATCGTAAGATGATGAAACCCGCCTTTGGGCAGCGAATCGGGTGGTAACGCGATATCGAAGGTGCAGGTTACTCGATTATGACGGCTTGGGGTGCGAGTATAGAAATAGAATTCGTTGGCGTTGAAGTCCTTTCTTGCCAGAGGAACGTAACGCGCGACGGCATAGTGTGCCGACCCTCTGCCTAGGTCCCAGAACTTAAAAGGATGGCAGTCGCCCTCGATGCGCCAGTGCAGATTTTTTGGGGTGAGATGGTCTGCTGCAATGGAGGCCTTTATCCGTTGCCCAACCATGAACTCTGTGCCGGAGGGTGTTTCTGCACCGCCTTCCAGATTCATCTGAATGGGGGTGGCGAAGGCCTGAAAGACAATTTGTATGAAGCCTCCTCCCTCGAGATTCGTTTTCTCGCCAGGCAAAACGATTTTTGGGGAGACAGATAAAGAGAAATGCGCCGCGGGATGAGCGATCAGCAAGCAGTTGGCCCCGCCCATACTGTAGCTTGCATTCTGAGGTCCTTGTCTGGTCATTTCCAATGGCAAACCTAACCCACTGTTGATGGTGAGTTTAAGAGGTTGCGTCTTCCAATTGACATAGCCGAGAAGGTAAAATCGCCGGTTCACGACAATATAGGATGGTGGTGGCTCTTGATGATCGGGAACCCAAGTGAATGTGGCCGTAAGCGGCCCATCAAGCTCCGAAAAGACAAAATTAAGAGATCCGGCTTTAAAGATGGCATACGTCATCTGACCGTTGTAGCTGGGGATAGTGCTGCCGTCATCGCTTGCCGGAATAAAACTTAACTGGGTCTGCATAGGGGTGAGATGAATCTTTTTGCTGTTTTTATTGATGATGGTAGTCACTATTTGGCCGCCACTATAGGACACGACGTAGTGCCCTGCTGACGCCGTCTGAATGCCCACATAGAGACAAAGCAGCAGAATTTGCGAAATAAGCAAGGCAGTTTTTCGCAAAGCGATCGCTTCGTTGTGCATCCGGGTTCTAAACCCTCTCCAACAAGGCAGCATGGCCGTTTCTCCTCGTGTAGGAATCTTGCCTTTTAGACGTTTTATAGGGAGATCGCGTTATATTTTTAACAGCTTTCGGGGCTTTGAGTTTCAAAAGAGAGGCGGTCGTGGTCTTGCCTATTTCTAGAAGACCACGACCGAAAAAAGGGGCTATTTGGAGGCGGCAGGAGCCGTCTCTTCAAGAATAGGTTGGAGAGCGGCGGCGATGCCGGCCTCTCCGGTGCCTAGGTCTACGTTCTTAAATAGCCACCACTGCTCCGTGTGGGTAATGGTGCCGCCCGGCGGCACGGTCTCCAATGGGCCGAGGGTCTCCAGCTCGAGAAAGATGTTGTTGGTGAAGCTTTCGACGTTGCAGCCGAAGTCGGGGTAGGTTTGGTCATCGTGGTAGTTAAAGCGTTTTAGGAAAAGGACACCGTGGCGGAAATAGGCCGCCCAACCCTGGTGGTCACCGATGCCGAACTTCTGGGGTTCGGAGCGGTTGGGGTCTTGCGTCAGCGTAATGAACTGCTTGCCCCACATCCAACGCGGGTCCGACATATCGGTATATTTCCAAAGGGTGAGAGGGCGCGCCGGGCTGATGTCGGCATCGTGGGAGACATAGGGTTCCTGCGGAAAAATCGCCTTGCCGTCCGTGTTCATGGCCGACATGGCCCAACAGGCCATCTGAACCGGGAAAAGCCCTTTGTTGGTAAGGCGATGCACCACGGTCACGTGGCTGCCTTGCGGGTCGAGGGTGACCCATATCTCTTTTTGGATGTTGGTTATCTCTTCTACCGGCTCGATGAGTTTTACGGTGTTCCCATCAATCTCAACTTGGATAGGGGCGTTATCGGGCACGTAAGATCGGGGAATGGCCTCTGGGGAGTGCCACAGACGATGACCACCCCGAATGTACCAATCGCCCAGAGAGGTTTTTAAGGTGACGCCGGGGATCGTGGCGAAGATATTGCCATCATCTCCACTGCCTACGAAAGCGTAGCGCATAATGCGCGGGCCGTAGTCGGTAGGCAGAATCAGCTCGACGGTTCCGTTGCTCATGCGAATGTTGTGCGGGGTACCGAGATAGGGCACATCGCGCTCGATCTTCACCTGGGCTTCTGCAGCACTGCCCGCACCAATGACGAACAGAGCCAGCAGGAGCCAAGCGCTCGATGGAATGTGAAACGTCATGCAGGGGCCTCCAAAATGTAGAGTGAAGCGTTCTTCTATTTCTTGATCTCCCCTGCCGATTCCTGCTTTTTTGGGAAAGAATAACGTTTGGTCTTCTCATGTTGCCCCTCCATCGAGATAGCCGTGCGGCCGAGCACTTTTCGTGACGTGCAAAGTTGCGGTAAAATAGCGCATAGCGTGGGGCACGGTTCCCTCGGCTCTTGATAAAAAGGAAGCTATTTTTTATGCGCACGGCTCGAACGGCAGATAGATCGGAGGGTGCAAAACGGAAGCCTATCTTCAGCCCCACGCGCATAGCGACCTATTTAGAGTGCGCCGTAAAGTATCGCTACATCTATCTTGATCGCATCGGTAGGTTTTACCAACGTCCTCGTGCCTCCTACAGCTTCGGCACCACGCTGCACCTTGTATTGCGCCAGTTTCACGAGCAGGGCGCCTCGCTCACCTCCGAAGAGCTGGTGCAATCGCTACGGCAAAACTGGGTGCAGGCCGGCTATACCGACGCCACAGAGGAGGCTGAGCATCTGGCGATGGGCGAACAGATTGTGGCCGCTTATCGGCAGGAGATAACGCAGCGCGGTGAAACCCGTGAGCTTTTTGCTACCGAAAAGACGCTCTCCTACGATATGGGACGCTATATTCTTCAGGGACGCGTAGACCGCATTGACCGTCATCCGGATGGAACGTTAGAGATCATTGACTATAAAAGCGGCCTTACCACGATCACCCCAGAGGATGTGGCTTCTAGCCTTGCGATGTGCTGCTATCAGTTGTTGGTAAAGCGGCTTTACCCTGAAGCTCCGGTTTGCGCCACCATCTATTGCCTTCGTTCTGGAGAAGCGGCCACCGTGGCCCTTAGCGACGAAGCGCTTGAAGAGTTTACTAAAGACCTCGACCGAATCGTAGAACAGATATTGCAGACCGATTTCACGGAGGTTTACCCAAAGCGTATGCCGCTTTGCGAAACGTGCGACTTTCTCTCTCTCTGCACGCGGTTTTGGCAGCAGCAACAGCAAGAGACTGCCCTGGCAGATGAACCTTTTCCTACGAACACGGAGTCGGAGTAAGTAAGAATGCAGGGGAAAGAGAGGCGCGGGCGTATTACGGTGCCGGAACTGCGCGCTCGGAAAGCGCAGAAGGAGAAGATCGTGATGGTTACGGCCTACGACTATCCTTCCGCCTTGTTGGCCGAGCGCGCCGAGGTGGATGTGGTGCTGGTAGGCGATTCGGTGGGAATGACGGTGCTCGGCTTCTCCGATGTCCTCCCCGTCACTTTAGAGATGATGCTACACCATGTTCAGGCTGTTCGGCGCGGCCTACATCGGGCGCTATTGCTTGCCGATATGCCGTTTGGTTCGTATCAAATAGGGGAGGAGGAGGCCATGCGAAGTGCCATTCGCCTGCTGAAGGAGGGCGGAGCGCAGGCCGTCAAGCTTGAGGGGGGCACTTTGGTTGCAGGGTTAGTGAAGAAATTAACGGGCGCCGGCATCCCGGTGATGGGGCATATCGGCCTAACACCGCAGTCCGTGCATCTGTTGGGAGGGCATCGGCTGCAGGGGCGTGAGCCGGAGGCACCGGAGAGGATGGTGGCGGATGCCAAAGCCTTAGAGGAGGCGGGTGCCTTTGGGGTGGTACTGGAGATGATTCCGGCGGACCTGGCGGCTCGGATCACCGAGTCGATCTCGATACCCACCATAGGAATTGGAGCCGGCCCCGCCTGCGACGGGCAGGTGCTGGTTTGGCACGACCTCCTGGCCATTCCGCCGGGGCGTCCCTTCCACCATGTTAAGCAGTACGCCCAGATTGGAGAGCAGATAGAGAGCGCTTTGCGCAGTTACGCCGAAGAGGTTCGCAAAGGAATTTTTCCTTCAAAGGAGCAGAGTTTATAAAGATGCGCTTGTTTCATCAAATTGCCGAGTTACGCACCTATTTACATAGCTTGCGACAAGAAGAAAAATCGGTTGGATTTGTGCCCACCATGGGAGCGCTGCATGAAGGGCATCTCTCCCTCTTCCGGCGGGCAAAGGCCGACTGCGATATCGCTGTCGCCTCCATCTTCGTGAACCCCACGCAGTTCGGCCCAAACGAGGACTACCAATCCTACCCGCGCACCCTACAGCAAGACCTTCAACTGGCCACCACCGTGGGGCTAGATGCCGTGTTTGCGCCCGGTGTCGAAGAGATGTATCCGGCAGGTTTTCAGACGAAAGTGGAGGTCGAAAACCTCAGCCGTCCCCTGGAAGGAAAACATCGCCCCGGCCACTTCGTCGGCGTGGCCACCGTGGTGACGAAGCTGCTGAATATCGTGCAGCCCGACCGCGCCTATTTCGGGCAGAAAGACTATCAGCAGGCGGTTATCATAGAACGCATGGTTCGCGACCTGAACATCCCCACGGAGATCGTGGTGCTGCCCACAGTGCGTGAACCCGATGGCCTCGCCCTTTCCTCTCGCAACGCCTATCTCTCGCCGGAGGAGCGCCAAAAGGCGACGATCCTGTTCCGCGCTCTGCTGCTTGCCCAGCAAGCCCTCTGCAGCGGGGAACGAAACGCCGACAAGATTCGGAAAGAGATGGAGGCCTTCCTGGCGCAGGAGCCTGCGGCTCAGGTGGACTATGCGGCCGTCGTTCACCCGGAAACTTTGGAGCCTCTCAAAACCATTGGGGATCAAGACGCCGTGTTGGTGGCCTTGGCCGTGCGAATCGGCACCACGCGCCTTATTGATAATATGCTGCTTACCGCTCAGGGAGCCTCTATCACCCCTATGCAGTTGCGACGTGGTGAGAAAAGCTGAGCTGCTCGCGCTCTACACTGCGTTAAGCAGTTCCTCTTCAATATGCTGCCGCAGCCTATCTCGCACCAGGCGATATAGGTTGCGCTGCTCCTCTTCGGAGCCGGTGGCTCGCGAGGGGTCGGGCAATGACCAGTGCAGGCGGCGTTTGGCGTTTGGAAAGCGGGGGCAGGCCTCCGCTGCCGCATCGCAGACGGTGATCACCCAATCGAACGTTTCCGATAGGTAGCGGTCGAGCGTCTTTGAGGTCTGCCCGGAGATGTCTATACCGATCTCTTTCATCACTTCGATGGCCAAGGGGCGCACGAGGGTTGCCTCGGTACCGGCGCTGTGGGCCTCGAAGCGCTCGCCTGCCAAGGCGCGTAGCAGCCCTTCGGCCATCTGCGAGCGTGCCGAGTTATGGGTACAAAGAAAGAGCACCTTTTGCTTCATCTGTCCTCCTCAGTAGAGACATTTTGATCTGCGAATAGGCGATTACAATTCAGTTCCCTGCAGGGGCTTGGAGCAGGATGCGTTGGGCTGTTCCCGAAATAGCGACGTTGAAAAAAGAGGGCTACCTGCACAAGTCCAAGCATAATAGGCACCTCAATAAGAGGGCCGATAACGGCTGTAAAAGCCTCGGGGGAGCCGATGCCAAAGAGCGATACGGCAACCGCTATGGCCAGCTCGAAGTTGTTGCTGGCTGCCGTAAATGCGATTGTGGTAGTTTGCGAATAGTCGGCACCGGCCCCCTTCCCCATTGCGAAGCTCACTAAAAACATGACCACAAAGTAGAGGAGCAGCGGAATCGCCACATGAAGCACGTCGCGGGGATCATGAAGAACGGCTTTTCCCTTAATGCTGAACATAATCCCTATCGTTCCAAGAAGAGCAATGAGAGTTATCGGTTGGATCCGGGGTAAAAACCGTTCGGCATACCACATAGAGCCGCGCTTGGAGATAAGAACAAGGCGTGTTAGAAGGGCAGCGATGAAGGGAACGCCTAAATAAAGAAAAACACTCGATGCGATCTCTCCTATTGAAACTCGAATACGGCTTGCTTTAATACAAAAGATCGGCGGCAGCAGGGTTAGAAAAAGCCAAGCGTAAAGGCTGTAGAACAGCACCTGGAACACGCTGTTGAAAGCAACTAGCCCCGCCGCGTACTCCGTATTCCCTTCGGCTAGCTCGTTCCAAACCAGCACCATCGCGATACACCGCGCCAAACCGATAAGCACCAGGCCTGCCAAAAAGTCGGGAGAGCCATGCAGAAAAAGGAGGGCCAGCAGGAACATCAACAGAGGCCCGATAACCCAGTTCTGCATGAGGGAAAGCACCAGTATTTTTCGGTTGCGAAAGACGGTAGGTAGCGCCTCGATGTTCACCTTGGCCAGGGGCGGATAGATCATGAGAATAAGGCCCGCAGCAATAGGCAGATTGGCTGTGCCCATCTGAAACCGGCCGAGCCACGTAGAAAAGGTGGGCCATAAAGCACCGAGGCCTAGTCCGGTAAGCATGGCAAGGCCGATCCACACCGTCAACCAGCGGTCACGCACGGAAAGCTGTTTTAAGGATGGTTTCCTTTCGTTCGTTATTGTTGTTCATATTATCGTTAATCGGCGATATACGATGAAAAGTGGATAAAAATTAGGGTAGCCTGGCCGCGAGCGTTCGGAACTCGGCCAACGTCTCTCGATTGAGCCAGTAGCAGGTACGAGGGCCTTCGATCTCCCCTTGAATCCAGCCGGCCTCTTTGAGAATTTTGAGGTGCTGGCTCACGGTAGACTGGGCAAGAGGGAGCTGTTTCACGATATCGCCACAGAAACAGGTGGGCACCGTCGCCAGAAACTGTAGGATTTGAAGACGTGCCGGGTGCCCCAACGCCTTGCACAACCGGGCAAAGCGCGTGCGTTGTTGTAACGCCTCTTCCGATGTGGCCATAGGAACTGAGTCGGCCTGACACTCCATCGCAACTCCCTCGTTTATCGTCATTCTACGATAAGTATACCCCCATTCTGACCCTTCACATCGTGTTGCTGCGAACACAATCCTCTATCCGTGCTATAATCAATTCAACGTAGAGGAATTTTCCATGGGAGCGGAGTACCGATATGGCTTTAACCCCGGAAGAGGTGCGGAAAGTAGCGCTTTTAGCCCGGCTTGAACTGACCGACGAAGAGGTTTTGCAACAAGCCCAAAACATCAATAATCTGTTGCAGCAGTTTGAAAAACTTCAACAGCTCGACCTAGAAGGGGTCGAGCCGACATCCCATTCCATTCCCGTCTACAACGTTTTACGCGCTGACCAGGTCACGCCATCGCTACCGCGTGAGGAGTTGTTGGCCAATGCCCCTGAGGCACGTGAGGGCTACTTTGTGGTTCCCCGCATTGTGGAGGACGCCTAGGCGATGTCGGAAAGGCACTTTTGGTCTGTGGCAGCCATGCGCACGGCTCTTGCCAAAGGCGAGATAAGCGCCCAGGAGTTAGCCACCCTGTTTCTGCAGCGCATCGAGGCCTTAGAGCCTCACCTTCAGGCCTATCTTACCGTGACTCCGGAGGAGGCCATCGCGCAAGCGAAGGCGGTAGACGAGAAACGCGCCCGTAAGGAGCCGCTCCATCCCCTAGCAGGTATTCCGATCGCGCTGAAGGATAATCTCTGCACGCGCGGCATTCGCACAACAGCCGCCTCGAAAATTCTTTACAATTTTGTGCCTCCCTATGATGCCACCGTGGTAGCCCATCTTCGTGAGAGCGGGATGGTCTTTTTAGGAAAAACGAATCTAGACGAGTTCGCCATGGGTTCCTCCACCGAAAACTCCGGTTTTCAGCCGACCCGCAATCCGTGGGACCTGGAGCGCGTGCCGGGCGGCTCTTCCGGTGGCTCGGCGGCTGCGGTGGCTGCTGCGGAAGCCCCGCTTGCTCTCGGCTCCGATACGGGTGGTTCCATCCGCCAGCCGGCAGCGCTCTGTGGCATTGTCGGCATGAAACCGACCTATGGGCGAGTCAGTCGCTACGGGCTTATCGCCTATGCCTCCTCGCTCGACCAGATAGGCCCCTTTGCGCGCACCGTGGCCGATTGTGCCCTTTTACTACAGGCCATTAGCGGCCATGACCCGCTCGATTCCACCTGTCTTAACTTAGAGGTTCCCGACTATGTTGGGGCGCTTACCGGGGAAATAAAGGGCTTGCGACTGGGCGTTCCGAAAGAGTACTTTGGGGCGGGAGTGCAGCCCGAAGTGGCCGCAGCGGTGAGGCAGGCCATTGAGGTGCTAGCCGGTTTAGGGGCGACTGTGGAGGAGTGCAGCCTGCCTACCACCGACTATGCCCTGGCCGCCTACTACATTATCGCGCCGGCGGAGTGCAGCAGCAACCTCGCACGTTTTGATGGGGTGCGCTATGGCCTGCGTTCCAAAGAGTGGGTCGGCCATATCGGCCTTACCGAGAAAACGCGCGATGAAGGGTTTGGCCCCGAAGTAAAGCAACGCATCGTGGTGGGAACCTACGCGCTCTCTGCAGGCTACTACGATGCTTACTATCGCCGCGCCCAACAGACTCGAACCCTCATTCGGCGCGATTTCGACCGTGCCTTCGAGCGTTTTGATGCGCTCGTTACGCCTACCTCCCCTACCCCCGCTTTCCGCATAGGGGAGAAGGCAGACCCGCTGGAGATGAAGCTGGCCGACGTGTGTACTATTCCGGTAAATATGGCGGGCCTTCCCGGTCTGTCGGTGCCATGCGGTTTCGTAAACGGGTTGCCGGTGGGTCTGCAGCTTATCGGCAAGCCTTTTGACGAAACCACCCTTCTGCGCATCGCTCATGCCTACGAACAGGCCACCGATTGGCATCGGCACCATCCAAAAATCTTAGAGAGTTAGCGCGATAGAAGCACCTCAGGCCTTCTGTTTCTGGTTTTGTGCTAAGAAAAGACGAGGCATTCGTTGAAACCGACTAGGATGGAGGCTCGTAAGCAGAGCTATACGATGACCTCCGCCACCGAGGTTCGGCAATGGATGAAGAAGCGCTTGCCGAAGCTTTGCAAAAGTACCTTTCAGATGAACCGGAGATTAGCCAGGAGGGGCTGCGGCTGCTCAGCACGCTCACCCCATCTCCTGCAGCGGTGCTGCAAGACTATATCCACCACAAGCTTTTTGAGCTGCGCTTCGAGCGCTATTTGGGTAGATGCAACCGACTTCGGAAGGGAGTGTATGCAACGCTTTGGTGCGCCACCTTCAGCACCCTTCTCTCTTACGGCGTCTATTTCTTTCGGGCGCTCACCCAGGAACAGAGCGTCGTGTCGTTGCCTATTACCCTAGGCGTTCTTTTTCTCCTTATGCTCTACATGATAGGGTTCGCCACATTGGATCGATGGTACATCCGTCGGATCAAGCGTTTTGTACAGAGAGAGGGAGGTACCGTCGTTGCTGCGCTCACCTATCTTGTATGCGAAACCTCGGAGGGCCTTGCCCCCCTTATTCAGAGGCTTCGCAAGGAGCATCGGTGGCATATTCGGCGGCTTGAGGAGTTTATCACCTTTTGTGAGGAGCCGCGCTTGGTGCACGATTTCCTTCGTGCCCGAAGCATCAAAGGGTTAAGCCGCATCAACCGACGTTTCCTCTTACGAGAGTACTACTCCAATCCCGAAATCTACGCCCTGCTAAACCCTTCTGCCTTCGGCGCCGACCCTACCGCTCTGTGGAGAAATAGCCGTACCCTTTCTAAGGCGAAATCGGGGAAAACAGGCGAGCTTGAGCGTTTTCGAAAGCTGATGCGCACCTACCGCACACGAAATCTGAGAACGATATTTGTTGTTCTTGCATATATCTTTTCTTTACCAATAGCTACTTTTGTACTACCGCTTATTATATTGTATGTCATTGATAGACTATTATCACTATTGCATCTAACATCCTATGTAGGCAAATATGAGGGCTTCTTCATCATCGCGGCCGTTGGCATGGGTATTTTAGTGGCCTCGTGTCTTATTGTACCTGTTATGCGTTGCATCGAAAACTATAAACAGCTCTTTGCACAGCTTGTGGAATCGAGTGAGAGGCTGGGGCAGCGCGAGTTCCTCGAAGCGCTGCCGGATATTTTAGGGCTTCTCATCCACTTCCCTCTCGCGTGGGCGCCGGAGAACAGGCGGAAACAGTATAACAGGTTGCTGGCGATCACGCACGATCGGCTTCTACGCCTGACCCCAGAGGAGCGCGTAGAGATGCCGAAAGCGGTTAAAGAGCAACTCTATCGGCTTCTCCCTGGATCGGAAAAAGAGGGCGGAGGCAACACAGCCCTTCTACGCATGGTTTTGCTGCCCGCGCTTGTGCACGGGATGGGCGTTTGTGGCGATCAGGATACGTTGGTGGTGCTTCGGCGGGCACGCCGGAAAACGGCAAATGCGGAGTTGCTCTCGCGTTTAGACGAGGCGATCGATCACCTTACCGCACTCTACCCGTCGCAGCTGCTTCGCCCCTCGGCGGCGCCCACCCCGCCGGATGCCGAAACGCTGTTACGTGCGGCCCATACCCATGATGCTTCCGAGGCCTTTTTGCTGCACGCGGTGGGGGAAGCAGAGGAAAAAGTCAATCCCTCTGCGGAAGCGGGGAAAGATGAAAATCCGGCGCACAAAAACGTTTAGGGAGCGCTCTCTTTCATCGTTTCCGGGGTTTCCGCAAACTCGGTCTCTTCCACGAGGAGCGGTTCTGAAGGGGGCGGGAGCGATCTGAGCGATTTTTTGGGAGTAAGCCCGCGCAGCTTATCCTTTGCGGCGACAAAGGCTTCCCGATAGAGCTGGCGGATTTGCGCAGCGCTCATACGGCGTCCGGTTTCATAATAGAACTGCATCGCCCGCCCTGCCGTAATCGTTCCGGCGTAGGCGATAGCGGCGCGCGAAACGAACCCAACAACCGGCACAAGGCCAACCAGTTCGCGGGCGATGGCGCGCCATCCAAAGGCGTTGCCGAGCAGAGGGGCCAGCTCGGCCAGGCGGCTTTGAAAATCCACCTCCAGCCCATAGATGGCTGCCAAACGCAGCGTCATCATCACCTGGTTTTTGGTGAGGACCACGATGTCGCTGAAGGCGGCTCCGGGAATGCCGATGGCCCCTAAGAGAGGCACCTGCTCCACAAGACCGGAGAGCATGGCGAACTCGGCGTTAACGAGAGCCGTTTGTTGCACAATCCGCCGGGCCACCATGGGGCGGAAGGCAGGGAAGCTGCGGGCTAGGGCGAGGGCTAGGTCGGGTTTGTCCTCGAGGATACGCTCCAGCGTTTTTTCCCAGCCGCCCAACTCCGGAACGCTATATATGGGAACCCCTTCGGGCGCGCCCTCGCGCGAGCCGGTGAGATCAATCACCAGATCGTGGTACTCCGGGTTGCGGGGAAAGCCGTCTTCCTCCTTAAACGAATCGTAGACGGAAAGCGCGGAGGTTCCGGGAAGCACACGAGGTGTGAGGGGCGGCACGGTCTCTTCGGTAAGGCCATAGAGCGCTTGAACAAGAGGCTCCCGCGTTTCAGCGGGGCCCACCAAGCCTAAGTTAAGAGGGCGTTGAGCCTCTCGGGCGATTTCGGCTGCGCTAACGCTTTTTACGATCTCCCAAAAGCCTTTAGGCCCCGGCAGTTTCACTCCTGCGCTTTCCACTTTAACTCCTTCGACTACTCAAAGAGGCTATCGGGCATGGGGATATTCACCCGGATGTCTCGATAGGCCGTTTCGCCAGCCAACGTGCCCTGATCATCGTCCACCTCTATTTCGGTGGGCATATACAACCCCGATGCTACCTCTCTAATGTTCTTATAGTACCAAATGGAGAGCAGTTTCCCCTCCTGGCTATACTCCTCACGCTTTAAAGTAACGCGCGTTCTGGGGTCTATCCAAACAAGCCGAAAGGAGGTATCGAGGCTTTTATCTCGATAGCTAATACGAAAGACGGCACAAGGAGTGCCTTTGAAGGGGCGAACCCCTTGAAAATCGGCCTCCGTGTAGGAGAGATAGTCGGGCGAGATAAGCCCCATATCCAGGAGGGTTTTGCGCTTTCCTGGGCTTTTGCCGAGGTCGCGCACGTCCTTAAAGCCGATGCTCAAGCGCACGATCTGGGTGGTTTCGTTAACGATGAAGACGCCCTTGCTGGCGCCAAAACGTCCATCCAGGCGAAACTTATCCGGCTCTTTATAGCGGACGAGCAGGTCTCCTCGGGCCTTTTGCATCCATTCGTAGATCAGCCCGAAATCTTTATTAATACGTCGGGCAGCTTCGGCGTTATAGCGTACGAGATGGATGTAGGCCTCGAAGTCTTGAAGGTTCTTCACGACGTAGCTTTGGATATTGGGGCTGATGGAGTCGGCAATGGCATCGGGCTGCCCAAACAAGGAAAAAGCCGTTAATCCCAGCGCCGAGGCCATAAACACTCTTCGGGCGGGGTTATATTCGAAAGGCACCTTCTTTCTTCTCCTTATCTCCACAAAATAGGGGAGGGTTTGTGTACCCTCCTACTATACGTCCAAAACGCACGCATTTTTCCCGTGTGACGTTCTTTACGCCTTTATGCCACCACCGCTTGTTCCTCTCGCAGAGCTGCGATGCGTTCGACATCCTCATCGCGGAAGGTAAACATATAGGCCACAGCGCAGATCAGCGTGGTGATGGCGGGCAAAATAAACACCGGTGGCCAGTTTGTTTGACCATGTACGGTGAAGTGCTCTTGTACCCAGCCGCTGAAGTAGCTACCGATGACGTTGCCTACACCCAAGGTGAAGAAGTTGATCATGTTTTGTGCGCTTGCCCGAATGTCGCGCGGGGCCACACGGTCTATATAGAGTTGTTGCACCACCATAACAAAGGCATAGCCGAAACCGTGCAGGCCCAACGAGGCCACCACGAGCCATACCGGTTTTTGAAGCGCAAAGATAAAATAGCGCAAAGGCCAGGCAAAACTGCCGATAAGTAGGCACCAACGCATGCCGAATTTTGGCAACCAGAGCGGCAGCAGCACGCCAAGGGCGATGACTTCGGTGGCCTGGCTAATGGACTTGGTGATGGGGATGAGGTTCCTCGGTATGTGAAGGCTGTCGAGGAAGGGGGCGGACAGGTTGTAAAAGAACATGAACTCGGTGGCGGCAAAGAAGGAGATGACGATGAAGACGGTGAAGCCGGGCACCTCGTGAAACAGGCGGAACGCCTCGCGGAAGGCCAGAGGGTCTACTTTTTTCTCCTTAACGGGCGGGGTGTTGGGAAGGATAAAGAAGCAGGTAAAGGCCATTACCAGGTTGAGGATGCCCGTAAGCATCATCTCGGCGATGGGGGTGCTGAGGTTTTCCGCATGATAATGGGTGAGTCTTGTATAGGCTAAATAGAGAAAGGCAGCCACAATCCACCCGATGGTGCCTGCCGTACGGATGATGGAGAACTCGCGTTCTCGTATCTTTTCGTTGTCCACGTAACGGGATACGTGGTGGAGGGTAATCGAGTTGGTGATGCCTAACGTGGGCGCGAAGAAGAGAGACCAGGCCAGCATGGAGGCATAGAGGCCGATGACAGAATGCTGGTGCGCCATGGTGAAGGCCGCAATGGCCGCAAGGATATGGGAAATTCCTAAAAATATCTGGCTGGGCATGAAGCGGTCGGCGATCTGCCCGCCGATGAAGGGCGTGATAACGCATCCAAGCCAGAAAGCGCCGAAAATCGCCCCTGTGCTTACAGGGCTAATGCCTCGATGTTGCAATGTATCGCTGATGATAGGCATCCACGCGCCCCAGGCGGCATACTCCCAAAACATCATGAGAATCAGGCGTAACCGCAAGAAAAACGGCATTGGGTTCTCCTTATTCCATATTTTTTCTCGAAGCTGCCCTATTATACACCGTTGCCTAAGCGACTTCCTGCAGGCCTCTGTGAGGGAGAGGTATACTTTAGCGTGGCGAATCCCCGTGAAATTTTGAGGAGGTACGACGATGCGAAATTGGATTACCCGCTGGGTGGTTAGTGCCTTAGCACTTTACATTCTTGTTCAGTTCTACCCAAGCATCCAGATCCATGCAAAGGGCACGGAGTATGTGGTAACCATCCTCTTGGTGTCGGTGATATTGGGGCTGTTTAACTCGTTGATTCGACCCATCATTCTCTTTTTTGCCTGGCCTATCAACTGCCTTACGTTTGGGCTATTTGGGTTTGCGTTGAATGTGGCCTGTTTTTGGATTCTTGGCACGGTGCTTCCCACTTTTCGTATCACCAGCCCAAAGGCCGCCCTGCTCGGCTTCATCGCGATGGGGCTGATTAGTGGGCTTCTTAACTTCTTTTTGAAGGATAGAGGCGAGCGCAGTTAAATATCAACCCTATGGAGGTAGAGTTCATGGCAGAGAACTGTGTGTTTTGTAGGATCGCCAATGGAAGCATTCCGGCGGAGAAGGTATACGAGAACGACGAGTTTGTAGCGTTTCGTGATCTCAATCCGCAGGCTCCGGTGCATGTGCTGCTGATACCTCGTCAACACTTTGCCACCTTGCTGGATGTGGAGGATACCGCTTTGCTTGGCAGGGCCTTGCGCTGCGTGCAGGAGGTGGCCAAGCAGTTGGGGCTTGCCGAGGATGGTTTTCGGGTGGTGGTGAACTGTCGAGAGAACGGCGGGCAGACGGTTTATCATCTCCATTGGCACATTCTCGGCGGCCGTTTCATGACATGGCCTCCCGGCTAAAGTTCTATTCGGGAGGTGCTAGCGCACGGCGATGCAGCGGTCTTGCAGATGAGGGGGGCGTCGGCACCCCATGTCACCTCGAAGCGAAGCTGAGAGGTCTTCCCGTTTCATTCTCACTAGGGGAAGGGCATCGGCTGCAGAGCCAGCGATACGACTGTCATTCCGAGCCGGAGACGAGATCAACAACTGTCATTCCGAGATCACCACCTGTCATTTCGAGCCGAAGGCGAGAAATCTCAAGTTTCACTTCGCACCAGTTCTGAGGGGTAGGGGCTGTAGAGGCTACTGGCTTCACGGTTCTAGAGCGAGTCAGCAAAGTGAGTTTATCTTGATCGCCCCCTATCCCATCCTTTCCCCCGATTCGGGAGAAAGGGGGCGGTCGTGGCTAGTTTCCGAAGGGAAGGTTATCACAGGAGACCACTAGTGAACTTACTGGTCTCCCCTCTCCCTGATAGGGGGAGGGGAGTGGGGGTGGGGGCTTGAAGAACTGGTGATACGACTGTCATTCCGAGTCGGAGACGAGATCAACAACTGTCATTCCGAGATCACCACCTGTCATTTCGAGCCGAAGGCGAGAAATCTTAAGTTTCACTTCGCACCAGTTCTGAGGGAAAGGGGTGGGCTGCAGAATGCCGACGCCCAAGCCCCCCTCTCATCCCCCCGCACGCGGGGGGAAGCTAGCCCTCCCTCCCCGTGTACGGGGAGGGTTGGGGAGGGGCTGGAGAAATTGCCAATTTCCCGGCTCTAGAGGCAGTTTGTAGAGCAAGTCCATCTTGCTCGCCCCCTATCCCCTCCTTTCTCCCTATTAGGGAGAAAGGGGGCGGTTGTGGCTAGTTTCCGAAGGAAAGATTATCAAAGGAAACCGCGCGTTGGCTTATTGGTCTCTCCTCTCCCCGATAGGGGCACTGGTGGGGATAAGCTGAGGCTCGCTTCATCGCAAATCGCATGGCCCTGTATAGCAAAAATTTCTTGGTGATTTGCCTCGATCTGTGCTATACTTTCTTCTGCAGAAGGGTAAGCGACGAAAAAAAACGAGTTCGGAGTGTTCAGAAGCCTGAGGGAGGAAGACGATGGAAGATCAGACACCGGAGTTTCGGGTGATAGACCGTCGTGCTTCAGCTGCGGCCGGCCGTGAGGAGGAGCCATCGTCTGCAGAAGCGTCATCATCCCAGCCAACAAACGATACCTCCGCTTCCAAGAGCGAGGAGGGGATGCCAAGTCCGGAGGTCTTGTTGCCTCTCGTCGCTTTACAAATGGAAGTAAAACAGCTAGCGTTGGCGCTGGTTGGCGTCTTCGATGCTCATGCGTGGCGTGCTTTGGGGCTTCATGCGAACCCTAAGACCGGCCAGATTGAGGAGAACCTGCCGGCGGCACAGCTTGCCATAGACTGTATGCAGTTTCTTGTGAGCAAGATGGAGAGCGATCTGCCGGAGCCGGAGTTGCGTGAACTGCGGCGTCGTTTAACCGATCTGCGGCTTAACTACGCTGCCCGTGCCAAATAAAGGTGTGTTCGAGGCCACATCTTCTACCCCTTTGAAACACCGTTGACACGCCCGCGTAACGATCTGTCTTTCCCTTCTATTTTGCGGGGGAGAGGTAGACTAAAGGCAGACACTGCCTCTTTCTATGCTCGAATGCAATTTTGTCTGATGGAGTTTTCTACATGACACACGCCGCTACTCGAGGCGCTCATCATGCGGGGGAACAGACCTTGCCACCAACGGTGGCCGTGCTGCTGGCTGCCGGAAAGTCTACCCGCATGCGGTCGCGTCTGCCCAAACCGTTGCATCCTCTTTGCGGCTTACCGGTTACCGCCCATGTAATTCGTGCCTGTTGGGAGGCCGGGGTCGAACGGATAGTGGTGGTGGTAGGGCATGAGGCGGAGCGGGTACGCGCAGGGCTGGAGGAGGCGATGCCGGAGGGGTGCTCGCTTGAGTTTGTGCATCAGGAGCGCCCTTTAGGTACCGGAGATGCGGTGCGGGCAGCACAAAGCCTGCTGGAGAGTTGGCCGCATACCGTGCTCGTACTGGCCGGGGACACCCCGCTGCTTCGGCCTCCTACCCTTCGACGGCTTGTTGAGACGCGGGTACAGGCTCATGTGCCTGTGGCCATGCTGACGATGGAGTTGCAAAACCCGACCGGTTACGGCCGCATTGTCCGTGATGAGAAAGGGCACGTGATCGGCGTTGTTGAAGAGCGTGACGCCACGCCGGAGCAGCGCCGATGTCGCGAATGCAACCCTTCCATCTATGCCTTTGATGGCCCTCGGCTTTGGAAGGCGCTCGCCCAACTGCGCCCTAACAACGCCCAGGGAGAGTACTACCTCACGGACGTCATCGGCTGGTTTGTGCAACAAGGGGCGCCTGTGGAGACTGTGGCCTTGGAAGACCCTAACGAGGCCATAGGCATCAACACACGTGTGGAGTTGGCACAGGCTGCGGCGTTGCTGAGGGCACGCCTATTGGAAAACCTTATGCTCTCCGGGGTTACCGTAGTAGACCCCATGAGCACTTGGGTAGATGTGGATGTAACGGTGGGGCAGGATAGCGTCATACAACCAAATACGCTGTTGCTAAAGGGCACACAGGCCGGAGAAGAGTGCGTTTTGGGGCCGTTTGCACGCATCGAGGGCTGTCGGTTGGGGAACCGGGTGCAGGTGTACGCCTCTTGGCTGGCCGATAGCGTATTAGAAGATGATGTACGTGTGGGCCCCTACGCCCAGATTCGACCAAACTCTCATTTAGGGGTAGGGGTGCGTATAGGCAACTTTGTGGAACTCAAAAACGCCCTGCTTGGCCCACGTGCCCAGGCAGCGCATCTCTCCTATCTTGGCGATGCGGAGATAGGGGAGGGAACCAATATCGGTGCAGGCACCATAACTTGTAACTACGATGGCTTTCAGAAACACCGCACGCAGATCGGCCCGCGCGCTTTTGTGGGTTCCCACTCCACGCTGGTGGCGCCGGTGGAGATCGGGGAGGGTGCCTTTATCGCGGCCGGCTCGGTGATCACGGCTAACGTGCCCGCCGACGCTTTGGCTATTGCCCGCTCGTATCAGACCGTGAAGGAGGGGTGGGCTGCGGACTATAGGCGACGCAAAGCCGGCAAGGGAGAGTAGAAGAACACCTCTAAATAAGGTAGATTCTATAAACGAAATTTTTTGCGTTTCGTGTTCGCGCAACAGGCAACCAATTCTGGTTTTGCGTGAAAATTGGCGCATGTAAGGGTACGCGGAGGACGAGCAGACCACGCTAAAGAGCGGGAGGGTTGACCCGCCGAAAGCACATCGCCCAACGAGGCGACATCTAAGCGATTACAGGCCCTATGGCAAGGAGAGAGCGGATGCAAACCAACACCCTGCGCGTTTTCACAGGGAACGCCAACCCGGAGTTGGCGGCAAAAATTGCTCGAGAGCTTGGCATCGAGCTTGGTGCAATACAGGTCAGTAAGTTCTCCGACGGTGAAATTGGGGTGAAGATCGAGGAGAGCGCACGCGGCCAAGACATCTTTATTATTCAGCCTACGTGTGCCCCTGTGAACGATAACCTCATGGAACTGCTCATTATGATAGATGCGTTTCGGCGTGCCTCCGCCCGCAGGATCACCGTGGCGTTGCCCTACTACGGCTATGCGCGGCAAGACAAGAAAGTGCGTCCGCGCGAGCCGGTGACCGCACGCCTGGTAGCCAACCTCATCACAACGGCGGGGGCCAGCAGGGTGCTGTGTGTAGACCTACATGCCGGCCAAATTCAGGGTTTTTTCGACCTGCCGGTTGACCATCTCTACGCCGGCCCTATTATCGCGGAATATCTGCGCTCTGAAGGGCTTTACAACGGAAACACGGTGGTTGTGTCGCCCGACGTGGGCGGCGTGGCGCGCGCGCGTGCCCTGGCCGAACACCTTAATACCCCCATCGCCATTATTGCCAAACGGCGCCCCGCGCCCAACAAGGTGGAGATCATGGAGATCATCGGAGATGTGGCGGGAAAAACCTGTGTGATGATTGACGACATGATTGACACCGCCGGGACCATTGTACAAGGGGCTGAAGCGCTGATGGAGCGGGGAGCGGCCGCCGTTCACGCCTGTTGCACGCACGCCGTGTTGTCGGGCAAGGCGGTGGAGCGTATTCAATGCTCTCCCCTCGAAACTTTGGTGGTAACGGATACGGTGCCTCTGCCGGAGTACAAACGCATTCCTAAGATCAAGGTGCTTTCGGTGGCGCCCCTCATCGCCGATGCCATCCGTCGCATTCATGAAGATAGCTCGGTGAGCGAGCTGTTTATCAACTATGGGCATCACTAGAGAGCGGCCATGAGAAGCGAATCGAGAGTACGCGTCGCTACAGCCCAAACACATACACGGCTTCTTGAGGACATCGCACGGCCTTGTGACCCAACGGAGCGGGGTGCGTTTTGGTGGTTAGGCCAACACACCTTTGTGGTGCGGGCAGGTGCGCTCGTTTTCTACATTGACCCCTGGTTTACCGCCTGGGAATCACGGTGTAATCCACCGCCGCTTACCCCGGCAGAGGGGCGTTATGCCGATTTTGTGTTGGTAACCCACGGCCATGGCGACCACCTTTGCCCGGAGACCCTACGCGCCATGGTGCAGGCCTCGCCCAACGCGCTTTTTATATGCCCGGCCACCGAGACCGAGAGAATGCTTCAGGAGGCTCTTATCCCCGCCGAACGTTTAAGACCCCTCAATGCCGGTGGAGTTTTAGAGGAGCGAGGCGCGCGTATCACGGCCATCAAAAGCAAGCACGAGTTCTTCGACGAAAAGCCCGGTGTAGGCTTCCCCTACCTAGGCTATGTGGTAGAAGCGAACGGCTTAAGGTTCTACCATTCCGGCGATACCATTATGTACGAAGGCTTGCTCTCGACCCTGCAACAGTGGCCGCAGTTCGACGTGCTCTTTTTGCCTATTAACGGGCGCGATGCCGAACGCTATCGGCGCGGCATCATAGGCAATTTCACTTACCAAGAGGCAGTGGAACTTGCCGGCGAGTTGCGCCCTCGACTCGTGGTCCCGTCGCACTACGATATGTTCGTGGGCAACCAGGAAGACCCGACAAAGTTCACCCAATTTTTGGAGGCCAAATATCCTGGAGTACCATATTGGATAGGGCCCATTGGGGAGCGAGTGTCGCTGCCGTGAACGGCTACTCGAACTTTTCTGTGTGGATACTCCGTATGGGGACGTTGGCAATGAGGGCGACCGTGTTGTTTTCGCGCTCCACATTCATCTCCAAAGCGCTCTCATCAATATCCATATAGCGCGACAGAACTTTAAGTATCTCGCGACGCATCTCGTCCATGATGGCCGGGGAGATGGCAGCCCGATCGTGCATCAATACCAGGTGCAGGCGGTCTTTGGCCACACTGCGTGGCGATTTACTTCCCCGCCCAAACAGTTTCTCTAGAATATTCATTGTCATGGCTCCGCTCCTCTCTCCCGAACGTCTATCTCTTTCCGGCAAACATCTTGCGCAGCCGCTCTAAAAGGCCGGTTTTCTCTTCTAGTTCTGAAAAAGGCACCTCTTCGCCGCGGAGGCGACGTGCGATGTTGTGAAAAGCTCGCCCTGCCTGGCTATTTTCACTGAGAACGGCAGGCTCTCCGCGGTTTGTGGAGGTGATAATGCTCTCGTCGTCGGGCACGATGCCCAAAAGGCGTACCGATTTACCGAGCACCTCCTGCACGTCCTCTACGCCGAGCATCTCCTGGTTTTTTACCATCTGCACCCGAATGCGGTTTACAACGAGCATGGGGTCGCGCAGCTCTTGCGCTTCGAGCAGGCCGATGATGCGATCGGCGTCGCGCACGGAAGCCATTTCAGGGTTCGTCACCACGATCGCCTCGGTAGCGCCGGCCGTGGCGTTACGAAACCCCTGTTCGATGCCGGCGGGGCAGTCAATGAGAATGAACCCAAACCCCTCGTCTTTCAGTTCGGTGATGACCTGCTGCATTTGGCGAGGACTTACAGCGCTTTTATCGCGCGTTTGTGCTGCGGGAAGCAGCGCGAGATTTTGGTGGCGTTTGTCGCGCACGAGCGCTTGACGCAGTTTTGCACGGCCTTCCACCACATCTACAATATCGTAAACGATGCGGTTTTCAAGGCCGAGGGCGAGATCGAGGTTGCGCAGCCCGATATCCGCATCCACCAAGGCCACTTTTTCGCCGAGAGCGGCGAGGGCTACGCCTATGTTGGCCGTGGTGGTGGTTTTGCCAACACCGCCTTTGCCGGAGGTGATGACAATGACCCGTGCTTCGCATGTCATGGAGGGCGTTCTCCTAAAAGGGTGATCTTGCA
>Ga0209061_1002157_pt1 | contig 26620 bp, 25 predicted proteins | sample Coa_R1_10_FD_187157 | JGI IMG/M metagenome (GOLD analysis project Ga0209061, IMG submission 187157) | Surface soil microbial communities from Centralia Pennsylvania, which are recovering from an underground coalmine fire - Coalmine... | ecosystem: Environmental > Terrestrial > Soil >... | reverse complement strand
CGGCGAGAGAAATTCGGCAATCAGGTAGCCATGCGCAAAGAAAAGTTCGAGGAGATCAAATCCGGCCTCGTTGGCCATCTGCGCCGTGCGGACAAATTGATCGCGGACGCGCTCCATGTCCGCGCGGTCCATCTCCCTGGGCACCGGGCCGTCGGGGAGAAACGGAATCGCGGAAGGTGCGAGCAGAGGCCATCCATCGTTGCTCAGCGGAATATCGAGGCCCTCGCTTCGCGGGCGGGTTGCGCCGCGGCGTCCGGCGTGGCCCAGCCGGGCGGCGATGCGCGCGCCGTTATCGTGCACCATTTTGGTGAGCCGCGACCACATCGCGGCGTGCTCGGGCCGATAAAGTCCCGAACATCCGCTCGTGATGCGCGCGTCGGGCGCGATCGCCAGAATGTCGGTAATCACCAGCGCCGCGCCGCTCTGCGTCAGATCGCGAAGATCGGCGGTGTAGGCCTCGTCCGGAACACCGTCGCGAGCGGCGTAGGCCGTTACCACCGGCGCGACGACCCGGTTGGCAAGCGTAAGATCGCGCAAAGCGAGCGGCGCGAGCATCGGCGGCGGCGCGATCATCCGCAGGTTCGTGGTCTGCGTCCCCGCCGTCGTCGAGTAAAACCATCGATCCATCGCGTCAACGAAGCTCGAATCGCGGCGGCGGAGTTCGTCGTACGAGATGCGTCCGCTGCGCGTCAGCAGGTAATAGACGAACTGCATCGGCTCGAACGATTCGTAGCGCGTGGTGGTCTCGAAGTAGCGACTGCTCTCGGCTGCGGCGCGCTGGATACCCTCGATGGCCGGGCGGCGCTCGAGTTCGTAATCGTTCAGGACGGCGTCGATGTTCTCGCCGTAGCGCTCGAACGCGTTCGCGAGCGCGATCGCGTCCTCCATCGCCATCTTGGTGCCCGAACCGACGGTGAAGTCCGCGGTATGCGCCGCATCGCCGAGCAGCACGATATTCTGGTAGCGCCACGTGCGATTGCTCACTGTCGGGAAAGCGAGCCAGTCAGATTTGTTAGCCAGCAGCGGCTCGCCGTTGAGATCCTCGGCGAATACGCGCTCGCAGTAGGCGACCGTCTCCGCCTCGGTCGCGCGATCTAGTCCGGCGCGCCGCCAGGTTTCAGGATCACACTGCACGATGAAGGTGCTCGCCAAACCGTCGTTCGGATAGATATGCGACTGAAACAGGCCGTGCTCGTTGCGATGGAAGGTGAACGTGAAGGCATCGAAGACTTTGCGCGTGCCGAGCCATGCGAAGCGGCTGTTGCCCATCGTGATCGACGGCCGGAACTCGTCGGCCCACGTGCGTCGCACGATACTGTTGACGCCATCGGCGGCGATCACGAGATCGTAGCCTTTGAGTTCCGCAACATCGCGCACTTCAGTCAGGAACTTGAGCTTCACGCCCAGCTCGCGGCATCGCTCCTGCAGCAGCATCAACAGGACCTTGCGCGAAATGCCGGCGAAGACGTTGCCGCCGCAACGGATAGTCTCGCCGCGGTAGCGCACCTCGATCGTGTCCCAGACCACGAACTTGTTCGTTATATCGCGATAACTCGGGTAGTCGGCCTCGCGAAACGTTGACAGGGTACGATCCGAGAAGACCACGCCCCAGCCATAAGTCGCATCGTGCGGATTGCGCTCGATTACGCTGATATCCCAATCAGGATGGGTTTTCTTGATGAGCGAGGCGCTGTAGAGGCCGCCAGGGCCGCCGCCCAGAGCCAGGATCTTCACCGTCTAGATGTACCGTCCTTCATGTGTGCATGCCGCTTTTCAATTCAGAGTTACAGCGAGGCGCATATCTCAGCCAACCGGTCGAGCTGGCTCGGCTCCGCGATGGTCGGGAGGAGGACCAGCTCGCCGCATCCGGCCTCTTCGTATCCGCGGATGTACTGGATCACGCTTTGAGTGGTCGCGAGCAAGCCGGCCGCGATCTTCTCGGCGAACGGTCCAGTAAACGCGTAGTACTCTTTCAGATAGGCCGCGCCGCGCTCGGCCGCATCGTCGCCCAACGCGAAGTAACCCTGCCCCCAGAGCTGCGGTAAACCGGGACGGCCGGCATCGCGCCACGCTGCCCGCGCGCGGTCGGCAGCGCGGCTGAAGGCTCGCGGCGGGCCGCCGCCATGCACGTAACCGTCGGCGTAACGCGCGGCGCGCAGATACGTCTGATCGCTGAGACCACCGACCAGGATTTCGGGGCCGCCGCGCCGGACCGGCCGCGGACCGATCGTCCCGCTTCCCCAGAGCTTGCGCAGCGACGCGAGCTGCTCGGTCAGGATGCGGCCGCGATGCCGGTAGTCGACGCCGGCGGCGCGGTAATCGTCCTCGCGCGCGCCGACCGCCATTCCGAGCACCAGGCGTCCGCCGGAGAGTCCATCGACACTCGCGGCGATTTTCGCCAAGGTCGCGGTATTGCGAAGCGGCCCGATGACGATCGTCGTCGCGAGCCTGACCCGATTGGTCACCGCAGCCGCGGCCGCCAGCGAGGTTAGCGAGTCATACGAGTCATAAACGTAACGGTCGATCACCGCGAGACTCGTGAACGGGCCTTGCTCGGCGCGCCGGGCCCAATCGATAATTGTGCGGCCGTCAACGCCCGGGACGCCGCTGGGCAATCCTACTCCCACCCGCATCTGCTTCCTGACTTCCTTTCATGCCTCGCAAGTTACGCGAGCTTTCGAGTTTATCGCGTATCCAGCAGGATTTCGATTGTCAAGGCGCTTCGCATCCAAAAAGCTTTTTACCCTCATCATCCTCAGCGGCCAACTCGGGCTCATCTCATGCCATCCGACGGAGGCGGGATAGCAAACGGTCTGCGTCTAGGTTACAAGTTTCCTCGAACGCATTTTGCAATGATTCTCGCCCATGGGGACGGAGGCGGGAGGAGAGGCGGACGACTGACCGGCCGATGAGCGCAACACTGACCCATTCCAAAATCGCCACGGTGCCGCTCGAGCGGGCCGACGACGTTCAATATCGGGAGTGCAAGATTCTGCTGAAGGCGGAGCTGTTCACCAAGCCGTCGTCCTTCCACAAGTTCTGGAAGGCCGTTCATCGCACGGCCAAAAGCCTCGGCATCTCGATGTCGAAGCCGGAGAAACCGGTCTCGCTGCATTTGCGCGAGGTGGTATTCCTCGATACGCCCAAGTTCCGCCTCTACAATAACAGTTTCATCCTGCGGAAGCGGACGTTCTATCGCCACGGCCGCCCCGAGCCGAACTTCGAACTTACGCTCAAACTGCGCAGCCCGCATCGCGAGGTCGCGGCCTCGGTCGACGTTCGGCCGCTGCTGCCGTGCGTCAACACCGTGAAGTTCAAGGAGGAGTTGCTGCCGCTGCCGAACCAGCTCGGAGGCTTGCGCACGATCTACTCGCATGCCTGCGAGCTCGACACGCCGAACACGATCCTAACCCAGCGCTTCGAAACCATATGCCAGGTCTTTCCGGCCCTGATGAGGGTCGGAGCCAAGGCCGAGACCCGGCTCAGCGAGGTCAACGGCGTGGTGGTCGATGAAACGCTCGCGAATCTCGGTATTCTGGAGTTCGATTCCAAGACCTTCGCCAAGTCGAACATCGCGATCTGGCGCAATCATCATACGAAGGCCGACTTGGTCGGCGAGTTCAGTTTCCAGATGAAGTTCGAGCGGCTCGAAGAGTTGCGCCGCAAGCCGCGTGAACTCTCGGAAGAGTTCTTCCGCACATTGCAACTCCGGATCGAGGAATGGATTCAGCCCGGCACAACCAAAACAGCGCTGGTCTACAGCCTGGGCAAGATTCCAGTCACGAATCATGAGTGAACCCGGAACGGCGGCGGTTACTTCGACAACCGAGGCTCGCCCGACCCTCGGCCACATCTTCAAGATCTTCCTGATGGCGGGCGCGATCAGTTTCGGCGGCGGCGTGGTCGCCTACCTGCGCGAATACATGGTGCGCAGCGAGGGATGGCTTAACGACGATGAATTTCTCGACGCGCTCGAAATCAGCCAGACGTTGCCGGGACTGAACTCGGTCAACTTGAGCGTGGTGGTCGGCGATCGGATGCGCGGCGTGATCGGCGCGGCAGTGGCGGTCGCGGGCATGCTGTTGCCCGGGACGTTGATCGTCATGACGCTTGGCGTGCTGTGGGAGCAGCAGCATCAAAACATCCTGGTGAAGAGTTTCCTGATCGGCGTCGCGGCCGCCGCGGTCGGACTGCTCGCCACCGTCACGGTCCAACTGGGGCATCGCCAGTTCACGCACTGGCTCGATCTAAGCCTGCTGACGGCAACGTTTGTCGCGGTATTTTTCTTTCATGTGTCGTTGGTCATCGTGTTGCTGACAATCGGACCCTTCGCGGTCTGGATGTACCGTCCGGGAAGTCATCATGGCGAACGTGAAGTGAAGCTGCCTCATCCACATTTTCATCGGCGTCACGAGTTGTTGCGGCAATGAAGCTGTTCAGCTTGTTCTGGGTTTTTGCCTTGCTGGGGCTGTGCGCGGTCGGCGGCGGCACGGCGGTGCTGCCCGAGATGCAGCGGATGACCGTGCATGACTACCATTGGATCACGGACAACCAGTTCCGCTCGATTTACAGCATCGGCCAGGTCGCACCGGGACCGAACATGCTGATGGTCATGCTGATCGGGTACAAGCTCGCGGGCTTTCTGGGCGCCTTCGTGGTCGGCATCGCATTCTTCGTCCCTGATTGCGTGCTCACGCTGTTCGCCAATCGTCTCTGGGTCCATTTCGCCGCGTCGCCGTGGCGCAAGGCAATCCAGCGCGGGATGGCGCCGGTGGCGATCGGGCTGATGCTCGCGGGTACGATGGCGATCGCGCGGCTGTCGGTCATCGATGCGGTCAGCGGGGCGATCGCGATCATCGTGTTCGCGATGCTGCTGTGGCGTCACGTCAATCCGGCGCTGGTCATTATGGTCGGCGGCCTGATCTACCTGCTGTCGACCCGCTTCCATTTCGCGTAGATCGCGAGAGAAACCAATGACGCAACCGAAAACGTTACTCGAGATGGCCGGGGTCGGAGCGAAGCTTCCAAAGCTTGCCGCGGGCAACGTCGCCGTGGTGCTAATCGATTACCAGATGGAGTATATCGACGGACGGCTGCCGCTTCCCGGCGCGGTTTTCGCGATAGGCGAGGCAGTGCGGATCGTCGAAGCGGCGCGGAGCGCCGGCCGTCCGATTTTTCATGTTCAGCACAAGGGCCAACCCGGAGGACTGTTCGGTCCGGATACTCCAGGGTTCAGACTCGCGCCTGCGCTGACGCCGGTCGGCGGCGAACCGATCATCAACAAAGGGATGCCGAACAGCTTCGCGGGTACCGATCTTGACGCTCGCCTGCGCGCCCGCGGCATCAAGGAGATCGTCTTCGCCGGATTCATGACGCATATGTGCGTAAGTTCGACGGTCCGCGCCGGAGTCGATCTCGGGTACTCGGCGACGGTGCTGGCGTCGGCCTGCGCCACGCGCGATCTACCCGATGGCCAGGGCGGCGTGGTCGATGCCGCCACGCTGCATCGCGCCGAGCTTGCCGCGCTGGGGGATCGCTTTGCGGCAATCGCGCACGACGCCGCGGCGCTGCTCGAGGCCTCGCGCTAGCGCATCACCTGCGTCAAACCGCCGACCGTGCTGTAGCGCTTGACGTCGTCGTAGTTAACGCCGTCAACGTTGCGGCAGGCTTCGTTCGCGACCAGTCCGCCTTTGCCGTCGGGCCCGGCGGTCACGAAAAAGCTCAAATGATTTTTGCTGATGTCCCACATCGTTTCGATCGCATTGCCGGCAAAAAACTGTTTCCCCTCTCCCGGCACCTCGGTCGCGATTTTTTGCGATGACTGGAACTTGGTCAGCTTCATCGCCGGGTCGTAGAGGTCCTTCCACGACGTGTTGTAGGAAACCTTGTCAACATAGACGATCTGTTTACCGTAGCAGTAACCGGCCCGCTGAGAGGGGATTCGCCGCACGTCGATTACATAATTATCCCGCACTTCCCATTTGCCTACTATCGGCTTGGGCAAATAGATCGGATAGTAATTCGCGGGATCGCCGTAGAGCCTCGGATCCGCGTTAATCAGCGCCAGAATTTGCTGATCGCGAAGGTACTCGGCCTGGAAGCGCAGAATACCGCCGTTGAAACCTTCGAGATCATCGGGTGTGAAGTCGCCGTTGGTCATCGGCGCACAGCGTTGATTTGCGGTCTGGCGCAGAGCGCGGCGCAATTGCGGGACGTACAGGAAATCATCTTCGGAGCGCTGCGGATTGTCATAAAAGAGAGTGAGTATTTGAGTGTACTTGTATTGTTCCGGCTCGGTGAACATCGCGTATTCGCTGTAATCGACCCCCTCGGCCTGTGGATCGGTGATCGGCATGCCGGCATGACTGATATGATCGAGCCGCCTGAAGACCTGCTCGACGCGAAAGCCCGAGGTCTGTCCGCCGCTGTTGACGAGGTATTCATGATCTTCATTGCCGCAGTACAGGTAAGGCATCGGGCGGTACCAGAGATCGGCCAGAATTTTGAAGCCCTTCAACGGATCCGAGGGATTCGGAAACGGCAACCCCGCCACATATCCTTCGAGCGCGTGACCGCCGCGGGCGGTATCGATCACTCGGACCCGCGAACTATATTTCTCCGTGTTATCGCGATAGACCCGCGGCACGGGATAGTTGTTTTGCGATCCGACCTCGATGCGGAAATCCGCCGGCACTTTCCAGAAGTAATTGCCGGTGAACAGCATCTGCATCCCCTCCGGCATGTACTGCCGGTACTGTTTCCAGTTCTGCGGCGTGATCACTGTGCCGACTGGAATTGGATTGGGCGCGGACTCAGCACATAGCGCGGGCGTTGCAATTGACAGACACGCGGCCGCGAGCGCGGCCCACCACCTCGAAAACATTCGGCACCTCGATTCCATAAAAACTGCGGCCGGCGCGCGCCGGTTACATGCGTCCGCCATGCCGCAATCTCGTTTTGTGTTTCGGCGAAAGCGCCGGGACTGATCGTTCGCCTCGAACGATTAACCCGGACTGATCGAGCGACATCGGCTATTCAAGAAAGTCTGGCGGCTCCTGGATTCCGCGATTGAACTGCGACACCAGCTTGCGCCAGCCGACGATTATCGTGTCCATCGAACAAAGCACTTCCTTGTCCCAGCCCTTGCCGCTGCCGTACACCTTCTGCATTGCTTCGCGGGCAAAGATGTCGCGATCATTGAAATCACGCAGTGCGATTTTCTCGAATGCCCCCTCGTAGAGATAGTCCGCCTCTTCGCGTTCGTCCGCGTTATGGCAGGGATGGACCACGACTTCCCAGTATTCGTGATGCTGGTCGTCGGTCGGCACGTACCACTCGTACTGTGCCCATCCCTGCAGCGGCCAGTTCTCGACCAACAGCACGCCCGGCAGATACATCGAGGTGCGCACCGGATAATCGACCCGCCCGCGCACTTTCATCTTGACGATCGGATTCTCCTGCACCATCCGATACGCCGACTGATCGTAGTACATATTCATGATGCCCTTGGGACCATCGGGCTCGTCGATCATTTTGACGGCGGCAGGCGTGATCGGCTCGGCGCCGAGATAAAGCTTGCGTTCCGTCGCAGCCATCAGGATGTTGTCGTAGTGAATCAGGATGTGCCCCGGGTCGAAGCCGTTCTCGACGGCCAGCCGCCAGTTTGAGTTGGCCGTGCGATGAATGCCGCGGACGTAGACCTCCTTGTCGAGGGGATGGCCGGGAGGATTGGGCACGTCCGTAATGCGGATCGGCAGATCGGCCGCGAGCGGCGGAATCGGCTTGTAATCCTCGTCACCCACGAAGAGGAAAATGAGCCCGTTGATCTCCTGCACCGGATAGGTGCGAATCTTGACTTGGTTGATGATGGGATCTTCGGGCGCGCCGATAATCGTCTTCAGCACGCCATCTTCGAGCCCGTAACAGAAACCATGATACCAGCAGGTCATATGATCGTCGCTGACGCGCAGCGGTTTGTCGGACATGCGGACCCATCGATGGATACATCGATCCTGCAACGCATAGACCTTGCCGCGGGAGCGACGCAGCACGATCTCGTGACCGGCGATCATCACACCCTTGGTGCCGCGTTCCGGCAGCTCGCTGCTGAACGCCGCGGGGTACCAGTGATTCTTGATGCCCCAGGAGGCCTCCAGGTACGGCTGGTACTGACGGCCGGCGATCGATTTCGGCTGAAGTTTTCTCGCAGTGGCTCCCATGTCCTTAACCTTCCCGAAACTGCGCGAGCGGGCGCGGAGTAGCTATGCTTATAGCCGATGAACGCCGGATGCGCCAAGCGTCGCGAGCGGTATCGGGCAAGGATAAATGAATGGGGAGGCGAGAGGCCGGGATTTTTCAGGCGGCAGCAATCATCCCGGCCTCTCTAAGTGGTCGAGCGACAACTTTACGGGCCCTCCGGCCGGTGCACGCTTCCCCCGATGCGCGCACCAGGCCGAAGGCGTCATGGCTTTGATCACATGGGCGAGAACAACCCGCCACTGCTCAGCGTGTGATAGCCGACAAATAATACTATCGCCAGAATCACCACGAGCAGCGCGTATTCGGCCCGGGTCGTATCGCCGAGTTCGTCGTCACCTTCGCGCCTTACGCGCAGCGACGACAGGAAATTCGGGATGAGCTGCGAACCAGCGATTTGCCCTCTCGCAATCGCGTCCCGCAGCTCGCATAGCCGCATTATCCAAATGACGATCAGGTTCATCTCTATCCCCCCTCTCTTGCGCCGCGATGCAAAACCTCAGACGGTCGCGCCTCGCGCCTCGGCATTCGATTTTCGGCGGGTCAGCGATGCAGGCAACCAGATCAGCACCACGGCCAGAAAAGTCAGCCCGGTTGCCTGCGTAAAACCACGGCCGAACTCCTGTGCCGCAAACAAGCCGAGCGTGAAAACCGAAAAGCTGATGATGGGCCAGTCACGAAGCCGAAGCATGTCCTTAGTCACGGTCCGTCTCCTCTCAATTCCTTACTCTTCCTGGTGCGGTGCTACTGCATCGTCCGTGCCGGGCCAAACTGGAGCAATATAGCCTACGATGTAGAAACTAAGCCGAATTTACGCTGCTCGATGGTGCTGCGAAAACCTACCGGGATGCCAACTGCACTTGGCAGGCTGATCAAAACGATTCATCGAGCGGAAGCGTCGAATGCGCAATGCCGGGTTGCTAGCTGCCGGCATCGTTCAGTTCAGGATCGTTGGATTCTGAACCAGGCGCGCGGCGGAATCTTGAATTCGGGCAATCCCAGCTCGCGCCATCGCTCGAGCGCGCGCATCATCGTCTCGCGCGGCGGCAGCGAGAACGACCCCGCGTCGATCTTCTGCGTGGCATCGATGATGATCTTGCTGCCCGGCGCTTCATGGCCGTCGGCGGTGCGGATCGACGGATCCATGTACAGGGGAAAATAGACATCATCGAGAATCACCGTATCGCGCTCCGGGTTGAAGCATGAGTTGAGCGCCCATTCGAGATGGGTCGCGTCGCGGATGTCGACATCGGCATCGACCACCGTGATGCGCTTGAGCGGCGTCAGGTCAGCCAGGATTCTTCCGACACGCTTGCCATGGTGCGGATGGAGCGGCTTCATCGCGACGATCCCGTGCGCGAGCAATCCGCCGAACGTCAGATCGATATGAACGTCGCGAACCGTGCTCTCGCCGAGGTCGTGGCGGAGCGTCTTCAGGATCACGCCGGCGTTGGTTAGGCTCTGCATCACGGTGCTCTCGCTCGGCGGCATCTGGCTGGTCAGGCCGTAATAGATCGGATCGCGCCGATGCGTGATCGCCTTGATATGCGCGCGCGGCCGCACCAGCACCGGCCCCATAAAGCCCGCGAACTCGCCGAACGGTCCCTCGTTGGCGGTCTCGTCAGGAAGAATCTCGCCCTCGATGATTATCTCGGCGGCCGCCGGAACCATCAGATCGACGGTCGTCGCTTTCACCAGGTCGACGGGCGCGCCCTTGAGTCCACCCGCAAAACCAACCTCTTCCGCGCCATAGACGAGGTTGGCCACGGTCGCGAAATGGACCGCGGGCTCGGCCGCGATCACCCACGCTATCGGCGCGGGCTTGCCCTGATCGAGGTACGAATGAACGCATCGAAAGCCGTGCCGACCCGGCGAGAGGTTGATGACCACGCTATGGTCATCGAGTACCTGGGTTCGATAGACGCCGAAATTCTGAAACCCGCCGTATGCGTCACGCGACACGACGATGGTCGTGATGTACGGACCCGCATCCTTGCCGGGCGTCCAGGTCGGAATCGGCAGGTCGCTCAGGCGGGCATTCTCGCCCTGTCGGACAATTTCCTGGCAGGGCGCAGATGGGACCGTTCGCGGCGCAATCGGATTCAAAAGTGCCTGCACGATCTTTTCGTTGATCCGCTCCGGCTCGACTTCGAGCGCGGCGGCGTAAGTGTGTGTCGACGCGCCGAGCGCGGCGGTCACCAGCGGAATCTCTGAACCCCTGACGTGATCGAAGTAGAGCCCGAAACGCTCGTCGTTCGGCATCGCCTGGTACATCCATTTGGCGAGGCAGGCCGGCTCCCAGGTGCGATCGACCGGCTCCGTGATATGCCGCAGCTTGCCGCGACGTTCCAGTTCGGCGAGAAAATCCTTCATCCGATCATAGGGCATTGCTGGCTCCCCGAGTGCGATGGGACCTTCGGCGCCGCATCGCAGTCGAGCCGGACTTTATCCCACGGCACAGCGGTTCATAAAGGCGCCGCCCGGTTTTCGGTTCCCGATTGCTTTGATAACCTCGCGGCAAAGCCATCTGAAAACTGAAGGACAATCATTATGAAGTTGCTCTCGTTCTCCGCCAATGGCACCGTGCATGTCGGCGTCGCGGTTGCAGAAGGAATTGTCGATCTCACGCGCGCGCTCGCCACCACACATCCGCAAATCCGCGGGACCGATTCGATGCTTGCAATTATCGAGTCGGGAATGGATGTCGATACCATCGGTACGCAGAGCCTCGATCGGCTACGCAACGATCGCAGGCTCGGCGATTACCTCGTCGCCGACCCCAAGTGGCTGCCGCCGATCGCTCGACCGCCGAAGATTCTGGCGCTGGCGCTCAACTATCGCACGCATATCGAAGAAACCAACCTGAGCTTCTTCGACGAGCCGATTATCTTCGCCAAGTATTCATGCAACCTGATTCCCCACGGCGCGCCGATAGAGCTGCCGCCCTTCCCACAGATAGTCGACGAGGAGCACGAACTGGCGGTCGTGGTGGGCCGCAATTGCCGCCATATCAGGCCTCATCAGGCGCCCGATTATGTCTTCGGCTATACGATCTGCAACGACGTCTCGGCGCGCGATCGCCAGCGCGAGCGGCTCAAGATGGGCCAGCCGTACTCGTACGCCAAGAACTTTGCGACCTTCTGTCCGATGGGCCCGTGGATCGTGACGGCGAAGGAACTGCCCGACCCGCGGAATCTCAAGATGGAGGTGCGCATCAACGGCAAGGTGACGCGCAGCGGCAACACCTCGGGGATGATCTTCGATCCGTACGAAATCCTCGCTTATTGCTCCGATTACACGCTGATGGAAGCCGGCGACATTATCTCGACCGGCACCTATGCGGGCGACAAGCGGCTCAAGGCCGGCGACACGGTCGAGCTCGAAATCGAAAAGATCGGGGTGCTCCGCAACCCGGTGATCGCGGCTTCGCAGCCGTGGCCGAATTTCACGGCGGATAAGCCGACCGGTCCGCTGGTTCGCGAACATCGTTAGCCGCATGTCGGATAGAGCGCGCGCGCCAGTGCGTCCGAGCTGGGAGTCGCTCGCAGAGCGGTTCCCGGGCAACTACACGATCCTGCTCGCCCTCATGCTCGCGTTCATCCTGATTCCGCCCTTCTTCGAGGCCAACGCTGAACACAACAGCATCATCATTCCCCTGCTGTTGTCGCTGGTGCTGCTCGGAACTCTGAAGGTCTTCACACGTAATCGCCGGGAATTGACCATCGGCCTTGCGCTTGCGCTCCCCGCCCTCATCGGCCGTTGGGCCATCATGATCACCGGCAATCGCGCGCTGTTGATTATCTTTTCGATCGCGTGGGTGCTTTTCCTTGCCCTGGCCGTCACTTTCATCGTGCATTCGGTGCTGACTGCGCGGCGCATCACCTACGACACGATCAGTGGCGCGCTTTGCGGTTATCTTCTATTCGGCCTGATGTGCTCGTTCATTTTCGTGCTGATCGAGATGTTCTATCCGGGCTCCTATCAATCCAGCACGATCACGTTGAAATTTTCCGGGCATCCCGGGGAAATTCATCAGCAGATAATCACTTTCATCTACTTCAGCCTGGTGACGCTGGCGAGCGTCGGCTTCGGCGATATCATACCCACGAGCCCGCCTGCGCGCGCGGTCGCCGCGGTCGAGGGAATCGCCGGCCAGTTCTATATCGCGGTCCTGATCGCGCGGCTGGTAAGCCTGCACTCCTCGCGCTGGGGCGGCGAATAGCGAAGCGCGTCCCTCGATCGGGAATCACCCACTGGCGGGAATCACCGGCTGGCGAAACTCGGGAAAACCACCTGGGAGCGGCTAATCCAGCCCTGATTGGCGAAGTAAGTCGAGATGCTCGCGAGTGCCTGATTGGTGGTCTGATTCACCAGCTCATCGATCTGCGGCCGATAGGTATCGAGGGTCGCGGAAGTCTCGCCCTTCTTAGTCACCGCCGGCATCGGTTTGGTCTCGGCGTTGGTTAGCACATGCAGCAGCGCGCGCAGATTGTCCTGCGTGACGGCGCCGAGCACGTAGACATCGGTATCGACGGTCGATCTGTTCTTACTGAAAAGAATGATGTTTCTGACCAACCGATTATCGGGGCTCCCGCTGCTGAAATCGCCTCGGATCAAAACGGCGCCGGCGGGCGCCGGCTCTGATGGATCGCCGGCCTGCGCCGTCATCCCCATCGCATTGATCCCGGTGATGAGCTTGTCGCGGATCTCCGTGCGCACGATCTCGCCTAACGCAGCCTGGCGCGCCTGCGGACTTGCCGAGCCGAAATTCTTCGTACCCTGCGCTATGAGCTTTTGATCTTCGAAGGGACTCGCCGGAGAGGCACGAAAATCATAGACCAGCACGAGCGACGGGCGCCGCGCGCGCGAGAAATCGTAAGTCGGCTGCGTTGAACAGGCAGCGCTCGCGACCATCGCGACTATCGCGAGCATCCACGCCCGTACCTGAAATCCCTTCATCGATGATGCTCCATCGGCCGCAAGCAGCTTACCCTCGAAGCGAGCGACGCGCGACCATCCCGGACGAAACGATTTTGGTGGTCTTCTGTTGTTGAAATCTTTGAAAACTTGATGCGCCGGCTGGCGAAAGTGCTATAGACCGTTTCCAATCGATGAAATCCGTTGAATAACATGTCCAGACGTTGATCTGCGTGTTCTTGTATTTCCTAACCGGCGATGACATATGCTACCGATTGTAACGATTGTTTGCCTGGTCTTACGACCGGGCCCGGTAGGATCACTTGCGCGATGGCCTCTGTGACGAACCCGGCCGAAGTTCTCCCTTCGCAAGCGATGCCGATCTCAGCGGAGCTGCCGGAGCGCCGCAGTTCGGGCCTCGTCGGCCAAACTGTCACGGGCGCCCTTCTGTTCCTGGCCTATTTTCTCTCAGCCAGGATTTGTTTGCGCTTCGCTTTTATAGCTCCGTGCGCCTCGGCGGTTTGGGCTCCCACTGGAATTGCTCTAGCCGCGCTTCTGGTGTTCGGATATCGATTCTGGCCCGCGATTTTCGTGGCCGCTTTTCTGGTTAACTTGATGGCCGCGGGTTCGATCGCGGCCTCGCTCGCCATCGCCTCTGGCAATACGCTCGAAAGCCTCTCGGGCGCCTGGCTGATCAGCCGCTTTGCCGATGGGCGTAAAGTCTTCGATCAGGCGCGAGATACCGCTAAGTTCCTAGTGCTGGGTGTCCTGTTCAGCACGCTAATCGCCGCGACAATCGGGGTTACGGCGCTCTGCTTCGCAGGGCGCGCCAAGTGGCCGGAGTTCGCGCCGGTTTGGATTACATGGTGGCTTGGCGATGCGGCCGGCGCCCTGATCGTGTTTCCGCCGCTGTTGCTGTGGGCCAACGATCGCCGCCTCGATGACGTCTGGAAGCAGAAGTTTGAGACCATTGTCACTCTGACGGCGCTCGTGGCGGCGGGCTCAATCGTATTCGGAAGCTGGTTGCCGCATCCGGACCAGCCTTATCCGCTGGAGTTCGCGATCATCCCGATCCTTATATGGATCGCGTTTCGCTTCGGGGCGCGTGAAACCGCAACCGCCAATTTGATTCTCGCCGCCTTTGCGATCGCCGGCACGCTCCATGGCTTCGGACCGTTCGCGCGCGCATCGCGCAACCAGGCTTTTCTATTCCTGCAGGTGTTCCTGGGCACGATCGGCGTTACCACTATCGCAGTCGCCGCCGAGGTCACACAGCGGCGCCGGCTCGATGAGGAGCGGACCAAGCACACCGCGGAACGCGAACTGCTGCTCGATGCTGAGCGGCGCGCCCGTTCTCACGCCGAAAAATCGCTTGCTATGCTCCGGCGGCTGCAGACCGTCTCGATGGAGTTGCCCGGCAGCACTCGCGACGAAATCCTTCGCGAACTGCTGATACGCCTGAAGTCGGTGATCCACGCGGACTTCGGAGCCGTTCTGCTGCTCGATCCCGGCGCCGGGGAACTGCGTGCGGTAAGCTCGGTTGGAATCTCAGAACCGATTCCTTCCGACTTCAGGCTCGCCCTCGGCACGGGCGTGGCGGGAAGGATCGCAGCCAGCGTCAACGGTCTGATCATGAATGATCTGCCGCGCGATGAGCACCTCTCTGCATTTTTTGCCAATCATGTTAAATCGGTTGTGGGCGCGCCGATGCGGCTCAACAACAAGGTCATCGGCGTTATCGAGCTCGGTACTTTCCACCGGCACGAGTTCAATAATGAAGACCTTGGTTTGATCCAACTCGCGGCGTTTCGCGCCGCAGGCCGTATCGAGCGCGCCCAGTTGGACGAAGTCGAACGTGCCGCGCGCCAGGCGGCTGAGGAAGCGAACCGCGCCAAGGACGAGTTTCTCGCGATGCTCGGGCACGAGTTGCGCAATCCCATCGGCGCCATCTCGAATGCCGTTCATCTTCTGCAGCGCGCCGACCGCCGGCCGGACCTGGCCGCAAAGGCGCAGGACATCATCGCCCGACAGATCGAGCATACCCGGCGGCTGGTAGACGACCTGCTCGACGTGGCGCGTGTAACCAGCGGCAAAATCGTCCTGAATCAGAGCCCGATGGACCTCGCGCAATGTGTCACCGAGTGCGTCAACAACATGCGCGTGAACGGGGAGTTCGTGCGCCATGAGATCCAGTTCGAAGCCGTGCCGGTATGGGTCAATGCCGATGCGGATCGGGTGGCCCAGATCGCAACTAACCTGCTCGCCAACGCCGTCAAGTACACTCCCGCCGGCGGCCGGATCAGCATCTGGGTCGGACCCGAGGACGGTCACGCCCAACTCCGGGTCATCGATACCGGCGCCGGAATTTCGGCCGAGCTTCTGCCCCGCATCTTCGACCTCTTCACGCAGGGCGAGCGCACGCTCGAGCGCGCACACGGCGGGTTGGGTCTTGGCTTGACGCTGGTCAAGAAGCTCACCGAACGGCACGGCGGCAACGTGACCGCATCCAGCGCCGGACCGGGCCAAGGCAGCACCTTTACTGTGACTCTGCCGCGAATCGATCCGGTCGGCGTCAAGGCTGAGCGCGCCGGCAACTCATCGATCGAGGCGAACGACTCACGTCGGCGCATCGTGGTAATCGAAGACAATGTTGATGTTCGGGTGGGCTTGCGCGATTTGCTCGAAAGCCTGGGCCACGAGGTCTACGTGGCCGAAGACGGGCCGGACGGCGTCAGGGCGACACTTGCCGTACGGCCCAACTTTGCCCTGGTCGACGTCGGGCTGCCGGGCTTCGATGGCTACGAAGTCGCGCGCCGAATCCGCGCCGATGCGCGGGGTTCCGATGTCGTGCTGATTGCCGTCACCGGCTACGGCCATCGCGAGAGCCGCGAAGCCGCATTCAATGCCGGCTTCGATCACTATCTGGTGAAGCCAATCGATCTCTACCAGCTCCGCGACATCCTGGGTGGCTCGTCGGGGGCGACTTCCGCGCCCTCCGGCGCGGCGTGACCTCTTCGGCCTTTGTTCGCAGATAGAAGGTCCGAGCCCTGTCCGCGTTTGCCGGCTCTGCGCAATCATCGACAAAGCGACGCCACGCGAGAATGACAGGCGCGCAACCAGCGTCTGCGCGATGGTTTCAGCACCGTACATTTTGCTCAACGTCGTGAGTAAAGATACTCAGCGAGATGAGCAAATCTCAGCAGCATCCAGATAGTGGCCGGCGCATCGTTGGCGAAGGAGTCCGAGCGTTGGCGGCGCTACATCCTATGCACTGCTACGCCCGCGATCTTGACCTGAACCTGGAGCGCCGAAAAATAATGCTGGCGCGCCCGGATAATGACATGACGACCACGATCGAAGAACATCCTCACCGCCTGGGGCCGCTGGCGGTCCTCACGTACGCCTTTCGCCCGTTGTTTCTTGCCGCCGGAAGCTGGACGGTGGTGGATATCGCTCTGTGGCTCGCCATGTTCTTCGGCGATTTGCAGTTGCCGACCCGCTTCGAGCCGATGGCGTGGCATATCCACGAAATGTTTTTCGGCTTCGTGATGGCGGTGGTCGGGGGCTTTCTGTTGACGGCGATTCCGAATTGGACCAAGCGGATGCCTGTGCAGGGCCGCCAGTTGGCGCTGCTCACAGGGCTATGGCTGCTGGGCCGCATCGCCTGCCTGATCTCCGCTTATCTCCCCGCCTCGAGTGTGGTCGTCGCCGATCTGTCATTTCCAGCGGCGCTCCTCGCGGTGGCCACCCGCGAAATCCTCGCCAGCCGTAACTGGCGTAACCTGGTGATGAGCGCGCTGCTTTCGGTTTTCGTCGTCGCCGACCTGCTCATGGATCTCGAGTCCATACTGCATATGCCGGTATTCGGCGGACTGGGATGGCGCCTCGGACTGGCAGTGCCGATCATGCTGATTTCGATAATCGGCGGCCGCATCGTCCCGAACTTCACGCGCAACTGGCTGGTGAAACGCGGGAGCGTGCGTCTGCCGCCTGCGCCCGGCCCGGTTGACGGCGCGGCGGTCGGCCTGCTTGGCGCGGGCCTGGTTATCTGGGCCATCGTTCCCGATTTTCGTCTGGCGGGTGTGATTCTGGCCATCGCAGCCATGCTCAACGCGTGGCGGATGGCTCGCTGGTGCGGAGCATCGACACGGTCGGAACCGCTGCTGTTCATTTTGCATGTCGGCTATGCCTGGGTCGTGGCCGGAACCGCGCTGCTTGGGCTTTCGATCCTGAACGCTCGCATCCCAATGCCTTCGGCGATCCACGCGCTGACGGCCGGCGCGATCGGCGTCATGATCCTGGCCGTGATGCCACGCGTCACGCTTGGACACACCGGACGCGATCTGACCGCGAATCGCGCGACGGTCCTGATCTTCGTCCTCATCAACCTCGCCGCGATCGCGCGCGTCGGCGCATCGTGGGCGCCGCGCGCGATGATCATTCTGCTGGTCTCGTCGGCAGCGTGCTGGATTGCGGCGTTCGGCTTGTTTGAGATCGTCTACGGCCCGATGTTGCTGGCCGAGAGTCCCAGGCATCCTGCGTCGTCCGCATGAATGCATTCTTCGCGTGGTAAACGCCCTGTGATGTCTACCTGGAAATCGAAACCAGCAACCGTTCAAGCGATTCCTGGCTTGCCCTGATGAGACCGCGCCCCGGTTGGTTCAGATCGATAATGACGTACACCGTCAGACTCACGAGCACGATAAAACTCAACGTCCCAACGACCTGGGCCTGGTTTGCTGCGCCCTGCTCCCGTCCGACCAGCAATGCTGTGACGATGCCGGAAGCAAACAGGAGCAGCACGACCACCGGCGGCAGGCGGTCGCGATAGGCGGCCAGGCGAGCAGCCTGCGCACTGATTAGCGCGTTGAGCGTGTTGGTCAGCGACACCGAGATCGGAGTACCGGCTGCCACTGCTTGCGCGACCAAATCCGTCATTCTCTGCTGTAGCGCCTCAGATTTTTCCAGACCGCGCTGCAACGTCTCTTCGTCCAGCGGCATACGGGTTAATTCGAACCGTAACCGGGCATACTCGCGAATGACGGTCTGCAGTTTGATGCGCCAGGGATCGTTAAGCAGGCTGGCACAGGTGTAAAAGTCGCCGATCGCGTTGCTGTCGGCCACCACCATCAGCCTGCGCTGGTCGTACTTACTGATTGAAACCCCGAACGAGAAGGCCAACAGCAGGCCAAGGAGCGCCAGAGCCGCATCATCCCATTTCGATTCGGGAGAACTCTCGCCGCGGGTCAGCAGGCGCTGTCCCAACTTCCAGCCGATCAGCCAGGTTAGAGTCATCGTCAGGGCCAGCGCCGCAGACGGCAGCCACCCCTCGATATCGAAAACGAAATTGATCATTTTTCACCACGCTTCGCTTTACCAAAACTCCGCGGCCATTGCGGTCGTCTCGGATTGAAAAGAGACGATACGGGGACCGGCAATTCCGATCAGCGCGCGCCGAAATCGGCAATTAGACTACGTTCGAGGAGATGAAAAGCAATCTCGGGCAGTGATGAGATCGTTAGTGTTGCGGCGATCCATTTACAAAACGACGAAGTCCGAGCGCTTGGCTGCTTTCCGATCGAACGTCACGGTTCGCTCGCAGCCGTGACGGCGATTAACGGCGGCGATGGATGAATCGGCAAAATCAGCGCCGTCCTGATAATGACGAAACGATGACCATGCTTCCTGATGATCCTCGCTCGTGAACTCGGTCGTGCATGCCGGGGGCGGGATTCGAACCCGCACGGAGCTTTCGCTCCAGAGGATTTTAAGTCGGTTCGAGGCCCTGTCGCCATCGGTCGCGATCGATCACAATCGAGCATTTTCAAGGCTTTTTTGATCTTATCCACATGCCGACAAACCCCTTCAGACCCGTCGCGACCGAAAAAACCGCCAAAGTTTAGCCAAAGTCAAAGCCATCCCGATTCGCCCTTGAAGCCGATTCTGCTCAGGGGCCAGAAAACACCGCCAAAGTACCGTTCGCCAACGCCCGCGAATCGGCGATTTGCTGCTTACAAAATCCTCTGCGCGGCAGATTGGCAGTTTTCCGCTGTCCATTACAAAAGAGCCAACCCCAACGAGGTGTACCGTGGGTGCGAATCCATACTTCGAAGCGCGACGGGAATGGGATGAGCGCTACGCCGATCTGGCGCTCGGCAAGCGCAACTGGCAGATAGCCGCGGGCGGGCTGCTGGCCGTCTCGCTGATTCTTGCGATCGGGATCGTCTGGGTCGCGACGCGAAGCCGCTACATCCCGTACGTGGTCGAGGTCGACAAGCTCGGCTACGCGCTCACCGTTCCGCAGCCGCTGACTCCCACTTCGGTCCCTGACGTAACTGACCGGATCGAGCGCTACGAGGTCGCCGCCTTTATCCGCAACGCGCGCGCGGTCAGCAGCGACGCGCAGGTCGAGCAGGAGATGCTCAACGCGCTGCTCGCGCATGCGCGCGGCGCGGCGGACCGGTTCCTCGACGAGTACTACCACTCGGACGGCTTCGCCCATAACCCGTTCAAGCGCGCGCAGAAGGAGACGGTCACGGTCCAGATCGATTCGATCCTGAAGCTCTCGGCCGAGAGCTACCAGGTGCGCTGGACCGAGACGGAGCGCGATCTTGGCGGCGCGGCGCTGGGGGCGCCGGCGCACTGGGAAGCGGTTCTCAAGACCGAAATCGTCCCGCCCAACTCCGACGACGCGATCGTGAGCAATCCGCTCGGTTTCTACGTGACCCAGATCAGCTTGACCAGGCAGCAGGGCTGAAGGGAGGACGTGCGATGAATCGAATCAAATCGGCATTTGCGATTGGACTTGCGGTTTCGCTGACGGCGTGCGCTGCGCTGCAGCCGGTTGCTCCACCGCCGCTCAGGATTGTGACCGAGGCCGCGCCGAAAGCGGCGGCGACGCCCGCGCCGCCAACCGGCGCCGAGCTTCTGGCCGAGCAGCCGCCCGAGGTTCAGCAGGCGATCAGGGAGCATCAGGACGGCGGCAAGTGGCCGGTCTACAAGACCTCCCAATTCGTACTCTACCCGTACGGCGGGCCATCAGAACTGGTTGTCGATTGCGCGCCGCTTCGGACCACCGACATCCAGCTTCAGCCGGGCGAGACGATCACCGACGTGGCGATGGGCGACACCGAGCGCTGGATGGCGACCCCGGCGGCCTCGGGCAACCCGCGCGATCCGGCGCCGCATCTCGCGGTCAAGCCGCAGCTTCCCGGCATCGAAACCAACCTGACGATCTACACGACCAGACACATCTACCACCTGCTGCTGCGCTCGCGCGCACGCGCGATGCAGGAGGTCGAGTTCTACTACCCGGACGAGCTGCTCGCGGCGATGAAGCAGGCGGATGCGGAAGCCGCAAAGGCGAAGCGGGAAGCGATCGATCCGCCTGCCGATTCGGACAACGTGGTCAGGGTCTCAAGCGCCGATCCCGCGCAACTCAACTTCGCTTACAGCGTCACGGGGCCGAACGTGGCGTGGAAGCCGATTCGGGCCTTCGACGACGGCGCGCACGTGTACATCCAGATGCCGGCCGGGATGAAGACCAGCGAGGCGCCGGCGCTGCTTATCGACGCGGGCGGCGGAACCCAGATGGTGAACTACCGGGTCGAGGGGAACTACTACGTGGTCGACCGGCTCTTCAACCAGGCGATTCTGGTCTCGGGCGTGGGGCGCGAGCAGGACCGCGTGACGGTCTCTTACTCCGGCGGAGAGAGGTAAGCGCGATGGCGGCGGCGGACGAAGTCCACGAGCAGGAAGAACCGGAGCGGGAGCAGCTGGGCGGCGGGAGGTTCAATCGCCTTTTAGGCGTGATTGTCGTGGGGGTCGCGATGCTGGGCGGAATCGTGATCGCGCTCGGCGTGCAGTCCTCGGGCACGAGCCAGGAGGCGGCGGTCAAAAAGGCGATCGACGAGGCGGGCAGCGAAGCGCGCGATCGCGGCGAAGTCGCCGACCTTGCCGCGCACGGCGCTGAGCCTCATCCAACGCCAAGCTTTACGCCGCCGCCGGCGGTGATTTCGACGGTTCAGGCGCCGATCCAGCGCAGCGCGCCGAGGACTCCGAGCCGCTACGCCGAGTGGGCGCGGGAGAAGTTTTTGAAGGCGCTCGAAGCGCCCGAGATGGTGGCGGCGTTTCACACGGGGCAGGCGCTGGAGATCGCAAGCGCGAGGAATCAATCCGGCGCCGGCTCCGATTCAAACTCTTCGAGCAATCTGACCGTCACCCTTCATCCGCCCGCTTCGCCGTACACCGTGATGGCGGGAAGCGTGATTCCGGCGGTGCTGGTAAGCGGCATCAATTCCGATCTGCCGGGACCGATTATCTGTAAAAGCCAAGACTTAATCTGACGATGGTGGTAAGGTCCTCGGGTTTTTAAAGAGGAAACGAGGACAATCACACAGGAGCAGAAGGTAATCGGGGCGAGGCTGGGCTGTTGGAGCTGGCGAAGCAGCTCGGCAATGTGTCGGCGGCGTGCCGGGTGATGGGCTACAGCCGCGACAGCTTCTCTCGGTTCAAGGAAGCAAAGCCGGTCCGCCGCCCGGCTTTCCGGTCGAACGTCACGGTTCGCTCGCAGCCGTGACGACGATTAACGGCGGCAATAAGAGAATCGGCGAAGTCGGCGCCATTCTGATATTCCCGCAACGACGACCACGCCTCCTGATGGTCTTCGATCTCGAACTGGGCCGTGCGTAAAATCTTCTCCAGCGCCTGAGACACCTGCTCACGCGCATAGCCGTAGGCCGTCTCCAGCACCCAGACTAATTCGCACAGCACGATTCGGTTGATGAATCCCGGATCCTCCGACGAGCACTCGTTAGTGATGAACCGGGTGGCCTTTCTTGCCTGCTCGGGTTCGTCCTGCACGAGGTATCGCACGAGGACGTTCGTATCGATTCCGATCATCGCCGCGCCGCACGCCGGCGAATCGCCGTCTCCATTTCGTCAAGCGATACTCGCCGCGGAGCCGGAGCGAGCAGCCCCTTCAACTCGCGCACGTCTACTGTCGCAGACACCATCACGACTTTGCCGTCCGCTTCGACGATAAACTCGACGCGATCGCCCGCCTTGAGCTTGAGATGGCGCCGGATCTCGCCCGGAATCGTCGTCTGCCCCTTGCTCGTAATCGTGGAAACCGGCATTTCCTTACCTATAAAAGCGTTCCTTACTCTATTACCTTACGCGTTAATCGTGGTCGTGTTCAAGCGCAAAACGCGCCTTTAGAGTTTCTTATTTTTTCCCGCCATTGATGGCGGCGCGGATTCTCCCCCGCCTCGTTCCCCGCCTTGCGCGGCTGCGCTCAAGACCGCCGCGCCATCCCTGACCGGGAGTGCTTGCGCTTGTCACGGCGGCCTTGAATTGCTCCGCCGCGCTCATTGGCGGCTCTGCTTCGCTCCGCACCGGGTCTCTTTCCTCCCTCCCACTCTCAATCGGGGGTGAAGAGCGGGAGGGGGAAAGAAAGGTTCGGGTTTTTACGAACCAAAGCGCCCTGCCGCTTACGCGGAAGCGGGCGAAGGCAAAGGAGAACCATCGATGCGACGACGTTTCAAGTGCGACCCCAAGTGGATCACTGCCAGGTATCCGGCCCGATGCGCCAAGTCCGGCTGTGACGCGCCGATAACCCCCGGCGAACGCGCCTTCTACTACCCCGAAGATCGAACGCTTTACGGCTCGCGATGCGGCCACGGCGAGGAAGCCGCGCGCGACTTCGCCGCCTATCGCATCGACGAAGACGGTTACTGAGCAAAAAGGAATCCGACCATGGACGTTTACGCGATTGTCACTGAGAAGATCATCAACCTGCTCGAAAGCGGCGTCGTGCCGTGGCGCAGGCCGTGGACCTCGACCGGATTGCCCCGCAATCTGGTCACGAAGAAGGCATACAGGGGCATCAACTATTTTCTGCTGTCGGCGTCGAAGTTCGTCTCGCCCTTCTGGCTCACGATGCGCCAGGCGAACGAGCTTGGCGGATCGATCCGCAAGGGCGAGGAGAGCACGATCGTGACCTTCTGGAAGATCGACGGCGCGAAGCAGGACGAGACGGAAGAGCTTGACGCCGAGCCGAAGGACGAGAAGAGCCGCCGGCGGTTCGTGCTCAGGTTCTACCGGGTTTGGAACCTCGAACAATGCAGCCTGCCGCAGGCCGTGCTCGACAAGCTGCCGAAGATCGAGACCCATCAGCACGACCCAATCGAAGCGGTCGAGAAGATCATCGCCGGCATGCCGAACCCGCCCGAGATCGTCCGCGCCGGTTCGAAGGCGTATTACTCGCCGCTCACCGACCGAATCACGCTGCCGCCGCGAGAGCTGTTCGAATCGGCCGCCGAGGACGCGGCAACCACGCTTCACGAGTTGAGCCATTCGACTGGCCACGAGAAGCGGCTTGGGCGCGAAGGGATAACCGAAGTGGCGCCGTTCGGCAGCGCAATCTACAGCCGCGAGGAGTTGGTTGCGGAGCTATCGGCGGCGTTTCTCTGCGCCGAAGCCGGCATCTCGAACGCGGTAATTCGCAACCATGCGGCTTACGTTGCCGGCTGGCTCAAGCAGCTTCGCGACGACCGCCGGCTGATCGTTCACGCCGCGGCCCAGGCGCAGAAGTCCGCCGATTACGTTCTCGGCAAGTTCCCAATTCCCGACTGAATTTCTCGGCGTCGCTCGGCTGAGGACCGAGCGACGCCGCACCATACTCAGACGCTAAAAATGAGCGTCGCACAATAAATCCGAGAGTTGCGCACTAAGCCACGCACAACCACAAAATCATTTTCGCGCTGAACCTGTTGTGTTTTTCTGTTCACGGACGCCGGATGGTTCTAAAATGTGCCGCACTGTAAGAATTCAGTGACGGATTGTTAGTACGACGCGTTCGACGATCGCGATGTGTCGCGCGACGAAAAGGGTGGCTCCCCATCTGTTCGCAAAGCGAGCGGAATTCTTGTTACTTGAATCTTTAATCGATTGTCGGCGAGCCGGTGCGCTCGGGAGCACGTGCCGCGCGCCCGACGATCAATCGCAACCGACCCCAGGAGTCTCATTATGCGGCGCACGAACAGAGACCGTGTACCGCGCAGGTCGGGTGTGGCGGGGCTCTATGCAGTCCCTTTGCTGTTAGAGGTGGCGGCGGATTCCGGCGAGGCCGGGATACTCGACGGGCGGACCACGCAAGTTCTGGCTGGCCCGGTAGCGCAAGGAGCGCATGGGCCACTCGTCAAACTGCCAATTTCGACGATCGTGACGAGATCAGGTCCGTCCTCGCACTGGGACCGCGAAGGATCCGCTGAGAACGGTAGCGTCCCGTTCGACATCGACGACATCATGACCGTCGATGAGATCGCCGCCGTGCTGCACGTGCCACGACGCTGGATCATTCGGCGCGCGCGGAAGTTGCCATTCGTCAGGCAAATGTCGCGAAAAAAGTACGCGTGCTCCCGCATTCGATTGCGGCAGTGGCTCGCCAGCCGACCCGGTTCGCCCAACAGCCTTTGACGAGAAGCCGCGGCACCGTCGGTGTCGCGGATAGGAAGGCCAGTCGGACGGCACCATCCGTTTTGTGCCGCACGCCACCACAAGGTGCGGTTGGGCAAATAGTTTGCAAGACGGATTGATCCGCAAAGCGACGCAACACTAGCCTGATCTCGGAGCTACGAGATTGGGCAAGCGAACTAGGCAGAAAAAGACGCGGGGACTTGGGCTCGTGTATCAGCCCAAGTACGTCGACCCTGAGACGGGCAAGCGCAAGACGGCTGCCACCTGGTGGATTCAGTTTTACGTGCGGGGCGTTCGCTACCGCGAATCATCTCGTTCGACCAATCGGGCCGACGCCGTCCGGCTGCTGAAGCATCGCCTTTCGGAAGCTGCGGCCGGCAAGCCGGTCGGCATCGAGGTCGAGCGCACGACGTTCGAGGATCTCGCGCAGATACTGTTGGACGACTACCGGGCGAACGAACGCCGTAGTCTTCGGCGGGTCACGGCCGGCGTCAAGCACCTCCGTGAATTCTTCGGCAACTGTCGCGCGATCGATATCACCGAGGATCGAATCAACGCGTACGTCGTGCAGCGCAAGGAGCAGGGTGCCGCGAACGCCACGATTAATCGCGAGCTCGCGGCGCTCAAACGCGCATTTCGGTTGGCTGGCAGGAAGGCCGGAACTCCGCCGCGGTTTCAGATGCTACGAGAGAACAACACGCGGAAGGGGTTCTTCGAAGCAGAGCAATTCCAAGCCGTACTGAAACACCTGCCCGATGAACTTAAGCCGGTCTTCCAAGTGGCATACATAACCGGCTGGCGCGTGCCGTCAGAGATTCTGACACGCCGCTGGCAGCACGTGGATTTTGAGGGTAACTGGCTCCGCCTGGAACCGGGCGAGACCAAGAACGAGGAAGGCCGGATGTTCCCGCTCATTCCGGAGCTTCGAGAGATCCTTCTGGCGCAAAGAGAGCGCACCCGGCAGCTTGAACTCGCAACCGGTCGCGTCATTCCGTGGGTATTCCATCGCGAAGGCAAGCCGATCAAGGACTACTACACGGGCTGGGACAAGGCCTGTCGCCTCGCCGGCTACCCCGATCGCGTCGCGCACGACCTTCGGCGGACAGCCGTCCGCAATCTCGAACGTGCCGGCGTATCTCGATCAGCGGCAATGCGCATGACCGGACACAAGACCGAGTCGATCTATCGACGGTATGCCATCGTCGACGAGGCAATGCTCCGCGAAAGCGCGGAAAAGCTTGCTGTCTTTCACGATGCCGCGAAGCAGAACGCCCGCTGTAAGGTCGTTCCGCTGAAAGCGCGAGACGTAATGGATGCACCCCAAGAATCAGACTGAGGACGGCCGCCCGATTGCAATGGAATGGGAATATGTCAGAGGCCGTACCGTTTGTGCACATATTCGGCCGGTGGTGTCTGTGAACTGGTGGAAGAAGCCTGGCATCGAAGGTCTGTGGCGAGTTGAGCAGTTGAATTATCAAGTTGCTAGTACGCTGCCTGCGAACCCTTGATTGAGGGCGGAGAGGTCGTGCCAGCCGCGCAGCCGGCGGGTGTTGGTCCCGCTCAGGTATACTCCGAGGATCGCTTCATCCACGCGCTCGGTGCGTCGCTGATAGCGCGGGATGATCGTGCTGCGCCACTCGCGACGGCGGCCGTTATCAGCCTCGATCCGGGCACGCGGCATCATGATGGTGGTTGCGCCAAGACTGGTGCTCAGCGTTCGCGGACGCTTCCCATGCCGATACCCATTGCGATTTGCGCCGACTCGCTGCGAGGGCGCGGCGCCCAATGCCTCTTCGAGCTCTTCCTCCACGATGGACTCGATCGTACCCCGAATCCGCTCCCGCATCAGCTCCTCGCGGCTGCCTTTTCCTATCCACCTACTCCCGCTATCCCTCTCCACGGCGTCATCCTCCGGCACCCGCGCAAAGGCGGGCGCAAGTTGTGGCTCAACTCGCCGGATCTTGACGCC
>Ga0209061_1002156_pt1 | contig 26625 bp, 23 predicted proteins | sample Coa_R1_10_FD_187157 | JGI IMG/M metagenome (GOLD analysis project Ga0209061, IMG submission 187157) | Surface soil microbial communities from Centralia Pennsylvania, which are recovering from an underground coalmine fire - Coalmine... | ecosystem: Environmental > Terrestrial > Soil >... | reverse complement strand
CGGATCACCCTTATCATAAAGCAACATGTTGGCAGGATCGAAATTCACCTTCAGATTGGGGCACTTCAATTCATCGAGGGTGAGGCGAAGCAGGTCAGCAGTTTCCTGGCCGGTCTCAAAGGCGACAGTGACGCCTTTTTCTGCGGCCAGGGCACTGACTTGGCCGAGTGTGTCGAGGAACGATTTGCGATCGGGATGTCCCGGCTCCGGCAGGAATCCGGCGTGCAGCATCAGATCGGTCAGTCCCAGAGCCCGCGTGCGGTCGAGCGCCCAGCGGAAGCGTTCCAGACGTTCGCCGCGCGTCGCTGGATCGCCGAAGCCGCCTGTGCGCTGAATGGTCTGCGGCGTGGTGTAGTCTTCGCCGGGGAAGCCGAGCATGGCGCCGCTCATCTGCAAACCGGCCGCCCGGGCTGCTTCCGGCAAACGATCGCCCTCGTCCCAGGCGGCATGGTGCGGATCACCACAGGCGATTTGCACCACCGAGATGCCGAGTTGATCAAGCAAACGTTTCAACTCTGACACGTTTTTGACTTGCAGCGACCAGCTGCACACGCCGATGGCCAACGGTTCGATTGCCATGACAAGGCCCTCTCGCGCGGACACCAGCCCGCCGCGTCAGCAAGGGGAAGTCCCTGGCTGGCGCGGCGGGCTGGTGACAAATGGTAGGGCACAGAAGGGTCCAAGGCAAGCGCAAAGAAAAAAGCAAGGCGGGGCTTGCCGTAACCAGCAGTATGCGGTCCCCGGATACAGGCGAATCGTCCCAGCATCTCCTGATGCGGATCGACTCGGGGACGGACGGGCTCTTCACCTGCCCATCCCTTCGGCAGCCTGGCAACCTCGCATGGAAGGATAAAACAAGAAACTCCGTTCCAAGAGGCCCATGGCTTTGCGTCACCGCCTCACGACGGTTTTGCCCTTTTCGAGGATGAAAAGGCGTTGTGATCCAGGCGAGACAGCAAGACCCGCCTCCGAAACCGCCGCCAAAACCGGCGGCTTCGTTTGCCACACAACTCTAGTACGCAATGGTCCGAGAAGCAAATGCACTCTTAGGCTGCATCTCGATCGCCGTGCGGCGAACGAGCTGGAAGCGTAAGCGATGGCGACTCCGGCGAGATCTCTTTCAGCAGATACAGCGGCCGACCTTTGACCTGCTCGTAAATCCGTCCCACGTACTCGCCGACGATGCCCAGTCCGCACAGGATGGCGCCGCCGATCAGGAACAGGGCGATCAACACCAGTTGCGAACCGCCGATCTCGGCGCCCCCCAGTGACCGGCCCAACATCATCACGCCAAACCCGCCCCCCAGGACGACGAGCAGCAGCCCCAAAAACAGCGACAGGCGCAGCGGCAGCTTCGAAAACGACAACAGGGCATCGACGGCCAAGGCCAACAATCCCCGCACAGTATACTTGGTTGCACCCGCGCCACGGCTGGCGGGATGAAAAGCCACTGTCGTGGTACGGAAACCGAGCCAGTTGACCATACCGCGCAAGAAGCGATGTTTCTCGGGCAGACGCAAGAGCGCATCAACCGCCTGACGCGACAATAGCCGATAGTCCGATGCCGATGAACTGACCGGCGTATCGCTCAGCCAGCGCATTACGGCGTTGAAGGCACGCGAGGACAAGCGCTTGAAATAGCTCAGCCGCGGATCATCCTCGCGGAAGGTCAGGACAATGTCATGGCCCTGACGCCATTGCTCCACCAAGGCAGGGATGAGGCTGGGCGGATGCTGCAAATCGCTGTCGAGCGTGATGACGGCATCGCCGCGGGCGTGCTCCATGCCGGCGGTCAAAGCAGCCTGTTGGCCGAAATTGCGGCTGAACGACAGGTAACGGATACGGGCATCGCTGGCGGCCAGGTGGCGCAGAAAATCGAGGGTGCCGTCGCGAGAGCCGTCGTCGATGTAGAGGATCTCGATATCGTATTCGTTTTCCAGCAAAGCCAGCACAGCACACAACTCGGCGTGGAAGCGGGGTAACACTTCCTCTTCCTCGAAGGCAGGGCAAACGATGCTCAGCTTGTAACGAGGTGCGGCCATTGCTCTACTCCCTACCAGCCCGCAGCGTTGGTTAGCCGCGATTCGAAGGGGAGCCCGGAAGCGCTCCCCTTCGAATCGCGGCTAACCGTTTGGAGTTTTGCCATCCTCAGCTCGCGCACCAGGACCATCACGTAGGCCAAGCACAACAACAACGCTGCCTGTGGCTGCAATCCCAGGGCATGGATGCGATTGACTCCCGGCCATAAACCCCGGACGACGCAGAACAGAAACAACACCAAGGCCATGCGCGTCATTAAGCCGAGCAGCCACGGCCAACGCTCGCTCTCGGCCCGCTGGACGGTCCAGGCCAGTGCCGGTGCCAGCAAAATATAAGTGGATGATTCCGTGGCTGGGCCACACAGCGTCATCCAACACGTTCCCAACACCAGGATGACAGCCAACACGTCGCGCCGCGGCCAGCCGCGCAGCCGCGCCGCCAGGCACAGAGCTGCACAACCCGCCGCCGAAGCCAACTGCACGCCGAGGTAGCCCCGCGGGGTCAGCGGCACGTGAAAAAGGCGGATCAGCAGCCACAGATCGCGGTAAGCCATGTGCAATGGCCAATCCCAGCGATTGTCTTTGCCCAGTCGGTGCAGCCATTGGATATATTGAGAATAGACATAATCCCTGTGTTGAAAAGCGAACGGCAGCGTCGCCGCCAGCGCCAAAGCGAGCAGCAGCCGCAGGGTAAAGCGGCGCGGATAAACGGCCGCCAGCAGTAGCCCAAGCGCCAACGGATAGACCTTGACGGCCGTGGCCAAAGCGACCAACCCCGCCGCCAACGACCAGCGCTCCTTATCGACAGCCGCCAATGCCGCCAGCAACAGGCCGATGACCAACGGGTTCGGCTGGCCGTTGTTCAGACTGCTCAGCGACAACGGCGCCAAAAGCAGAAACAGCACTGCTTGCTGGCGCGGAGTCCGCGGCAGCGGAGCCGCCCGCAGCCACAGAGCGAAGCCACCCAACAACACGGCGGCGTTGAGCAAGCGCCAGACCACACCGCCCAGGCGGATCGGCAGATGGTGAAACGGCACCAGCAGCATCGCCGTCAGGGGACTGTAGCGGAACTGGTCCTGATCGGGACTCCAGGAACGACGATAGAGGTCGTGGCCTTGTTCCCAATCGGCGCCGGCCTGTTCCCAGGTAGTGAACAAGGTGCGTTTATACGGCTGCACGGCGGCGCGGACACAAACGACGGCGACGATGAGGCTCCAGACCAAGACTGCCGTGCGTATCCACCCCCCAGACGAACGGCCGGCGTTAGCCGGTTGGTTACAGCTTCCCTTGACCGGCTGACGCCAGCCGTTCGTCGGTATCGTATCAGGCGGCATGGGCGATCCTCCCGGTCTGGCGAGCGAGCAATTCTGAGGCCGACACGAGCGTGAAGCCGGCTTGTCGGCACGCATCGAGAAAATTCGGTTGCTGCAACAGACGCAATTCCTCAATGCGCCGTTGCACCATGCCGTCTTGTTCGGTACAATCGCGACCGATCAATGTCGGATCGCGGCGGCCGGGATGACAGGCCAATTCCACAATGCGTCCGGGTATCCGCGTCAGCCAGCGTGCAAAAAAGTCGGGATCGCGCACCCAGGGCGGATCGGTGATGCCGGCTAACCAGTCGTTGCCGGGGAAGCCCTCGTAAGCCTGATGCCGTGCTTCCAGGCGTCCCAACAGTGTCAGCAGCGTTCGCTTCTTCTGCGCGCCGCGAATGCGGCCCAGCATCGTCCACGGCTCCCGCACACGACGCAGATACGGCAATGGCGCTCCGCGCGCCCGCAAGACGCGACGCAGGATCGAGCCGATCGGCGGAAACAGCGAAATGTGCTGATGGGAATTAACGAGCCTCGGCGCATGTCCGATCAGCTCCAGAAAGCGATCGTATTGTGCGTGCAACTCGATCTCAATCTGTTGGGGACAAATCTGGTGCAAATAGAGACGGGCCAAGAAACGCCGCAATGGCAATAGCTGACCTGTGCGGTCGAGCAAGCTGGGGACGCGCCGAGCAGGGGCGCAGGGGCGGTCGAGAGTCAGGCATGGATGCCAGCCCATTTCCAGATTGCAGCCGGATTGCCGCCAGGCCCGAACGGCGTCTTCAGCATAGAGCGAATTGACAATCAGAACGGTTCCCGTGATGAGATTGCGAGCGGCCAATTCCAGGATGCCGCGCGAGGTCTCCGGACCGATGCCGTAGTCGTCGGCAATGACAACGAGAAAACGAGTCGCATCCATGCCCGGGAGTCTCCTCACCCTGCCACGGGGATAGCCGATTGCGCGAATGCCGTCAACCCATACTAGGCCAATTCGGCCCAGACGGCAGGGAGGCTGAAGGAAAATTGGAGCGCTCGGCCAGATTGCGTTGGATCGGCAAGTTCGGCATTTTCGTTGTCCCCTTGCTATTTTGCCTCTCTTGCGATAAAGTGCGGCCTCGCGCGCCAGGTGAGCGCGAATTTCCCGGCAGCCGGCAGCGTTAGCTGCCGGGGGGAGGATGCATAATGGCCGGCAGCACGTATGGACGGCAAAGCATGGTGGCAGGAGTATTGTTCCTGGCAGGTTGCGTTGGCCTGGGGGACATGTCCTTGGACACAGTGACGGCGAAATGGCCGCGCTTACGCTTTCGACAGCGGCGCAGCACCGAGAACGTGGCTGTCCAAGCCGGCAACGATATCCCGATAGTGCCGGTGCCGCCGCCGCCCATATCCGGCTCTCCGGCGAACGGCCAGCGTTCGCCGGCTGGTGAGCCGGACCCGCCAGCTGCTCGCCCCAACCAGCCGACCGACGCTGGCCGTTCGCCTGGTTCCACAACGATGCAGACGTACACAGCCCGGCAGTTGCTCCAACAGGCCGCCGAGCGCTGTGCTGCCCTCGATTCCTACATCGTGCGCCTGACACGTCGCGAAAGTCTCAAGGGCAAGCCTGGTCCTGAGGAGATCATTGCCTTTTCCTTCCGCAAGGAGCCGTTCAGCGTTCATTTCAAATGGCTGGGCGAGACTGCCAAGGGACGCGAAGTGGTCTACGTTAAGGGGCGCTTCGACAATAAGATTCACACGAAAGTCGCGGCTGGCGATTCACTGCTGTTGCCGGCCGGGGCCCGTTTGTCGCTGTCGCCGGATAATCCGCTGGTCCGCTCGGCCAGCCGCCATCCCATCACCGATGCTGGCGTCTGCCGCTGTGTCGAATCGCTCCTTGCCCTCCTTGATGCCCAGGAGCGCGGCGATCTTCGCCAAGGCACACTGACCGTTCTCACTCCGCAGCAGCGGCCCGAATATCCTCAGCCGGTCGAAACGCTGGAACGCCTGATTCCGCCGGGCGTCGAGCCGGAACTGCCACGCGGCGGACGCCGGCTGATGTACTTCGATCCTGATTGGCATTTGCCGATGCTCGTCATCACCTATGATGACAAAGGCAACGAGGTCGAATATTACCGCTACGATCGGCTGATAACCCCCGTCCATCTCGACGATGATGACTTCAACCCCGACAAGCTATGGTCCTCGGCAAGCGGGGGCAGTTATGCCCCTGGTTCTGTTACAAACCGGGGGGGTAACACGCCCCGCTCGCCTGCTCGTCGCTAAGGGGTACTGTTTCCGCGTTGAATGAGGCGGTTTTTCGCAGGCTTAGCCTTTGCGAGTTTGTGCGGCTGCTGCAACCCGTCGGCCGGGCCGGCGACACTGACCTTTCTCGGCGTCCAGAATCTCGATGCGGTGCGGCAGGCGCTGGAGTCGGCCAGGCAGCAGAACGCGGGCCGTGGATCCATCGATGAGGTGGTCGACACCCGGCCAGAGGAAGGGCGCGGCTACCTGCTCGACTTGGCGACCGCGGGTCTGCTCCGCGTGGAGACCCGCGAGCTGTACGAGGCGTAGCCGCGGCTCGCAGATTGCCCGCTCGCTTTCCTAGGCTAAGAGATGCGCCGCTTAACCAGGTGCTGCAGTGAACTGGGGTTGCATTCTGTTCTTCGGGTTATCATGTTACTCCAGCGGCCCCAGCTGCTGAGCTTGGGTGTTATACAGACGAACTCGACATGAAAATAGAGGAGACGGTAGCTATGGCGACATTCGAGGAGATCAAGGCGAGGCAGCAAATTACGTGGGGTAGCGGCGACTACGCCAAGATCGCGTGGATCACCGTCCCGCTCGCCGACTCGCTGGTTGAGGCGGTGGACTTGCGCCCCGGCTCCAGGGCGCTGGACGTCGCCACCGGCACCGGGCACGTTGCGCTTGCTGCGGCGCGTCGCTTCTGTGTCGCAGTCGGAGTCGATTACGTCCCCACCCTGCTCGAAGTGGCCCGACGTCGGGCTGCCGCTGAGGGTCTGGAGGTCACCTTTGTGGAGGGAGATGCGGAGAACCTCCCGTGCTCCGATGGCGACTTCGACTACGTGTTGTCGGCGATCGGCGCGATGTTCGCCCCGAACCAAGAGCAGACGGCGCATGAGTTGTTACGAGCCACGCGCTCGGGCGGAACGATCGGCATGATCAACTGGACACCGACCGGATTCATTGGCGAGCTGTTCAAGACCATCGCCAAGCACGTCCCTCCGCCGTTTGAACTGAAACCAGCTGCGCTCTGGGGGAGCGAGGAACGGGTGCGCGAGTTGTTCGGCGACGGCGTGTCGAGCCTCATTTTCAGGACCAGCAAGCTGCGCCAGCGGTATCTGTCCCCCGAGCACTACGCCGACTTCTTCCTCACGTGGTACGGCCCGACGCTCAAAGCCGCCGAGTCTTTGACGAAGCCTGCACGCGAGGCGTTTCGCGCCGACCTGATCGCAGTCGCGAATCGATTCAACAACGCCACCGATGAAACCGCCGTGCTCGACTCGGACTACATGATCGTCATCGCGACCAAGAAGTAGACGCGACTGCGCACGACGCGTTTTGCCGACCCGAGCACGCAACGGATGATTCGCTCCGAGTTAGCGTTGATCGATGCCTATGACGCGCAGATCGCCGCCATCGAACTGCGCCTCAAGCGCAGCGCCAGGGTTGACGATCCGGTGACGTTCGGGTCCGTGCAGAGCGTGCCGGGGAGCGGGCCGATCCGGGGACTGATTCTGCTCTACGAAGTGGACCAGATCGGGCGTTTCCCCGAAGTCGGGAACTTCTTGTCTTGCTGCATAGCTCTTCCTTTGGGACACCGATCCCATCGGCCACGCTGCGGCCCGACCACCGCGTCAAAGACTAAACTGGCCGATGCGGCCTGGACTGGAAATAAACCCTGGCCGAGGGACTCGATTCTCTCGGCCGACGCTAGCCGAAGCCGCGAATCCTCCGAGATCGAGCGATTCATTTTGCGTGACCGTTCTGGTCGGCACGGAGAAGTTTCTGAGCCGTCGCTCTTGCGGCAACGGCCGCTTCATCGGCAGGTAAAGCGCCCTGATCTCGTAAAAGCTGTTTGGTGCCGCTCGCATGAAGGAAACACTGTGTCCTGAACTACGCCGGTGTTGCGTGAGCGAAGGTCGCGAAGCTCAGACAGGATTGAATATATATAAATATTTAGTTAGTAACGACGTAGACACTCTCTATCTTTTATCCAAGTCGGCGGGGATATAAGACGGTTCGGCCTATGCCCCGCTCAATCGATGCAACAGCCCTTCGACCTCCCGCTGCCACTTGGCCAAATCCTCTGACTCTGCCCACAACTCCTTCAACTCGGAATCCTTGAGAATCCGCTTGACGACCAACCGCGCCTTTTTGACCAGAACGGGCTTCGGCGCCTTCTTACCGACGAGCCAGGAGGAGACTTCGTCCGGAAGCTTGACAGCCGGCTTGCCGATCAAGGCAGCCACGACCTCGGCGGCAGCGATGCCCATCGAGGCCTCGGACACCTCCAGATAATCATCGGCTTCCAGGACTGTGTCAAACGCTTCGGAGATTGGCTCGGTGTCCTCTGCACATTCCAACTCACTGACCCAATCCAGTGCGTCTTCATTGTCGAAGCTCCCATGCGCCCAGGCAACCATCGGCGATCCTCCTGTGGCCGAGCTTGTTATTAGCTTGCGCCTGCGCAAACTATACTATGGTCAAGCCGTCCGGCGGGAAGTCCCGCTCAAGATGTCTGACAGATTGACCTTATTTTCCATTTCCGTCAATCGGACCGCGCAAGCTATCCCCCGAATGAACCTCACTCCTACCTTCCTTCTCAGCCGTTCTTCGTCAATCGTCCAGCGGGCTTTTTACTCCCTGTCCGCCCCGGTTCAAAACATGCGTGGAGATCAGCGTCGTACTCACGTCCTCCTAACTCAGCAGTCGCTTCCACATCTTCGCATCTGCCGGGGCCAGGCGCGTTGAACACCGCGGGGTCGAATGCGGAACGCTGAAGTAAACTTCTACAAATGATTCTCCAAAAACAGCGCCTTGCGCACAAGCTCCTCAATCTCGCGCACGTTGTCGATGCCCAGGAAACCATGAGCTTGGATGTTGGTTATTCTCCCTCCGCGGTTCGTACGACGCCACTGAGTTATTTCCTCGAACACCAGATCGCCGCTGCCATCGGCGTTTTCCCTGCGAAACATCTTCGTTAGGGCCGCCGGATGATAGGAACGAACTTCCACACTTTTGAACGCACCCGCCTCGAAAAGGACCGCCCGGCGATCGGTTAACGCATAACAAGTGCGTTTGGCCTTGCGTCGAGCCCAGAAAGGCGAGCTAAGCATACCCAAGCCGACCAAGATAAATGGGATACCCATTAGCGGGAAGCAGGCACGGAAGAGAATTCCTGGCCCTGCCGGGGCGCCAGCATTGCCCCATACCATCCAAGTTGCCATCCCTGTCCAAAAGAGGGCAAATGCTGTCCACGGGATGCCAAATAAGACGACGGGAAGGGCCTGGCGAACGAAGCGGCCGGGACGGGGTTGGCCGACCCACAGCAGTTGTTCGCCGTCTTTCAACTCCGAACGAACACGCTCATCCAACTCGTCTGGAAGCCTGCTGTCGCCATAGAGAAACGGTTCGCTCATGTCATGACTCCAGCTACTCCCAAGTCGCAATGTAGCCTTCCGGGACTTACATGAATACAGCCGTCAGTTGCATGGGACTTACTCCCGTGACCCTCCCCATGTTACGGCTTCTCCAGGGTATCAGCTTCCGTTGCTATAATCAACAAAGTTAACGGGTCCTTACAGACTCTGGAAGCGTTGTTTGTCGGCAGGAGGAAAACGTGGCGCTTGCACGTTTCGTTGTGGGCATCGACTTGGGAACCACCAACAGTGCCCTCGCTTATGTCGATACCGGCGTCGGTGAAGAAGAGGACGTTCGCCCCACACACTTGTTCATTCCGCAAGTGGTGCAGCCGGGCACAGTGGAAGATCGTCCCCTTTTGTCATCGTATTTGTATCTTCCAGGGCCGAACGAGCTGCCGGCCGGCAGTTTGCGGCTGCCGTGGGACCCGGGCCGCGATTTCGCCGTTGGTGAGTTTGCCCGCCAGCAGGGCGGCGTGGTGCCGACGCGCGTCGTCAGCTCGGCCAAGTCATGGCTATGCCACCCCGGCATCGATCGCCGAGCGGCCGTGCTGCCGTGGAAAGCGCCGGATAATGCCCGCCGCGTTTCGCCGCTGGAAGCTAGCACGCTGTATCTCAAACACTTGGCCGAGGCCTGGAATCACAAAATGGCCAAAGACCGGCCCGAAAATCGCCTGGAACATCAAGACATCATTCTGACGGTGCCGGCATCTTTCGATGCTGCGGCGCGCGAGCTGACGGTCGAGGCGGCCCGCGCCGCCGGTTTGGAGAACATTACGCTCTTGGAAGAGCCACAGGCCGCCTTCTACGCCTGGATCGATGCCAGCGGCGAGAAATGGCGTAAGCAGGTCGAGGTCGGCGATCTCGTGCTGGTCTGCGACGTGGGCGGCGGCACCACCGATTTCACCCTTATCGCCGTCAGCGAAGATGCCGGCCAACTGGTGTTGACCCGCGTGGCCGTCGGCGATCACATCCTGCTCGGCGGCGACAATATGGATCTGGCGCTGGCTCATGCCATGGCGCAATCGTTCGCGGCCCGCAACATCAAACTCGATTCGGGGCAAATGTTGATGCTGTGGCACAGCTGCCGCGCCGCCAAAGAACGTCTCTTCAGCGACCCGAGCCTGGCCAGCGCGCCGGTGACGGTACTGGGCCGCGGTGCCAGGGTCATTGCCGGCACCCTCAAAGGCGAGCTGACACGTGAGGAAGTCGAGCGCGTGCTGGTCAACGGTTTCTTCCCGGAATGCGCCGCCGATGAGGAGCCGCGCCGCCAACGTGGCGTCGGTTTGCAAGAGTTGGGCCTGCCCTACGCCAGCGATCCCGCCGTGACCAAACACCTGGCCGCGTTTCTGCATCGGCAGTCCGAGGCACTGGCGGAACGCTCCCGCGGCAGCAAAAAGAGAAAAACAACCGGCGGCTTGACAGGGGTGTTGTTCAACGGCGGCGTCTTCAAAGCCGAGCCGCTGCGTAAGCGCATCGTGTCCACACTCGCCAAGTGGGGTCATATGGTCAAGATTTTACCCAATGACGATCTCGATTTGGCCGTGGCGCGGGGAGCAGCGTACTATGGCCTAGTGCGACGCGGCCGGGGTGTGCGTATCCGTGGCGGCGCGGCCCGGGTCTACTATGTCGGCGTCGAGACAGCATTGCCGGCTGTGCCCGGCGCACCGCCGCCGATCAAAGCGCTATGCGTTGTGCCTTTCGGCATGGAGGAAGGCACCGAAATGGACGTGCCCGGTCAGGAATTCGGCCTGGTCGTCGGTGCGCCTGCTGAATTCCGTTTCCTCGGTTCAACCGTGCGCCGTTCCGATACCGTTGGCACGATGGTTGAGGATTGGGAAGGCCAAGTTGAGGAACTTAGCCCCCTGGAAACGACCCTGGAAGCACCGACCAAGGAAGGACAAACAGTGCCGGTGCATCTGCACAGTAAGATGACGGAAATCGGCACTCTGGAATTGTGGTGCATCAGCCGCGACGGCAAACAGCGCTGGAAGCTCGAATTCAACGTCCGCGAACAGCCAGAGTGAGAGAGTGAGATACCAGCCCGAAGCGTAAGCGAGGACAGTCCTCGCTTACGCTTCGGGCTGGTGGAGAAAGCGAATCTAATCCTGCTTTTCGGGCAGTGGCGGAACTCTGTGTGTGACCTCAAATATAGCGGATTTCCGCGTTGATGCGTTCACAATTCCTTCGAAACTTTCGGCGCCGCTGGCGCAGGAGTGGCATCACCATGAGCGCCGCAAAGGATGAAAATATTCCCAGCAGCGAGAAAGAAGGATCGTCAGAATCAGCCAGGCCGCGATTCGCAATTTGGTCGTGGACCTGGTTGTCAACACTCCTGCTGAGTGAGTAGAGTTCTATAATACGCGAAACACTTTCTCAGGCTGGCCGGGAGGTTCGCGTAATGAGACCGATGCTTGTTCCCAGGTGCGCCGCCGTCTTCAGCATCGTGCTGCTGTTGTTCGTGCGTGTTTCTCCTTGTGTTGCAGCCAAGGGCGGGCCGTATCGTTACCTCAACAAGCCCGATGCCTGGTTCAGTGGTGATGAGGCCCAACGGATCACCGAGAACATTCTATCGTTCCAGGCCGACGCTGGCGGTTGGCCCAAGAACATTGACACCACCGCCGCGCCCTATCGCGGTGAACGTTCGCAGCTGCAACCGACTTTCGATAACGGCGCCACCACCGACGAATTACGCTTTCTGGCCCGCGTCTACAAGGCTACCCAAGACCGGCGCTGCCGAACTGCCGTCGAAAAAGGGATTGATTATATCCTCAAAGCGCAGTATCCGAGCGGCGGTTGGCCGCAATATTATCCACCGCCGCGCGGCTACCACCGCCACATCACCTTCAACGATGAGGCGATGGTCCGCTTGATGGACTTTCTGCGCGAAACATACACCTCAGATCTCTATGCTTTCCTTGGTGCCGATCGGCGTGCAGCGGCACGGCGGGCCTTTGAACGTGGCATCGACTGCATCCTTAAATGTCAGATCAACGTGAACGGCAAGCTCACCGTTTGGTGCGCCCAGCATGATGAGAAAGATTACCGGCCGCGCCCGGGCCGAACCTTTGAGCTGGTCAGCCTCAGCGGCGCGGAGTCGGTGGGTATCGTACGACTGCTGATGAGCCTGGAGAAGCCGAGTCCTGAAGTGGTCCAGGCCGTGGAAAGTGCGATCGCCTGGTTCGAGTCCGTCCAGCTCAAGGGAATCCGTGTCGTCTTGGAGAAAGATGACAAATCGCCTAAAGGAATAAACAAAGTAGTTATCAAAGACCCTTCGGCACCGCCGATGTGGGCACGCTTTTATGAGATCGGCACCAACAAGCCGATCTTCGCCGATCGCGACGGCGTGGTCAAATACAACTTGGCCGACATCGGTTACGAGCGGCGCAACGGCTACGCCTGGCTGGGCTACTGGCCACGAAAACTGCTGGACCAAGAATACCCGGCCTGGAAAAAGAAACACGTAAAGTCCGAGCCGCGACCGTAAGGGAACGGTTGACGAGATCAGCCCGGAGATGCCGTCGTGGAACACGCCTACCAACGCCGACCTGTTGATGTTGCTCTTCCTGCTCATGGCGTTTTCGTGCTGGAAAGCTATCACGCCCCTGATTTCCGCATGACCGCCCAGTGCCACGATTTCCTGGAAATCTTCTACGTCCTCAAGGGCACGGGGATATTCCGCATCGATGGGCAACGGCACTCGGCCCGCCACGGCGACATCCTCATCGTGCCGGCCCGGCATGTCCACGTCATCGAGGATGATCCGACCGAGCCATTGGCGTTGTACGGTATCTGCATCGCTCCGCTGGTGTGGCAGCATGAGCCGGCACTGTTGGAGCATTTGCCGGCCGGACGGTTGCCGGCCAGCAAACTGTTGGCGGCGCGGGTACGATCCGATTTGCGGCAACTGTTGTTCGAACAGACGCAAGCGCGGCCGGGACGATGTACCCTGATCCTGGGATTGGCGCTGCAATTGCTGGCGCGCTTGGCGCGGAGCAACCTGGATGCGGCCTCGCCTGCCTCCGTAGCCAACGTCTCGATTTCGGACCATCGTCAGGCAGTGGCGCGCTACATCGCCGATCTGTCGCATCGCTTTTTCGAGGACACAGATCTAGACCATGTGGCAGCCGAGTTAGGCATGAGCCGGCGGCGCTTTACGCACCTGTTTCGCCTGGCCGCCGGCGCCTCGTGGAATGTCTATCTGACGCGGCTCCGCATGGATTACGCCTGTCAGCTCCTCCGCGATACCTCACGTAGCATCCCCGCCATCGCTTTCGAGACCGGCTACGAAGATCTGTCGAGCTTCTATCGCGCCTTCAAACGGGAAAAAGGACTGCCGCCGCGCGCCTGGCGTGAGCAATACACCAACCGAAAAGCGAGACGTTGAGAGCATTGCCCGATTCGCAAATTCCGATTGCCTGATTTGCCAAGACAGCACCAGCGGCAAACGTTACCCTATCTGCTAGTATTCTTGACTCGAAATAGGTCCAAATTGACGGCGCAAGGCGAACGACGGGCGGATGCTGACTGTTCGCCAAAGCAAAGGGCGTATCCGAGCGCGGCGCTGTTCGGCCCGCGCCGTGACATTGTTGTCTACTTTCGTGCTTCTTGGGAGGTGCCTCGATCATGAAATTGTCCACTCATACTCCGCGATCCTGTCGCGGATTTACCTTGATCGAATTGCTGGTGGTGATTGCTATCATTGCCATCCTGATTGGTCTGCTCTTGCCGGCGGTGCAGAAAGTGCGCGAAGCCGCCGCACGCGCGCAATGCCAGAACAACCTTAAGCAACTCGGCTTGGCCGTGCATAACTGCAACGATACCTATGCCAAATTGCCGCCTGCTTGCGGCTGGTTCAACTCTACCAATACACCGCAGAATAACTCCAGCTATGGCACGGTTCTCGTCCACCTGCTACCTTTCCTCGAACAACAAAACCTTTATAATCTCTCGCTGACGAGCTACAATGGCGTCACCGCCTATATGCCTTGTCTGGTCTCCGCCGTGTATTCCACGCCGGTCAAGGTCTTTCAATGTCCTTCCGATCCCAGCATGAGCAATGGCTATCCCCAAGGCATGAGCGAAGGCGGCTCCTCCTATTGTGGCAATTTTCTGGCCTTCGGAACTGTTGGGGACTTGCTCACGGGAAAGGGCTGGAACTGGTTCGGCGCTAATCGCATTCCGGCGACTTTTAGCGATGGCACCAGCAACACCATTATCTTCACGGAGAAATACGCCCGCTGTGAATATCCGCCCGCCAAGCGGACCGGCGGCGGCAACATGTGGACACATAACAACTACAATTCAGGACAATCCTGGTGGTCGATCACCATGACCCCGGATTTCCTCAAATACAATCCACAATGCTATGGCCCGCAACCAGGCAACCTGTTCCAACTCGGTCCCAAGCCGTTCATGGGCACGGGCGGCATCTGTGATTTTTCCCGCGCCTCTACCGGGCACACTGGCGGCATTAATGTCGGCCTGACCGATGGTAGCGTCCGCATCGTCGCCCAGGGGGTCTCTTATCTAACGTGGTGGTATGCCTTCACGCCCAACGGCGGCGAGCCGATGCCTGCCGACTGGTAACACGGCAAAACGCAAGCGAGGAGTGAGGAGAGGTTTTTTCCTCCTCACTCCGCACTCCTCACTTTGTATAATCGGCGGGATGATTGATCTCTCTGTCACGCTGGGCCGTTTGCATCTGAAAAACCCGGTCCTCGCTGCTTCGGGCACGTTTGGCTACGCGCGCGAAATGGCCGCTGCCGTGGACTTCGCCTGCCTGGGGGGCATTGTGCCCAAGACGGTGACACGCCATCCGCGCGCGGGCAATACGCCGCCGCGCACCGTCGAGACCGCTTGCGGCATGCTCAACGCCATCGGCTTGGATAACGACGGCATCGAGTATTTCTTGCATCATCACCTACCCTATCTGCGCACCTTACCTACCGCAATTATCGCTAATATTGCCGGCGAGAACGAGGACGATTTCGTGGACATGGCCGCTACGCTCGGCCGTGAAGAGGGATTGGCGGGCATTGAGCTGAACCTGTCGTGTCCGAACGTGGCCGGCGGCATTGACTTCGCCATCGACGCTGAGCTGACCCATCGCGTCGTTACGCGCGTGCGGACCGTTTGTCCGCTGCCAATTGTGGCCAAGCTGACTCCCAATGTGACGAACATCGTGCCGATCGCTCGCGCCGCCGCAGAGGCCGGAGCGGATGCGTTGTCGCTGGTGAACACGTTTGTGGGCATGGCCGTCGATTGGCGGCGGCGCCGGCCGGTCCTCGGCAACGTCACCGGCGGGCTGAGCGGCCCAGCTATTAAGCCGCTGGCCCTGCGGCTGGTGTGGCAAGTGGCGCGGCAAGTATGCGTGCCGATCATCGGCATCGGCGGCATCGCCACGATCGATGACGTGATGGAATTCCTCGTCGCCGGCGCCAGCGCTGTGCAGCTAGGCACTGTCCATTTCTACGACCCGACGGCATCGATGCGTATAGCGCGACAGCTGCCGGAGGCGTTGGCGCAACTCGGGGCCAACAGCATCCGCGAGATTGTAGGGACATTGGGCAGCCTTACGTAACCGAAAAAACAAGGAGGTCTCGGAGGACTGCCGTTCGCCCCTGGGGCAAAATGAGGCGCTTTTCGCAAAATGCTACAATCCCCTGTGCTAAAACGACGCAGTCTCCCTTTGTAGCGAAATTGCACAGCGAAGCAGAATGAAGATTAGTCGAGAATGGGTTGCGCGTAACCCCAAGGGAATAAATAAGTTAGGATAACACGACCAAGATGAAGAGCGGACATGACGTCAATTGGCACGTCAGTTGCTTCACTCTAAAGACGGAAGGTTGGTTGCGAGTCCCAACCTTTCAGTCAGAAATGACTTCCCACATATTCACACCTCCCACCTGTGGCACGGGGATTAACTGATTTGCGAGTCTCAGTTAAACCCCGTGCCAACACCTCTCTTTTTTAACATCTTCATCATTTTTTCGCAAGCAAAAAACGCGCGCGAAACGCTTTTTTCGATAAACTTTCACTGGAACAGTTGGGGCGCGAAATCGTTTAGATAGCGCCGCCAGTTGATCCAGGTGTGGCCGCCGCCGCTGATGTGGAACTTATGCTGGATGCTGTGTTTTTTCAGTAGTTCGTCCAGGTTCTTGGAGCCGGCCAACAAGAAATCCTGATCGCCCACACTGATCGAGAACAATTTCACGGTCTGGTTGACCTTGTCGGCGCTCTCGAAGAAGGTAGCGTTGCGTTTCTCGAACTCTTGGGGATCGCCGAAGATGGCGGCGCTCCAAACGCCGACGTAGCCGAACTGATCGGGATGACGGGTGACGACGGCCAAGGTCTGCCCACCGCCCATCGACAATCCGGCCAAGGCCCGGTTCGCCGCCCCCGTCCGCACACGGAAGCGTTTTTCCACCTGCGGAATAATGTCCTGGAGCAATTCCTTGACAAACAGCCCCTGAAACTCGGCCATTCTTTTGGCGAAGTCGGAAGGCGGCGGAGCGCCGGGCGCCCGGCGTGGCAAGTTCCGCGGCCGCGGCAGGCTGCCGTTAGGCATGACGACAAGCATCGGCTTGGCCTTCTTCTGGGCGATCAGATTGTCGAGGATGAAACCGGCCCGGCCGATGGTGCTCCAGCCCGAATCCTCATCGCCGCTGCCATGCAGCAGATAAAATACAGGATAACGCTCCGAATTGTCCTCATAACCAGGCGGCGTATAGACGTGCATGCGCCGCTGTGTATTCAATGTCGCCGAGTGATACCAGACCTGGCGCACCTCGCCGTGCGGAACCTCTTTGAGGTCTTCAAAGTCGGCTTCTTTCCCGGGAACGAAGACCATGCTGTCCACACTGGAAATGCCCGGTTTGATGACGCTGTTCTTGGGATCCACGGTCTTCACGCCATCGACCGAGAAGTGGTAGCTGTAGAAATCGGGCGTGAGCGGGCCGACCGTGACAGACCAAACGCCTTTGTCATCCTTGGTCATTTTTGCAGGGGGGCCAAAATCTCCGGCGACCGTTACTTCGGATGCCTTGGGAGCATAGAGCCGAAACGTCACTCGATGGTCAGCCAGAACCTCCGGCGAGACCAGAGCATCGTTCGGTGTCGGTTCCCGCCGCGGTCGCTGGGCCGCTGAGCGCGGCGCCGATGCCAGCAAAAGCAGGCCGAGGACCATACTTGCTCCTGCCAACTGTTGTCGCGTCATGTTGATGTCTCCCTTTGTAATTGGGCCTGATACGCCTCATATACCTCCTGGGTATAGCAGACAACGAGAACGCTTTCCACCTTTTTGTTCCGTTCGAGGAAGTGTTGGATTTCTGTCAAGGCGATGACAGCGGCGCGGTCAATGGGGAAGCCATAGGCGCCGCAGCTGATAGCGGGAAAAGCGATCGAGCGCAGGCCGTGCTCCTCCAGCAGACGGAAACAATTGCGATAGCACTGAGCCAGCAAGTCCTCCTCGCCATGCTGGCCGCCCTGCCAAACAGGGCCGACGGTGTGAATAACATGCTTGGCGGGGAGACGATAGCCGCGCGTGATCTTGGCCTGTCCTACGGGACAGCCGCCCAGAGTGCGGCACTCTTGAAGCAACTCCGGACCGGCGGCGCGATGAATGGCGCCATCGACGCCGCCACCGCCCAACAGCGACGAATTGGCCGCATTGACAAGGGCATCGACCTGTTGCTGGGTGATATCGCCTTTGAGAACAGCGAAACGGGGATCAGAAATCATGGGTGTTCCTCCTTTGTTTGGTGGGCACGCGGGCCGCGCACCTACGTAGCACAACCAGAATACCACACCGTCTTGCACGCCGATTTTACGGCCCCCGTGGCGATCTGCCAACCACGCTCCACGTATGTCAAGTAGTTCATGCGATGCAGCAGAAGGGCGGTTTGTGTTTTTAATGTCTTGAGGCAGCGGACTGCAAAGTACGCAAATACCACAATTTTTCAGCTACCTACCCTCTTTCTCAAGATTATCCAGATTGCCTTTGACTCCCAAACCGCCAACAGATAACTTAAAGGGAAGGCTCGCCGGCTTTCCGCACGCAGCGACCGCAATGAGGCCATAGCTCAAGCGGAGGCCGGACATTTCTGGTTCACCGTGAGGAGGATCGTGCGATGTACACCCTTGTGTTGGCAGCGTTTCTCACCACCGGGAACACCGTCCCGGATTGGGGCTGTCGCGGCGGATGCCACGGCTGCTGGGGCGGTTGTCGCGGCTGCTGGGGCGGCTGCTATGGTTGCTGGGGCGGCTGTTACGGCTGCTGGGGCGGCTGCTATGGTTGCTGGGGCGGCTGGGGAATTTCCTACGGCTGCTGGGGCGGCTGTTGGGGTTGTTATGGCTGCGGGGGCGGCTGCTTTGGCTGCGGCGGCGGTTGCCTCGGCATGGCGACCCTGTCGGGCGGCGGCGCTGGTGCGGGCAGTGGCGCAGCCAGAGGCAGCGCCGGTGCTCAGGGAGGAGGCGCTTCGACAGAAACGGCGCAGACACTTCAGGACTTGAAAAAGTCTGTCGAGGAACTGAAGAAAGAACAGAGCCAAATTCGCATCGATGCCTTGAAGCTCACTGCCGAAGAACTGAAACGCAAGGAGACCGATCAGAAGATCGATGAGCTTCGAAGAGACATCAATGAGTTGAGACGCCGGCTGCCGCCGGTTGTACCGGCACCGCCGCCCAAATCGCAGCTGGAATCGCCGAACCCGCAGCCGGCCCACGTCACCGTTCGCTTACCGGCGGATGCTCGGCTGACGGTCCACGGCATCGATTGCCCTTTAACTTCCAGTACGCGCACCTTCGACACCCCCGCGCTGACGCCGGGGCAGAAGTATTACTACCTCCTCAAAGCGGAGGTCGTGCGCAACGGGCGAACGATTGCCCAAACCCGGCGCGTCGAGTTCCGATCTGGAGAAAGCGTGACCGTCTCCTTCGAGGATCTCGGAGCGAACCTGGTCACGGTGCGATGAGCTTAGAATTAACCGAAAGGCCTGCAAGGCATGCTGTCCGCGTGCTGAGATATAAGCCTGCGGACCGTGTGCCTGGCAGGCCTTTCAGTTAACTCTTATCCCCGCCGTGCCCGGGAGAGCGGTTAACTGCTCTCTTGTGGCCGCGGCCCGGCTTTATCCGGCACTTCTCGGCATATCAATTGCAATTGTTCTTCGGAAGAAGGATCGCTTTGGTCCATCACTCCGCAGAGTGGTGGGGAGAGATTTTTCGTTCACAGCGAGGAGGTGTCGGCACATGTATTCTATCGTCTTGGCAATGGCTCTCGCCCCCGGCAATGCCGCGCTGGCCGCGGACATTGAAACGGACATCAGAGATCTAAAAAGATCGGTTGCGGAGTTGAGAAAAGAACAAGAGCAAACGCGGATCGATGAATTGAAGCAAGTCATTAGCAGGCTGAGACAGCAGGTCACCGATGACAAGCTGGATGAACTCCGTCGCGATGTCCTCGCCCTCCGGCATGCAGAGGCGGTATACCATGCCTACCATACCGCAGCGATGGTGTTGCCTATGCCAGCCGCCGAGAAAACCGTCCGCCGAGCTACGATCGCCGTGGAGATTCCGGCGGGGGCTACTTTCGTCGTCAACAATCAGGAAGTTCCTGTTCCCCCGGTGAGTCCGACGTTCATCACGCCGCCGCTGGAACCGGGCAAGGATTATTTCTATGACTGCAAGGTCACGGTAAAAAAAGATGGCAAGGATGTTACCAAGGCCAAGCGCATCAAGGTCCGCGCCGGCGAAGTGGTTCATATCAACTACGAAGACATGGAGTCGCATTGAAGCTGCCCCGACGAGTCGGAAATGAAAGCGACGGCAGGTTATCCGCCGCTTACATTTCCGGATCGTCTGCTTTGTCTGCCGGGTATCGGCAAGTGACGGTGGTGGTGATGCCGCCGCGCGGCGTGAAAGCGCCGACGATACGGCAACGAATCGGTCGGCACGCCGTCACGAAATCATCGAGCAGGCGATTGACGAGTGCTTCGTAAAATACGCCCAGATTGCGGTAGCGCTGAAGATAGAGCTTAAGCGATTTTAGCTCGACGCACAGAGGGCCAGGCGTGTAGGTGAAAGTGAGGGTGCCAAAGTCGGGCTGGCCGGTCTTGGGACAAAGACTGGTAAACTCGGGGCAAACGATTTCGATAGTATAGTCGCGTCCGGGCTGGGGATTGGGAAAGGTTTCCAGCTGCTGGGCGGACGGGGCTTCAACGGCAGACACAGTTGCACCTCAGGACCATTGCAGAAGAGCCAAGAAAAAACCCCGCCGTGCTTTGACAACACGGCGGGGTTTGCTTTGTCAAGTCGGCGTCGTCGTCCAAAGCAAGAATGTGAACATGTTTGGGTTGCCGTCCCTCCCGTGAGAGGAGGTCCGGAGAATCGAATCCTTAGAAAGGAGGTGATCCAACCGCAGGTTCCCCTACGGTTACCTTGTTACGACTTAGTCCCAATCAGGAGTTTCGCCTTCGGCGCCTGCTTGGTGAGGCGACTTCGGGCGCTCCTCCCTTTCGTGGCTTGACGGGCGGTGTGTACAAGGCTCAGGAACACATTCACCGCAGTGTTGCTGACCTGCGATTACTAGCGATTCCAACTTCACGAAGGCGAGTTGCAGCCTTCGATCTGAACTGGGGCGCGTTTTTTGGGATTGGCTCCCCCTCGCGGGTTGGCTTCCCTTTGTGCGCGCCATTGTAGCACGTGTGCAGCCCTAGGCATAAAGGCCATGAGGACTTGACGTCATCCCCACCTTCCTCCGGTTTAACACCGGCAGTCTCTCCAGAGTCCCCGGCATGACCCGCTGGCAACTGGAGACAAGGGTTTCGCTCGTTATGGGACTTAACCCGACATCTCACGACACGAGCTGACGACAGCCATGCAGCACCTGTGGTAGGTTCCGGACTGGATACCGTTGGCGTAACGTTTCCGCACGCTACTTCCTACCGCTTTCGCACATGTCAAGCCTAGGATAAGGTTCTTCGCGTAGCCTCGAATTAAGCCACATGCTCCACCGCTTGTGTGAGCCCCCGTCAATTCCTTTGAGTTTCAGCCTTGCGACCATACTCCCCAGGCGGAGTACTTAACACTTTTGCTTCGACTGTGAACCCATGTTAAGTCCACAATCTAGTACTCATCGTTTAGGGCTAGGACTACCGGGGTATCTAATCCCGTTTGCTCCCCTAGCTTTCGCGCCTCAGCGTCAGAAGAGGTCCAGCACGTCGCTTTCGCCACCGGCGTTCCTTCCGATATCTACGCATTTCACCGCTCCACCGGAAGTTCCACATGCCCCTACCTCCCTCAAGACGATCAGTATCAGAGGCACTTTTCCAGTTGAGCTGGAAGATTTCACCCCTGACTTGACCGCCCGCCTACGCGCCCTTTAAGCCCAGTGAATCCGAACAACGTTCGCACGGTTCGTCTTACCGCGGCTGCTGGCACGAACTTAGCCCGTGCTTCCTCCAGGGGTCGATCAGGCCGGTTGCCCGGCTTTTCTTCCCCTCGACAGTGCTTTACAACCCGAAGGCCTTCATCGCACACGCGGCGTCGCTCGGTCAGGCTTGCGCCCATTGCCGAAGATTCTCGACTGCAGCCTCCCGTAGGAGTCTGGCCAGTGTCTCAGTGCCAGTGGCGCAGGTCGTGCTCTCACACCTGCTAGGCATCTTGGCCTTGGTGAGCCGTTACCTCACCAACAAGCTAATACCACGTGAGCCCCTCCCGAGGCGAAATTCTTTTCCTGGCAAAGAGATGCCTCTTCGCCAGATCGCCCGGTATTACCCCTCCGTTAGGAAGGCTATCCCAGTCCCCGGGGTAGGTTACCCACGCCTTACTGCCCCTTTCGCCACTTCCCCCACCCAGTTGCCCAGATGGGATTCGTTCGACTTGCATGCCTAATCCACGCCGCCAACGTTCGTTCTGAGCCAGGATCAAACCCTTCAAAAAATGTTCGCATCATCCCAACTTCTACCCTCGCTTGTGCTTCGGGCCTGTTGGGCTTAGGAACCCTTGAAAAGTTTGAGGTCGCCTTGCGGCTCGACTCAAAGAACTCGCAGTTATGCAAGGATGAGTCGGACCAGAAGGCTCAACACATCCTCGCTTTGGCTCGGTTCGCCGACTTGTCAAAGAACACGTGACACCCTCTCGCCGAAGCGATCAGGCATCTAGTTGTCCTCAAGAGGACAATTTCAAATATAAAGCGATTGAGAAAGTTGTCAAGGGGGGGATAGAAAAAATTTGGGAAAAAATCCCCGTCGCACTCACCGCTGTGTTTCGAGGCTTGCCGCCTCGAGGCCGCTCCCTGCTGGCCGCACTGGCGTTGGGTACGTTCTGTTTATATAACTCCATTATGCGGCAGCGTTTCCGCCGCGTCAAGCAAAATCTGTTTTCCCCTCTGTCCGCCACGCCAGCAAAGGATGGAGTTGCCCTTGCTAGAGCGGTGGGCTGGTGAAGTCGAGACAATATGGCCAAACCGCGTGTCTTGATCTTGCGGGCTCCCGGCGCCAACTGTGATGCCGAGACCCAATTCGCCTTCGAGAAAGCTGGTGCTTTCGCCGAGCGGGTCCATATTAACCGTCTGCGTGAGCGGCCGACCGCTCTCATGCGCTACCAGATTTTGGTCCTTCCCGGCGGCTTTACCTACGGTGACGACGTGGCGGCCGGCAAAATCCTGGCTGTTCAGCTGGCTCATTTTCTCGGCGATTCCCTGCGGCGTTTCCGCGATGCCGAACGGCTCATCCTCGGCATTTGCAACGGTTTCCAGGTTTTGCTCAAGGCTGGTTTGCTCATGCCGCCTGATGAAGATGGACCGATCGCCACCCTCGCACCCAACAGCTCGGGCCAATTCGAAGACCGTTGGGTCACCCTGCAGGTAACGCCGGGCCACTGTCCGTTTCTGACGGGGCTGGAGCGTCTCTATCTGCCGGTGGCCCATGGTGAGGGTCGCTTCCTCTGCCGCAGCGAATGGGAATTGAAAGGACTAGAACAAACAGGGCAAATCTGCCTGCGCTACATCAATCCGCAGGGTGGTCCTGCCGTTTATCCATTCAATCCCAACGGCTCGCAGGGGGACGTGGCCGGGCTGTGTGATGCCACGGGGCGAGTGCTCGGCCTGATGCCGCATCCCGAACGCCACGTCTTGCCGACCCAGCATCCACGCTGGACGCGCGAGGGACTGGCCGAAGAGGGCGATGGGTTGGCCCTGTTTCGCAATGCTGTGCGAGTGTTCCTGTAATTTGGGAGATACTATGTCTTTCACGCCGCAGGAATACGAGGCTTGTCGCCGCCTCGTAAACATGGCCTTGGAAGAAGATCTGGGTTCGGTCGGCGACCTGACCAGCCAAGCGATCATTCCACCGGACCTGATGGGACAAGCCGTCCTTGTTGCTCGCCAAACAGGCGTCCTCGCGGGGTTACCGGCCTTTCAGCAGACCTTCGCCGTAGTTGATCCCGCTCTCTCCGTCGAGTGTCTGCGTGAAGACGGTGCGCAAGTGCAATCGGGCGATCAGCTGGCGATCGTCCGGGGCTGCATGCGCTCGATTCTGACTGCGGAGCGAACCGCCCTCAACTTCGTGCAGCGCCTCAGCGGTATTGCCACGTTGACGCGGCGCTACGTCGATGCCGTGGCCGGATTACCTTGCCAGATCTTCGATACCCGCAAGACCACACCGGGCTGGCGGCTTTTGGAAAAATACGCTGTCCGCTGCGGCGGCGGCCACAACCACCGCATGGGCTTGTATGATGGCATCCTTATCAAGGACAACCACCTCGCCGCCCTCGCGGGACATCCTGATTCCGTCGCGGAAGCTATTCGCTTGGTCTGGCGGAAATATGGTCAGACCATGCCGGTCGAAGTCGAGGTGGACACGCTGGAGCAGTTCGAAGTCGCCTTGGGGGCCGCCGCTGATGCGGTCCTTATTGTCCTGTTGGATAACATAGATTCGGCCGCCATACGCCAGGCGTTCCGGAGGCGGAATTATTCAGCCCCTCGTATGTTGCTGGAGGCGTCCGGCAAAGTAACGCTGGAAAATGTTCGGGCCATCGCCGAGACCGGCGTCGATCGTATCAGCGTCGGCGCGTTGACGCACTCGGCCCCCGCCCTGGACATCGGCCTCGATTATCTGCCATGAATCCGCCGTATCAAGAATGGTCCCTCGACACGCGCCGCCTCGGCCGCCGCGTCCTCGTCTTCGATCGTTTGGACAGCACCAACAACCTGGCCGCGAGCTTGGCGGACGATCCGGCCCACGACGGCCTGGCCATTCTGGCCAAGGAGCAAACGGCCGGCCGTGGCCAGCATGGCCGCACCTGGCTGGCCGCACCGGGCCAGAGCGTTTTGCTATCCCTGCTGATTGCGCCGCCGCCGGAATTGTGCCGCCCTGTTGTGCTGACTGCCTGGGCCGCCGTCGCTGTGTGTGCGACCATTCAGCAAGCCATCGGTCAGCCGGCGCGCATCAAGTGGCCCAATGATGTGCTGCTGTACCAGCGCAAGGTCTGTGGCATCTTGATTGAATCGATCGCCGGACGACAAGCGAGGAAGGGGAATTCCCCGCTGTTTCCATACCAGGGGGGTAACCTCCCCCGCTCCCTGTGGTTTATCGTAGGTATTGGCTTGAATGTCCAGCAGAGCGCCGAAGCGTTTGCAGCGGCGGGCCTGCCGGAGGCAACCTCGCTGGCACAATTTGCCACTCGTCCGCTCGATACGCATGCTATCGCCATCGATCTGATTCGGCAGCTCGATCGTGATTACGATACGCTCTGTTGGGGCGGTCTTGATACCCTGGAGAGGCGTTGGAAAGAGCATCTCGGCCTGCTCGGTAAGCCCGTCGTTGTCGAGTGTCCCAATACCAACTACCATGGCCGGCTGGTCGAGTTGAGCTTCCGCGGCGTCGAATTAGTACGCCCCGAGGGGGCATCTTTGGTGCTGGCGCCCGAACGAATTCAGCATCTTCACGAAGCCGCTCAAGCTACCAATCCGCCCCCAGGACCAAGCCGTCGTTGGGGATAAGGGCGAGATTGTAACTGTACATACGGGTACCCTGGGTGATTCCTCGGACACTGCCGTCACCCAGACCCGCTTGCACCACGCCTGTACTACGTTCGTGCCGCGGCCTGGCGGACCTTCTGCACCGCTGGCAAGAGCAGACCGATGCGAATAGCAATGATGGCGATGATCACTAAATAATTCGATCAACGTGAAACCGGCAGTTTTTTGTCGGGTTGAGCGGCGAAGGGAATTCATGATTGTTCCTGAATATAATATCGTTGCGCATGCTCATCCCCGGAAGTCAGAATACCTTATCTCCCGGCTGGGGGCGAAAAAGTGTCACGCTATGCTCTTACGGCAGGTCGATATCGAGCTGGTTCGTACCTGGAACGATGGTATAACGCAGGCCCGAAGTCTTCGGATCCTGGTACTTGGATGGGATCGACACGGTCTTGCTGACAGGGACAATATCATCTCCCGAGTTATCTTCTTTCTTGGGTCGGGCGATAAGAGGCAGCACCTTCACTGCCACCTGGACCTCTCCTGGAGGGACATCGGTGGCGGTGAAGGTGCCGTCCGAATTGAGCCGCGCAGACGACCAGAGAGCTCCATCGGAGCTAAAAAAACGCACGTCGCCCCACCCGACAGCCTCACCTTTGTAGGTGACTTTGCCGGAGATGATAGCCTTCTTTGCCTGGGAGGCACAGCCTAGGGCCACCAGGACACCAAAGACTGCCAGAAGGCCTGTGGCGTACCGGACCAGGTGAGAACAGAAGGGGGTGCCGGTCATGAAAATCGGTCCTCTTGGAGCGAAACGCCTGAGAGAGTTGCCTTTACCAGTCTGTCCCCATTGGCAGGCCGTCTTGCGGCCAGACGGCAGTGTACCAGGTGGACGGACTGATGCTGGTAGTGACGTTGCGGACGCTGCCATCGCATAAGCCGATCAGGCAAACGCCATCAGACATAGCCTGCAGGTTGTCCGGATTGCAGCTGGCCACAGTCGGCTGGTTCTGCGGCGGCACGGTCGTGGGTGGCGGACCTACTGCGGTCAGCAATTCCGGGAAGAACAGGGCCATGGCGATCCAGTTATAGCCTTGTTGGTATCCCCACAGACAGTAACCGCTGCCGCATTTGGAGTATTTCTCCCCAAAGAGAACCGTGTTTGACGTGCCGTCGGTGATATCTGTGAGCCGCATACGACTATTCCAGTTGCTGCCATGCTGCACCTGACCGATGATCGCATCCTTGGCGAAGATCTCGACGTTGCCCGCGTAGTTGGCGTAAGCGTAAGTCCCGCTGCCGGCTACCAGCACGGTGCCGGGTGGCTCGGAAAAATCCCGAGGCGATTTGTAGACAGGAACATAATTGGCCACAGCGACGCGGAAATAGTTGTTTGAGGTTGGGTTTGCGAAGAACCAGTTATAAATGTTTTGCTGCTCCACGTAGGGGAGCAGCAGGAAATGGAGGGGAAGATAGAGCCCTCCCGGATAAACATTTTGCATACTGGGGAGCAAAACCGCCGCTGCTGGAACAGTGCCGTTGGTATCATGGTAGTTATGGACAGCCAAGCCGAGCTGTTTGAGGTTGTTCGACGATTGCGCGCGGGCGGCAGCGGCACGTACCTTCTGCACCGCCGGCAAGAGCAGACCGATGAG
>Ga0209061_1002155_pt1 | contig 26641 bp, 20 predicted proteins | sample Coa_R1_10_FD_187157 | JGI IMG/M metagenome (GOLD analysis project Ga0209061, IMG submission 187157) | Surface soil microbial communities from Centralia Pennsylvania, which are recovering from an underground coalmine fire - Coalmine... | ecosystem: Environmental > Terrestrial > Soil >... | reverse complement strand
GGCCAGGCCCAACTCACTTACGAAGAAGGCACCGGCTATCTGCGTTCGCTGCTGCGCGAGCTGAAGGTGCCGTTGTCTTCGCAAATGCTGGTGTTTTCCAAGACCAGTTTGCAGCGCCAGCGCATCAATCCGCGCACGCCACGCGCCATCTACTTCGGCGAGGATGTCTACGTCGGCTACTGCCAGAAAGGCGATCTTGTGGAAGTGACCGCCGTCGATCCGCAATTGGGAGCGGTGTTTTACTCGCTGAATCAGAAGAAGAGCGCGAAACCGCAATTCCAGCGGCAAACGGATAACTGTCTGATCTGCCATGCTTCCTCGTTCAATCAGGGTTATCCGGGACATCTGGCACGTTCGGTGTTCGCCAACGGTTCGGGCTTGCCAATCCTCTCTTCGGGCAGTTATCGCATCGATCACACCAGCCCGCTGCGGCAGCGCTGGGGCGGCTGGTACGTCAGCGGCACGAGCGGCAAGCAGGTGCATTTGGGCAACCTGATCATACGCGGCGAGCCGCGGCCGGAAGAGATCGACAATTCAGCGAACATTAATGTCACCCATTTGGATCGCTATTTCAAGACCGCACCGTATCTGACGCCGCACAGCGACATTGTCGCCTTGATGGTGATGGAGCATCAAACGGAGATGCACAATCGCCTGGCGCGGGCCAATTTCCAGACGCGGCTCGCCTTGCATGATGAGGCCGAGTTCAACAAAGCCCTGGGTCGACCGGCCGATTATCGTTCCGACAGCACTCTCCGCCGCATCAAGAACGCTGGTGAACCGGTCGTCCAGTATATGCTCTTTTGCGAAGAAGCGCAATTAACCGATCCTATTAAGGGGACTTCCGGGTTTGCGGAAGAATTCGCCCAGCGGGGACCGCGCGACCGCAAAGGACGCTCCCTGCGCGATTTCGACTTGAAACACCGTTTGTTCGCTTATCCCTGCAGCTATATTATTTACTCGGAGGCCTTCGAGGCGCTGCCGACAGCTGTGAAAGATTACGTCCTGCGGCGGCTGTGGGAAGTGCTCAGCGGCCAGGACACGAGCAAGGAGTTCGCCCATTTGTCGGTGGCGGATCGCCGAGCGATCCTGGAGATCCTGCGTGAAACGAAGCCGAACCTGCCCGATTACTGGAAATCGGCAGCGGCTTCCCGCTCAGAATGAGTCGTCATGGTGGGGCCAGCGGAATCGACAGGCGAACATTCGGGAATCAAACGGTCGCCGCTGCGGCCCGACATGACCGTTCGCCAGGTGGCCGCCGATTATCCCGGCTGCCAAGAAGTGCTGCGGCGCTACGGCGAGTCGGAGAGGGAGTCTGCGAAATTTGGACACCTGGAGCCGCTTGGCCATTTTGCCCGCCGGCACGGTCTGGATAGCGATCAACTGTTGGCAGAGTTAGCCGCGGCTGCCGGAGTGGAGGTAGACCGACAAGCGCAGCAAACGCAGGCCGTCCATCGTCCTTTCCTTGTTTCCGCGTTGGCCATTACTCTAACGCTGGGAGCGGGTTGGGGGGCGTGGCTACTATGGGAGATCGGACGGGCGGGGCAATTCGCTGCCGTCCCCGCCAGCCACGTCGTCGCTCATGGGTCTGCCCAACTGTGGGGTTTCATTGCCTTCTTTGTCATCGGCATTGCCCTCCGCTATTTGCCGATGAGTGTCGGCGGTCCGCCGCTCCGCCCATTCTTCTGCCACCTGTTGCTTGCGGCTTTGCTTACAGGCGTGGTCGGCGGCTTTTTCTGGTCGTTGGGGCCGGAGCGGGCCGGCTGGCTTGGCCCGCTCAGCGGTTCCGCTCTGGGGATTGCGGCCCTCGTTTTCCTCATCTTCCTCTACCATCAACTGGCCGGCAAACTTCACTTCACGTGGGCGCGGCTGATTTTGGCCGCAGGTATCTGGATGACGGTTTGGGCCGGCGTCACGCTGGTGTTGCGCTATCGGGAAAACGCTACGGGACCTGGCAGCTACAGCGAGTCCCTACGTCAACTCCTGATGGAGTTGGCCATTTTCGGTTTCACGCTGAATGCCATCTATGGCTTCGGTCAACGGCTGCTGCCTGGTATCGCCGGTAGCGCCACACCGCACAAAAGTGTTATCGAATGGACTTTCTGGCTGCATAACATGGGCGTTCTCCTCGCGTTGCCGGCCTCTTTCGCCAGGCTTGCCGGGCTGGAAGCGCTGGCGGCGGCGATGCTGACGGCAGCCGCGCTGGCGTACGTCATCGGTATGAGGGGGTTCCTGCGGGTGCGTCGGAGCACACCGCGCCCGGAAGTGGGTGAGGCGTTGCTGGTGCGCTACGTGCCGTTGGCTTTCTTCTGGCTGCTGACAGCAATGGCGTTGCTGGTCGCTGGAGATTGCTACGCCGTGGTGGGCAGCCAGTCGTTACCGCACCCCTATCTCGGCGCCATCCGGCATGCGCTGACGGTCGGCTTTATGACGACACTGATTCTGGGGGTCGCCCAACGTCTGGTGCCGATCCTCGAGCACACGTTGCTGGCCTGGCCCCGCCTGGTCGCTCCGATTTTCGTGCTCATTGCCACAGGGAACTTGCTCCGCGTCAGCACGGAGATGGCCACGCTGTTTGCCGCCCCGGCTTTTGTTCTCATGCCGTTCTCCGCTTTGTTGGAGCTGGCTGCCCTGGCGCTGTTTGCCGCCAACATCGTGCGCACGTTCTGGCCGCCCCTTGATCCCCTGCTGCGCACCGGCCAGGCCACGCTCCGTACGCCGGTGGCCTTGCTCCTGGCCGAATATCCCTGGCTCGAAGATCAGTTGTTGGGCTGGGGATTCGGCTACGTCGGCCGCGTACGCTCCGTGCCCCGCGAGTTAACGTTGGGGACTCTGGCCCGCAGTGAAGGCAAAGAACCAGAAGAGATCCTCGCCCGTATCAATGATCTCTTGCAAAGGCACTTCGCGTCACGAGTTGGAAGCGGAAGCGATGGCAGATAATCCATTGCTTCCGCTTCCAGCTCGTAACGCATGGAAACTGTCACGGTTTCACTTCGCTCTTTCCCTGCACCAGACGATGATAGCGATCGATCATCAGGTCTTTCCACTGTTCCTGCTCGCCGTTGGGCCAAATCACACTCAAGCGGGCGATTTTATCCACTTTTCCCAATCCGAAGACGTGCCGCCGATCGCTGGAAGAAGCGTAGCTGCCGCCGCCCTTGGCGAAGCGCGTCTGCGTTTGTCCGTCGTATTCCAGGATTAGCTTCGCTCCCACCACGTCAGCGTGGTTGCGGCCAATCAGTTCCACGCCCAGCCAGTGATGGCTCGTCTGCGCCTCGTTGTGCAGCAGCACCACCGGCTCGTTAAGATGGCTGATGACAAGATCAATGCGGCCATCCTCGTCGAGATCGCCGAAGGCGACGCCGCGGCCCAGGTGTGTGGAACGGAAATAAGCTCCTCCTTGATCCGAAATATCGGTAAATGTACCGCCTTGATTGCGGAGCAGGAGGGGGCGCTGGTGAGGGTCGCCCCCGCTGCGCGGCGGATAGCGGATGGCATGGCCGGTAGCGAGGAACAGGTCCTCCCAGCCGTCTCGATCAAGGTCGAAAAAACCGCCGCCCCAGCCGACCGTGCTTTGGCCCAATACAGTCAGTCCGGCCGTACGCGAGGCGTACTGGAAGAGGACTTTATCGCCGCGGCAGTCGTTGCGATACAAGGCGTGGTACTCGTTCTCATAATTGCTGACGAACAGCGACGGCCGGCCGCTGTGATCGTAATCGGCGGCATCAACGCCCATGCTGCCATTGGGCGAGCCGCCGCCGTCGCGGGCCGTGCCGCTGACCAGGCCACGCTCTTCAAAACGAAAATGTCCGGGGATGCAGCGATTGACGTAGAGAAAGCTATCGGCCGTATCGTTGGCGACGTAGATATCCGGTTTGCCGTCGCCATTGATATCCACGAGCAGCACGCCTAGCCCCTTGCTGGCATCTGGCCCGCCAGGGCGCAGCGGGGCCTCGCTGCTAACCTCGGTAAAGGTCCCGTCGCGGTTGTTGCGAAACAGCTTGTGCGGCAGACCGTCGAAGACCTTCGGCGGGCAGATGTCTGCCGGTCGGCCGCACCGGGGATGATTGGCAAAGGACCAATTTACATAGTAACAAATGTACAAATCCGGATAGCCATCGCCATCGAAATCGGCCCAGCCGGCGCTGCTGCTCCAGGAATGCGAGGTCAAACCGGCCTTATGGGTGACATCGACAAGCTGCCGGCCCTTGCCGGTGTCGCCGGGTTCCACCGGCTCATTGTGAAACAGAGCGAGCCGATCCCAGCCGGTCAGTAGCAGGTCCGGCCAGCCATCGCGGTCGTAATCGCCGACCGCTGCGCCGTGGCTGTAAAACCAGGTCCCATCGATGTGCAGCCGATCGCTGACATCCGAGAATTTGTTGCCGCCGAGATTACGATAGAGTTTACACGGCCGACCACGAATCTCCTTATCCTCGAAGAAGCCACCACCGGCCAGGAAAATGTCGAGCCGCCCGTCGCCATCGAAATCGAGCAGGGCCACGCCGCCGCCCAGCGATTCCAGAATCGACAGATGCCCCGCTTCGGCGCCATTGCGATACGTGTAGTCGATGCCAGATGCGGTCGTGATGTCCCGAAAAAGCGCAGGTCCGTCATCTTCTCGCGAAGCCGTCGGCACGCCGATGATGGACGGTGCGCGTTGACTGCATCCCACAAGGAGGATCGTCCATACCAACAGAAGAAGCATCACAAGCCCGCGCGCTTTCATGCTCTTCACCGTAAGATGAATCATCCCCGAGAGGTGCGAAATGGCCAAACGGGCAGACCATCCACTTGCCGCTTATCAGGATGGATGCGTAGATCGCTGCCCGGGAAGCAGCGAAAAGAATGCGCCGGCCGTTGGACCGGGGTTCGCCTTCATTAGCTGAAACACTCGCCAAGAACTGATCGAGAGCGGCTGCCCGCCCACCGCTCATTCGTGGCGGTCCAGTTCCATCTCGTTGCTTTGCGGCTCCCGATCCGCACAATGGGAACGATCCACGACAGGAATGAAACAGCCCACCATTCACCCGTTATCCTTGCACAGATCCAGCGTTGGCCAGGCATCTTGACGTTTAGTAAGCGTAGCCGGATCAACAACCATTCGGCTCATCCCTTGGCCCTCCTCAGTTGGAACGTTCTTCCACAATGTGAGCTTATCGTATGCACGGAAAGGAGACAATAGAGCGCGGATGATATGGATCATACACAGATGAGTTGTCTGCTCCATGTCAATCTGTTATATCCACGTCATTCATGTTCTCATCCATGATTTTATAGTTAGGCGGCAACCGGCGCTCAAAATGATACTCCGAAGAGAGACCATGAACCGGACGATGCTCGCAGGATTACGGGGTAGCCGTAGGCTGTAGGTGGGCGAGATATCCGGGTTGCTCTCCCGGCTTACGTCCGGTCGGCTGTTTGCGTACCGGTGGTGGGGCTTGGGGTGGATGGACCGAGAAAGGGATCGACGAGTTGGAGGCATTCGGTACCAGTTGTGCTTCCAGGCCGCGGACCCGCTCGGTCAGGCGCAGCAATTGCTCGGTTGGGTTGGCGACCTGCTGCTCCCGTGGAGCAATGCGTGCGTCTCGCTGGCGATATCTCTGGATATTGCGGTTGCATGATGCCCCCGGTGTAGCAGAGGTCCCCCTGGGCAGCTGTGCGCGTTTCAAAAAACGGTAAATGGTTACCTATTCTTTTTGTAATTGCCTCCCATCCCCTCTGTTGCGTATAATCGGCCCAGTGTCCAAAGTCGTTTCGTGTTCCCTTATTTCGAGGCCCCGTATCGTGAGTACAAATCGCCATCTGTTCACCAGTGAATCCGTATCCATGGGCCATCCCGATAAAGTGGCCGATCAAATCAGCGATGCCATCCTTGATCACTGCCTGGCCGCCGATCCGCAAAGCCGCGTCGCCTGTGAAACGATGGTGACGACAGACTTGGCCATTGTCTCCGGCGAAATCACCACGCAGGCCAATCTGAGCCGGGCCGTCGTTGATCGCCTCGTGCGTGAAGTCATCCGCGAGATCGGCTACGTCGATCCCAACATCGGCTTTGCCGCGGATACCTGCCAGGTGCAATGCCATCTGCACAGTCAATCGCGCGACATTGCCGCGGGCGTCGATCTCGGCGGCGCCGGCGATCAGGGTATGATGTTCGGCTTCGCCTGCAATGAAACGCATACCTTCATGCCGATGCCCATTTATTTGGCCCATCGCCTGGTGGAAAATCATGCCCGCCTGCGCAAAAGCGGCGAACTGCCTTTCGTTCGTCCCGATGCCAAAAGCCAGGTGACAGTTGAATACAACGACGATGGCTCTTTCCACCGCATTCATACGTTGGTACTTTCGACGCAGCACGATGAGAGCGTGGTTGAGAAGCGTGATGGCCGCACGTATTTCTCCAATGCGGCCCGCGAAGAGATCATCCACAAGCTGATTATCCCAACACTGCAAGCGGAGAACAAGAAACTGGTCAAGGATCGCGATCAGATCGAGTTGATTCCGCCGGGCGGCTCGCCGCGCCGCCGCGACGATGAGGTGATCTATTGCCACATCAATCCAACCGGCATTTTCCTGCAAGGCGGGCCGCACGGCGATTGCGGCCTGACGGGGCGCAAGATCATTGTGGACACCTACGGCGGCCGTGGCCGGCATGGCGGCGGCGCTTTCAGCGGCAAAGATCCCACCAAGGTCGATCGGTCGGCTGCCTACATGGGCCGGTACATCGCCAAGAATGTCGTCGCTGCCGGCCTGGCAGCGCAGTGCGAAGTGCAGCTATCTTACGCCATCGGTTATCCAGAGCCGTTGAGCATCTGGGTCAGCACCTTCGGTACGGCGGCACGCGGCCTGCGCGACGCCGACATCGCGGCGTTGATCCGCGAACATTTCCAGCTGACACCACGGGGTATCATCGAAACCCTCAACCTGTGCCGGCCTATCTACCGCGAGACGGCGCGGCACGGCCATTTCGGCCGCGAACTGCCCAGTTTCACCTGGGAGAAAACCGACATGGCCGCCACTCTGCGCCGAGCCGTCGATCGTGCAGCGTAACGATGAAGAGCGAACCCCAGAGACACAGAGACACAGAGAAGAAAACACAGAAAGGAAAAAATCAAAATAGAAAGAGATGTTCCTTATGACTCGTTTTTCATTTTTCTCTCTGTATTTCTGTGTCTCTGTGGTTAGCATACTTTTCAGCATGACGCCCCTCTGGGCGGATGAAAAGCGTTTGTCTTACCCCAAGACCAAACGCATCGATCACATCGACGATTACCACGGCGTCCATGTGGCTGATCCGTACCGCTGGCTGGAAGAAGACGTGCGGAAGTCGCCAGCGGTAGCCGAGTGGGTTGCCGAGCAGAATCAACTCACCTTCGCTTACCTGCACGCCATCCCCCAGCGCGAGGCAATCCGCAAACGCCTTACGGAGTTGTGGAACTACGAGCGCTACTCCGCGCCCTTCAAGGCCGGCGGACGCTATTTCTACACCAAAAATGATGGATTACAAAATCAATCCGTATTGTATGTTATGGAGACACTCGACGGCGAGCCGCGCGTGCTGATCGATCCTAACAAATGGTCCAAAGATGGCACCATTGCCCTGACGGGTGTGGAAGTCAGCGACGACGGCAAATATCTGGCCTACGGCGTTGCCGAAGCCGGCTCCGATTGGAATACCTGGCACGTTCTCGATGTGGCGAGCGGCAAAGTCCTGAGCGACGAAGTGAAATGGATCAAGTACGGCGGCGCTTCGTGGACCGCTGACAGCAGGGGTTTTTTCTACAGCCGCTACGATGAGCCTAAGCCGGGCGAATTGTTTCAAAAGGTTACCCTCAATCAAAAAGTTTATTACCACCGTCTGGGCACGCCGCAGAGCGATGACGTGCTTGTCTATCGCCGGCCCGATCATCCCGATTGGGGATTTCATGCCAACGCCACCGAAGATGGCCGCTATCTTGTTCTGACCATCTGGAAAGGTACCAATCACCAGTACCGCATCACCTACAAAGATCTCGGCGAGCCTTACGCCATGCCGATCGATCTCATCGAAGACTTCGATAACGAATACAGCTTCGTCGGTAACGATGGCCCCGTTTTTTACTTCAAAACCGATCTGAAAGCTCCCAAAGGTCGGCTCATCGCCATCGACACGCGCAAGCCAGCGCGTGAGCACTGGAGAGAGATCATTCCCGAAGCCAAGGAGAACCTCCGAGGTGTCAGTCTGGTCGGCAATCTCTTCATCGCCCATTATCTCAAGGATGCACGAACGCAGATCAAGCTGTACAGCCTGGACGGCACATTTGTCCGTGAGGTGGAGCTGCCGGGCATTGGTTCGGCCGGTGGCTTCGGCGGCAAACGCACCGACACCGAGACGTTCTACGTCTTTTCCAGTTTCGCCACGCCGCCGAGCATTTATCGTTATGATCTCATCACTGGCCAAAGTAAGTTGATCCGCCGCGCTAACGTGAAATTCAACCCCGATGACTACGAAGTCAAACAAATCTTCTACCCAAGCAAAGACGGCACCAAAGTGCCGATGTTTATCACCGCCAAAAAGGGCCTGAAGCTCGACGGTTCCAATCCGACGCTTTTGTACGGCTACGGCGGCTTCAACATCCCATTGACACCGAGTTTTTCGATTTCTCGAATCGCTTGGCTGGAGCTGGGCGGCGTTTTCGCTCAGGCCAACCTGCGCGGCGGCGGCGAGTACGGTAAAGAGTGGCATGAAGCGGGCACCAAGCTGCACAAGCAAAACGTTTTCGACGACTTCATCGCCGCTGCCCAATGGCTCATCGAGCACAAATACACACGGCCGGACAAACTGGCCATCCAGGGCGGCAGCAACGGCGGTCTATTGGTCGGCGCTGTGATGACGCAACGCCCGGACCTGTTCGGCGCTTGCCTGCCGGCCGTCGGCGTTATGGATATGCTGCGCTTCCACAAGTTCACCGCTGGCCGCTTCTGGGTGGACGATTATGGTTCGCCGGACAACCCGGAAGAGTTCAAGGCCCTTTATGCCTATTCTCCCTATCACAATCTCAAAAAGGGAACAAAATATCCCGCGACACTGGTGACGACGGCAGACACCGACGACCGAGTGGTGCCAGCTCACAGTTTCAAGTTCATTGCTCAGCTGCAATATTGCCAGACGGGCGATGCCCCGGTGCTGGCGCGTATCGAGACGCGAGCCGGCCACGGCGCCGGCAAACCGACGACCAAGCAAATCGAGGAAGTCGCTGATCAGTGGGCGTTTTTGGTGAAAAACCTGCACATGAAGGTGCCGGCCGACCAGCGATGAATTCGCGGAAGTGTTGTCGAAAGCATGCTTTTCCAGACTTTGCCCGGCCATTCCCGGCCCTAACAAAAGAAGCGTATCAAATAGGGATCAAGGCCGGGAAGCCGCGCGCAAAAAAGGGACAAATTAGAGCTGTGTCAGGCTGCCGGATCAGGCCGCACCGGCGCCGATGTGTGTTCCTGATAATACTGCCGGCACTCGCGCTCACGGCCACGCACTACACGCAAACCCCGCAAGTCACCGCGTGTCTCGGTGACAATCGTTCGCTGGCCGGAGTTGAAACCATCGTGGAAAGCGATCACGACCCAATCGTTTGTCTTGCCGAGACGATGGGCCAACGCGGTGTTGGAGAACAAAGCGCGGAAGCGCCAGCCATCGCGGTTGGCGACATACAACGGTAGCCACGGCTCATGCTGCGGATTGAAGCGGCGCGGCGTCACACGCGGCAGCATGTCGCCTTCGGCATGACGGCGATATTCCTCATCGATAGCCAGAAGGGCAGCAACAGACGGCTCGCCCTGAATCGGCTCCGGCAGTCGGCTGCGGCGCAGCCGGCCAGCCAAGGCGTCGATCAGGCCGCGCAGCCGCTTCGGCCCAATGCCCACCTGGGCCAATCGGCCATCATGAGCAGCGCGTTCCATTTCCTCCAACGTTGTGATGCCGAGTCGATCGTGCAGCGTACGCGCCAGCTGCCGGCCGATGCCCGGCAAACTGGTGAGCAAACGCTCCGGATCGATGTGGCCGGCATCCGGCCGCAAAGTGCGAAACTCGCCCGTGCGGACCAACCCCTCAATCGTGTACGCCAGGCTAGGCCCGATGCCCGGCAATTCTTCTAGCCCAGCTCGCCCCTTCTCATGGATCAACTCGGCCAGCGGCCGTTTCTGCTCTAGCACCGTCGCCGCTGCCCGGCGATAGGCCCGCACCCGATAGACATTGGTGTCCTCGCCTTCCAGATAGGTTGCATAATTGTTCAGTTTGCGTGCAATGGTTGCGTTATCCATAATACCCTCTCTTTTCCTTGTACCCCTCTTTAAGAAAAATTATACACATGTACAGTTAAAAAAGAAAGGTCGACAAGCAAGGCGGGGGGTTTCTCTTGATTTGGGCGTAGAGGAGAGCTTACGGACGAGCGGTCTTTTCCCTCTCCCCTGGTGGGGAAGGGAGTGGAAAACCTCCTCGGCGACTGACGCAACCCCGCTCGCCAAGAAACGAGCGAATTCGTAACAAGTTAAGTATGAGTATCACAACCCTTGTTTTCGATTTCGGCAATGTCCTGGGTTTCTTCAGTCAGCGCAAGGCTGCCGAGCAGTTGGCCGCGTTCAGCCCGTTGTCGGCCGACGAAATCTTGAGCCGCTATCTTCTTGACCCCGAGCTGGAGGACGCATTCGAGACTGGCCGCATGAAGCTTAGCGAGTTCCGCGCCTTGGTACGGCAACGTTGCTGTGTGACGTGCAGCGACGCCCAGCTCGATTGGGCAATTGCGGATATGTTCACGCCCAACCACGAAGTGTGCGCCCTGGTGCCGGCCTTGAAGCCACGCTATCGCCTGGTGCTTTTGAGTAATACCAACGAGCTACACTCCCTCCATTTTCGCCGCCAGTTTGCCGATACCTTGGCCCACTTTGACGCTTTGGTACTGTCGCATGAAGTAGGCTTGCGCAAGCCGTGCCTGGACATTTACACCCACTGCCACAAGGTCGCTGGCTCGACGCCGCGGCAGTGTCTCTTTATCGATGACCTGCCGGTCAACGTCGAGGCAGCCCGTGCCTGTGGCTGGCAGGGCATCGTTTATCACCGGGGACTCGATCTGCGCCGCGAATTGCACGAGCACCAAATCGAGTTGAACACCGAAAAATCGAGGTTGCCATGAATCCCATCGAACAAAACGATCCTGAAGTATGGCAAGCCATTGCCGGTGAGCGTCTGCGTCAGCAGAACGGTCTGGAGATGATCGCATCGGAGAATTACACCAGTCCTGCCGTGTTGGCCGCTCAGGGATCGGTGCTGACCAACAAGTACGCCGAGGGCTATCCGGGCCGTCGCTATTACGGCGGCTGCGAGTTTGTCGATGTCGCCGAGCGTCTGGCCATCGACCGCGTACGGAAGTTGTTCGGCGCTGAACATGCCAACGTCCAGCCGCACTCCGGCGCTCAGGCGAACATGGCTGTGTATTTCACCTGCCTGGAGCCGGGCGATACCTTGCTGGCGATGAACCTCGCTCACGGCGGGCATCTGACGCACGGCATGCATCTAAATTTTTCTGGCAAGCTCTATCGTGTTGTTCACTACGGTGTTCGCAAGGACGATGAGCGCATCGATTTCGACCAGGTCGCCGCCTTGGCCCGCGAACACAAGCCAAAGCTGATCGTCGCCGGCGCCAGCGCTTATCCGCGCATCATTGATTTTCCGCGCTTCGCTGAGATTTGTGGAGAAACCGGAGCGCTTTTGATGGTGGACATGGCCCACATCGCCGGCTTGGTGGCGGGCGATCAGCACCCCAGTCCGGTGCCGTGGGCGCATTTCGTCACCTCGACAACGCACAAGACGCTGCGTGGCCCGCGTGCCGGCTTTGTGTTGTGCAAGAAAGATTGGGCGGCCAAGCTCAATCAAGCAGTTTTCCCCGGCATGCAGGGCGGCCCGCTGATGCACGTCATCGCCGCCAAGGCCATTGCTTTCGGTGAAGCGTTGCAACCGTCTTTCCGCGCCTACGCTGCTCAGACTGTCGCCAACGCTCGCACCTTGGCTCATGAATTGATGGCGCGGCAATTCCGCCTCGTCTCCGGCGGTACAGATAATCATCTCTTGTTGGTAGACGTGACCTCACGCGGTCTGACCGGCAAGGTAGCCGAGAAAGCGCTGGACGCTGCCGGCATCACCATCAATCGCAACGGCATCCCCTTCGACACGCGGCCGCCGCTCGATCCCTCCGGCATTCGCATCGGGACTCCGGCGTTGACGACACGCGGCATGCGCGAGCCAGAGATGCGGCAGATCGCGGCCTGGATCGGCGATGTGCTGGCTAACCCAGACGATACAACCGTACAGACACGCGTACGCGGACAAGTGCAGGAATTGTGTCAGCAGTTCCCGGCACCAGCGAATGTGGTGTAATGGGCTAACCAGCCTGCTGCGTCAGCAAGGGATTCTCTTACTGGCGCAGCAGGCTGGCAAGAATCTGCTTTACTTCGCCTGCATCTCTTTCGTTTTTGTTCACTCCACTATCACCGACTCCACCTTGCGGCTGTCTAGATCCAACACAACAAACGTTTTCGGCCGCGCTCGGTGCAGCGCTCCGGGATTGAGGATGCGCGTCGGGCCGGTCTGATGCTCCTCGGCCTGATGCGTGTGGCCGTAGAACAGAAAATCGTAATAACCGGAGCGCTCGACGTCGCGCATCAGGATCGTATCGTCGCCGTGCGTGAAAGCCAGCTTCACGCCCTGCAACTCGATACTGCCGAAAGGATCGTGTAGCGTGGCGCCGATGTCGGCCATCGCTACACGCAACGCTCTTTTATCGATGTCGCAGTTGCCGAAGACAAAATGCGCCGTGAAGCCACGAAATAATTCTACTGTTTCCGGATCGTCGATGTCACCGCAGTGCAGCACTGTTGTAATGCCGCGTTCGCGCAATGCCCCCAGGGCAAGCGTTGCCGTCCGCTGGTTGCCGTGGGTGTCGCTGACGATACCGATGCGCATGTTTGCTCTCCTTGGGGGTAGGGGCGGAAGTCGTTGTATCGCTTGTCCGGCAAGCGTGTCAATCCGCATTGGCCGCCGCCAACCGATTCACTACCCTGAAAAAGAAAGGAGTTTCTCAGACGGAATCATGACTCGTCGTTCTCGCGCCCGTGAAGTGGCCTTGCAACTGCTTTTTCAACGCGATCTGAACAAACGGATCGATCGCGCCGTCCTCGAACGCTTTGTCCACGATCGCTTACGCGACGATACGCTGATACAATTTTCTCTCGGTCTGTACGACGGCGTTGTCGCTCATCAGGGGGATATCGATCGTCGCTTGAGCGAGGCGGCGGAAAACTGGCGGTTGGTGCGTATGGCCACCGTCGATCGCAATGTACTGCGATTGGGCGCTTACGAACTGCTGTACATGCCGGAGACGCCGCCGAACGTCGCCCTCGATGAGGCGATCACCTTGGCGCGGCGCTTCGGCTCGGCCGATTCGCCCGCTTTCGTCAACGGCGTCCTTGATCGCTTGCGGCAACTGCCCGTTTAGCGACGCTTCGTCGAAGCACCGCTAACCACAGAGACATCAGAGATATTGTTTTGGGATTTTTTGAGGATAACATGGTCTTTCGCGCCATCTTCGACAAACTGAAAGCCGGACTGAGCAAGACGCGCGGCGTCTTCTCCGGCATCGCCTCACTGTTCCGCCTGCGCGGCAAGGTGGACCGCGATTTTCTCAACGAACTGGAGAAACGCCTCTACCTCGCCGATGTCGGCACCAGCGCCACCACGGAAATCGTCGAGAAAGTTCGTCAATCTTTTCTCGATAAGGAAATCACTGGCGATGTGGAGGCGTTTGTCAAGCAACAGTTGAAAGCGATGCTCACCAGCGGCGAGGGCATTCGCTACAACCTCAATGGGCCGACAGTGGTGATGGTGGCCGGCGTCAACGGCTCGGGTAAAACCACCTCGATCGCCAAGCTGGCCCGGCGTCTCCAAGAGGAGGGCAAGAAGGTCCTGATTGCCGCCTGCGATACGTTCCGTGCTGCCGCAGTCGAGCAGCTGACCATCTGGGCCGAACGCATCGGCTGCGAGATCGTCAAGAACCAGCCAGGCAGCGATCCGGCCAGTGTGGCCCATGACGCCTGTGAACGAGCCAAGGCCCGCGGCGTCGATGTTCTTATTGTGGACACAGCCGGCCGACTGCATACGCAGACCCACCTCATGCGTGAGCTGGAGAAAATTCATCGCGTTGTCAGCCGGCTGATCGAGGGTGCGCCGCATGAGGTTTTGCTTGTTCTGGATGCTACCACCGGCCAAAACGCCATCGCCCAGGCGGAGAGTTTCAAAAAGGCAGTGCAGTGCAGCGGCATCATCTTGGCCAAGCTCGACGGCACGGCCAAGGGAGGCGCCATCTTCGCCATCAAGCAGAAACTCGGCCTGCCGGTCAAATTTGTCGGCGTCGGCGAGAAGCTCGATGACCTGGAAGCGTTCGATCCGGATTCTTACGTCGAGGCGTTGTTCGTATAGGAGAAGTTAACCGCCAAGACACCAGGGACGCCAAGAACATAAAGATAAAAAAAGACCCAAATAATATTTAGATCTTGTTATTTCTATTCTCGGCATCCTTGGTGTCTTGGCGGTTCGTTGTTTTTATGAATGAAACCTATCTGATAACGGGCGGGGCAGGGTTCATCGGTTCGCACCTGGTCGAATCGCTGGTTCGGCACGGGCGGCGCGTTCGCGTGCTTGATGATTTCAGCACGGGCCTTCGCGCCAATCTGGCGCACATCGATCCAGCGCCGGAGATTGTTGAAGGCGATGTGGCCGATGCTCCAGTGGTCCAGCGAGCGGTGCAAGGCGTCAGGGTCCTTTTCCACTTGGCTGCTCTTGCCTCAGTACAACGCAGTCTCGAAGCGCCTGAGGATACGCACCGCGTCTGTGCCGGTGGTACCTTGAATGTTCTCGATGCCGCACGCCGCGCCGGCGTGCGCCGTGTCGTCTATGCCGGCAGCAGCAGTGCCTATGGCATTCCTGCCGGCGCTGTGCAAACGGAAGGCGACCCCCTTGCGCCGCTCTCGCCCTATGCCGCCGCCAAGCTGGCTGGTGAGTTGTATGCACAATCCTTCACGGCCGCCTTCGGCTTGGAGACAGTGCGTTTGCGTTTCTTCAACATCTTTGGGCCCCGCCAGCGGGCGGACAGTCCCTATTCGGGTGTAATCGCTTTGTTCACAGCGGCCTTGAGCACAGGTCGCACGCCGACGATTTACGGCGACGGCTTGCAAACACGCGATTTCACGTTTGTCACGGACGTCGTGCAGGCATTGTTGCGCGCTGCCGAGACGCCGGGCATTTCCGGTCGCGTCTATAACATCGGCACCGGCCGCGGTACCAGCATCCTCGAACTGGTGGCGGCCCTTAATCGTCAGCTGGGCACAAATATCGTGCCGCAACACGCTCCTGCACGTGCGGGTGATGTGCCCCATTCCCGCGCTGACATCTCCCTGGCGCGGCGCGAGCTGGGATACGAACCGGCGGTCGCTTTTGAGGAAGGTTTGGCACAGACGTTGGCCTGGTATCGCCAGCAGATATAATGATAGGAGAAAGCCCCCTTGTTGCTGGCGAGGAAATTGTCGATATGTTCGCGTCCGGGTCGGGAGCACTGATGCCGGTAGCCCTGAGCAAGGACGGTCCGGACCGTCTGGTTATCGAATGGAGCGACGGCCACCGCAGTGTCTATACGTGGCGGCATTTGCGTGACAACTGTCCCTGCGCCGGCTGCCGAGAAGAGCGCCAGAAGCCGCCCGATCCGTTTCGCATTTTGAAGCCCAACGAGTTGGTGCCGCTCGCTCCGCTGCGCATGCCACCGGTCGGCCGTTACGCCTACAAGATTGTCTGGAGCGACGGCCATGATTCCGGAATTTACACCCTGGAACATCTGCGTTCGCTTTGTCAGTGTCCCCAATGTTCCGTCCGCGCCGCATACGAACCAGAAACGTAAACGCTAGAAGGAAATGTCCGCCGCTTACGCTTCTGGCTCGTAAAATCTATTTGGAGAATACCCATGCAGCCCCCCGGAAGTCCGCCGCAGAAGATTGCCTTACCGAACATCCATAACGTCATCGCTGTCGCCAGCGGCAAGGGTGGAGTCGGCAAATCGACCGTGGCCGCCAACCTCGCCTTGGCTCTGGCCCGGACCATTACCCCCCAACCCTCCTCGGGAAAGGAGGGAATAGGAAGGGTCGGTCTGCTCGATGCTGACATTTACGGACCGAGTGTACCGATCATGATGGGCGTCCGCGATGTCGTCGATCAGCGCACTACACCGTTTCCCCTGGAGCGCTATGGCCTGAAATTGATGTCGATGGGCTTTCTGGTGCCGCCTGTGCAGGCCGTCATCTGGCGTGGTCCGATGGTGCATCGCGCCCTGGTGCAGTTTTTGACCGATATCAACTGGGGCCCGCTCGACTATCTTGTCATCGACTTGCCGCCGGGCACCGGCGACGCCCAGCTGACGCTGACACAGACGGCGCCCTTGTCCGGAGCGATCATCGTAACAACGCCGCAAGATGTGGCCTTGATCGACGCCCGCAAGGGACTGGAGATGTTTCGTCAAGTGCGCGTGCCGGTGTTGGGAATCGTCGAGAATATGAGCTATTTCCAGGGCGAAGACGGCACGCGTGTCCATCTCTTTGGCCATGGCGGCGGCCAGAAACTGGCCGCAGAGGCTGGGGTGCCGTTCCTGGGTGAAATTCCCATCGATCCGCGGGTTTCCGAATGCGGCGATCAAGGCGAGCCAATCGTCCACCGATATCCCGAGAGCGGCGTGGCCAAGGCGTACCAAGCGTTGGCAGCGATGGTGATCGAGCAATTGCGCCGCACCGATCAGGGACCAGAGCTGCCGGAAGTGCAGTTGTAAGGGATTGACGAGCCGGAAGCGTAGGCGATGGACCATCTGTCTTGCGCTTGCGGATCGTTTTCTCATCAGGTAAAGTGAAATATCTCCGAGGGCGCCCGGAAAACGAGCTTAGGCATGCGCGCACGATTGATTGTCGAAACCGGCGCGGCCTCTCCGCAATTATCGGACCTCTCGCCCAAGGAAACCATTCGGCTGGGCCGCAATAGTAAAAACGATATTGTCCTGGATGATCCACACGCCTCACGCTGGCACGCCCAAATATACAGCGATGGCCAAAAGTGGTACATCCGCGATCTCGGCACCACCAATGGCACCAAGGTCAACGGCGTTCGGATCCAAGAACCGACCGTGCTGGAGAACCACCACGTTATCGGCATCGGCGATACCCGCTTGCGCTTCACGCTCGACTCCTCCACGGTAGGCACGGCCGAGTTGCCTGCCCTTGCCGTGGAAGGCAAGACCACGGAAGCCCGGAACACGAAGGCGGAGCGTAAAAACAAGGGAAAAGTTGTAGTACCGTCCAGCAGCGACCTAAGTCAGACCATTCTTCATGCCGACGAGCTGACGGTGTTGCTTCAGTTTATGACGGCATCGCTGTCGGAAACGACGCCGCATGGCCTGGTTGCTCTGGCCTTGACGACGGTGCTACGGCAAACGCAGGCCAACGTGGCCGGCTTTCTCAGTCTGGACGCCGATGAGCCAGAATTCCGCCTGGTGCTGCCGGCCCAGGCGGAAGTGGATACACAGTTGAGCCGTAAGCTGACGCAGCGTGTGCTTCAGGATAAGCGCGCGGTATGGCTGGGGGCGAGCCGGATGCACGAGCTGGAAAGCGATAGCTTGGTTGGCTTCCGTGATGCGATTGGCATTCCGCTGTGCGTCAGTCCTCTTGTATCAACGGGCGGGCTAGCGGCCTCATCGATGAGTGAAACCTTGCTTCAGCCGGAGCCTTTGGGCGCTCTGCACGTCTATAAAAGCAGTCGGCCCTTCACAGAGCGCGAAGTACGCTTCTGCGAAGTGCTGGCTGGCTGCTTGGCCAGCACTCTGCATGTTTTGCGGGCCCGCCGGGCCCTGGAGGCTGACAATACGCGCCTCCGCGATCACGCTGCCGGCCCCTGCGATATCCTCATCGGCGACAGTCCGGCCATGAAACTGCTGCGCCAGCAAATCGCCCAGTTCGCGCGTCTGCCCTGCACTGTCCTCATCACTGGCGAGAGCGGCGTCGGTAAGGAGTTGGTTGCCATTAGCCTGCACCGGCAGAGCCTGCGCCGCGAGGGACCCTTGGTTACGCTCAACTGCGGTGCCATTCCTGCCACGCTGGTCGAAGCGGAGTTGTTTGGCCATAAGAAGGGTGCGTTCACCGGCGCTGAGGACGATCGACCGGGCGCCTTTGTCCGCGCCGATCAGGGCACGCTATTTCTCGATGAAATCGGCGACATGCCGTTGTTGGACCAGGTCAAACTGCTGCGCGTTTTAGAGACAAAAAGCCTCCGTCAAGTCGGCGGCGATGAAGAAGTCAAGGTAGACGTACGCATCCTCGCCGCCACCAACCGCGACCTCAAACGCGAGATTCAAGAAGGCCGTTTCCGCAAAGACCTCTTTTTCCGCCTGGGCACCACGATCTACGTGCCGCCCTTGCGCGAGCGTCCGGAAGACATTCCAGCTCTGGTGGAGCATTTCCTCGCGCGCCTGGCCGTGGAGTATCGCCGCCGTGTATCGTTGTCCTCGGCAGCGTTAGACTGGCTCCAGAGCTATACCTGGCCCGGCAACGTCCGCCAACTGCGTTCCGTACTGGAGACAGCCGTCGCAACGACCGACGGACCTGTCATCTCGGTGCGCCATCTCGATCGCCTCTTGCTCGATGAGATGCCCAGCAGCGCTCCCGAGCAATTGCCCACCTTGAACCTGGATGACCTGGAAGCGCGGGCCATCCGTCAAGCACTGGCACAGACCGGTGGCAACAACACGCAAGCCGCCCGCCTGCTCGGCATCCATCGCGATACGCTTATCTCCAAGATGAAAAAATTCGGCATTGAGCGCAAGATGTAACTCCCATTTCCCTCCCCCCTGGTGGGGGAAGAGTTTTGTCCGCTAGCCTAAAGTCTTGCGAACGTCACTCGCGCGTCTCACGGAAGCGGTAGCCGACGCCACGCACAGTCTCGATCAGATCGGATGTTCCCAGTTTTTTCCGAAGTGTCTTGATGTGTACGTCAATGGTGCGTTCGAGCACGATGGCACCTTCGCCGATAGCAGCGTCCATGAGTTGGTGTCGGGTGAATGCCCGGCCCGGCTGGCGCAGCAGGCATTCCAGCAGACGGAACTCCGTCGGTGTCAGTTCCAGCTCGCGCCCTTCGGCATAAGCCCGATGGCGTACCCGGTCAATACGCACGCCGAGATGCTCGACCACATCCACAGGATCGGCGATGCCTTCGGTACGGCGCTGAATCGCTTTGATACGCTGGAGCAAGACTTTAACGTGGAACGGCTTGGTCACGTAATCGTCCGCTCCCAAGGAGAAGCCGACGATTTGATCCGTCTCTTCGGCCTTGGCGCTGATGATGATGATGGGAATGTCGCGTGTCCGTTCGCTTCCGCGCAACTCGCGGCACACGTCAAAACCGCTCAAGCACGGAAGCATAATATCGAGCAAAATCAGGTCTGGCAGCAGTGTTTGCGCCTTGCGCAGTCCTTCTTGGCCATCGTGGGCTACGATCGTTTCATGGCCTTCGCGTTTGAGGTTGTATTCCAATACATCGGTCAAGCCACGCTCGTCTTCGATGATGAGGATGCGCAGGCGCGGCGTAGGGGTCGTCGAGGTATTGGACGCGGCTGCAACCATCGTTCCCTCCATTGCTCCCTCTCCTATTCCTATATTACTCGAACCGTCCGGTGAGGTAGGTCTCCGTCAGGTTGACCAATGGTCGTGATAGGGCGCAATCCTGGCATCTTCAGTGATACATCGAAAAGCGCTGGCCTCGTCTCGTACTTAAACGAAAGGATGCGGACCTGAAAACTTGGTCCGTGCTCCTGCTCCGTTCCAGGGCTTACGGCCCCAAACGGCACTCGGAAGAGCATGGCGGACTAAGAAAGAGCGGACATAGAGACACTCGAGCGCATATCAGGGCCGCATCTTCCTGTTTCCCCCCAGGTTACACAGGCAGGGGTATCTTAGTAGGCAAATGTGTAGATTTGATGAAGATATGAGGGAGAAATGACAAGAGGCTTCCCATGATCCGCTCCAGGTCGTCCTGCTTCATCTGCGCCTCGCAGTCAAACGGCGTCGGCAGCCATCGGCAGACAGACAGTGAACGTGGTTCCCTGTCCTGCCCGGCTGGTGGCGCGGACATTGCCATGCATCGCCTGGGCAAGATGTTTAACGATAGACAACCCCAAGCCAGTGCCGCCCAGCTCACGCGAACGTGCTTTGTCCACTCGATAGAAGCGCTCGAAGATGCGCGGCAAATCGGCTTCCGGGATACCGATGCCCGTATCGGCTACTTCCAGGCATATCTGTTCGCCCTCGCGCCGCCAACGCACCCAGACACGGCCGCCTTGCGGTGTGTACTTCACGGCATTATCGAGCAGATTATCGAGGATCTGTTCCAGAGCTTCCTCATCCGCCCAGACCGCCAACACATCGTCGCCGGCAGGCGGCACCATCTCGAAGATTTGTCCCTTGGATTCAGCGCGGGGACGATGGCGCTCCATGCACGCTTCAACGATTTCGCAGACCGGGATAGATTGAAAATCAAATAGCTCCTCCCCCGACTCGATGCGGGCCAAAGAGAGTAAATCGAGAATCAGCGCATGCAAGCGGTTGCTCTGGCTATCGAGCTGTTCGAGAAAAGGACGACGGTGCTGCGGGTCATCCACCGCACCATCGAGCAGCGTTTCTACACACGCTTTGATAATCGATAATGGTGTTTTCAGCTCGTGGGAAACGTTGGCGACGAACTCCTGACGCAGGCGTTCGAGGCGGCGCAGCTCGGTGGTGTCATTGAGCACCAGCACGGCGCCGCGCGGCGGCGACCCAGGCAGGCGTGCGGCATGGACGGTCAGGCTGCGCATGTTAGGGCCGCTCCAGCCCAGTTCCTCACGCTGTGGTTCAGGGCTATCCAGGGCGCGTTGCACGACATCGAGCAGAGACTGTTGAGAGACAACCTCCTGCAAGCGTCGGCCGACGGGCGCCGGCGAAGGCAGACCGAACAACTGTGTGGCCCGTTCGTTGGCATAGAGGATGCGCTGACTGGAATCGAGGGCAACCACGCCTTCGGTCATGCCGCTGAGGATGGTGCGCAGCTGCTGCCGATCTTCTTCGAGACGAGCGATGCGGGCATCGAGCCGCTCACTCATACGGTTGAAGGCCGACGCCAATTCGCCGATTTCATCCTGTCCTTCGACAAAAACGCGCTGTCCGCTATTGCCCTCGCCGAGCTTGCCGGCCACGCCGAGAAGCGCGTGAAGCGGCCGGCCCAAACGCCGAGCCAGCTGCACACTCAGGCTCCCACTCACCGGCACCGCTACCAGCGCCGCGCCGCCGATCAGCAGCTCTAGCCATAACAACCATGGGCCGGCGTCTCGCATCGTTACGGCTGCGACCAGGGCCAGCCCAGCGAGGATGACCAGATGAGAGAGCATCAATGTGAGGAAAAAGCGGCGAAACATAAAAACTCGGTTCCTCTGCCCGATCGATTTCACCCCATGCTGGCCGCCTTCATGCCGACCGCCTGACGAACCAGCGCCATGGTTTTCCGTGCCTCTGCTCGTGCTCGCTGAGCGCCGCGTTGCAAAAGCGTTTCGACCTGATCGGGATGAGCTGCCAATTGCTTGCGGCGTTCGCGGAAGGGGCCGAAATAAGCGTTGATCTTCTCCAGCAGCATTTTCTTTGCTTCGCCATAGCCCAGACCGCCGGCGCGATAGCGCGCCGCCAACGCTGCTTTTTCCTCCTCCGTGGCAAAGAGGCTGTATAAAGCGAAGACATTGCAGCGCTCCGGGTCCTTCGGCGCTTCCACGGGCGTGCTGTCGGTGACAATACTCATAACTGTTTTTTGCAGCGCTTTGCCCTCGGCAAAAATGTCGATGGTGTTATTGTACGATTTGCTCATCTTCTGCCCGTCGATGCCAGGCACTTTGGGTTCCTTGTCGAGCCGATATTCCGGGATGGGGAATATGTCGCCGTAGGTGCGGTTGAACTTGCCGGCGATGTCTTGCGTCATCTCGATATGCTGCACCTGGTCCTTGCCCACCGGCACCAGATGCGAACGATAGATGAGAATGTCCGCCGCCATGAGGACCGGATAGAAGAACAAACCGACACTGGCATCGATGCCTTTCTCGACTTTCTCTTTGTACGAGACGGCGCGTTCGAGCAGGCCCATGTTGGTGACGGTCGAGAAAATCCAGGCCAATTCAGCAACTTCCGGTACGTCGGATTGACGGAAGAAGACGGCCTTATCAGGATCGAGCCCAAGGGCGAGATAATCAAGAGCGACATCGAAGGTGTTCTCGCGGAGGGTCTCTGCGCGGTCAGCCGGTTTGATTTTCTCGCGGTCGATGCGTCGGCGTGTTGCTTCTTCCAGAGTGGTCAAGGCGTGATAATCAGCGATGAAGTAAAAGCACTGCATCTCCTCTTGCAGTGCAATGTGCTGGCGGATGGCGCCGAAATAATTGCCGAGGTGGAGCTTGCCAGATGGCTGGACGCCGCTGAGAACACGTTTTGGAGTGGTGGTCATATCCCTTATCCTTTTGCTCTATCCTACGCTCTTTTTACCGGCTACAATTCGAGCGTCCAAGGACACTTTCCCCTCAGGGAAGGGGGGCCGGATTGAAACGATTGCAAGTCGAGCAATCTCTGGTGGAAGCATTGCGGCAAGCGTTAGCTGAGCCTGGCGAGCAGCGTCTGTACAAAAGCGGCAAGCTGAATGGTCTGTTTCCTGGCCGCAACGGTGTTCACGGCACTGCGGCTGACCAGGCCTTGCGTGACGGTCTGCTCGAAATCGTCCGCACGGAGACAAAGGGTAAAACGGTCATCGACTGGGTACGTCTGACGCCGCGCGGCGTCGAATTTTTGCATGAGCGCGAATCGCCGCTCTGTGCTTTGCAAGAACTGCGCTCGCTATTGCAACTCAATCAACAGGCGGTGCCCGCCTGGCTGACGGAGATGCGCGGCGCTTTGCAGGCGATGGATGAACGCCTGGCCGCCGATGCCCGCAAATGGTTGGAACGCCTCGATGCCCTGGCGCGGCGTGTTGAAGAAACGCTGCGCCGTTTGGAGCAATCGGCGCCGTTGCTGCCGCCGGAGATCGCCGAGTCGCATCCCTGGGCCATCGACGCGTTGAATTACCTCGATCGCCGCCGCCTCGCCGCCAAGGGCGACGCTTGCTCCTGTCCACTGCCAGAATTGTTTGCCGCGCTGGTGCGCCAGCATCCCAATTTGTCCGTGCGGGTTTATCATGAAGGATTACGGCGCTTGCACGAACGGCGGCTGGTTCAGTTGCAGCCGGCAACGCATCTCACCGATCTGCCACAGCCGGAATATGCCCTGCTCGAAGGCGCTGCTGTGTTGTACTACGTAGCGCGTTGACTTTCAATAATCACCTATTACTTCGCCTCCTGCACGAGTGGCCAAATCTCGCCAGGTCTGAGGTTGGATGCCATCAGCTACGAAACATACGGACCCATCGCTGCGTAGCAGATTAACGCCGTTGACGTGGCGGCTGCGTGCTGCCTTCCAGGCAGGGTTATGATGCAGGAGCCAGACACAATCCGGCTGCGTGAAGTTCGGTGTATACCAATGGTTGTACAGCATGTTCGGGGGGCAGCCGTCGGCCCACTTGGCGTTCTGATCGGTCCACCAAGTACCGGGGTTCAGACAATTGGTGGCCGTCAAAGGCGGCCCTGGACTCGAAACTGTTCCCAACCCCGCGTACATGGTTCGAGGATCCACTTGTTTGGGATCGGTGACGCTAGGGCCTCCCTTGCCCAAGATGCCCTCGGACATCAGCGCTGTGTTGGAAGCGCCATCCGTGATGTCGGTGAGACGAATGTGCGAGTTCTGATAAAAGACGCCGTCGCCGGCTGTAGCATCGCCTCCGTTGGCTCCACTGCCGGAGCAAGCCATATAGTTGCTGGGTCCAAAACCCGACACGACAACATTCTGGAAATCGCTGGGACAAAGGAAAATCTTGACGATGGCGGCGACACCGGCTTGGTTTTGCGGGAAAACATCTGTGGTGCCGAAATTGTTTCCCGAGGGACCGTAAAGAGGCATATTCAAATCCAGCAAGTTATAGACATTGGTCTGCTCCAAGTAGGGTGTTAGCCAGGCCAGCACCGACCATCGGTCGTGTGCGGCGGGCACGGTGGGATAGGCCGGAAGGATCTGATTCAGATAGCCCGACGGGAACGCCAGGTTGACATCGTGGTATTGGTGCGCGGCTAACCCGAGTTGTTTGAGATTGTTCGTGCAACTGGCGCGGCTGGCAGCCTCGCGTGCCTTTTGCACGGCGGGCAGCAGTAAGCCGATCAGAATGGCGATAATGGCGATCACTACCAGCAATTCGATCAGCGTGAATGCTGAACGATGCCGCGTCATAAGCTCCTCTTTTGGGCGTCGCGCCAGCTTCCGCAAACCGAACCGCACGCCCTGCGTCATAACCACGGCTGCTCCAATGATGGCCAGTCCCAGGCCAACTTTGAGCCAGGGAAAACGTGTGAAATCCTGACGACTGGGGCCGTCGCCGAGAGGCATCTCTGCGGCAGCCTCAGATGGCATGGTTCGCGTTGGGATGCTCAGATTCAGTTGTGTGATATGGCCGGCACCCGCATCGATAAGCACCTGATAGCGCCCTGGTTGGGGAGCGGAGAACGACCAGCGCCCTTGCGCGTCCGTGCGTCCTTCCGCCCGTAGCCTTTTGTCGGTATCGAACACCTGGATGCAGGCATCGCGGGCTGGCGTGTCGTCGTCATAGTACGCTTCCAATTCCACACGCTCACCGTGTAACTTGCATTCGGCGCCGAGAGCGTGAGCCGATACCGGTCGATCCCCTGTCGCGCCTGTCAACAACGCCAGGAAAACAACGCCCGGCAACGAACTCATAGATCTCATAGATTCACTCCTTAGGAAAAAACAGAGGATCACGGCCGAACCTCCAGGGTCAACGTGGAGGTGTACGATTCATAGTCGTATTGCTCGCGAGCGGCTCCGCGAGCGGGTTTGCGCACATGCACGCGGAGCACCCAGATGCCGGCCTGGTCAGCGCGAACCACGGCCTCACCGGCATGATTGGTGCTCGTTGCATAGCACCAGGCGTCAGCAGGTTGGAAGCCAATCCGCGTAGCTGTTAGCATCTCCTCGCCCAAGGGCTTGCCCTGGAACAGCACGCGAAAATGCAGGTCGCCCTTACACCATTTCGCCGGCTCTTCCACAGGGACGATCTCCAGAGGCAGACCAGCCGGCTTGACGGTTTCCTTTTTGGCGGTTCCGGCAACGAGCAGTGCCTTGGCGAACTGCTGGCTACGAAGGCTGTAATCGATAGCTCCTTCCTTGACAGCGGATTTTGGCCCGCGCTTCATCACGCGGTTGCCTTCTTCATCCACCACGAAGGTGAACACCGCTACCTTGCGACAGACAATCACCTGATGAACACCTTCCGCATCGAGCTGCACCACGTTCGTCTGCAACGACAGGTCTGTTTTCTTAAGCGGCTTGGCCGAGCCGTCGGGGGTGAGAAGGTCGTAGCGCTCAATGGCGGCGGCATCGACGAGGTCATCGACAGGCAAATGATGCCCCCAAGACAGGTAGATGGTGCTTTTGCCGCCCTTTGCGTCGAAAGCCCATCGGCTTGCCAACACTTTTAGGTCATGGGCGCTCCCGAGAGATGCCGCAATTGGAACTGCCAGTATGCCGAGCACAAAGCAAACACGACGCATAAGGTTTCTCCACAATGGGCGAGACAAGGAAAGCATCCCCGTCAGTATTACGATTTTTCAATTCATCATACGACGTGGCCACAAATCGCCAAGCGACTTTTTTCGAACAGGGGCTATAATGGAGAGGATTGGTTTGCCGTACACACGGAGAGGGCGCAACCCCTGATTTACCCCACGGGATCTGGAAAAGGAATTATCGCATGTCGGTTCCCGTTAAAGCCTCGCCGAACAACAGCAATCTTGCACTCACTAATGAGCTGCGCCAAGTCACCGTGCCGGACTTTGTTGCTGCCAAGACGCGCGGCCATCGGCTGACGATGTTGACGGCTTACGATTACACCATGGCCCGGCTTCTCGACGAAGCCGGCGTCGATAGCCTGCTGGTCGGCGATTCGTTGGGCATGGTCGTACAGGGCCAGCCGGATTGCTTGGCTGTTACTCTGGATGAGATGATCTACCACACGCGGCTGGTGGCACGCGGCGTGCGCCGCAGTCTGCTGGTAGCTGACTTGCCGTTTATGAGTTATCAAGTCAGCCCGCGACAGGCCCTGAAAAGCGCCGGGCGGCTCATTAAGGAAGGCGGGGCGCAGGCAGTCAAACTGGAGGGCGGCGTCCGCAGCGCCGCCGCCATCGCCGCCATCACTGCCGCGGACATCCCCCTGATGGGGCATATCGGCCTGACGCCGCAATCGGTGCGGCGTTTTGGTGGCTTCAAGGTACAACGCGACGCCGAACGTTTGCTAGAGGACGCGCAAGCCGTCGAAGCGGCGGGTGCCTTCGCCGTGGTCGTCGAGTGTGTGCCGATGGAAGTGGCTTCCCGC
>Ga0209061_1002153_pt1 | contig 26659 bp, 24 predicted proteins | sample Coa_R1_10_FD_187157 | JGI IMG/M metagenome (GOLD analysis project Ga0209061, IMG submission 187157) | Surface soil microbial communities from Centralia Pennsylvania, which are recovering from an underground coalmine fire - Coalmine... | ecosystem: Environmental > Terrestrial > Soil >... | reverse complement strand
ATCCTGAAGCTGATGGAACGGCTCAAGCAGGAGCTGATCCCGCTGTCGCGGATGCGGGATTGGGTGCAGCGCCTTGAGGACGCCGGCCGCCGGCGGACGCTGACAGCGGTGCTCGACGTGATCCAGGCCTACGAGCGGCGGTGCCGGCGCGAGGCCCTGCTCGACTTCGACGAGTTGCTCCGTCAGGCCGTGCGGCTGTTCGAGGAGCATCCCAAGGTGCGGGAGCGCTACGTGGCACGCTTCCCTTGGATCATGGTGGACGAGTACCAAGACACCAACTTGGCCCAGGAGCGGATGGTGGAGCTGCTGGCCGGGGTGGGGGGCAACATCTGCGTGGTCGGTGACGACGACCAGAGCATCTACCGGTTCCGAGGGGCGTCGCGGGCCAACATGGAGCGCTTCCTCGCCTCCTTCCCCTCAGCTGCCACCGTCACCTTGGGACGCAACCGACGGAGCACGATCGCGATCGTGCGCGCAGCTCGCCGGCTGATCGAGCACAACCGAGAGCGGTTGCCCAAACCCCTGGAAGCCGCTGCCGAGGCAGAGGTGGGACCTGCCGTCGAGATCTGGGAGTGCGGCGATGGTGGCCAGGAGGCCAAGGCCATCGCCAGCGAGATCGCGCGCGCCTGGAGGGAGGGGGTGACCAGCATCGCCGTGCTGGCGCGCACCCATGCCATCGCCCGGCCATTGGCTGACGCCCTGGCCGCGGCGGGGGTCCCGTACCAGTACCGAGCCGGGCAGGGACTGTTCCAGCGCCAGGAGATCCGTGACCTGGTCGCCTACTTACGGTTGTTGCACGATCCGGGCGACCGGCTGGCGTTGGCCCGTCTGCTGGTGCGGCCACCCCTGTGTCTTGACCTCGCCGATGTCCTGAGGCGGCTCCGAGGGGTGTCACCGGCCGACTCGCTGTCCGCCTTGGCCTCCTGGGAGCCTACGGCGGCCTGGGCCCGATGCCTGCTGGAGGTGTCCGCGCTGGCGGCTCGGCTCGGGGTCGACGAGCTGCTCTTCGAGTTGCTGGATCGGACACGCTACCTGGAGCGGGTGGTGGCACCTGAGGACCGTGGCGGCGCCGAGGCCAGGCGCATTTCGGCCAACGTCGGACGCTTCGCCGAGTTCGTCTCCGAGTACTGCGAGCGACGACGCGATCATCGGCTCGGTCCCTTCGTCGAGTACCTCGACCTGGTCCTGCGATCAGGTCTGGACGAGGAGGTCCCCGAGGTCGAGGAACTCGAGGATGCCGTCCAGGTGATGACCATTCACCAGGCCAAGGGGCTGGAGTTTGACCTCGTCTTCGTGCCGGCGGTAGCGGAAGGTCGTCTACCCCAGCCGCGGCGTGGCGACGGAGTCGAGGCCTTGGTCGGAGGCGACCTTCCGCTCCATCTGCTGGAGCCATCGGTACGCGCCCGCGAGGACCAGGTGGCCGAGGAACGCCGACTCTGCTACGTGGCCGTGACCCGTGCGCGCCGGCGTCTGGTGCTGAGCTGGGCTGAGCGCTACGAGGGGACCAGGGTCTGGCGACGATCGCGGTTCCTGGAAGAGCTGGGGCCCGAGGTCCAGCGGCGCGATCTTCGGTCGGCTCCCCGGGCTGGCGGGGCCGGCCCCGACCAGGACGCCACGGCCGGCCATCCTCTTCCGGTTCCGGAGGGTCGGCGGACCGGTCGGGGCCAACGTGAGGAGGGGCGCTCGGACCGGCTGGGGAAGGGCATGGGGACAACGCCCGTCCTGTCCTACAGCTCGATCAGCGCCTACCGTGAGTGCCCACGCCAGCACTGGTACCGCTACCAGCTCGGGTTGCCCGCTCCCCCGCCGGTCGAGGCGCAACTGGGCAGCGTCGTCCATCTGGTGCTGATGCGAGCTGGTCACCTCCGGCGGCAGGGGGGCGAACCTGACCGTGCCTTGCTCCAACACCTGTACCGCGAGGCCTGGGAGGAGGTCGGTTGCTCCGATCCCCGCCGTCGGCCGGCGCTGGAGGCGCTGGGCTGGCAACTGCTGGAAGGGTTCGTCGCCGCGGGAGGGCTGGCGTCACCCCCAGCCCTGGTCGAGGCGCCGTTCACGGTCGAGCTGGAGGGCTGGACGCTGCGGGGCGTCATCGACCGGGTGGATCGGCTGGAGCCGACCTCCGAGGCCAAGTCGACCGATGGTCGAGCAACGGCGCCGCGTTGGCGGATCGTCGATTACAAGACCGGTGACCCGGTGCCGGTCAGCCGCCTCCGACGCGACCTCCAGCTTGCCCTCTACGCGCTGGGGGTGAGGACAACGTTGGGCCCTGGTCCCATGGAGCTAGAGATCCTCTACCTGCGGGAGGGACAGTCCGTCCGGCTGCCGGTCACCGAGGACCTCCTGGCGGAGGCCAAACGGATCGGGGCCGAGGTCGCCGAGGGCGTGCGCCGTGGCCACTTCGAGCCACGCCCCGAGCGTCGCCGCTGCTCGCTCTGCGGCTACCGGTTGGCCTGCGAGGCCGCCCTGTAAGCGAGGGCCACGGCCAGACACCGGCGGGCGATCTCCAGAGCGGCGGTAGGCCGAGACAGGGCGATCGCGCGGGCTCGCATGCGGTGGTGGCGATCGGGGTTGGCCAACAGGTCCGCGATCGCTTGGGGCAACCGATCGGGACGAGGGATGTAGACACCGGCTCCCGACCTAGTGACGAAGCGCACGTTCGCCTTCTCTTGGCCCGGAAGGTAGCTGGTCAGGACCAGGGGGACCCCGGTGGCCAGCGCCTCAGCGATGACCCCCGGACCAGCCTTGGTCACGACCAGGTCGGAGGCTCGGAGGAGGTCGGCCATGTCGTCCACGAAGCCCAGGACTCGGGTGGGGACAGCAACCGGCAGGTTCCCGAGGCGCTCCCGCAGCGGCTGGTTGCGGCCGCAGACGGCCACCACCTGCCAGGGGCGAGGGCGGCAGGCCAGCGCTCGCACCTGGTCCAGCAGCGGTCCCGATCCCTCTCCACCCCCGGTCACGAGGACGGTGGGGCGCTCGGCCTCCAGCCCGAGCCGACGTCGGATCGTCGCTGCCTCCCCTGGTACGGGCGGGCGAAAGCTTGAGTCGACTGGGAAGCCCAGGCACCGGATCCGATCCGCGCGCATGCCCGCCCGAAGGCTCGCGGCTCGAGCCTCCTCGGTTGGCACCACCACCAGGTCGGCCCGCGGAAACACCCAGCCACGGTGGATCTCGATCAGGTCGGTGACCACCGTTACCAGCCCACGGCGTCGTCCCCTCTCCAAGAGGGGACCGGTGACGTGGTTGAGGAGGGGATGGACCGAGACGAGGAGGTCAGGGTCGATCACGTCCAACTGCCTTGCCAGAGCCTCTCGGACCTGGGTGCCGAAGGCCGTTTGGAGAAGGGCGAAGGCGAGAAGGGAGTTGGAGACGTGGTAGATAGCTCCCCATGTGTTCGGCCAGCGCTGGATGATGATGGGGTAAAGGGAGCAGATCCGGCGCACGGCGTCAGGGCCCTGATCGAGGAGGGGGTCGATCGCGGCCACCCGGATCTGTGGCGCCAGTTGCCGGAGCGCCCCAGCCAGGGCTCGGGCGGCGGAGCGATGGCCGCCGCCGGTGTCGGAAAAGAGCAGCAGCACGGAGGCAACCTCGCCCTCCACCATGGCCGGCAAGCCTTCCCGGGTCGTGCTCGTGGGGGTCGGGCAGGCCCGGCCTGGGGGTTGGCTGGCACGAGGCACTCGCTTGGATGGTCGACCGACCGGCATTGCAGCGCCAGGTTACGATCTGCGCCCCCACGGAGGCTCCGGACGGGAGCCCGTTCGGCTGTCGATGCGGGCCCCGGGGGGACGGAATAGATCGCTCGCCCAGCCTTTTTCCGCAGGATATGTGCTCCGTTGCGGCGGTCTCCGCATCGAGGCTGACGTTCGCATCCCGGAGGTGGCTCGATGGGAGACCGTCGTACCGTGGCTGAGCCCGAGTTCACGCGCCTGGGCCAGGACTTGCCGTCGTCGTCTCGGCTCAGGGTGGCGATGATCTCCATGCACACGTCCCCGACGGCCAAGCTGGGGGCCGACACCAATGGTGGGCTCAACGTGTACGTCCGTTCGGTCGGTATCACTTTCGGCCGTCGCGGGGTGATCACCGATGTGTTCACGCGTCGCCGGGACGAGCGGCAGCCGGTCGTCGAGCAGGTAGCCCCGGGGTTCCGGGTCCTCTCCCTGCCCGCTGGGCCACCTGGCCTGGACAAGTACGGGCTGCTCGACCAGGTTCCTAGCTTCGCCGACCAGGTCGAGGCCTTCATCCGCGGCTCGGGCGTCCGTTACCACCTGATCTACTCCCATTACTGGTTGTCGGGCCTCGTGGCGTGCCTGTTGCGCGGACGCCTGCGAGTTCCCTGGGCGCATCGAGCGCATACGCTGGCCCTGGTCAAGAACCGTCACCTGGCCCCGGGGGCGAAGCCCGAGCCGGGGGTTCGGGTCGACCTGGAGGGGGAGATCTCACGTTGTGCCGATCTCCTGGTGGTCAGCACCGAGGCGGAGGGCGCCGAGCTGCAGCGGTCCTACCACGTGCCTCCGGAGCACGTTGCCGTGGTGCCGCCAGGGGTGGACGGCACCACCTTCCATCCCCTACCCAAGCCGTTGGCCCGCCTGTTGATCGGCCAGGCCGACCGGCGTGTGTTCGTGTTCGTGGGGCGGCTGGAGCCGTTGAAGGGGGTAAGCGTGATCCTCCATGCCCTGGCCAGGCTGATGGCCGAGGGCCGCCACCGTGACCTCAGGCTCCTGATCTTGGGCGACGATGGGGGTGATGGGGGTGGGGAGAAAGCGCGCCTGCAGCGCCTCACCGCCGAGCTCGGGCTGGGAGAGCAGGTCCGCTTCCTGGGACCGATGCCGCAGCTTCAGCTTCCTGTGTACTACGCAGCTGCCGAGGCATGCCTCATCCCTTCGTATAGCGAGTCATTTGGGCTGGTGGCGCTGGAGGCCCAGGCCTGTGGAACCGCAGTCGTGGCCAGCAACGTGGCTGGTCTGGCCTCGGTGGTCCGCGACGGGACGACTGGGTTCCTGGTCGATGGGCCCGATCCGGGTCTCTACGCCGACCGTATGCGTCGGCTGCTGGAGGAGCCGGGGCTGGCGATCAGGATGGGGCGGAACGGGCGTCGGCGGGCCGAGGGGTTCACCTGGGAGCGGACCGCGGATCTCCTCCTGGCTCGCTTCCGAGCCTTGGCCGGGTCCGTGCCCACACTTGATCCACGATCCGAGCTGCTGGGGGACCCGGCTGGGGACGGCCTATGATCGGCCGCGCCGAGGTCCTTGTGGCTCCAGCGTGGCTTGCCGGGGTGCACGAGCGATGCCCTCCCTTGACCGTGCCCCCCCTGACCCTGCCATCCCCGCCCGGTGGGTGGGGAGGGCTGGGTGGTCCGCGCCCGAGTCTGTGGGGGGCATGCGGCAGTGAGATGGGGGGCTCGCGCACCCGGCGCTCGAGGTCTTGGCCGGCGCAGCGCTGGCGGAAGCTCAGGGGATCGAGTCGGAGAGTCGGCCTCGAACCTCACGCAGGCAAGCCCCATCAGTCCCACCGCCGGCGTCGGCGCCTTGGGCACGGGATGCTGAGGGAGACCTCGACCCGGCTCGGGTCGGGTTGGGTGGCGCCGACGCAGCCGTTCAGCGACCTTGCCGCCCCAGGGCGAGGAGGCGTTGGTCCACGGCCCCCGCGGGCCGGGCAGTAGGGCTCCCTGCTCAGGGCCTGGTCGGCCAGGTGGCCGCGCGGCGGCTGGCTCGGTCCCGGGTCTGGGGCCGTCCACCTCCTCCGTCGTCGATCGGCTTTGAGGGATGGGGAGGGAGCATGAAGGAGACTCGAGCCGTCGGTCTCCCTCTCCGCTGGGAGCGACCAGGGCTCGCTCCGACGACGTTGGGCCTGGCTTGGCGCCTGCGAGCTCAGCCCGGCGTCCAGGCAACCATCTCGCAGGTGTAGGGGAACCGACTCGGATCGTACCGCGTGAGTTGGGTAAGCCCGGTCCCATCGGCATTGACCAGCCAGACGCTCGCCGGCCCGCTGCCGGAGCGGCCGATGAGCGCCAGCTGGTGGCCGTCTGGAGAGGGGGAGATGGCAAGGACGTCCAATCGCCCCGCGGGCATGCCTCCTCCATCCAAGCGAGTAGGTGGCTGGGCGCTCACGGCCAGGCGGAAGACCTTGGTCAGGGTCTCCCCGCCCGTGGTGCTGGCGGCGGTCACGAACAAGTGCCGGGAGTCCGCCTCCCAGGCCAGGTCCGAGACTTGACCGGTGGCCACCGTCACCGTGTCGCCATCACGGAGCGAGCGCACCTTGACCTGGGCATGAGTGGCTTCTTCCCCAGCCGTCCGGTAGGCCAGCTCCTGGCCGTCCGGCGACCAGGTTAAGTCATCGATCGGCAGCGTCTCGCGTTGCAGCGTGTAGCGCGCCCGCAGCTCCACGTCAAAGGCATCGATTTGCCAGCCTGGCTGGGGAGTGGGTCGACCGCTGGCCGGCGACGGACCAAGGTCTGCTTGGCCGGGGACCACGAACGCGATCCTGAGGCCGTCTGGGGCGACCGCGGCCTCGCGCACGTCGTCGGCGATCGCGATCACCTTGCCATCGGGCTCGAGGAGGCGGAGATTGCCCTGATCGAGGAAGGCATACCCTTGGCCTGACGCGAGATAGGCGGCCCATTGGGCTCGGAAGGGAAGGGCCACCGGAGTGCCGTCCAGCGGTTGGTCCGTCCAGGTCCCGTCGGAGCTGTGGAGCAGCAGCCGGGTACCGTCTGGCGACCAGGAGTAGCCGTCGACGGGGGTGGTCAACAGGGTGCGGGGAAACTGGCTGTCGTCGACGATCCATACCCCTTGGCTGTTGCCTAGGGTGGAGCGGGCGATGAAGCTGACCCAGTGGTGAAGAGGACGTGTGGGGCCGGTGGTGAAGGTGATGACACTGCCTTGGGCGAGGTGGTTGCCGTCGACGTCCAGGGCCTCGGACGTGATCGCCACCTGATAGGAGACGTGCGGCTCCAGAAGAGAGTCGGGGGCGATGACGACCCGGTCGGGATCCAGCGGGTCCCGGTGGACGGTGAAGGGCATCCGAGGGGCGAAGCTGATGGCTCGCTCCAGCGTAGATACCTGCATCGGTCGACTGAAGGTGAGGGTGACGTAGGTGGATGGGTCGACTTGGTCTTGTCCGGAGGCGGGGCTGACGTCGGTGAGCGTGGGAGCGGCCTCGGTCTGGAAGGTCCAGCTGTGACGGAGGCCGTTGGTGTTGCCCTGCAGGTCCCGGTAGCCAGGGGCGAGCACCACGCGGTACCGGTGCGAGGGTCGGAAAGGAGCTCCTGGGTGCTCGAACACCAGCTCGCGACTCCCGATCCAGTGCAACTTCCCTGGGACGTGGGGCACGAGGTGGAAGCGGGTGGCGACCGAGCTCTGGTCCATGGGCCGGTCGAACTCGATGCGCACCGGCGCGTTGCTGCGCACCCCACCTGCGCCACGGGAGGGTGAGATGGCAACGATCTGCGGGGGGCTGCCGCAGGCCGCCACGGTCCCTGCAACCGCAGGCAAGAGCAGGGACGCGGCCAGCAGGAGCGTCCTACTGCGACGAATATGCCTCGAGACGAGCCCTGAGGTCGTTGGCGAGCGCCTCCAGGCGGGAGGCGTCGACGAAGAGGATGGAGATGGTCGGGATTTGATCGATGGCGCTCTGAATGCCAGCCTGGGAGCGCTCAGCGGCTCCCAAGAGATCCTTCACCTTCCGAGCCCGGTTGCCGAGCTGATCCTCGGTCATCTGCTGGAGGTCTGCGATCACGGCCTCCCAGTCCACCCCTGAGGCTGACGGCACGGGCGACGAGGTCGGGTACGTGCTTGAGCTGGAGGCCGTCGGCTGAGGGGCCGGGGTGTAGGTCGGCTGCGGGGCCGCGGCCGGCGGGCTGTAGCTGGGCTGACGTTGGGGGGGAGGGCTTGGGGAGGGACTCGGTCCGGCAGGCGAGGGCGGGGCGTACGGGCGCCGGGCGCCTACCACCTCGGCCACGTCCAGGGGCTCGTGACGGGCGCTAGCGCTTGCCTTGACCTCGATCATGGCGCCGGGATCGCGGCAGAGGGCGAGCACGGAGTCGGCACGCTCGGCCACCTCCCGCGACTCGCTGGTGTAAGCGCCTGCGATCTTGCCCTCTTTGAGGATGATGACCCCGGTCCCGGTGGCGGCCCGCACGGTGACGGTCCCGCTCAACCGGCGCTCTTCAAGGAATCGCAGCAGGGCCGGCACATCGACCCAGGACGCGTAGAGCTCGGTGTAGACGGGCTCGGCCACCGTCAGCTCAAAGAGGCCGTCGACCAGCTCCGGCGTCAGCCCCACCACGTCGAGCACCCCCTGACCCCGGTTGACCTCGTCGTTGAAGTGGCTCAGGGCCTGCTTGCCAAGCTCCGGCTGGGGGTCCTCGCCGGCGTCGTAGACGCACTCGAGGACCGTGCCCTCCCGGAAGTAGATGAGGCCATTCGCGTTCTCGGTCAGAAGCCGGACGTACCCGGTGTGGCCCTCACGCTCCAGCGTGGTGATCAGCCGGGGGAAGTCCACGAACGACGTCTTCAGCGAGTCGTACATGGTCTGCCCCGCCGGCACTGGGATCGGCTCGCGGCCATGGCGCGGCTTGGGACGCTGCTTGAAGAAGCGCCGCCAGCCTGGCGGCGTCACCTGGGCGTTGCGCTGGTCGCCGCCCATCGTCGGCGCGGGAGCGGTCCGTGGTGGCGGTGCCGGTGGTGGCGTCGGTGGTGGGGCTGGTGGGGTCCAAGCCTCCTGTGGAGAAGGCTGAGGTGGCGGCTGCTGGGCCGCCGGCCGCCGCGAGGCCTTGGGCTGCGACGCCGACGCGGAAGGCGACGGCGCCGGCCGACCGCCCTGCTGCTCGGCCCGGTCGATGAGCTCTGAGATCGACGAGCGGACGGTCTCATCCGCTGGCAGCTTGGCCTTGGCGTCGAAATCGAACTCGCCCGTGGACCAGGTCAGCGCCGCGACGACCGCATCGTCTCCGGCGGTTCCCTCCCCGACCGCGTGGAAGAGGTGGCCGAACAGGAAGTACAAGGTCGTGGACCCCTGGCCGTCCTGGCGTAGGGTCAACGTCCCGGTTGCCCGCTCAGCTTGGGCGGCTTCGAGAAGGGACCGTACGTTGGTTTCGGCTAGCGACCCTCTGGTCTGCAACGGCTTCTCCACTTATGGTGCCGCGGAACCTACGGCACCAGGTTGAATCCCGCAAGAGGCTAGTATAGTTGCCGGGGCATGTCCAAGCCCGGCCCGGCCTCCGCTTCGAACCTCGCCACCAACCTCGTCGAGCCTTCTCCCTCCTCTCCATCGCGGCTCCTCCTGGTCCGGCATGCAGAGTCTACGTGGAACGCCCTCCGCCGCATCCAGGGCCAGATGGATCCGCCGCTCTCCCCGCGTGGCCGCGCCCAGGCCCGAGGTCTGGCCGTTCGGCTGGCAGGCTGCCGGCTGGCCGGGTTCTATTGCAGCGACCTCCTGCGGGCCAGGCAGACGGCGGAGGTCATCGCCGAGGCGGTAGGCCTCCGACCTGTGCCGGAGCCCGGGCTGCGCGAGATCATGCTGGGAGCCTGGGAGGGGAGGAGCCGGGAGGAGCTGCTCCGAGAATATCCGGAGGAGTGGGCGGCTTGGGTGCGGGAGCCCTCGTGGGATCTGATCCCCGGTGGCGAGGGAGCGCAACCGTTCGAGCAGCGGGTGGGGCGGGCCCTGCGCGAGATCCTGGACCGTCATCCCTCGGGCGACGTCCTCTGCGTGACCCATGGGGGGGTGATCCAGGTGGCGTTGCTCAGCGTGGTCGGGCGTCGGAGCCATGGCCAGTTCCCCTTCTTGATCGACAACGCCTCCCTGACCGTCATCCAGTGGACCGGAGGCCAGGCGGTGATCACCGCCGTCAACGACACCTGCCACCTGGCCTGAGCGATCCCTGGGCCCGTTCCGGGATACTTGACCACCGATCGTGGGCGTCGTGCTCTCTACCCCTGACACCGCTACCCAGGAGGGCTGGGATCAAGCTCTGGGCCGGCTGGGCTCGCCCGCCCCCCTCCTGCAGTCCTGGGGCTTTGGTGAAGTCCAGGCACAGGAAGGCTGGTCGGTGGAGCGCCTGACCCTTCCCAGCGGAGGCCTGGCGACGGTCCTCCTTCAAGGGCGGGGGCCGTTGCGCTGGGCGTACGTACCCCGCGGGCCAGTGCCTGCCACCACCGAGTCCGTGGCCGATCTCGTGGCCTGGGCCCGAGAGCGCCAGCTGGCTCGGCTGCGCGTGGAGCCGGAGGCTCCGATCGCCTTCGGTGGCGAGCTGCGCGCCCTCGGCTTCCAGCCCTCCACTGCCACCCAACCCCGGCACACGTTGATCGTGCCCCTGGCTGATGAGGGGACGATGCTCGCTTCCTTCAAGCCCAAGCACCGCTACAACATCCGTCTGGCCCAGCGGCGCGGGGTCGAGGTGCGGGTCGAGCAGGATGCGGCTGAGCTGAAGCGGCAGAGCGACTGTACCGCCCACCGGCAGGGCATCTCCCTCCTTGGCCTTCAGCAGTACCAGCGCCGTCTGGATCTGCTCAGCAGCTGCCGGATCTACGTCGCCCGCTGGCGGGGGGAGCCGCTGGCTGCCATCATGGTGGCCAGCTTCGGCGGTCGTGCCTATTACCTCTATGGAGGGTCGAGCGACCGCCACCGGCACCTGATGCCGACCTACGCCGTCCAGTGGGCGGCGATGCGCGACGCTGCCGAGGCTGGCTGCCGCGACTACGATCTGTGGGGCATCCCCCCATCGCCGGATCCAGCGCATCCCTGGTTCGGCCTCTGGCAGTTCAAGACGGGCTTTGGGGGCGAGCAGGTCGAGTACTGCGGCGCCTGGGACCTGGTGTTCTCGCCTCTGGCCGCTCGGATCGACGAGCTGACGGTGTGGGCTCGCCGTGCCGTGCGTCGAATCCATTGAGATCCCTCCCCTGGGCGGGGCCGTGGTGAGGTCACGTACCTGGGCCACTTCTGGTTCGGGCCGGTGGGGACGCTCGACGACCATGGCCTGGCCCCGGCCGGGAGGGGGCAGGAGGCGTGGTGGGCCTGGCGGGCGGCGGTTCCAGGGTCTTGCGCGGTGGCCGACCTCCGCCTCTCAATCGTCTCGGTGCCACCACCGGGAGCGACCATGGGTCAGCGAGCCGAGGGCAACGTCGACCTCCCTCGTCGTGTCCTGATCGTGGATCCGGACACGCGCTCCCGTCGGGATGTCGCCCAGGCTTGCCGCCAGGACGGATTCGAGGTGGTCGAGGCGGGCACGGGGGAGGACGGTTTGGCTCGCTTCCGGGAGCTCAGGCCCAGCGTGGTGGTGCTTGAGGCGAACCTGCCCGACGTGTCTGGCTTCGAGGTCTGCCGCGAGCTTCGGCGCATGACCGATGAGGTGCCGATCATCCTCATCAGCTCCAGCCATGATGAGGTGGACGTGGTGGTCGGCCTGGAGATCGGGGCTGACGACTATGTCACCAAGCCGATCCGTCTCCGGGAGCTCACGGCTCGGATCGGGGCCAACCTGCGCCGGGCGCGCCTGACCAGCCGAGGCGTCAGCTTGGGACGCCTGGAGTTCCGGGACCTGGTGATCGATCTCAACGAGCGGCGCGTCCTGCGTCGTGGCCGCGAGGTCGGCCTGACGCACACCGAGTTCGAGCTTCTGTCCCTGCTGGCCGAGAACGCGGGCAAGGCCCTCTCCCGTGAGCGCATCCTGCAGCACATCTGGGGAGCAGGGCACCAGGGCGACATCGAGACGCGCGTGATCGACGTCCACATTCGCAACCTGAGGCGCAAGATCGAGGACGAGCCCAGCCGGCCCTTCTACCTGCTGGCGGTGCCTGGAATCGGCTATCGGTTCACCAATGCCCGGCCGGAGCCCTGAGGCTCAGCCGCGCCCGGGGTGGCTCTGCACCAGCTGGTGGTAGAGGGTGAGCAGGCTGTCGAGGTTGCTACGGAGCGAGTAGCGTTCGATGACCCGCTCCCTGGCCATCCGGCCCAGGAGCGGGTACAGCTGGGGGGTGTCCACCAGCAGCCTGATCACCGCTCGCAACTCGCTCTCCAGGTGGCCGGGATCGAGCACGATCCCTGCCCCTCGCAGCGCCTCGCCGTCGTTGCCGACGTCGGTGGCGACGGTAGCGGTCCCACAGGCCATCGCCTCAAGCATGGCCAGGGATAGTCCTTCCACGCTGGAGGGGAGGAAGAAGACGTCGGTCGCCCGCAGGATGGCAATCCGCTCCTGCTCGTCCGTGATCACCCCGGTGAAGACGATGCGAGGGTCAGCGTAGCGTCGCTCGAGGCGGCGTCGCTCCACCCCGCTGCCCATGACCACGAGCCGGAGCGTGGACGGTGGATCCGTGTCCAGGAACGCTCCGAGGAGGACGTCGACGTTCTTCTCGGGGTCGATCCGGCCTAGGTAGCTGAAGAGGCGCTCCGCCCCCAACTCCTCCCGCTTGGGGCTCGGGCCGGGACAGTAGCGGTCCACGTCCACGCCGTTGGGAAGCACGTGGATGATGTCCCGTGGCACACCGAGGCCGGTTAGGATCTCGCGCTGGGTCTCACCGAAAATGATCACCGCGTCGTAGCCGGCTAGGGACTGGGCGTAGAGACGGTAAACGGCCGAGGTGATGCCTCGCCACACGGAGAACCTTCGGTCGTAGGGGACGTGGAAGGTGGCGACGATCGGGATCCCCAGGCGATGGCAGATGTCAGGCAGGTTGAAGTCGAGGCTGGAGAAGGCCAGCGAAACGTGCACGAGGTCAATCCGGTGGGCGCGGAGCACGTCCATGAGGCGCCGCTTCGCGCTCGGGGGTGAGAGCACCAGGCGGTGGGAGATGCCGAAGGAGTCGAGGGCGATGGAGGAGTCGTCGGCTTGATCGCGTGCGTGGTGGAGGAAGAGCACGTCGACCCCTCGCTCGCGCAACCCCCTGGTGATCTCTCGGGAGTAGGTGATGATGCCGTCCGCCCCGGTCGCCGAGCGGTGGCCGAGCCAGGCCACGCGGAGCCTGTGCTTGTCTTCTCGGAGGCTGGCCTCGGCCGGGGCCGTGCCGCGGTCCGCCATCGAGCCGCCTGGCGGGTCCGGCGTTCTCGCTCCGGGCCCAAGGCCCAGGGGTTGAGGGGGTTTCAACCTCACCGTCCCCCCCTCCCAGTCGGCCTGCCGCCGCTGGCGATGGGGACGCTCCTTCCCGGAGGCAAGGGGGGATCGGGTTCGGCCAGATCTGGCCTCAGCTCCTGCAGCCCTACCCGCACGAACGGCCGCCGGAGCCCCGGATGGGGGATGATCAGGTCCGGCTCCCGCACGGTCTCTTCGCCGAAGAGCAGGATGTCGATGTCGATCACGCGAGGGCCCCAGCGGAAGGTCGGGGTCCGTCCTAGCTCTCGCTCGATCGCCTTGGCCGTGGTCAGCAGGTTGCGCGGGCTGCCGTCCCACTCCACCTCCAGCACCTGGTTGAGGAACCGGGGCTGGTCGGTGACCCCGTAGGGCTCGGTCTCCCGTACCTGGCTGGCCCGTCGCAGCGCGGCTCCACGCGCGGCCAGCAGACGGCGGGCCTCGGCAAGGTGACGTGAGCGGTCGCCGAGGTTGGATCCCAGGCCTAGGTAGACAACGGTCATCGCCACTCCTCCCGCTCGCGCAGGGCCTCCGCCACCCTGGCCACGGCCACCATCTCCGGGACGTCGTGGACGCGCACGAGGTCGGCTCCGCGCAGGATCGAGATCGCCACCACTGCCGCGGTGCCCCAGACTCGCATGGGCAAGTCCTGGCCGAACAGCTGACCCAGGAATCCCTTGCGGGAGGCGCCGACGAGCAACGGGTAGCCGAGCTGGCGGAGCTCGCCGAGTCGGCGCAATACGACCAGGTTCTGATGGGCGTCCTTTCCGAATCCGATGCCGGGGTCGACCACGATCCGCTCCGGTGGGACTCCCGCTCGGCGCGCCTCGGCGATCGAGGTCGAGAGCCCATTGATGATGGCTTGCATCAAGTCCCCGGGGTACTGGTTTCCGACCTGGTTGTGCATCAGCACCAGGCCGAGCCCGCGCTCGGCGGCGAGCCGGGCGATGCCGGGGGACCGGCGCAGGCCCCAGACGTCGTTGACGATGGCTGCGCCCGCGTCGGCCGCGGCCTTTGCCACCTCGAGCTTGCTGGTGTCGATCGAGACCAGGACTCCCGCCGCCGCCAGGGCTTCGACCACCGGGATGGCGCGCCTGATCTCCTCGACCGCGGGGACCGGGGTGTGGCCGGGCCGGGTCGACTCACCCCCCACGTCCACGATGTCCGCTCCTGCCTCAGCCATGCGCAGGCCCCGCTCGATGGCCGCGCGGTGGTCGGTCAGCCCGTCCCCACTGAAGGAGTCAGGGGTGACGTTCACGATGCCCATGACCTTGAGCCGACCGCGCTCGAACACGAACCCAGCATAGGGGGATGGGGCGCGACGTTCACGACCTGGGGGTTGGCTATGCTCACTGCCTATGCGGCTCTCGCAGCTTGCCGCTGCCGTTCCTGGGGTGCAGGTGCGGGCGGGAGGCGACCACGAGGTGTGGCGGGTTGTGGACGACTCGCGGCAAGCGCGGCCGGGGGATCTCTTTGTCGCCGTCCGCGGCCGCCACCGCGACGGTCACAGCTTCGCCCCTGAGGTGGCGGCCCGAGGCGTCGCTGTCGCTCTGGAGCGGCCGGTCCCCTTGCCTGCCGGTACCCCATGGCTCCAGCTCCGGGAAGCCCGACAGGACCTCGGCGAGCTTGCTGCTGCCCTCAATGGACGTCCCGCGCGCCGTCTGCTGACGGTGGGGGTCACGGGGACGGTGGGCAAGAGCACCACCACCCACATGATTGCCCATGTCCTGGAGTCGGCCGGGCTGAGGGCTGGCTACCTCAGCACGGTCGCTCACGGGGTGGGAGGCAGGGGGCACGCCAACGACTCCGGGCTGACCACCATGGGGGCCCCTGAGGTCCAGTCGTGGCTGGCGAGAATGGAGGCCGAGGGTGCCGTGGTGGCGGTGGTCGAGTGCAGCTCGCACGCCCTCGATCAGGGCAGGGTGGCCGGGTGCGAGTTCGACGTCGCCGCCTTCACCAATGTGGGCCGGGACCACCTCGACTACCACGGCAGCTGGGAGGCGTACCTGGCGGCCAAGGCGCGGTTGATCGAGTTGTGCGCCCGCGGCTGGGCCAAGGGGATCGCCAAGACCGCGGTGCTGAACCGAGACGACATGTCCTACCCCTACCTGGCGCCACGCCCGATCGAGCGTCGGCTGACCTATGGGTTGGGACCGGCCGACGTCCAGGCGGTTCGCCTTGAGAGCGGGGACGACGGCAGCCGTTTCGATCTGCGCACGCCGTGGGGGGAGGCGGAGGTGAGCCTGCGCATGCCGGGCCGCTTCAACGTCGCCAATGCCCTCTGCGCCGCTGCTGCTGCCCTGGCCCTGGGGGTGGAGGTGGAGCAAGTGGCGGCAGGGCTCAGCGACTTTCCCGGGCTGCGTGGTCGCCTTGAGCCGGTGCGCCTGGGTCAGCCCTTCGACGTGTACATCGACTTCGCCCACTCCTCGATCGGGCTGGAGACGGTCCTGGCTGAGCTGCGGGGGAGGTTGGGGCGCGATGGGAGACTGCTAGCGGTCTTCGGAGCCACGGCCCGCGCCGATCACGATCCAGCCGGGATGGGCCGGGCTGCGGCACGATGGGCAGACTTCTTCGTGATCACCACTGACGATCCGCTGGCTGAGGACCCGGCCGAGCTGGCGCGGCAGGTCGAGGCGGGTGTCGAAGGCCGTCAGCGGGCCCGGGACTACGAGGTCGTGCTCGACCGACGGGCCGCCATCCGCCGGGCGGTGGAGCTGGCCCGGCCCGGCGACATCGTGCTCCTGGCCGGCAAGGGGCACGAGCGGACCCTGTTGCTGGCCCATGGCCCGGTCCCCTGGGATGAGCGGGTGGAGGCGGAGAGCGCGATCCGAGAGTTCTGGCCTCAAGCGGTGGATGAGGCAGCCGAGCGGTAGGGTGGACGTTGGCCACCGCAGGTGCTGGAGGCTCCGGGATGGGGCGTGGCGGTATTGTTGGGCGGCATCCCGGCTCGCAGGCGTGAGCCCTGGCTGGACGGCCAGGGAACGGCGAGGGTTGGTCCAGGGGTGGCTCTCGTTGCGGGCTGGGGGGGTGTGGTTTGCTCCTCCGCCTGGAGGTGTGTCCATGTCCAGTCGGTTCCCCAGCTCAGGAGCAGCCGAGTTCCTCACCGTCAGCTCGTCCCCTCGTGCAGGTTCCGGACCCTCTCGCGAGGTCTCGGTCGGCTCCCGTGTCCGCGTGCGGGACCTCGATGGTGAGGAGGAGTTCTTGATCGTCGACCATGCCGAGGCAGACGCCGCCGTGCGCCGAATCTCGATGCTCTCCCCCTTGGGGTCGGCGCTGATGGGCCGCCAGGCTGGAGAGTCGGTCCGGGTCCGGACGCCGATCGGCGTCCGCTCGGTGACACTGGTCGCCGTCTACTGACGATCGCCGAGGGGATGTCAGAGGCAACCCGAGCCGACGTGATGGTCGCTTCCGTCAACCTTTGGCCTTTGACGACGGTCCCGCCGTCGGTCCACGCTCACCTCCACGGTTGGCATCCATGGCCCAGAGGTGGTGCCGATGCCCCCTCCCCAAGGTCCCCGCGCGATCCCCGCGATCGCGCGGGGCACCCCTCCCTGGTCGGCGTCCACCGAGGCATGGCACGCGAACGACAAGGAAGAGCATGCGATGCGTGGACAACGACGGCCGAACGGCCTGCTTCGATTTCAGCGAGAGCTCAGGGGGTGGTCGCTCGATGATGTCGCTTCTGGCCTACACCGCGTGGCGGCGAGCCTGGGCCAGGCGGAGCCAGGGGTGGATGCGACCACCGTCAGTCGGTGGGAACGTGGGGTTAGAAGGCCCCGGCCTCGCTACGTTCGGTTGCTCTGCCAGCTCTTCGAGCTGCCGGCCGACCAGCTCGGACTCGTGGACCGGCTGGAGCCTGGGATGGGGTCGACGCCGGGAGCCGATCCTCGCCTGACCTCGGATGCTGAGAAACCGAGAAGCGCCGCTATCACAAGGCCTGAGGAGATGGAACGTCGCGAATTCATCCGCAAGCTCACGACCGCTCTCGGCACCGCTTTCCTCCCTCCAGTTCTCGACCATCTCGCCCCCGAGCCGTGGACGGCGTTGGCCAGAGCGTTGCAACGTCCAGCTGGCGTGGACCGGGAGACCCTGGACGAACTCGAGTCGCGGACGGTCGGACTTCACCTGCTCGAGCAGCGCCTCCCCGCGCGGCAGCTGGCTGACGAGGTGGTTCGTCACCTCCGCCTCCTGACCCATCTCCTGGAGTTCACCCAATCGCCGACGGTGCGGACTTGGCTGGCCACCCTGGCCGGGGAGACCGCGGTGCTCGCCGGTTGGCTGGCCTTCGACCGTCGTGATCACGCCCGCGCCCGCGCCTACTACGAGGTTGCCCTCGATGCTGCCAAGGAGGCCGGCGACGAGCCGTTGGCGGCCTGTGCCTTGGGCTACCTGAGCTACCTCGCGAGTCTTGAGGGGGCCGCTGACGAGGCCCAGCGGCTGCTCCGCGAAGCCCGGCGGCGAGCGGGACCTGCCTATCCCGCCACGCGGGCTTGGTTGGCGGGGCGGGAGGCACAGGAGCTGGCGATCGTGGGCGACACCCTGGCTGCCCTGGACGTGCTCGAGCACGCGTACGCGGAGTTCGAGCGAGCTCATCCTGAGGAGGAGCGGTCGTGGACCCGGTTTCTCGACCGAAGTCGCTTCGAGAGCCTGGCGGTGGCCACCTACGTGCACCTGGGCGAGGCGGGGGCCGCCCTCACTGCGGGCCGGGAAGCGATGGCGTCGCTGGCCGGCCCCGATTTCAAGAAGCGGAGCATCGTGCTCGCTGACGTCGCCATCGCCTACGCGCGGCTCGGGGAGGCCGAGGCTGCCTGCCAGCTTGGGGGCGAGGCGCTGGCCATTGGCCTCCGCACCGAGAGCCGGCTGGGCCTAGAGCGCGTGCGTGAGTTGCGGCGTCACCTGGAGCCGTGGAACGGAGCCCGGGCGGTGCGCGACCTGGACGATCAGCTCCAGGCGGTGGCTGCCACGCGCTCATGAGCGCGAGCCTCGGGTCTCCTCGCTGATCCAGGCCAGGTAGTCATCGCTGCCCCGGCGGATCGGGATGGCGGTGACCTCCGGCACCTCATAGCTGTGATGAGCTTTGAGGTGCGCGACCAGCTCGTCGAAGTGGGCGCTGGTCGTCTTCATCAGGCAGAGCCATTCCGGCGTCGTGTCGATATTGCCGCGCCACCAGAAGGTGCTGGTGATCGGTCCCAGGACCTGGACGCAGGCGGCGAGTCTCGCCTCGACGATGCTTCGAGCTAGACGCCCAGCTTCCTCCTCTGTCGCCGTGGTCGTGATCACTTGCAGGTATTCATCCGCCATGGATGTCCTCCTCGAGTCGCGGCTGGGCCTCAAGAGCGGCACCCTGGCCGGGCAGGGATGCCGCGTCCTGGGGGCGCTGGCCTCCGAGGGCATCGTCCGAAGCGGGTCCCCGAGGTCGCTGGCCGCGTCGACGCCCTCCATCGTTGCCCCGGCCCGGAACGAGGTCCCAGTTCCGATCTTGCGTACCTTGCACACCCTTCACTACGATCCGCCGACCCCGTCATGCATCAGTTCTGCATTCTCCGTCGGCACCTCGGGCTCACCGCCCTGTCCGTGGCCGTGGCTCTTCTCGCCTGGTCGTTGCTCCCACTGGTGGCGGCCGCCGCTGACACGACCGCTGCGGCAGCCCGCCCCCTCGCCTCCGCCCCCTCCCTCCCAGACCGGCCCGGGCGCGCCGGACGGCAGGAGGTTCTGGGCTTCGCTCCCTACTGGGAGCTTTCCGCCAGCGGTGGTTGGGACTACGACGTCCTGACCACCATCGCCTACTTCGGATTAACGATGCGTGCCGATGGCAGCTTCGACACCTCGACCCCCGGGTGGAAGGCCTGGAGCGGTTCTCAGCTGACTGAGGTGATCGACACTGCCCATCGGCACGGTGCGCATGTCGTGCTCGTGATCCAGCAGTCCGATGATGGCACCATCGATCGCCTGATCGGCGACCCGGTCGCCACGACGAGGGCGGCCCAGAGCGTGCTAGGCGCGTTGGCGCAGCGTGGCCTGGATGGCGTCAACATCGACTTCGAGGGCAGCGCCAGCTCGAGCACCTCGGCGGTTCGCTCGGCTTTGGTCAGGTTCGTGGAGGCGATCTCATCGGCGGTGCATGAGCGCTGGCCAGCTGCGGAGGTCAGCATCGACACCTACTCGGGCTCGGCCGCGACCGACCAGGGGTTCTTCGACATCCCTGCGCTCGAACCGTACGTGGATGCGTTCTTCGTCATGGCCTACGACATGGCCTTCGAGAACATGCCCGGCCAGGCCGGTCCCACCGCTCCCCTGACCGGCTTCCCTTACGACGACGAGAACGCGGTGCGCAGCTACCTCTCGGTGATCCCGGCCTCGAAGCTGATCCTGGGGGTTCCTTACTACGGCTACGAGTGGCCGACCGCCAGCGGCGACCTATACGCCAAGGCCACTGGCTCGCCTCGGGCCATCACCTACGCCCAGCTGGCCGGCCTCCTGGCCTGCACACGAGCGACCCCGGCCTGGGACGATCGCTCCCAGACCCCCTGGGTGGCCTGGCAGGGCTCTGCCGATGGTTGCAGCCAGGGCGGCGGCTGGCATCAGCTCTATTTCGACGACGTCCGTTCGCTGGGGCTGAAGGCGGATCTTGTCCTCCGGGACGAACTCCGTGGCCTTGGCATCTGGGCCTTGGGCTACGATGGCGGCGCGCCGGAGCTGTGGCGACAGCTGCGGGCGACGTTCGTCTCCTGAGGTCCCTCGCCTCTGGCCGCTTGAGGTCGAGATGGCCAGGCACAGGGAAGGCCGCCGCCCACCATGCGCACGATCTCCACGACGTCTCCGTCCTGGAGGAGGCGATCGCCGTACTGGTCGCGGTTCAGGATCTCCCCGTTGACCTCGACCGCGATTGCCCTCGGGTCGACGCCGAGGCTCTGGAGGTAGGCGAGGAGGGGGATGGGAGCGGGGAGCTCCACCGCCTTGCCGTTGACACGGAGGTTGATCATGGCCTCACCGCCGGGGATGGTCGGCCTGGAAGTAGCGGATGGCGGCGAAGCCACAGGCGCCGACCGAACGGCAGATGGCAGCCCGCTCGGCGTCGAGGCCGCCGATGGCCAGCACCGGGATGCGCACCGCCTGCACGATCTCCTTGAGCGCCTCCAGGCCGACCGGCTCACCCTCGGGATGGGAGGGGGTGGGGAAGATGGGCCCGAAGACCAGGTAGTCCGCACCCTGGCCCTCCGCCTCCCGGGCCGCGATTGGGGAGTGCACCGAGCGACCCAACAGGCGGTTGGGCCCGAGCAGCCGCCTCGCCCCGGCAACGGGGAGGTCGCGCTCGGGGAGATGGACACCGGCTGCGCCTGTCGCCAGGGCGAGGTCGACCCTAGCGTTGACCACCACCGGCACCGGTGAGACGGCGATCAGGCGCTCGGCCTCGCGCTCCTGCGCTCGTACGGTGGCCGAGGGATCCCTGAGCTGCAGGATGGTTGCTCCCCGCTCCACGGCACGCATGCCGGCATCGGCATTCGGCACCAGGGCCATGGCCGCGGGCACCTCCAGGGTCGGCAGCGCTACCTCCGTGCGCCGAGCGGCGAGATCCCGGTGGAGGGCGAGCTGGCCGACGCGTGGGGCAGACGAGGGATGCGTCCGGCCAGGAAGCCCTGGCGACCTGCCTCGACCGCACGTCGCATCGCTTCCGCCATCAGAGCCGGCCTCTGGGCCTGAGCGATGGCGGTGTTCACCAGCACCGCGTCGGCCCCCAGCTCCATGGCCAGGGCGGCATCGCTGGGAGCGCCGATGCCGGCGTCGACCACGACCGGGACGCTGGCGTTCTCGATGATGATCGAGATCTGCTCCAGGGTCACCAGGCCCTGGCCGGACCCGATCGGCGAGCCGAGCGGCATGACGGTCGCGCACCCCACCTCCTCCAACCGGCGAGCCAGGATCGGGTCGGCGTTGATGTAGGGGAGCACCACGAAGCCCTCGGCGACCAGGGTCTCAGCTGCGCGAAGGGTCTCCACGGGGTCGGGCAGCAGGTAGCGGGGATCGGGGATGACCTCAAGCTTGACCCAGGTGGACAGGCCCATGGAGCGAGCGAGACGGGCGATGCGGATGGCCTCCTCTGCCGTCTGGCAGCCAGCGGTGTTGGGAAGGATCCGATAGCGCGTCCAGTCGATGACATCGAGGATGGTGCGGCGGTTGGGGTCGTCGAGGTCCAGTCGGCGCAGCGCCACCGTGACCAGCTCGCAACCCGAGGCCTCCAGGGCCGCCAGCATCTCCTCGTCGCTGCGGTACTTGCCGGTCCCCACGAAGAGGCGCGAGCGCAGCTCGGTGCCGGCGATCACCAGGCGGTCAGCCGACGTGGCCGTTGTCACCACGACTACAGCTTACCCCCCGCCGGGCGAACGGAAGCGTGGATGGGGAAGAGGCTCACCGCAACGGCCGACGGGCGGGAAGGCCGGGACGCCGAGGGTAGACCGGGGGGGTTGGCGCCACCTTGGGGACGATCACCAGACGGCCTCGGTCACGGGCGGCGCTCGGGGCTGGGAGGACGCTTGGCGTCCCGCCCCCCAGGCGGGCGATGGCGCCATGGGCTGGCTCGACCTCGACCTTCATGGCCAGGAGCCGGCCCCCCACGCGCACGAACGGGAGGCAGAGCTCGACCAGCGCCGGCATGGGGGCGAGGGCGCGGCTGACGGCGAGGTCGAACGCCTCGCGCAGGTGGCCGTGGGCGGCGGTCTCGGCCCGCTCGACCACCACGTCGACCTCCAGGCCGAGCCTGGCCGCAGCGTGGACCAGGAAGGCCCCCTTGCGCCGGTCAGCCTCGAGCAGCGTGACCCGAAGCTCCGGCCTGGCGATCTTGAGAGGGATGCCGGGCATTCCCCCACCCGACCCCACGTCGATCAATGACCGGGCGTCCTGGAGGTGGTCGAGCAGCACCAGGCTGTCCTCGATCAAGGGGAGGGGTGGGCCCGCGACCAGCCCTGGCCAGGAGGACAGCAACCGAACGTAGTCAGCGATCTTAGAATGCATGGTCGTGCCGATCTACGAGTATCGTTGCGAGGCCTGCGACCGGACTTTCGAGGTGCTCACCTCCTACGCCGACCGGGAGGGCCGCCACTCCTGTCCCTCCTGCGACTCGGCCCGGACCACGATCATGGTCTCGAGCTTCGCTGCCATCGGCGCCGAGTCCCGGGACGTGACGAGCGGGAGTTCCGGCGGCTGCGCCTGCGGCGGAGCCTGCGCCTGCGGCCGCTAGTCGCAATCGGGCCTCCCCCTCGGCTGGGCGTGGCGGGGCGTCGAGGATGGTGAGGACCGCGTGCGCCCTCGCCCGTGTGCTCCCCATGACCGCCCGGGTGGGCGAGCGAGGGCATCTCGAGGTCGGGGGCTGCGACCTTGTCGAGCTGGCCCAGGCCCACGGAACCCCCTTGTACGTCTACGACGAGGCAACGGTACGTGCCCGTTGCCGAGCCTTCACCTCGGCCATGGGCGCTCGGGGCGAGGTGCTCTACTCGGCCAAGGCCTTCGCCAGCCCTCGGTTCCTCCGCGTCGTGGCCTCGGAGGGGCTAGGCCTCGACGTGGTGTCGGTTGGGGAGCTCCGCCTTGCCTTGGCGGCAGGCTACTCAGGGGACCGGCTCTACCTCCTCGGCAACAACAAGAGCCTAGAGGACGTCGCCGCAGCCTGGGAGGCCCGGGCGACGCTCGTGCTGGACGGCTTTCACGACTTCGACCTGTTGCAGCGGGTGGTCCCGGCCGGTCATCGTCTCCGCTGCCAGGTGCGCGTCTCGCCCGGTGTCCGACCTGAGACCCATCGCTTCATCGCCACCGGCCAGCTCGACTCCAAGTTCGGCTTCTCGATCGCATCAGGAGCTGCCCGGGCCGCGGTGGAGCAAGCTCTCTCCCACGATCGCGTGGAGCTGCTCGGCCTCCATTTCCACATCGGGTCCCAGATCTTGGATCTGGCACCCTACTCGGTGGCGATGGAGGTCGTGCTCGACCTGATGGCCCAGCTGCGTCAGGACCTCGGCTTCGAGCCCGAGCGACTGTCGGCGGGTGGTGGCCTCGGGATCGCCTACGTTCGTCACGACGACCCACCCTCGCCCGAGCGCTTCGTCGAGGTGCTGTGGGATGCCCTGGAGCATGGTGCTGCCCTCCGTGGGCTGCGGGTGCCGCGGCTGGCGGTGGAGCCAGGCCGGGCCATCGCCGGGCCGGCTGGAGTGGCGCTCTACACCGTGGGCTCGATCAAGGAGATCCCGGGGCTGCGCACCTATGTGGCCGTGGACGGGGGGATGGGCGACAACATCCGTCCCAAGCTCTACGGGGCGCGCTACGAGGCCCTCCTAGCCTCGAACCCAGAAGGGGAGCCCGAGGAGCTGGTCACCATCGCTGGCAAGTACTGCGAGTCGACCGACCTCCTGGTCACCGACGTCCGGCTTCCCCGCTTGAGCCGAGGCGACGTGATCTGCATCCCCGCCGCGGGCGCCTATTGTTTGGCGATGGCCAGCAACTACAACGGCATGCCGCGGCCGGCGGCGGTGATGGTCAACGAGGGCCAGGCACGGGTGATCCGCCGTCGTGAGACGTTCCACGACCTGTTGGCCGCTGAGATCCTCTGAGCGGGCCAGGGGCGCGGACGGCGGGGCGACCGTGATGCCGCCGATGGCGGCGCCCTGACTCCCCTCGGCTCGCCAACGATCTGCCTGCTCCTTTCGCTCCTACGACGATGAGATGGCTTCTCGTCGCGCCCTCAGGTCATGACCTATCGGCTCCGCTGTCCACGCCCTGGTCACTGGCGAGGAGGGCCGAGGCTCCTTCCCATCCTCCAGGGTTCCTCGATCCCGGCTGGCGATGATGACGTAGGGATGCCACAGGGCCGGCCAAGCTGGAGGGGCCCCTGCCGGGTCGCGCGCTTGCCCCTGGCCCGCGGCAGCCAGGTGAGGCCTCCCGCTCAGCTGTGATCCTTCCAGCCGCCGCTGGCCCCATAACGAATGGCCACCAGGCCGGCCAGGATCGAGAGGGCGATCTCCTCGGGGGTTCGCGCGCCAATGTCGAGGCCGACGGGGGTCTGGATCCGGGCTAGTTGCTCCTCGGGGTAGCCGCGAGCGCGCAGTGCCTCCAGGTGGTGACCAGTGTGCCGGCGGCTGCCCACCAGGCCGATGTAGCGAGGCTGGAGGGCGAAGACACGCTCGAGCGTCTCCACCAGGTCAGGGGCGTCGTGGTCGGTGTGAACCGCGAAGAGCCCTTCCGGCCAAGGCTCCGCGGGGGGCTCGGTGGCGACCTTGAAGCCTACCTCCGGCGCCCAGCGCTGGAGGGCACGGGCCACCGGCGTGTCAGCCAGCACCACCAGCAGCGGCTGGCGTGGGTAGGGCTCCAAGTAGACTTCGATCGAGCCGAGATCATGGTGGTAGGAACGCAAGGCGGGAACGCCGGAGGCGAGAAGCTCCGGCACCTCCAGGCGAGCCTGGGCGTCGAACTCGGAGCAGCCGAGCGTTCCCGCGAGCTGCTGCCTGGACGAGAACAGCGCCTTGGCCCCTGGGCGCGAGGGGGGCTGACCGTCGAGGCGGACGACGGTTGCCACCACGACCTCCTCGCCCCGCGCCAAACGCGCGGCCAGCTCAGCTTCGACGCGTGGCATGGCTGCTCCCCACCGGTAGCCGCCGCAGCACCTCCACCGCCCGATCCACCTCCTCGGCCGTCGTCTCGTAGCCGGCGGTAAGACGTAGGCTTCCGAGCGATTCCTCAAGAGAGTACCCCATGGCGAGCAGCACATGGGAGGGATCCAAGGACCCGGAGGCGCAGGCCGAGCCGCTGGAGGCCGCGATGCCGGCCAGGTCGAGCCACATCAGCAGATCCTCGCCTCGCTGACCGGGGAACACAGCGGTAGCGAAGTTCGGCAATCGAGGCTCCCCGCCCGTGAGCTGCGCGCCACGCTCGGCCAGCGCCTCGCGCAGCCGCCGGGCCAACGGGCGCACCGTCGCTGAGCGCGCCTCCCGCTCGGCCGCGCAGACTTCAAGGGCGGCAGCGATCGCGGTTGCAGCGGGCACGTCCTCGCGCCCCGGCCGATGGCCCCATTCCTGGGGTCCTCCGTAGGCGAGGGGCTCAAGTCGGACCTCAGCTCGCGCCACCAGCAGCCCCCCTGAGCCCGCGCCTAGCTTGTGCCCGGAGAAGGAGGCCAGGTCGACCAGGTCCATGGGGGGGCTGACCCATCGTGGGCCCTGACAGCAGTCGAGGTGCAGCAGCGCCTCCAGCTCACGGGCCCGGAGGGCCACCTCGGCCACGGGCTGAAGCGTTCCCACCTCGTTGTTGGCGAGGCCAAGGGAGATCAGCCCGGCGTCGTCGGGGATGGCGGTCGGGTCGGCAAAGCCGTCCCCGTCCACCTCTAGCAGGCGTACCGGCCTCCCCTCCAGTTGGAGCCGGCGGACGGCTCCCAGCACCGACTGGTGCTCCGACCTCCAGGTCACGATCGAGCGGCCGGGTGGGAGGCGTCGACCGGCACCGAGAACGGCGAGGTTGACGGCCTCGGTGCCGCCGGAGCAGAAGATCAGATCCCGGGAAGGAACGCCGAGGGCAGCCGCGGCGCGGTCACGGGCCGCGTCGAGCGCGGCGCGGGCCGCCCGTCCTTCAGCATGGGGACTGGCGGGGTTACCCCCCGGAGCCCGATCCCGAGCCCGACGAGCGTCTTCCAGGAGCGGGGCGCTACCGGCGTCGTCCAGGTAGATCCGGGAGCCACCCACCTCACCGCTTAGCGGCGCCCGGCAGACGGCTGGCTGAACAGGTCGGTGAGCCGGCCTTCGAAGTCTCGGAGCAGGAGATGGACGTCCAACACCTCGTCGGCCTGGATCGGCTCGCGCTCGTCCGCGGCTGCGGCCGAAGGCTCAAGCCTCGCCTCGTCTGAGCTGTCCAGCCCATCGCCCTGGACGACGAGGATGACCACGAACTGCACCTGGCAACCGGCACAGGTCACCTGCACCGTGTAGCGATCGCCAGCGTGCTGAAGGAGCCGTACCTCGCAGTCCTCCAGCCCCCGGTTGCACACCGGACAGCGGTAGTAACGGGCCCGCTCCCGGATGAAGTCAAGGAACCTCATCGCGCTTGCATCTTACCGCCACGGCCCTCGATGCAGGTCACGCCCTCCGGTCCCACCACGGCGCCATGGATCGTACCCGGTGGCAGCACCATCCGGTCACCTGGCCGCAGGTGGATGGCGCGATCGGGGAGAGTGAAGGAGATGGACCCGGCCACGCAGTACAGGATCTTCTCGTAGGGATGGGCGTGCTCGGCATACACGTAGCCGGGGCCGTTGGACCACGCGTGGCACCCCGTCGCCTCCTGTCGGAGGCGTTCCATCAACCTGGCCTCAAGGTCCGTCACCCGCTCAATCCTACAATTCGGCCAGATGGTCCGGTTCCTGGCCGACGCTAATGTGGGGCGACTGGGGCGATGGCTGCGAGCCCTTGGCTATGACGTCGACTACGCCCCCACGTTGTCCGATTCTGCCCTGGTGACGAGAGCTCGAGCTGAGGGACGGGTGCTCCTCACCCGCGACGCAGAGTTGACCCGACGCCGGGCGGTGGCCGGCGGGGAGGTCCGTGCCATCTTCCTCCAAGAGGACAGCCTGGCGGGGCAGCT
>Ga0209061_1002152_pt1 | contig 26674 bp, 24 predicted proteins | sample Coa_R1_10_FD_187157 | JGI IMG/M metagenome (GOLD analysis project Ga0209061, IMG submission 187157) | Surface soil microbial communities from Centralia Pennsylvania, which are recovering from an underground coalmine fire - Coalmine... | ecosystem: Environmental > Terrestrial > Soil >... | reverse complement strand
TCGGTACGTCCCTCGTTGCGGCTCTGCGAAGCTCGACCACGGCTGCCCCGTTTGTCCGTGACTATGTCACGCAGGTTCCGCGCCAGCCAGATCGCGCTCCGCGCAGTGGGCCTACCCCTGTCGATGCGCATCTGCAGCATCGATGATGCCACGATGTCGAAACAAGCAACGACCCGGCAGCGCGGGGAGTGCGGGCGCGCTGGCCATGCATCGCCGATGCTCCATGCCGCGGTCAAGGCGAGCACGGTCCGCGCCGCTGCCCGGGAGCTTGACAGCGCAGGATGGGGCAGCTAAACCGCCGAGCGGTTTTCCCGGACAGCAATAATCGCCGTCAGCAGGGCCCGGTGCCTTGCCCACGGTGCCCGTGGAGGTGGCCTGGCTATGCGCGCGTCCCTGTCCCTGCGTGTCTCCAGTCGGCGTGCCTGGCTAGGTGTAGTCTGTGTGCTCGGTGTGGTCGCGGTGGTGCTGGGGGTGCGGCCAGGCGTGCCTACTCCCGCCCGCGCCGCCGTGAGCGTGACGTTTACCTCCACCGGCAGCGAGCAGACGTTCGTGGTGCCGGCGGGGGTGACGAGCATGCACGTGGTGGCGATCGGCGCCCCGGGCAACCCGGGCCACAGTTTTAATGAGCCTGGTGGGCCTGGCGGTGGGCCTGGTGGGCCTGGCGGCAAAGGGGCGCGGGTGGAGACGGACATCGCCGTGACGCCAGGGCAGACGCTCTACATCGAAGTCGCATGCCCTAGCTCTGTCTGCGCTGCGTATGGTGATGGTGGTGGTGCAACGGACGTACGCACGGTGTCGAGCGCTCAGCCGAACAGCCTCGCCTCGCGGCTGGTGGTCGCCGGGGGTGGAGGTGGAGGTGGTGATGGTGGTTATTTCTCTAATGCTGCTGGCGGCGCAGGGGGCGATGCAGGCCAGCCGGGCGCTCCTGGCGTGGGCACGTTCGCTCCTGGCATGGGCACGTTGATTGCTGGAGGAGGTGGTGCCGGCACGCTCTCCGCTGGTGGTGCAGGTGGTGGTGGGGGCAACCCTGCTGACGCAGGAACGGCTGGCCGCCTCGGAGTAGGCGGCCGTGGTGGTTCTGGATCCGACTCCGGTGGCGGTGACGCCGGTGACGGCTGCTACGGCGGTGGCGGCGGTGGTGGTAGCGATTTAGGCGGTGGCGGTGGTGGTGGCGGTGGCTCGAGCTGCGTGTACGTGAACGGCATCGCGCAGCCCGTCGCGTTCACCCTCGACTCCACCGGCATTCCGTTGGTCACGCTTAGCTATACCCCGCCCACACCGACACCGACGCCCACACCGGCACCGGCTGGCCCGCAGCTACCGCCGGGGTTCTCCCCGCCCATCCAGACCCTGATCACCACCCTGCAACCAGACTGCACCCGCATCAGCACCTCCCTCTCGCTGCCCCCCAACACCCCGGTCTCCGTGTTCCTGGGGCAGTTCACCCCGTCCAGCGCGGTGGTGAGCATCACGCGGGTGGACCCCGTCACCGGGCAGACGCAGCTGCTGTACTCCACCGACCCGCAGGCGCAGGTGCAGGGTCAGACGGTGGGGCCGGGGCAGACGCTCATCGTCTGCGTGAACAGCCCGGTTAAGTACACGTACACGTCGCCCTAGCCGCAAGAGTGGGTGCGGCATGAGGCGAACAGGGAGCGAAGACGGCGTCGCCGGCTGCTGGGCCTGCGGCGCGTCTCCGCTCCCTCTGCCGTGATCGCGCTACCAGCCCCCCACAACGCCCACGCTTCTGGCTGGCTCAAGAACCGGCGTTGTCCTCCTCGCGCAGCACGTCGAGCAGCAGCCGGATCGCGCCGGTGAGGCCCACAGCCAGCCCCAGCAGGATGCCCAGCAGCAGGAAGAGGGGATGCGTGCCTGCACGGCCATCGAGCCAGTTGCCGAGCGCTACGCCGATCACGATCGGCACGGCGATCGACCAGCCCATGCCGGTGAAGCGCAGCGCGTTGGCCAGCAGTCGGCTCTGACGACGGCGCTCGTTTGTCATCGATACCCTCGCCGCGCGTCCGGCGGGTTTTTCGATGGTAGCGCACTTTCACGCTGCTGGGCAGATGGCCAATCGGCGCCCGCTCTCCATCGCCTGGCGCATCTCTGTGCCCGGCCCGACTGCAGCAGAGGACGCGCGCTCGGGCGAGACGTCACACGCCGGGTGCCGGCACGCCCTGCCGCCTTTGATGCTCCTCCGCTCCATGGTCGGAGGACGCACGGCCTCGGCACGCACTTCGCATCGTCCGGACCACGTCGGGCGAAGCGCGAGCAAGCGGTCGCGCCTGGATGCCACGCTACGAACAGACGGCACGTTAGCGCGCCTCGCGGCGCGGGCTTTGCATCAACGGCGCTTCGGGCAGCACGCTAGTAGCCGCTGACATCGAACGTGATCGTCGCGACGTAGCCCGTCTCCTCTTCGAGGAAGGTCGCCGTCCAGGTGCCGGGGACCGAGCCGGGAAGGTCTCGCGCGGGCACGAGCGAGACCGCTGTCGTGCCATCGGGGCCGACGATCAACGCCTGCGGCACGCCGTTCTGCTGGTAGGTGTAGCGGTTGCCGCCACCATCGATCACCGAAATCTCGATGCCGTGGCCAGGCGTCATGCCGCTGACGCTAAACGTGAAGAGCGTTTCCATGGTCCCGCCGCCCGGCGAGACGCTGGCGATCTGGTCGCCCCGGGCGAGCCGCGGTGCGAAGAGCAGCGCGGCGACGCTGGCAAGCAGCGCTACGATCGTCCCGCGCATGATGGACGACCACGCCTTACCCTTCCGGCTGCGTTCGCGGCACGCGGCGATTGCCATCATCCTGCCCTCCGACTAGATCGGCGCGGGCGGCGGCGATCATCTCCTCCTGGCCTGCCACCAGCGGCAAGCGCAGGGCGGCATCGCACGCCACCCAGCGCATCTCCTGTCCTTCAAAGCATCGGATCGGCTGCGCGCCGTCGTAAGGGGCAAGAAAGCAGTGATGTTCGTGCGGGCGTCCGTCTTCCTCAACGAAACGCTGCACGAGCAGCGGGCGCAGCGCGCGGGCAGGGATGCGATAGCCGGTTTCCTCCTCGAACTCGCGAATCGCGGCGGCAGCGGGGCTTTCGTCGCGCTCGATCGAGCCGCCGGGCAGGCTCCAGTGACCAGGAAAGGAGATCGTTGGCACGTCGTCGCGTAGCTGGAGCAGCACGGCGCCATCGGCGCGCAGCAGCGCGACGCAGGCGGCCCGGCAGGGCGGGCGATCAGTCATCATCGTCGTCTTCATCCTGCCGTCGTTCGCGCAGAAACTCCTCCAGCTCGGCCAGGATCGCTTCCGGCGTGGGCAGATCACCGGGCGGTTCTGGCTCCTCATCGCCGGCCTGTTCGAGCTGGCGCACATACGCGCGCACCTCGGGGTTCTGCGCGATCGCCTCATCGACCTGGCGGTCGAACTGTTCGCCGCGTGCCTCCAGCTCGGAGAGGTCGAGGCCGAGATCGAGCAGCGTATCGAGCTGGCGGACCAGGGCAGCGAGGGTACGCGGGTTCGGCGAGGCATTGATGTAGTGCGGCACATTCGCCCAGAGGCTAGCGAGCGGCATGCCAGCGCGGCGCAGCGTGTCGCTCAGCACGCCGACGATGCCCGTCGGCCCCTCGTAGCGCGAACGGCGCGCGCCCAGTTCCTCCCAGCGTGGCAGCAGGCGCGGGTGCGTCGCCATACCGGTAAAGCGCACGGGGCGGGTGTAGGGCACATCGGCCAGCAACGCGCCGAGCAGGATGACGACGCGCGCGCGCACCAGTCGCGCCACACGTAGCACCGCGCCGGTATAGGCGTGCCAGGCAAGATGCGGCTCTATACCCTTGAGCAGGACGAGATCGGGCCGGCTGCCCGTACCGTAGGCGTAGAGAAACTCGTTCGCCGGCCAATCGAGGCGGCGCTGTTCGCCATCGATCAGCGCGATCGTGGGGCGCACGTCGGTGAAAACGTAATACTCTTCTGGCTCGATCCGTGCAAAACGCCGCGCATCGAGCACGCGCGCCAGATGCGCGACAGCGCCGGTGGCCGTCTCGCCGGCATCATTCCAGCCGGCAAAGGAGCAAAGCATGATCGGCTGGCGCAGATCGGGCATCGCCTCGATCGTCAAGCCGGGCGCGTTTGCCTGTTCACCCTCGGAAGATCGTTCGTCGTGCTGCATCCGCGCGTCCACCGTCAGCTTGCAGCGAACCGCCCGGTGCGGGCGGTTCCTGGTTTCAGTATAGGCCGCAAGTGCGGCAATGGCTCAGGGTAGCGGCAACAGCAACGTCTCTCCCAACCAGAATCCTTCGCCCTCGGCGTGGACAAGGCCGCCGTGGTGCGCGACGAAGTAATCGAGCAATGCGCCGCCGGCGGCGTAAGTATCCTCCTCGGCGTCGGAAAGGTATTCGTTGGCGATGATGTAGCGCGTACGCCGCAGATGGTCGAGCACGCGCTCTCGCTCCGGCGAAGGCGGCAACGCTGTCACGCGCTCCAGGAAGTCTTCGACCTCGTGGCGGAAGACGAACGCCAGCCGCCCGCTATCGCGCTTGACATCGCAGAGGAAGGGCTGCCGGCCCGGCGCGTAGACGATCTCGGCGACCGTCCAGTCGGGCGTGTCGAGCGGAACATCGGCAGAGACAGGACCTAGCGCGAGCGCGAAGCCGTGGCGGTTTGTCCAGGCGAAGATCTGCCCAAGCGCGGGCACTGCGTCCGAGGTGCAGAACGCGCGCACGATGAACGCCATCGTCGCTCTCCAGGGCGCGGCGCGTTGGAAGGCGTGGGACAGGACGGTTAGCCGGTGGGCGCGGCCGCGGTAGCGCCAGTTTCGCCACCAATGACGACCGTCCAGCCGTAGATGCGCCAGCGCGTCACGAGACCATTCTGGACATACGGGTCGTTTTGAACGAAGCGCTCGATCGCGGCGCGATCGTCGGTCTTGAAAACGAGCGCGCCGCCCTCCGGCGGATCGAAGGCACCGGCCATCACCACCTCGCCGCGCGCGTGTGCGTCGCGGATGAGCGCGAGATGCGCTTCGCGCAGGGGTTTGCGCCGCTCCAAGTAGTCGTCCACGAAGTCGTACAGCACCAGCCAGTACACGCTATCCTCCTCGTGCCGGGCGCGGCGATCGAACACGCACGCGGCTACACCGGCATGCCATTATAGGTGCGGAAGGTGGCGGCGTAGGTGGGGTTGGTAAAGCGGAATGTCAGGACATCGTGGCCGGCGATCAGATCGACGCCAAGCACGCCCGCGCCGTAATCGCGGTAGCGCGGCAGCGTGCGCGCCAGCAAGGCCGCGGCGACGAACGCCAGCCCGCCCAGCAGCGCGGCGATGATGATCGCCAGCGGCAGGCGCGTACCGAAGGGCAGATCGAACAACACCAGCACCACGACCAGTCCGAGCAGCGCACCGAAGAGACCGCCAGCGCGGCGGATGCGCCGCAGTTCGCGCCGCAACCGCTCCGTGCGCTGCCCGTGCGTCGCGCAAAACGGCACGGCGATCTCCAGGTGCTCTTCCTCGATGGTGCGCGTGAGACGGCCGGTGCGCACGCCGAGCCGGCGCGACACGTGCAGCGGCAGACGTCGCTCGGCAGGGCCGTTACAGTACGCGCAAGAGCCAGGCAGACGCACGCTGCCCCGACGACGGATCGTCACCGCTACCCAGGCCACGCCGATGCCTCCGAACGCGTTGGTCTTCTGTCTCCATGCTCGAACGCCACGCGCCATCGCGCACGTGCGGCCGCTGACGCCCCGCTACAGCTCGGGGTGCATGATCAGCGGCATGCCCCAGCGTTCGTGATGGGCCGCACGCAGCCGCTCAAACTTCTCGCGGTACGCGGGCGTCTGGATCGGCGGCGTCGTCATGATCAGCGCATCTTCGTTGTTATCGCTGTAGTAGCGCTTGCGCACACCAACCTTCTCAAAGCCGTACTTCTGATACAGCGCCTGCGCCGCGTGGTTGCTCACCCGGCATTCGAGCGTCAGCACCTCTTGATTGCGCTTGAGTGCGAGGTCGATGGCGGAGATCAGCAGCAGCTCGCCCACGCCGCGGCCACGATACGCCTCGCGCACGGCAACGGTCACGACGTGGCACTCTTCGAGCAGAAACCACAGCCCGATGAAAGCGACCAGCCGCTGATCCTCGTAGAAGCGATCGAGGGGCGGTCGTTGCCCCCCGAGCAGGCGGCGCACCCGCTCGACGAGACTGGCCCGACCACGGGCGGTTGCCTGCGACGGCGCGCCGATATCGGCGACGACGATGTAGCGCGCCATGGCGTTGCTCTGCAACTCGCGACGATACGCTGCCTGCGGCCACAGCGTGGGAAACGATTCGCGCTCGATCTCGCTGACCTGCGGGATATCCTCGAGCCGCATCGGGCGAACGAGATAAGGCGATGCGGTAACGGCCATGCCCTGCCTCGGCACGTGGGGCTACCCTCAGCATACCGCGCTGCGCGCTTCTAGCGATGTCCTCCCATGCCAGCCTCAGGCATCGCACCGTTCTGGCCGATCAGGAGAGCACCAGGCTGCCACGCCATGCGCCGGTTCATAGTGGCGAGAGCGCCGCCGCACCAAGCTTGCACGCGCATTGCCAAAATCTCACGCGCACGTTAACATCGCTCTAGTCTGGCGGGCATGGAGGCAGAGCCACGCGGCGCGCGGCTCGAATGGCCCCGCGGGCGCAAGGACGAGAGAGCGATGCCCATTCTGCTGCGGCTGCTCACGTTCGTTCGGCCGTACAAGCTGCTGGTCAGTGTGGTTCTGATCAGCACGATCCTGACTGGTATCTTCCTGCTGGCCACGCCGCAGATCATCGAATGGGCGTTGGATCACACCCACCTCGCCCAGGGCAAGCTCGAAACCGACACGCTACTGCTCGCGGGGTTGGCGATTCTCGGCACATCGCTGTTGCGCGGCCTCTTCTACTACTTGCAACAGTACGAGGGCGAGAAGCTCTCGCAACAGATCGCCTACGACCTGCGCAACGATATCTACGACCGGCTGCAACGGCTGAGCTTCGCCTACCACGATAAAGCGCAGATCGGTCAGATCATGTCCCGCGCAACGCAGGATGTCGAAGGCGTGCGCTTCTACATCAACCAGGGCGTGATCCGCCTGATCTATACGCTTGCGCTGATCTTCATCGCTTTCGGGCTGATGGTTGCTGCGAACTGGAAGTTGGCGCTTGTCTCCTGCGCCGTGCTGCCGATCATCGCGACACAGTCGATCATCGTGCAAACGCGGCTGCGGCCCATGTGGCTCAAGGTGCAGGATGGACTGGGCCGCATGGGCACGGTGCTGCAGGAGAATCTCTCCGGCATGCGCGTGGTGAAAGCGTTTGGTCGCGAAGAGTTCGAAAGCCAGAAATTCAAAAAGGAGGTCGACGACCTCTTCACCTGGTCGTTCGCAACGAACCGCGTGCAGGCGTGGAACCAGCCCGCGTTGATCGGTATGGGTGCCTTCGCGAGCGTGCTGGCGATCTGGTACGGAGGACATCTCGTTGCCAGCGGCGAGCTGGGCATCGGCCAGTTGACGGCGTTTCTCATCTACCTTGTGCTCTTGCAGATGCCAGTGCGCACCCTGGGGTTCGTGATCACGATCTTTGCCCGCGCGCAGTCGGCGGGCGAACGCATCTTCGAGATCATCGACGCGGAATCGGCGGTGAAAGAGAAGCCCGACGCGATCGAATTGCGCGATGTGCGCGGCGAGGTGCGCTTCGAGCACGTATCGTTTGGCTACGACACCGTGAGCGCCGTGCTGAAGGATGTCAGCTTCACGGCACAGCCGGGCGAGGTGATCGCGTTGCTCGGCCCAACCGGGAGCGGTAAGAGCACGATCGTGAATCTGATGCCACGCTTCTACGATGTGACGGGTGGCCGCATCACGATCGATGGCATCGATATCCGCGATGTCACGCTCTCCTCGCTACGCCGCGCGATCGGCATCGTGCAGCAGGATGTTTTCCTCTTTATGGACACGATTCGCGAGAACATCCGCTACGGTCGGCTCGACGCGACGGATGAAGAGGTCGAGGCTGCAGCCAAGGTGGCCCGCATCCACGATTTCATCATGAGCCTGCCCGATGGCTACGACACCTGGGTAGGCGAGCGTGGCGTGACGCTCTCTGGCGGGCAGAAACAACGCATCTCAATCGCGCGCACACTGCTGCTCAACCCGCGCATCCTCATCTTCGACGACTCGACCAGCAGTGTGGATATGGAGACGGAATACCTCATCCAGCAAGCGCTGGCCGATCTCATGCGCGGTCGCACAACGTTCGTCATCGCCCAGCGGCTGCGCACCGTGCGCCGCGCCGATCAGATCCTCGTCCTGCGCAATGGGCAGATCATCGAGCGCGGCCAGCACGAGGAGCTGCTGGCGCGCAACGGGCTGTACCGGCAGATCTACGACCTCGAACTGCGCGACCAGGAAGAGGCTTTCGCGCGGGCAAGGCGAGCGCAGCGCGGAGACGATACGCTGGCCGCGGCGGGCTGAGCGCACTTCGGGGCCAGAGGCAAGTGGCGACCACGGATGCGTCGCGTCGAGCTATGGCGCGGCGCATCTGGAGGAGACAAGCGCGATGGCATTCTTTGGCGGCGCATCGGCAGGTGGCTGGAGCTCATCCACCACCTCGGCCAACATGGCCTTCCGCCGTGGCTACGATGGCTGGAACGATGAAGAGCTCGGCAAGCTCTACGATCACCGGGTCGTCACCCGGCTCGGACGCTACGCCGGTCCGTACAAGTGGCGCTTGCTGGCATCGTTGATCGGTGTTGTTGGCTACGCGGCGACATCGTACGCGCAGCCGCTGCTCATCGGCCTGGCGATCGACGCGGCGACGCGCAAGCAGCTAGCTCGGCTCGATCGCCTCTTCATCTTATTGATCGTGTTCGCCGTCGCGAGCTGGGCGTTGCAGTTTTTGCAGCTGTACCAGAGCGGCATTATCGGCCACAACATCCTGCGGCGACTGCGCACGGAGATGTTCGACCATCTGCAAACGCTGTCGTTAAGCTTCTACGATTCGCACGAGGTTGGGCGCATCATGTCGCGCATTACGAGCGACGTGACGGCGCTACAGGAGCTGATGACCTCCGGCCTGCTCACTGTTTTCGGCAACTTCGCTGGTCTTATCGTGACCATTATCGCCCTGCTTAAACTCGATGCGACGCTGGCGCTGCTCACCTTCGCGGTTGTGCCGGTGCTGGTGATCATCATGGCGGTCTGGCAGCAGAAGGCGCGCCAGGCCTTTATCCAGGTACGTCAGGCGATCGCCGTGGTCAACTCGACGCTGAACGAGAACGTATCGGGCGTGCGCGTGATCCAGTCGCTCTCGCGCGAGGAAGAGAACAGCCGCCGTTTCGATCGGATCAATCGCGCCAACCTCGACGCCAATATCTGGGCAGGGCGGCTCTCAGCGTTGGTGCTGCCCGTGGTCGAGATGGTCGTTGCCATCGCGACGGCGCTAGCGCTCGTTGTTGGCGGTGTGCGTGTCCACAACCACGACCTCACCTTCGGCGTACTCGTCGCCTTCGTGCTCTATATCCAGCGGTTCTTCGATCCCATTCGCGATACCGTGCTGCAGTACACGCAGATCCAGCGGGCGATGGCGGGTGGCCAGCGCATCTTTGAGGTGCTGGACACCAAACCCGAGATCGTCGATGCTCCCGATGCGATCGATCTGCCTCCGATCCAGGGGCGCGTCGATTTCAACCACGTCTCCTTTGCCTACGTCGCCGGCGTACCGGTGCTGCATGATATCGACCTGCATGTCCAGCCAGGAGAGACGATCGCCTTCGTAGGCCAAACAGGTGCGGGCAAGAGCACGCTGATCTCGCTGCTGACGCGCCTATACGACGTCACCGACGGCGCGATCACGATCGACGGCATCGATCTCCGTCGAGTCACGCGGCGTTCACTGGCGCGGCAGATGGGCGTCGTGCTGCAGGAGCCGTTCCTCTTCTCGGGCACGATCCGCGACAACATCATGTACGGCAAGCTCGACGCGACCGAAGAAGAGATGATCGCCGCGGCGCAAGCCGTGGGCGCGCACGAGTTTATTGCGCGGCTGGAGCAGGGCTACGATACGCCGCTCGCCGAACGCGGTGGCAACCTCTCGGCCGGACAGCGACAACTGCTCAGCTTCGCGCGCGCGATCCTCGCCGACCCGCGCATCCTCATCCTCGACGAGGCGACGGCCAACGTCGATTCGCAAACGGAACAGGTGATCCAGCGCGCGCTGAAGACGTTGCTGCGTGGCCGCACCAGCTTCGTCATCGCCCACCGTCTCTCGACGATCCGTGATGCGACGCGCGTCGTCGTGCTCGAGCACGGGCGCATCGTGGAGATCGGCACGCACGAGGAGCTGCTGGCACGCGGCGGCGTGTACGCACGGCTGTACAGCATGGCCTACCGCGCCAGCGAGGACGAAGAGCCGCTTTCGCTCGCCGGCGGCTAGCGCGCTGTCCGCCTGGCATCGCGGCTCGCTTCGATCCTTCATGCCCGGCCCAGGGCTACTCTGGCCACACAGCGCGCCATCGCCGCGACTCTCCAGCTCTCCAACCTCGCGGTAAAGCCACCCCGGCCGTACTGATGCCGCTTCAGCAGCGCGGGCGCTCTGCGGCACGCCTGTTCCGCGGCCGATCGCGCCCACCACGGCCGGCGAAAGCCGGGCCGCCAGATACACGCATCGCCGGACGGCAGCATTCTCCGAATACCCACGAGGGTGCGGCACGATTGATGGCCACGGCTGTACGCCCTGCCCGGCGTTTCTAGCGCGCCGATCTCGCCCGCCCTGACGATGAACGCGTGCGCCTCGCCCGCAAACGACCTCTACCACGTGCTCGTCGCTGATTGCACCCCGCGACGTCCAAGCCAGGACGCGAACCTGCGACTTGCATCGCCTCGCTCTGGATCGCCCTGTTCTGGTATGTCGCGTGGAGCGTTCCTCCGAGCCCGAGAGTTGACGCGCGCTCCCCGCCGAGCCCGCACTCGCGCCACACTAGAAGTACAAGGGCGTAGCACGAACGAAACGAGACGATGCAGCAGAGAGGCGAACGGGAGTCACGGCGCGGTGGGCGCCGGCTGCGCGGCTGCCTCACGGCGGTTGTGGTGCTGCTGGCGATCGTCGTGCTAGCGATCGTCGGGCCGGCGCTGTACGTTGCGCTCGTGACCAGCGGCGCCAGGTACGACGATCCGGCGCGTATCCCCCCGGCCGAGACAGCGATCGTGTTTGGCGCGGGGCTGACGCCCGACGGCCGCCCGACGCCGCTCCTCTCCGACCGGGTGCACGCTGCCGTGCAGCTGTACAAAGCCGGCAAGGTGCACACCCTGCTCATGAGCGGCGATGGCGAATCGCCCGGTCATGATGAGCCGGCCGCCATGGCGCGCCAGGCCGAGAGCGAAGGCGTGCCCGTAGCTGCCATTCGGCGCGACCCCGGGGGTGTACGCACGTACGCGAGCTGCGCACGCGCGCACGATCTCTTCGGCGTGCGCCGCGCGATTGTTGTCAGCCAGTCGTACCACCTGCCGCGCGCGATCTACACCTGCCGCAGCCTCGGTATCGCCACGACCGGCTACTCGTTCGCGCGCGTGGCCTACGCCGACGATCTCGCTCTGCGCGCGCGCGAAGTGCTGTCGATCGACTACACCTTCTGGGAGCTGCTCGGCCACCGCCTCGGGCTCTGATCGCGATCAGGCGCGTGCCCGCAGGTACGCGCTCCACAAACCGCGCGCCCGGTGCACGCTGCAGCAGCTCCAGCGACGGCTGAACGCCGGTTGCGACAGACGCACAGTACCCGCAGCCCGGCAGCCTGGGCCAGGCCGCGCTACCATGACGAACGTTTCTACCTCACCCCGGTGCGTCGCCATCAGAGAAGCGAGTGGGCGTGTCCGCTTGTACGCGCGAGACAGTGGACCGCCCGCTACGCTAGGCTGAAGCTGTTGTGCCGGAAGAGTGCCAGCAGAGATGACGTCTTCGCTGCCGGTTGCGCGCACACGAGAGCGCAGAGGAGGCCCCGATGGCCCAGAACGAAAACCCTGGTGATCTGCTGCCGCCCTTCGCCCGGCTGCTGGGTATCCAACTCCTGCACGTCGAGCCGACGCTCGTGCGCGCCAGCATGGACGTACGCGACGACCTCTGCACGCGACCCGCGATCGCGCATGGCGGGGCGATCATGGCCTTTGCCGATACGCTCGGCGCGGTTGCGACGATGGCCAACCTGCCACCCGGAGCGGGTACCACGACGATCGAATCGAAAACGAACTTTTTCGCGCCTGGTCCCGTAGGCGCCACGCTGACCGGCGAATGCACGCCGCTCCATCGCGGGAGGCGCACCATGGTCTGGGAGACGCGCATCCTCGGGCCGGATGGTCGCCTGCTGGCCAAAGTAACGCAAACGCAGCTCGTGCTCGCCGAGGCGCGTTAGCCCTCCCGGGCGCGAGCAGGCATCGCCGACCTCAGCACAGGCCTACGGCTAGATGCTTTTGCTGCAGGGCAGCGTCGTGCGGAAAAAACGCGTCCGCACGACGCTGCCCACCCCGGTCTCCTGGATCGGGATCTGCGAGCGACTGCCGGAACTCGAGCCTCGCGGCGGTTCAGTCCTCGATGGCGCCGTAGATGATGCTCTTCAACTGCCCGCGGAAGTTGAACGTGTTGGAGGGCATCAGCTGCGTCATGAAGATCGCCACGAGGTCTTCCCGGGGATCGACCCAGAAGATCGTCGAAGCCGCGCCACCCCAGTAATAATCGCCCGCGCCGACCGTGCCGGCAGCCACCTCGCTCAGCGTCATCGCGAAGCCGAGGCCGAACCCCACGCCCTCGTAGGCCGTCTCCGAGAAGGCGCCGATCGCCAATCGCGCCAGATCGCCGCCGCCGGGCAGATGGTTCTGCGTCATCAGCCGCAGCGTGCGTGAGCCGATGATGCGAGCGCCATCCAGCTCGCCGCCCCGGCGTAGCATCTCGCAGAAGCGGAAGTAATCCGCCGTCGTGCTGGCCAGACCGCCACCACCGGAGAAAAACGTTGGTTCCTGCAGGTACGGACTCTTCTGCGGATCGTCGAGTAGCTGCAGCGATTTATCGGCAGCACGCTGGTAGTTGGCAGCGAAGCGGTGTGCCTTCTCGGGCGGGACGAAGAAAGCCGTATCCTTCATGCCGAGCGGTTCGAAGATGTGCCGACGCAGGTACTCATCGAACCGCTCGCCAGAGAGCGCCTCGACGAGGTAGCCGCAGACATCGGTCGAGAGCGAGTACATCCAGCGCTCGCCAGGCTGGTAGCGCAGCGGCACCTGGCCCAGCTTCTCCACGAACGTGCGCAGCGTTGTGTCGTTCCGGCCGCGATTGACGCCAAGCGCGCGGTAGACCTGATCGACAGGATGATCGCCGTTACCGTAGGTAAGCCCACCCGTATGGCTCAGCAGATGGCGAAACGTGACCGGGCGCTCGGGTGGGCGACAGATCATCCCTTCGCCCTCACCCGAAACGTAGACCTGCTGGTTGCGCCAGGAAGGGATCACACGCGCAACGGGGTCGTTGAGCTGGAACAGCCCCTGCTCATAGAGCGTCATCAGCGCGACCGAGGTAATCGGCTTCGTCATCGAGTAGATGCGGAAGATGGTATCGTCGGCCATCGGCTTGCCGCGCTCGCGGTCCATCAGGCCGAGCGAGCGGAAGTAAGCCACGTGCCCATGCCGGGCAACGAGCGTCTGGCAGCCGGCGATCTTCCCCGTCTGGATGTAGTGTTTGTCCAGGTGCGCTGTGATGCGCTCCAGACGGTCGGGAGCGAAGCCGGCCTTGCGCGGGTTCGTTTCCATCATGATGTGCCTCTCTCCTCCAGCAAAGCTTGCGGGGCACAGTGTACCGCGTATCGTCCGAAACGTGGTCGCGCCAGCTCCAGGACGTTGACATGGCAACGCGTACCGCTGTATAGCTGTCCGCATGGATGAGAGAAGCTGGCTCTCTCATCGCAATCTTGCAAGGGGTAGTACGTGAAAGAAGAAAAGAAACGAATAAAAAGCACATTCGATCTCATCGCTCATGATTACGATCGCGACGGAGTTTTTGCGCACTTTGGCCAGCGGCTTGTCGAGGCAGTCGAGATCGAACCGGGAATGCGCGTTCTGGATGTGGCGACTGGTCGCGGCGCGGTGTTTTTCCCCGCCGCCGAACGCACCGGTCCCATGGGCATTGTTGAAGGCATCGATCTCAGCGTGGAGATGGTCCGCATCGTCAACGAGGAAGCCAGAAGACGCGGGCTGCACGCCCGTGTCCGCGTGATGGATGCAGAACACCTCGCCTTTGCCAGCGCAACGTTCGATCGCGTCCTCTGCGGCTTTGGCCTCATGTTCTTCCCGCAGTGCGCTCAGGCGCTCGCGGAATGCCGCCGCGTCTTGCAGCGCGGCGGTCGGTGCGGTATCTCCACCTGGCGCGTTTCGCAGGTCGAGGAGCTGCGCGGCGCGCTGAACGCCCTCGGCCTGGGCCCGCCCGTTGAGCAGACCTGGCTGTCTGAGCCGCACGCCCTGCACCAGCTGCTGGACCGCGCCGGCTTTACCGACGTGGTCGTCCATCGCGCCACCCAGACCTGCCGGTACGCCACGCTGGCGGAGTACTGGCACACCGCCCGCGGGACCGGGTTGAGAGCCCGTTTGGATACGCTGAGCGCGGAGCAGGCGAGGCGGGTACGCGCCGTCCTGGCCGAGCGGATGCACGTCAGCGAGTATCCAGCAGGGTTCTCGCTGCAGACCGAGGCGCTGCTTGCGGTTGCGCGAGCCTAGCAGCCCTACCGCTGGCAGAGAGACAACCAGGACAGCGCTGCACGACCAGCCGGTCGATCAGCGGGAGCGGGCAGCAGCTGCGCTGGCCGCTGTGCTCGGTTACGGCACGATGTTGTGGTTGAGGCGGAAAAGGTTAGCGGAAGTCGCGGATAACCGGTTTGCTTGGGAGACAAGCTGACTCACTCACCAGTCCCACTCATCCGAGGCACGCCGCGTGCCGGTTGCCAAATGGAAGCGCCTTCGCCCAGAGCAACATCGCCGCCCCACACATTGCTATCCGGTGGATAGCAGCCGCTCCCAGAACTCGGCGGGGATGCTACGGTCGAGCCTGGCTGCGAGCGGGCCACGGTACCGGGCGATCACGCCTTCTCTCGTTCTCGCCACACGCCCAGTCGAAGCCGCGACACGTCCCCCATGAGCAGGGCGAAGTTGGCCACCCTGGTGTCACCGTGCAATAGCGTACAGGCAGGATGGAACACTCGTGTCCAAAATCGTCGACAGGTCGAGTGAGCCAGGTGCTGGCTGCCTCCGGGAGACGGGCGAGGGTCGCCGCCCAGTCCTGACGGACCATGTCGAAGAGCGGGTGCGGGTTGGGACGCTGGCTCTCCTCCTCCCCGGCGCGGAGCCCCAATACCACGAACAGGTGCGCCGGCGTGGCCAGCCACGGGATGCGCAGGATATCCGCGTTCCAGTACTGGGCGTGGAGGGTCGCCAACGCAGCGCCGCGAGCAGCGCGCCTTCCTGTGCTTCAGTCAGCGGCTCGTCGACATTCCGGAAAGAGGTGCTCGGAAACGTCCTGCATCAGCAGTCCGATTTCCCCTCTCCTCGACTGCATAGGCGAGGTAGGGGCACGCGAAGACGTCCCACACGCGATCCAGGGCCGGCTCGGCGAACAGTGTTGACTCACGGCCGAGCGTGTCCCCAGTATGGTAGGCAGTCCAGTCCTGCGCGAGCCGAACGCGCTCGAAGACGAGGTTACGCCGTTCTCCCGAACCCAACCGGACATCGAAACGCTCGTTGGGTGGCCCCGGAGTACCCGAGCGCGCCGAGAGGCCGACGGTCAAGCGACTCGATTGGTCCCGAGAGCGCCCCGAGGAAGCCCGGGCCCGGTCAGATCTCCCAGACTCCCGGCGCTCACCGCGGTCATAGTCGACAATCTCGCAGATCACGGTCGACGTCGCGCAGGGTCTCCTCGTCCCATTCGCCAGCGCAGGTGACGTGCAGATCGGCAATCGTAATGCCCTGGCGGGTCTGGCTATCGTCCTCACGACGCGCATCATGGCAGACATGATCCGGGTCGGGATGGCGAGCTGAGCGAGTCCAGGCAGTGTGCCTGCATCTTCATGCGTCACGCTGCGAACGGCCTCAGACGAGCAGACTGGCCGGGTCAAGGCCGAAGAGCACCCTGCCGGCCGTCTCCCAGCGGCCGTCCTGCACCGCCAGGTGCTGGGCAGCGGTGTGCACGTCACGCCAGCAGCGCTCCAGCGGCGAGGACTGGAAGATCGCGCTCGTACCTGCGAGACGATAAAGGAGATCCGCCGCCGCCACACTGTTCTCCGTCGCCATCAGCGATGCGAGCCGGACCGCCGACAGTGCCTCCAACGATGGCTCGCGACCCTGAAGCACGACCTCCCAAAGCGCCTCGACGTTCTCGTACCAGTAGCAACGCGCCGACCGCACCAGAGCCTCGGCTCGGGCGAGTCCGACCTGGGCCGGCACGGTGTCGCTCAGGCGCGGACCACCGAACGCCCCTTGCTTCGTAAGCGCCAGCTCGCGGAACTCCTCGATCGCGCGACGAGCGAGGCCGAGGCACACGGGCGGCGACTGTGCGAGGCCGAGCAGCGAGAACAGGGGTATCTTGGTCAGCAGGCAGTCCCGCACCGGCCGTGGGCCTCCCGGCAGCGAGAAGCCGCCCGTCATCTCGTCGGGCACGAAGACGTCCTCGACATAGAGGTCCTGGGTACCGGTGGCACGCAGGCCAGTGACGTACCAAGTATCGATGATCTGCGCCTCCGAAGGCAGTATGCAGAAGAAGACCAGCTGCGGCTGTCCGTTTTCGTCCAACACCGGTGCGTCGCCGTCGAAGATGGGTGCCGGCGAGCCGATCCAGTCGGCATTGGGGGCCCCGCTGTTATAGGACCAGCGCCCGGTGAGGCGGTAGCCGCCGGCCACGCGCTGGGCCCGCACGCCCATCGCCGGGGCACCGGCGATCAGTACCGCACCCTGTCCGAGCACTCTCGCAGCGGACGGGTCAGTCAGCGCCGAGATGAAGTAGCCGTTGGCAATGCCGAGAGCCACCGTCCAGCCGGTCGAGCCGTCATGGCGGGCCACCTCCTCGACCACGCGCAGAGCGTCGGGCAGCGGCAGCTCCAGCCCGCCGAACTCCTTCGGCGTGTAGATGGAGAAGAGGCCCGCCTCCTTGAGCCGGGACATGAGCACCTCCGGCAGGCGGCGCTCCGCCTCCGCCTGCGCTGCCGTCCCGCGTACCTCGTCTGCGACAGGCGCTACCAAATCTATCGTTCTGATCGTTGTCGCCATGATCGCTTCCTCCATGAGAGCTCGAGAGCGGTGGGGTACCGCCATCTGGAGGAAACGCTACGCTCGGCCGCGGACGCGGTCATCGCGCCGATTGACCATTTGCTGCTGCCGAGCAGTGGTTAGTTTCGACCAGAAGGAGGGCGCGCCAGCCCTTGCTGCACGGCATAGGCGGCGAGGCGTGTGCGCGAGCTGAAGCCGAGCTTCTGGAGCATGTTCTGGACGTGGCGAGCAACGGTGTGCTCGCTGATCACGAGCGCCGCGGAGATGTCCTTGTTAGTCTCGCCGGCCGCGATCAGGCGGAGCACTTCGACCTCCCGCTGGGTGAGCCCGCCCGGCGCTCGCCGTCCGGTTGCGAGAGCGTCTTCGTCCAGGCGAGCGAGGTCAGGCGCGGCGCCGAGGCGCTCGAAGGCCCAGCGCGCCGCGTCGAACTCCATGGCCGCCGACTGTTCGTCGCCCAGAGCGCGGCAGGCCTCGCCGATGAGGACCCGCACGCGCGCCGCCTCGTAGGGCGCCTCGAGCCGCTGCCAGGCCATCCAGGAGCGACGCAGGGGCGCCAGCGCCGCCCGCGGCTGGCCTTCAGCAATGAGTACGCTGCCCTCTGCCCTATGCGCCAGGGCGCGCAGAGGCAGGGCGTCCAGCGTGGTCGCGACCCCCGCCAGATCTCTGGCTGCCTCCCGCGCCGCAGTCAGATCGCCTCGGGCGAGCATCACCTCCACACAGGCACCGAGCATCTCCGCGCGCCTGGCTAGTTGCAACATGCGCTCCCAGTCTCCCAGCGGGCTAAGTTGGCCGGGTTCGTCAAGCGCCCGGCAAAGGGCGGACGCCGCTGCCTCCACCCGGCTGCGGGCGAGCCAGAGCAGCGCCAAGCCTGGCTGTGGCGTCCGGCCCAGACGGCTGGCCTGCTGGTAGGCCTCCTCCGCCGCAGCGAAGTCGCCCCTCAGGCGGCATAGTTCGCCTAGCTGGTAGAAGGCATCGGCTGGGCCCTCCGGGCTCACCGGTAGCGACAGCCAGTCGCAGGCACGCCGCGCTTCCTCCAACGCGTCCTCCCAATCGCCGCGCAGCCGCATGACCTCCACGCGGTGCACGAGGCACGGCCCTCGATAGGGAACGAGATCGGGCTGGCCCTCGCACCAGCGGGAGAAGACAGCCGTCCACTCCCGCGCCCGGTGTACGTCGAACACCTCCTGGCAGGCCTCCAAGACGCCGCAGTAGACGTAGCCGACGAGGAGCGGTGACACTTCACCCGCGGCCACGGCAACCATTGCCTCGTCCAGGACGGCCATCCCCTCGCCAACGAGTCCAAGGCGGAGGAGGGCGCGGCCCTGCCCGTGACCCGCTGCGGCAACGAGGGTGGCATCGGCGAAGCGCCTGCCGATGGCGTGAGCCTCGCGAAAGGTGTCGCGGGCGGCCTCAAAGTTGCCCACAGACATTTGCTCGACGCCCGTAGGAATTAAGAGGTAACCCCATTCAACGCAGTCGGCGCCACGGTCGGCGAGGAGAACGCGCGCCCGCCCGAACCAGCCATTCGCCTGCGCCAGCTCGCCGGTGAAGATCATGCCCTGGCCAAGGTAAAAGGCGAAGCGGGCTGCCCGGCCCTTGTCGTCCAGATCGAGCGCCCTGCGGTAGCCGCGCGTCAGGACCTCGCGGCTCTCCTGCTCCTCACCGACCAGATGGGCGGCTATAGCATGGCGCTCAATATCGTCGAGGCTGAGCTGTGCCTGTTCGTGGAGGGCAACAAACGCCTCGCGCGCCGCTCGCCAGGCCTGCCGCGCGTACGCCTCGTGCGCCGTCTTCAGGATTGCTTCTGACACAGATCCATTCTACGACGACGATGGGCGGCATGCATGGCGACGAAGTAGGATGTAGACTCATAGAAACGCCCCTTTTGTTGGCTATTCACTCACTTTTCCCTACAATTTCCACTCCTCCCGTCCTTGTCCTCCGCCTTCGCGTCTCCCGTCGTCGACTAGTCACTCACCTTCCTGAGCACTTTCCGTTCCCGTCCGACGCACCCTTCCTTGTCTCCTCGCGTGAACCCCTCCATTGTGGCGTCTCACCGATGCCTTGGTTCGTCTCTCCGGTGGTTATCGCTCCCCTGCTCATCCCAGCCAGCCCCCTCCCTCTTCAGCGTCCGTCGCCGTGAGTTCTGGCCTCCCTCCTCCACCAGGGCGTGTCGCAGCGGGTGGTAGTCCTTAGGAGAGAGCGTGGTGCTGCGCACCGCCGCAGCGACGGCGCTGTCTCGCCCGCCGCCTCTGTCTCGCGCTGATGCACAGACATCGGTCGGCGCGGTGTTTTTCCCCGCCGCCGAACGCACCGGTCCCATGGGCATTGTTGAAGGCATCGATCTCAGCGTAGAGATGGTCCGCATCGTCAACGAGGAAGCCAGAAGACGCGGGCTGCACGCCCGTGTCCGCGTGATGGATGCAGAACACCTCGCCTTTGCCAGCGCAACGTTCGATCGCGTCCTCTGCGGCTTTGGCCTCATGTTCTTCCCGCAGTGCGCTCAGGCGCTCGCGGAATGCCGCCGCGTCTTGCAGCGCGGCGGTCGGTGCGGTATCTCCACCTGGCGCGTTTCGCAGGTCGAGGAGCTGCGCGGCGCGCTGAACGCCCTCGGCCTGGGCCCGCCCGTTGAGCAGACCTGGCTGTCTGAGCCGCACGCCCTGCACCAGCTGCTGGACCGCGCCGGCTTTACCGACGTGGTCGTCCATCGCGCCACCCAGACCTGCCGGTACGCCACGCTGGCGGAGTACTGGCACACCGCCCGCGGGACCGGGTTGAGAGCCCGTTTGGATACGCTGAGCGCGGAGCAGGCGAGGCGGGTACGCGCCGTCCTGGCCGAGCGGATGCACGTCAGCGAGTATCCAGCAGGGTTCTCGCTGCAGACCGAGGCGCTGCTTGCGGTTGCGCGAGCCTAGCAGCCCTACCGCTGGCAGAGAGACAACCAGGACAGCGCTGCACGACCAGCCGGTCGATCAGCGGGAGCGGGCAGCAGCTGCGCTGGCCGCTGTGCTCGGTTACGGCACGATGTTGTGGTTGAGGCGGAAAAGGTTATTGGGATCGAGCCGCGCCTTGACCTCGGCTAGACGTCGGTAACGTTCCTTGCCGAACGTCGCGAGCACGTCTTCAGCGCCGGCCTCGCTGGCAAAGTTCAGGTAGGTCTCTGCACGAGCGTATGGACGCAACGCTGCCCATGTCTCGCGCACCCACGTCTTCTGGACGTCGTCTTCCTCGGCTGTCGTCCAGGTACCGATGATGTTCGCCACGTACGCCGCTGCACGTCCTGCGAACGCTGTCGCATCGAGAGGTACCTCTGATACTGCTCCCCCCATCTGCTGGAGGTGGATCTGGCTCAGGGGCGAGCGTGCAACCATCGCTTCCGCCTGACGGATCAACGCCGCCTGACCCGCCGGAGGCAATGTATCGATATACGCACCCTTCCAGTAGTTGCGCAGCCCCCGTGGCGCCGCGGGATCGAACAGCGTTTGCAGCACGGTATAGGGCAGCGGCCCAAGCAGATCGGCCGCTGGCGGGGCAAAATCGCGCCGCAGCGGCTGGGCCAGACGTTCCCCTTCCGCAATGTTGCCCACATGGCACACTATCACCGCCACAACGGGCTTGCCCTGTACCGCCTCCGGAATCGGCGGCATTGGTGGGGCAGTCAGGAACGCCAGCAAGGTCGACACTGTCGGTGGCAGCGTGGGTGCCCAGCGAAGATAGCCGTCCAGCACGGTCACGGCTGCCTCGAATGGGTAGAAGATCGGCCCGGCGTAGACGAGCGGCCCCACCGGGTGGAGCTGATACTCGAAGGTCGTGACCACACCGAAGTTGCCACCGCCGCCACGCAGCGCCCAGAACAGCGCGGGATCGGTATCTCGGTTCACACGGCGCAGTTCGCCTGCCGCGGTGACGAGGTCAACAGCACGCAGATTGTCGCAGGCAAGGCCATGCAAACGCATCAGCCAGCCCACACCACCACCGAGGGTCAACCCCGCGATACCGGTGGTGCTCACCAGCCCACCAGTGGTGGCCAGCCCGAAGGCCTGGGTCGCGTGATCGACAGCGCCCCAGGTCGCGCCACCGCCCACGACCGCGACCCCCGCCTGCGGATCGACCCACACATTGTTGAGCGCACCGAGATCGAGCACGAGGCCGCCATCGCACGTACCAAACCCGGCGACGTTGTGGCCGCCACCACGAATTGCCAGCGGCAGATCGTACGTGCGCGCAAAGCGCACGCCTGCGACGACATCAGCGGCGTCGGCGCACTGCAGGATCAGTGCAGGAAAGCAATCGATCGCGCCATTCCAAACGCGCCTGGCGGTGTCGTACTCGGGATGTTCAGGTGTCATGAGCCGGCCACGCACAGTGGCATGCCATTCCGCCACGATCTGCGGATCGAGCTTCCCTTGTGCTGAATTCGTCGCCATGGGATCAGCTCCTCTCGCCGGGACAGTGCCGGCTATCTAACAACACCGGTTCAATGTGTTGCCGCATTACCTCCTTGGATGCCCCCGATAGCGCTCACAAAAGACGCGGAGTCAAGAATTTTGGCAGATTCTTGTTGCAGGAAACGTGGTGTTTACGAGAACAACTATCTTGGCTCGCTCACTACCTGAACGCGATGACTTTACGGAAGCGTCACGTTCTCGCTGCTCTTGGGCCAAGGTATAAACAACGATCCTGATAGCAAAACCCGGTGTACTAGTAGAGCACCGAGGGTAGATAGGCACCGTCTGGCTCATTGTACAGACCGATCGTCATCAGCGTCATGGCTTTTACCATGTGCAGTCCATGCGCGTAGGACCAGCACAGTAACTCGTGATTGGTGTTGGGTACATGGAAGCCCGGACCGGTAAACGTGGATGCAGCGCCGATCAGCGCTTCGATATCCACGGTCGTCTCGCCCACGGCATGAGCGAAGAAGCCGATTCCAGTGGTATAGCCAGTCACGCGACCATCCCGCTCGACCACCTGCGTCGTGCCTTGCCGGAGCGCATCCTGCAGTTCACCGCTGCGATGGTGACCGTGAACGCGCAGGCAGAGCGCGTTGCAAGACGCGAGGTCGGCCGTGGTGGCTGGCCGTACGGTGCAGCCAGGAATCTGCACGTTGATCGGCGGCCCCTGCATGACCGACGTGGTGAGCCGCGTGCGGAAGCCGAGGCCGGTGTAAAGCGCGAACGAGCGATTGTGGTAAGCGTCCTGCAGCAGGCGCACACCTGCCGCCTGCCGCTCCGCCGCCCGCTCTAACACCGCCTGCATCAGCCTGCGACCGACGCCAGCGTTCTGCTCAGGCGGATCGACCGTGATCGGTCCGACGCCGACAACCGGCCCGCGCTCGTCGAGGAAGTTGCTGCCCAGAATACGATCATCGCGCTCGGCCACCACGGCGTAGAAGCCAGGATGGGCAAGAAGCATGCTGAGCAACCCCGTCGCAACCTCGACTGAGGGGAAATCTTTAGGGAAGTTGTGCTGCGCGGCGATATCGGCAAAGGCATCGTGGGCGATACGCCCGATCGCCTCGGCATCCTCGCGATGACCGCGCCGTATGCTTACCGTCCCAGCCATGACGCTTCTCCTCATGACCAAAGATCGGTGCGGACGTTACTTGAGACCCACGACCATCGCAAAGCTTCCAGCCAGCGGTGTCACGTGCGTCTCGCGGAACCCCGCCTGCCGCAGCCAGGCGCAGCACTCCGCACCGGTGAAACAGGCGCCTGAACTCTGAAGGAGCGCCGCCAGGCTGATCTGTAGCGCGATGGCCGCCGTCCGCCGATCATCATCGATGAGGGTGTCGACGATGATCAGCGCACCCTCAGCCGGTAGCGCCGCGTACGCCCGCGCGATCAGGTCCTGCTTCTCCTCCTGAGTCAGCCAGTGCATCAGCTGCCCTACCAGGAGAACATCCGCCGAGGGCAGCGGGTCGCGCCGGGGGTCACCAGCGATGAAGCGCAGCTGCCCCCGCCCCCCCTGCGCCGCTGCATACTCCGCGTACACCGCCGCGCAAACCGGCTGGTCGAACGACCCCCCGCTGAGGTGGGGGTATGCCTGCGCCAGCGGCACCGTCGGCATCCCGTTCTGCCCTGTGCCCACGTCAATCACGGTGCGGTAGCGCTGCCAGGGAAAGCGTTGCACGAGCATGCCCGTCGCCTCGCGCGTGATCGCGGTCATGCTCAGGGCGTACCGCCGCAGCTGCTCCGGGTTCTCGTACAGTTGCACGAAGAAGTCGCCGCCTGCAGCAGCTATCTGGGGCTGGCCGGTACGCAACGCTGTGGTAAGCTGTGGCCAGCTGCGGAAGCTGTAGTCCCCTACCTGGCGCAACCATTCGCCGACGTTGGCTGGCGCAGCGTCGACGAAGCAGGCGGCCGCGATCGGCGTGAGGGCATACCGGTCATTCTCGCGCTCGAGCACGTTGAGCGCGACGAGCGTGTCGAAGAAGTCGCGTGCCCCCCGCGGGTGCAGGTTGAGCTGGGTGCGCAACGCCTCCGCTGAGAGCGGCCCCTCACGCGCCAGCACGTGGAAGAGCTCGAGCTCGAGCGCACTCAAAAGCACCTTTGCCGGCCAGAGCCCCTGCCCCAGGCGCAGGAGCGCCGTCGCCGATGGGCCAGCAGACGGTTGTCGCGAGATGTTCTGAGTCATCGGTATGGTCCTTTCTTCCTTGCCGCCGTGCTGCTGCCAGGGTGGCAGCAGCACGGCGACTGCACGCTCAGGACGCCCGACCAGGCTTACTGGGATTGGCTACCGGAGGTCACCACGATCGTGCCGTACATCCCTAGCGGGTCATGGAAGACACACTCGTACTTGAAGACCCCCACCCGTGGGAAGGTCAACTGGTACGGCGGGCTGCTGGCCGTCCCCGGCAGCCGCACCAGGAAACCGGAATGATTCAGCGCGCTGCCGTCCTCGATGCCGTTCCCTGCGGGTTGCGCCGCATTCGGGTCCTCCGGTTCCGGCACCTTGCCATCCGGCCCCGCAAACGTCACGGTGTGGGGTTCGATGGGATCGGTGTTCGTCCACACGACCGTATCGCCTTGCTGGATGACGAGGTCCGTGGGCAGGAAGCGCAGCACGGTGGCCGAGCCCGTCCCGACACCTGCAGCTAGGTACCAGGTCGTGTGGCCACTTGTATCGGTGGTGCTGCTGACCTGATAGCTGTTCGCCAGCTGGATGGCTGCCGCCAGGGGCGCGACGCTCTGGGCATGCATCTCGGCGTCGTACTGCGCCTGCGTCTCTGGATACGGGGTGCCCGCAGGCTGCACCACTACCGTGCCCTGCATACCCGGGTGGATCAGACAGTAGTAGGTGAAGCTCCCCGGCGCGGTAAACTGCAGCGTATAGCTGGTGGGCATGTTGGCCATCATGGCCATGGTCGCCATGGCATCAGGTGGAAACATCAGTCCCGACTTAGCGACGCCGGTGCCGTCGTAGGTACTGCCCCCGGCAGGCATGACGGCATCGGGGCTATCGGGGCCGGGAACGGGGGCGCCAGAGAGGAAGGCGACGACGTGCCCATTCCCCTGCGGCGCCCAGGTCACGCTGTCGCCCACATCGATGGTGAGGGTTTGCGGGTAGAACTGCAGCGTGGCCACCCGGTTGTTCGCCGCGCCCACGCCCGCGTAGACGGTCCACGTCTGCCCCGTCGCTTGCTGGCTTGGTGCGGCAATCACGCCAGCGCTGTTCCCTAGCAGGGTTACCAGCGCAAGCAGCCCGCAGGCAACCAGCATCCGTACGGCCACGGGCCACCGTAGCGATGGCAACGGCAGGGGACATGTGATCCGGTTCATCTTCGTCTCCTTCAACACACGCTTTTGTGCGTCCGTAGATGCCGCGGCTAGGAGCCAGCACCGTGTGCGTGCGCCCCCGCGCTATCCGCTTTCCTGCTGCCTGCTCTAGCCTGCAGCAACACCAGCAGGAGCACCTCTCCCAGGCGGGATATCCCGCGTCTCTTCGAGGGATATCCCTGCCCAGGCAACGTCGGGCGGTCCGGTCTCTCTGCTCAGCGTGCGAACACGTCTGCCAGGGGGTTGCCGCAGCCGGTGCAGCGTTCGGCTGGCATCAACGTCTGCGCGCCACACCGCTCGCAGTACGCCTCGCGCGTACGGGTGTGCGTCGGCTGCCAGATCCCCGCGTAATGCATGTATTCGAACTGACTCGCGAACATCTCCGCCATCGCCTGCTGATGCACGGGATGGTTCCGGTAGGCCTGCGCCTCCTCAACCGAGCGCCAGAACCCCAGCGCCCAGTTCGCCTGGCCATCGAAGAACGCAAGCATGCGGATGAACCCGGGGCTCTGCGCCGCCGCCTGGCAAGTGAGCGCCACCTGCTGCCAGAACGCTTGCGCCTTCGCCTCATCGTCGGTCATGGTCATGTGCAGCAACAGCAACGCCCCGGTCTGCTCCGGACCAAGATGACGTTCCGGTCCATCGAAGGCGATGACCGGAATCGGCGTCTGGCGGAAGCCCGGCAGCCGGGTCATCAGCGCTTCGTTCTCGGCGTTGGGGGGGATAACGGTGAGCATGGCCATTTCATACCTCCTCGTTCTCTCGTTGTCGTGGCCCTTCCTGCACATTCACCAGGCGCCACGCAGGAGCAGCGCCTGCTCAGGTGCCGTCAGGTTACGGTTCTCCCAGCAGCTTGAGGCCGTACTGCGCCTTGAGAGCGTCGGCCCATCCGGGAACAAATTCCAAATGATAGCGCGTGCCGAGCTCAGCGCGTTGCTGCTCCAACACCTCCTGGCTCTCAGCCGTCCGAACTACCTCGGCTAGCGTCGCGAAGAAGTGCTCAAAGGTGGCTGGCCAGATGATTTCGATCAGCCGTGCGGGCCCGTTTCCAGCGTTCCAGAACGTGTGTGGTATCCCACGAGGCTTGTAAATGTAGGCGCCCGGCCCGGCGGTAGCTATCTGGTCGCCGATACGAACGCCGAACGTCCCCTCCAGGACGTACGACAACTCATCCTCGTCCGTATGGATATGGGGCGGCACGAGACGGCCCGGTGCCATCGGATGTTCTACAATCGAAAGGCTGTGACCCGTGGCCTCGCCCCAGACCTTGAAAACGACGCCGAGTCCGCCAATATCCACATGCTTCCCCTCGCCAGGCTGGACGATGAACGGGGTATTGCGCTCCATCTCTGCCCTCCCTTGCAGGCTTTGTCACAGCACCGTTCCCTCTTGCGAGCCCTGTCTACTGCAAGGAGTTTGGCCAGCGATCTTCCCTGGCCTGAAGAAGCCAGCACAACGCTCTCCGCTTTGCGTGCTGTGCGTTCCTGCTCTGCAGCAGAGTGAGCCTTCCGCCCGAATCGCCCCGAAGATAGCGCTGGGTATGCGGCGTGAGATCCGTGGAACTACCCAATTGCGGACACGATCGAGCCGTTTTTGACCTATCACTTGATAGGTTG
>Ga0209061_1002151_pt1 | contig 26678 bp, 21 predicted proteins | sample Coa_R1_10_FD_187157 | JGI IMG/M metagenome (GOLD analysis project Ga0209061, IMG submission 187157) | Surface soil microbial communities from Centralia Pennsylvania, which are recovering from an underground coalmine fire - Coalmine... | ecosystem: Environmental > Terrestrial > Soil >... | reverse complement strand
TGTGGCGCCGCATGGAAGTGAACGGGCGGATGGCCAAAATGCCGATTTCGCCGTGGAGTGGGAAAGCAGCGGCGTGCGACAAGCCGCAGACCTGGAGCACATTTCGGCATGTTTGTGTCGCGCTGAAGCGGCACAGGGCTGATGGCCTCGGTTTTGTGTTCACCGATGCCGATCCGTTCTGTGGAATCGACTTGGACAAGTGCCGGCAAAGGAGTGGTCGGATAAGCGAAGAGAGCCTGAGGCTCATAAGCGAGATAGGCAGCTACACTGAGATCTCGCCGTCCGGCGATGGCGTGCACATCATCATCAAGGCGAAGCTCGGTAGTTCCGGGCGGCGGACGGCGGGACTTGAAGTTTATGCTTCGTGCCGGTATTTCACGATGACCGGAAAGCATTTGGACGGCACTCCCGAGCGGATTGAAGAGCGACAGGACGAGTTAGATAAGTTGCTGAAAGAGCGCTTCCCCTCAGAGCCGGACATAGCGGAACTGAATATATCGCCACCCTTTGGTATATCCGATACCGCCCTAATCGAACGGGCATTCCGTGCAAAGAGTGGCTTTCGTTTTCGGAAGCTCTGGTCCGGCGATATATCCGACTATGGCGGCGACCACAGCCGGGCAGATGCCGCCCTTTGCCGGATGCTTGCATTCTGGACTGGCGGAGATTGCGAACGCATTGATCGGCTCTTTAGAATGTCGGGCCTGATGCGCGACAAATGGGACCGGAGAACCGGACAAGAAACGTATGGGGCGCGGACGATTCGAATCAGTTCGCGACCGTAAAGCACGCAATTCGCCACTATTTACCAGACGAAATCTCTTTAACGACCTTTCCTGCGCTGTCCAGAAATTGAAGTGAAGGCGTCCCGTCGGGCCGAACCGATAAAATGAGCTGGATCTTCCCTGAATAGTCACGCAGAGTTAATCCAACGGAGCGGTCCGGGAGACGCCCCAACATGAGCCTCCTCACGTCATGGCGGTGCGTCGCAAAAAACTGTCGCCAGCCTGCCTCCTGCTGCTGAGGCGGAAGATTATCAAACTCCTGATGCGCGCGCCTTTCTTCCGCAATCGGATAATCATCTTGATCGCTGATAGCAATGCGTGAGAACTTTTCGTTTCCTTCTTGGCCTGCGTCGATCGCGAAAATCTGGTTATCTTCGTACTCATCGAAGCTCAGATGACTGTGACTTTCGACGCTGCCATCGGGGTTCTGATGCGCGCCCCAGATCAGCCCGCCCATTTCCGTTCCCTCTTCGCTCATAAAAAGCATTCCCGCCGCATTGCGACGATCTGGACGTGGATATTCCTTTTTGTCGCGGTAAGCGAAATCGGCCCGGTTCGAAATCGTTAAGCGAACAGTCCCGTCAGGCTCGACGATATTGATGCGGCGCACGGAAATCGTGTCAAAGGTCTGATTTCGAGCCGCCGATGCGCCATAGAGCACGGTCAAAACGAATGCAAACGTGAGGACACCTGAATAGATGGCCAGAAATCTTGAGTTTTGAAAAACTGTCATCGCCGACTCCTTTCCAAACGGCTCATCGGGCTAGATGGGCTTCCCTCGAAGCGTACAACCAGGAGCTTAAAATTTCGACATTTCTGTCCAAGAAATTTTCTGTCTGCACCCCGGTTCTCGTGCCCACGTTCTGCTCTATATCGACGACCCTAACAGCGCGACTAGCGGCGGTCGAATTCCGATTGGGCTTGCTGTTAGGTCGCGATTGACGGTCGAAATACAGATTCAGGAGGTAAGTTGCCGCTGAACAATCTATTCCAGCGCCGCGCACCAATGCGACAGTTGCTGCCGGCGTTAAAATCTAATCTCCGCAGCGTGAGCCCCATGCTGCTTGCCCTTACTTTCGTGGCCGCTGCCCATGCGCAAGGCACGATTGATTTCTCCGGGGCCGACACGGTCATGGGGAGTTTCAAGACCTTCGCCATCTATGCAGGGGCCATCATCGCCTTCGGCTGCCTTATCTGGGCTGGAATCCGAATGATGGGCGGCCGTTTTGCAGACGCCGTACCTCAATTGTTCGGCGCTCTGTTCGGTGCCGGCGTCCTCGGCTGGGGCGCCGGTTGGATTGGCTCGCTTACGGGGCAGACGCTTCCATAGGTGGCCCGATGCTGACAACCAAACGAGGGGAACCCTTGCGCATCAACCCGGCTTTGAATAAGCCCCGGACGAAATTGGGTCTCGATTTGCCGACCTGGATGTCCATCGTGTTTGTATCGGCAACGGTTTTCCTCGTTGGTTTGAGGCTCGTAGCAAGCCTCACATTTGCGGCGCTAACCGCAGGCGCATGGGTGATCGTACGCAAGCACCCGAAAATGTTCCAGCTTTGGTTGCTCAGATGGCAACAAAAGCCATACTATGACCCACGTAAACAGGACTGAAAAGCATACGACCTGGTTTGCGCAAGCGGGAGCGGCTTGTAGCATCATTCCGATTTCGCGATTCGTGGGGCCAAATATTTTTGCGCTTAAACGTGGCGGGTATGGATGTCTTTTTTCGTTGACGGGCATCGACGACGAGGGCCACACAGATGAAGAGTTGGAAGCGCGGGTTCACTCAATTGAAGGCGCCCTCCGGGGGCTGCCGGAAGGTTCATGCCTCTATCAGTACACCCGCATTGTGACGGGCTTCGATCTTCCGCGGCAGCTAACGTATGAAAATCCAGTGACTGAAGAGTTCGTGAATGACCGGCTGACTTTCCTGGACAACACCGCCAAGTTCAGACGAATATCTCTGTTCTGGTGCCTCACCATCGAGCCGCCAATTACGAACATCTTTCGCAAAACCCCACGCGAGAATGCGAATGAAAACGCGCGGCGACTAGCCGAGCTACAGAAGACCGCGGCGCTGCTCGAAGCACAGCTCGAAGACTCGATTGGACTCAAACTGCTCGGCAGGCAGGAAGCATTTCAATTCTTCAGCTACTTATTCAATCTCGAAGATTGGGCCGAGCACATGCAGCTGCGCGCGGATAGCGGCGTGGACCGGCAGCTCGCCAACAGTCCTGTTTCATGGCACGACGATCACCTGCGAATCGGCAAACGCTACGCTCAATTGTTCTCGCTGACAAATACACCGGCGGCATCAAGGCCTTGCCTGTTCTCGGGACTGTTGACACTTGACTGCGACGCAATCCTGTGCGCAACTTGGCGGCCGAAATCAGCCGCCGCGGTGCGGAAAGAGGTCAGCGCGCAGGAGAAATTCACCGAGTTCTTTAAGGCCAGTGTTTTTCAGCGCCTACTCTCAAAGAACAATCCGGCCGAGCTGGAGAAGACCGCTGCAGCGAAGGCGGCGGTCGGAAAAGTCGATGACTTGAGCGAAGTCGTTCAGTCGCTCGACCAGAAGGCCCACGGCGAGTTTTCATTGCGGTTGCTGCTGGCCGGCAAGAGCATGGCTCAACTTAACGAGAACACGCCGATGGTTCACCGCCTCTTTGTGGACGCGCAAGCCCCGATTGTCGAGGAGACCATAGGGAATTTGTCGGCGTTCTATGCGATGTTTCCGGGGAATCAGCAGTTCGCGGTCTATCCGCTGTGGCTGCGAGAGGATCACCACGCACGCCTGTCATTGGTCTTCGCACCATATCTGGGGCATCCATACTCGGAAGACCTCGACGGCGAATACTTAAACATCTTCGAAACGCGGACCCGGACGCCATTCTTTCAGGACGTATACGTCGATGGCGTGCGGGTCATGCTTATCCTCGGCCCGACCGGCACCGGGAAGAGCATCCACGCGAATCAAATGCTCGCGCTGGAACAAAAGTATAACGGCTTTAGCTTTGTTTTCGACATTGGCGGGAGCTACGAAAGCCAGATTGGGCTGTATGGCGGACGCGTGGATCGGATTGGCGTGGATGGTCCGCGGTTGAATCCGTTCTCGCTGGAGCCCACTGAAGCGAACCTGAAATTCCTGTATTCATTCGTCAAGCTGCTGCTTACGAACGGCGGAGCCGAACTGCAGCCGGAAGATGACGAGGTAATTCATAAAGCGGTTCAATCAATGTATTACCTCCAGCCCGAAAACCGCCGATTATCGGCGCTGTTTCTGCCGCGGCATCTTGACCGCTATCTCTCTAAATGGGTTGGCGGCGGAGCGTATGGCAATCTCTTCGATAACGTCGAAGACAGTCTGACGCTGGGCCGGATCCACTGCTTCGATTTTGCGCGCGTGAACAACAAACAGAATGCGGATCTGATCGAGCCGCTGATGGTCTGGTTGCTTCGCCGGATTGACGACGTACTGTACGATCCGGCCAATCTGGGCGCTCCGAAGCACATCCTGATCGAGGAGTTGTTCGCCAATATGAAGAATAAAGAACTCCTCCAAGCCGCGCTGACGTCTATCAAAACCGTTCGTAAGAACCTGGGTGGCGTGACAATGATCGCACAATCCGCCAATGATTTGGGCGCGCACGCCGACTCGATTGTGAACTCGTGCAGCTCATTCTTGTTTCTGCCCGACGTGACCTATAACCGCGGTTACTATGCGGACCTGTTCAGCCTTAATAGCCAACAACTAAATTTGTTCGAAAGCTTGCGCCGGCGCGAGGCGCTGTACATCCGGCGCGACGGTATTACGAAGGTCGTGGTGTTGAATCTCGATCCAAACAGCTACGCAAAGTTCTCGACCAAACCGAAGGACAGAGTACGGCGATCGAGGCTGCTCGAGCGTTACGGCCTTTCCGAAGGGCTGGCGCGATTCGCGAAGGGAGAAGTCGCATGAACGCGATTTCACTTTAGGGGCGTGTTTTGAAGCTCACCATTTTTCTCATGTTTGTTGCCTGGGGTATCGCAACCGGCGCCGACAGCGGTCCACAGCCAACTCTGGTTCCGAATGCGCCACGTACGCTGGTTGTGCGCGATTCGCAAACGCCGCCCCTGATCCGTGCCGCGTTGCTGCAATCCACGCTCATTGTGTTGCCCGAACAAGAGAAGGTTGCGACGGTTTTCGGCGGCGATACCGCAAGCTGGATTTTCGACGGTGGCCACATCCCTAGCCGATTTATCAGCATCAAACCCAAGATTGCCAGCGTCAGCACTGATGTTCATATCGTGTCCGACCATGGCAACGAGTACACGTTGCAATTGAAGGAGGTCACTGGCGATGGCGATTCGCATTTCGATTCGAAGGTCTTCCTCCAGCCAGGCGAACAGCAAGCCAAAGAAAAGCTCATCCAGCTTCCGGTTTTTCTGCCCGCATCGGAAGTGCAGGATAAGATCGACCGCCTGCAGAGAGAAGTCGATTCCGCAAAGGCCGCCGCGATTGAAAAAGAGAAGCAAGCGCAGAAATCAGCCGAGCAATACCACAGTTCTTATCCTGGCACTCTTCACTTCGATTACACATGGGACCGCGCAAAGGCGGACAAGCTGGGGCTTCAGGAGATCTGGCGCGACGACAGGTTCACGTATTTGCGAGGCCATTTCCAGGAACCGCCAGCCCTGTACGAAGTGAAGGACGGAAAGGGCAGTTTAATCAATTTCGATTTCTCCAACGGCCTTTACACGGTCATGAAAACCCTAGACCAAGGCTATCTGGCTATTGGTAAACAGCGTCTCGATTTCCGGCGCACCGGAGAGGAGTAGGATGCCGGACGACAGCCAAGTGCCGCCGCCGAATGAGAGGTCGGCTACAGTACCTCAGCAGCCCGAGGTCGAAGCGCCATTGCGAAAGAAATTCCCCCTCGTAGTTGCTCTGGCCAGCATCATTTTGCTGTTTGGACTCGTGAACCTTGCGAGTTTAATCACCGGCAAGAGATCCGAGCCGCGGCGGAGTTCGATGCCAGTACGGCCATTAACAGCGAATCCGCAGCAGGTATCAAATTTCCAGACACAGCAGGCACTCGAAGCGCAGCGTGACGCCGAGCAACGGGTACGGCAGAAACAAATTGCCGACCAGATGCGCGAACTTCAAGCAGAGCAGCAAGCGCTGGCCCCCGGCCCAGAAGCACAGGACGCTCCGCCGATGACACCTGCTCAAAGTACCGCCATTTATGGCGATAACAACCCGAACGCTCCGAAACGAACTTCGGCTTTATCAGAGGCTCAGGCCGAAGCCAAGCAGCGAGCCTTGGCCCGAGAAAAACAGCACCAGGATGCTATCAACAGCGACACAGTGGCGATCGATTTTGCGCATCCCTCAGGCGCATCTGCGAATCCGGATCGCGATCAGCAGCAGAGTGTTGGTTCGAATTTGCGGTCGCCGGCTCCGACGCCAACCCGCGGACGGCGTATCCCTCTTGCCCGTAAATCGGAGCAGCGAGAACCTCCCTCATGCTGAGCCCACATCTGAAAACCATCCGCAAATGCGGCCTGAGGAGAAAGATGCGACGATCGACCGGTACGACTTTGACGAATACGATGGCAAGCTCTATCGGATCTTCGAAGGGACGGTCTTCGAAGGTGTTGTAACGAATCACATTGACGGAGAGTTCAAAGGTCCAATCATCGTGATGATGACTACCGACTATTACTCGCACGATCATCAACAGCTCCTGCTCCCACAAGGAACGAGGCTCATTGGAGAAGTGCAGAGTGTCAACAGCGGCCAACAACGCAAACTGATTGCCGTTTTCCACCGGGCGGTCTGTCCTGATGGATTTTCAGTAAACCTCGACAACTTTACTGGGCTTGACCAGCTCGGAACCACAGGCTTGGCGACTAAGGTGAACAACCGGTATTTTTCGACGTTCGCCGCAGCCGCCGCAATCGGCGGGCTAGGCGGTCTAGCGCAGATCGGCAATGGCGGAATCGGCGTTCTTGGAGGCGACCCGAGTGTGTTGATCCGCGACGGAATTGGCGCCCAAACCGGCCAGGAGGCAGAACAAATTCTAAATCATTTTCTCAACCGTTTGCCGGTGATCACACTTAGAGAGGGTTCTCGCGCGCGAATCTATATTGGGCGGGACGTCCTGGTTCCCGCTTATAGCGATCACCGGGTTGCTCCCAATCTCTGATACCCGCAGGAGGATCTATGAACTTACTTTCCAATTTCAAGCCGCCGCGCAAAGTGGCCATACTTGGCAGCTTGCTATTAGTCGCAAGTCCGGCGTTCGCCTTGTTGGGATTTGATATTGTGTACGACCCGAGTGAAGTTGCCCAAACCATCAATAACCTGAGGCAGGCCATTCAGATCGCTCTGAACACGAAGCAAACCCTGGTTACGATTCAAGCTAACCTGAGGAGCTTCAGCGTTAAGAGCATCTGGCAGACGGCAAGGGCGAGCATCCTGACCGACGCTGTTCATAATACCTACGGCGAAACGGCCGGATGGAATTCGGCGCTGAATACGAATTCGCCGAGTGCTGCAAGTGCGGCCTGGAATATGGCGAATATTCAGCTCGCCGCCGGCACCTACATGGCGGGACAAACGCCGGGAACGAGTGCTGACCTGACATCCCTCGCCATGGTTGAGGCGTTCGATTCGAGTTCTCCGAACTGCATGAATGCAATTGGGCAGTATCGCAGTATTGAAGCTATCAATGCCGGACCACAAAACGCGCTCGAAACCGATCAACTTGACGGGTCCGCAGCCACAAACACTGAAATCGAACAACTCAATCTGCTGAACGCCGCCGATGCCCAGCAGATGCATGAGATGCAAGCCCAGGGCCAGTTACAAGCCTGCCTTGTCGAACAGACCACTATTGCCAATATGGCGCAAAGAAACGCCGCCGCTCTGGCCATCAATGACACCGCCATTGCACAGCAGGAAAAGGCAACGAACAACACCAATTTCGCTAACGAATCGATGACATGGCAAACATATTTGCCGTAAGGAGGGAAAGGATGTTACAAGCTATCAACACGAAAATTCTAATTGCAATCCTCGCCGCAATTGGAGCCATTACCGCCCTATTGGTTCACGAACACAACACCGTGGAGAAGGCGGTAGCGGAGGCGGCCAACATGCGCGCCATTCTGCAACAGCAACAAGCGCAAGCCGAGGCCCACCGGCGCGAAGAACAAGCGGAGCTAGAGAAGGCTGAACAGGAAAAGCGGCAGCACAGCTCGAACAACAAGGCCGTGCATAAAACCTGGCAGAAGTACGTTCCGTAACCGTACTGGGGCAATGCACAGCATATCCATCTTTCCCGCGCCAGGTGCTGCTTTGCATGTCGCGTTTGCCTTCCCGATTGCAGCCGTCACAGGGTATGACTGGCTCTATGAATTTGCAAACAACCTGACCAATCTCGTGACCGCAAACGGAGGGGCGCTAACCAGTGTGGGGCTGTTGGAACTGAGCTTCATATCTTTCATCGTCCTCGTGAGCATGGTCATTCGTTGGAGCGTTCAAGGAATGACTGTTTCATTCCACCATCCGCCCCTACGAATGGGAGATCTGACCCTTTTCCTGCTCCGGCTAATCGTCTGTTGCTTGCTCGAAAATTACTGGATTAACCCGTTGCCGGGCTTGAGCTTTGGCTTCAATCATTTTTTTTCCTGGATCGCCCAATTGATTGTTTCCGCCCTCGATCAGAACTCTCTAAATCAGCTCAATCAGTTGTTCTCCGATATGAGCGACGGCACCATGGCGCCGCAGCCATGGGAACTCTACAAATGGCTTCTGTACATCTGGATTGAGATCTTGATGGCGCTCTGCTCGGGAATCATCTTCCTGATCAATGCGAGCGCGTTCGTCTTCTACGGAGTGGCCGCGCTGTTCGGGCCTTTGTTTATCCCGTTCTATATGGCTGCGCCGCTACGACAGAAGTTCATGCACTTTGTTGACGTGCTGCTCAGTCTTGCGATGATACGCGCAGTCGCGTCGGCGTTCATCTTCGTCTGGGCCGGTTTCCTTACGACGTTCGTAGCCAATACATTCCATGGCAACTATAGCTGGGGAATGTGGCTCGGGCATCTGTTCTCTGTGAGCGCGGTAAACCTGGCATTCATCTTGAACATGTTGTACGTGCCAGCGATCACGAGCATGCTGTTTGGACCCGCGGCCGGGGCGACGGCACGAATGAGCCAGCTCGCCGAAACTGCAGCCTTGGTGGTACTAGCCGCGTAGGAGATTCGTATGCGAAACGATTGGTTTTTTTGGTATCTGGCCGGGCGGCGCCGTGGACGGCGCGAGACGCTTGAGGCAATGGAAGACCGGCCGCGACGCGGCACACTTCGCGTACTGTTCCTGTTCGTGCTGTGTGTTTTGCTCCTCGGCGCAATTGTTTATGCCTTGGCATTCGTTTCGACTGCCTTAGAAAGGACTCATTGATTCATGCCGGCAGCCAAAACAGCCACGGAAACGCCCTGGACACCAGAGCAAGCCATCCTCATTGACCATGTGGGCAACGAAGTCTACGCTTCGCATTATGCCGAGCGAAAGGCTTACCGTTTCATGCTGGCAGCTCTTACGGTTTTGCTCGCCTGTTCGGTATTCGGAAACGTTTCGCTGGCCAAGCGAAGACTCGTGTATCGCTACATCCGGATCGACGAGATGGGCAGGGCGCAAGCCATCCAGTACAACGATCTTGATTACAGCCCGCGGGAGGGCGAAATCCGCACGTATCTGACCGATTGGGCGAATTACCGCTACACCATCAATCGCGAGACGATTGCGAAGAAGTACCCCCTGAATTACTACTTCCTCGCGCAGCCACTCGCAAGCCAGTTGATGGGTGAAGACAACCAGAACCATCTGGTTTCCCAGGTCATGAGCGGCCAAGCCGAACAAATTGATGTCGAAGTCAGAGATGTGACGATCACGTCGATGTCGGTCGAGATGGTTTCGGGAGCGAAACTCGCCAAAGGCACCGCGCTGGTAAGCCTCGACAAGCTATATTCGCCGCGATATTCGCGGCAGCCCAGAACCGAACACTGGGTGGTGAGCGTGACCTATTACCTGAACCCGGCAATCGTGAATGACGAAGCGCGAACTCTGCCGCAATTCGAAACCCTGAACCCTCTGGGTTTAGTGATTACCGAGTTCCATGAGAACCGTGTTTCCGTGGGCCCATACGCGGGAGGAGCAAACAGCCCAGTTAGTGCGAACATCGCTGGCAATGGAGGCGCTATTCGATGAGTTTCGATCTGATTCTGCCCTTCTTTCCTGAGGAATTGCGGGCGCTTTTACTGGACGATTCCATCTCCGATTTGATGATCAATGGTACAAGCGGCGTGTACGCCGACCGTAACGGAATCGTTCAATATGTCCCGTTATCTAAGCCGTTCACCAATGAGCGGCTTCAGGCTGCCGCAGAACGCGTCGCCCGGATTCTCGGCCAGGATCTGACATCGCAGAACCCAATCCTCAATACGCGCTTGCCCGACGGCTCGCGTGTGGCCGTCGTTGGATCACCGGCCTCCATCAATGGCGTGACACTGACGATTAGAAAATTCAATCGCTGGTTCACGAGCGACGAGCTGATCGAAATGGGAACTCTGCCGAAGGCCGTTCGCGACCAGGTTGTCGGGTTCATAAATGAGAAGCGCAACGGCATCATCAGCGGCGGGACCGGCAGTGGGAAGACTACACTGATGAAGGCGTTTTTGGACCATCTTCCGCTTAAAGACCGGCTTTTAATTATCGAGCAGCCCGCCGAGTTGCGAGTGCGCCAACCGCACGCGATTCGGTGGGAGGCCGTGGACGGAATTCCGGGCCAAGCTCCCGTCACGATGAGTGAGTTGCTGGCCGCTGCTTTACGCCACCGCCCTGACCGGATCATCATTGGCGAGGTTCGCAATGAATGTGCCTACGACCTGCTGCAGGCGATGAACACGGGGCACGGCGGGACTCTTTCAACCATCCATGCAAAATCCGCCGCCGATGCCCTGATCCGCCTTGCAAATCTGGCGCTCAGCGCGCGCCCCAACCTGAACCATGCTTTCATGCGTTCCGAAACGGCGGCAGCAATCGATTTCGTCCTGTATTGTGAGCGTGACCACACCGGTGCGCGGCGAGTTCGCGAGTTGCTGAGTGTGAAGGGCTATTCGCAGGCAGAGCAGTGTTTTCAGACCGAGACGCTTTACCGCGCCCCGGCATTATGCGAGGCGCGGCTTCAGGCCGCTGCCCCAGCTTAATTCCTTAATACACAAGGAGCTATCACCAATGCCAAGAACAAAGATGTTTTCAATTGCACCCGAGGACAAGCGCAGCATTGCCGTGACCCTCAAATTGACGGAGCGGGAGAACGATCTTCTAACAAGGTACGCGGCTCAGCTCGATAGCGACAAGAGCTATGTGGCTGGCAAGATTTTCGAGGCGTTCGTTCCTCAGGCCCTTGCCTCAAAGAACGCCGCGGCCGACGGCACCAACAAGGCTGCTGGAGGCAGAAAGCAGCAGTCCGAAAAGCAGCCCCCGACAGCGGCAGCGTGAGATAACCGCCAGTGCAACCGCGATCTCCCAAGTCTGTAGGGAATGGCGTCGCTTCGCGACGATTTCACACAGGTTTCGATAGGACACCCCTTGCAGGGTGTCACTTGGCAACCGCTTGCAAATGCGATCGGTTATTCGTCGCGGTTTTCACTTGTCAACTTATTGATTTCAAATAATGCCGAAATTAGTAAATACCCGATCGAAACGCTCCTTCAGTGTTACTGCGAAGCTCAACGCGCCCGAACACGCAGCGCTGATTCGGGCAGCAGAACGGATGAATCTGACCCCGTCGGAGTTTGCGCGTGAGGCGCTCTTAGCCTCCACAAATGCCACAACGACGCAGCGGTTGTTGCTGGCCAAAACGTGCAAGATCGAAGCCATGTTACAGCTTTTTTTCGGAGGCTTATTCGCGCAGCTTAATCAGCAAGAGACGTTCGAAGAGGAAGACTTTCAACGAGCCTTAGAGATGGCCGAAGCGGCTCAATTCCGCAAGGCAGACGAGCACGCAGCTAAGTATGCAATCGCACCAAAGGAGAGCGCGCATGCATGAACGTTTGCCACGCATTAAGTGGCCGCATACATACCCGATTTGCATGCTGGTCGGGATCGTCCTGGCTCTGCTCGTAAGTATGGCGGTTGCGTACATTCAAATCAGACTGTTGCACCCGATGCAACGTTACTACCTCGGCTCATACCTACGATCTTGTGTTCTGCCGATCCGTCAGGACTTAACACTTGTGGAGGTCTGGAACGGCGATAGCTATGTGATCGCCGTCGATCCCTGGGTAGATGTGCAAAGGTTTCGGAATACAACGCGATTGCAGGTCACATCACAAGGGGCCATGTTGGGCCTTTCGAGGCCGCGGCTGGTCCCAATGAGGAACGTCAAGCCCGAAGCCATCCGGCCATTTTTCGAACACACGCTCTATCGCGCAACAATTCCGGCTATATTTCGCCCGACGCTCTGTATCTTCGCGCTCGCGCTCGCCGCCGGAATGATCATCGGTGCCTGGCTCGACCGGAAACATCAGGAAGCCGCAAGGAACGGCGTGCAAATTCGAGGCCCGCGCATGTTGAGCCCAAAACAAGCAAGGAAATACCTCAGAGGCGACGGGATCGCGCTGTTGCTGGAGCCGAAGGCAAGGTAAGCGGGAGCGCGGTTTTTATGGCTCAAATCAGTTCGTGGGAATTCGACAAACGCAAAGTATTCCCGCTCGCAATCAAGCGCAAACATGAAGTCCAGAACGCCCTCATCCTGGGCGATATCGGCGCCGGAAAGAGCACATTTCAGCGGGGTGTGCTCCATCAGGTTCAGGCCCGCGGCGAGGTTGCGATTGTTCACGATCCGCACCGGGAGTTCGTTCAAGAGTTCTACCGGCCCGACCGTGGCGACGTGATCTTAAATCCGCTGGATGTTCGGTCGCCATTTTGGGCGCCAGGTCTGGAGGTTGAGCAAGGAGATGAAGCGCAGGCGCTGATGCTGGGCGAAAGCCTCTACCCGGTGCAACCCGGAGATCAGCCGTTCTTCAAGAAGCAAGCCGCCGGGTTATTTGCATTCCTGGTGGCGTATCACCGGCCGACCGGGCGCGAACTAGGCGATTGGCTTGCCAATGATGACTTGCTCGATGAGAAGGTCCGGGGAACCGAGTTTGAGCGAACGTTAACGAAGGATTCCGCCGGACAGCGCGCCGGCATTATCGGCACGGCAAATACTGCCGGGCCAGCGCTGCGATTACTGCCTGAACAAGGTTCCAAGAAGGCGTTCAGCACGAAAGAATGGGCGCAAACCCGCCGCGGCTGGATCTTTGTGACGAATACACAGGAAACCAGGCTCGCGCTCCGGCCGCTTCAGAGCATGTGGCTTGATTTGCTCATTGCGCGGTTGCTCTCGATGGGAGAACAGCGGAACCTGCCAAACGTCTGGATGATCTTGGACGAATTGGCCGCGCTGCAGAACTTACCGCAGCTCAAAGTGGCGATTACCGAAAACCGGAAGGCCGGGCTCAGTATTATCGTCGGCTTTCATGGCCGCAGCCAGCTTGAGGGTATTTATGGCAGGGATGCGGACACGATCTTCTCCATGCCGAAGACAAAGATTCTGCTTCGAACTTCCGAGTCGGATGGGGCGGATTGGGCCAGCCGGCTTATCGGCACCGTCGAGGTAGAGCGCGTACGCGAAACCCGGCCCGCTCACGAGTTCTTCACTCACGGAAGAGGTCACAGTTATTCTGTGGAGCGCCGTGAGGAAAGGCTTGTACTGTACTCCCAGATTCAGTCCCTTCCTGACCTGCATGGCTATTTGCGTTATGAGGACATCGTTGTTCCGGTTCATTTTGCGATCCTGCCGAAGACAACCATCGCCGAAGGTTACATTCCCGCGCCGGTGCCTTTACGTTGGACTCCTCCCAAGACGGCGACCACTGGCATGGCCAACGCCGCGAATTCTGAAGGTGAACCATCCGAGTCGGCGAACTCACCGGAATCGAAAACTCCTAAGTTGAAGAAGGGTTACTCGGCTCAACTGTAATGGTGCATATCTCAAAACCGTTGACGGCTGGCAAGGCCACGAACTACTTCAAGCAGGAGTATACGAACGCCGATAACAGCTATTACACACAGGGGGAGATGCTTCAAGGCCGCTGGCACGGGAAGTTCGCCGAGGAACTGGGGCTTAAAGGCTCCGTCACGGAGGAGCAATTTAGCCGAATGGCCCTGGGGCAAGATCCAGAAACCGGGGAACAATGGGTTCAACATCGGAATACGGTGAAGACGCAGAACGGTGGTGAATTAGAGCATCGCGCCGGCTTCGATCTGACGTTCAATGCGCCAAAGACCGTGTCGCTGATTGCGCTACCCGGACACGACGATCGCGTAAGAAGTGCCCACGCGCAGTCTGTGATCTCGGCGCTCGATGCCGGCCAGGAATATATGCAGGCCCGCATGGGCGGCAACAATCCAGCGCAAACGACCGGCAAATGGGCGGCAGCGATGTTCGAACACGACACCGCACGGCCGGAGCAGGGCTACCCAGCGCCGCACCTTCACACGCATGTCGTTGTATTCAATATGACTCGAACAGAAGACGGCCAAGTCCGCGCGGTCCAGCCTGCGGAGCTCTACCGCATTCAGTCCTACATGACGGCCGTTTACCAAAACGAGCTGGCGCTGAAGCTAAAAGAACTCGGGTATGAGCTGACACCCGGAACCAACTATGCGCCCGACATCAAAGGCTTCACGAAGGAATACCTCGAAGCCGAAAGCCTGCGGTCACAGCGGATCAAACTAGAAACGGAAGCGCGAGGGCTGGAAGGCCGGAAAGCCGAAGAGCAAATCGCCCACAGCATTCGCGAGAACAAGCTGAAATGGACGCCGGAGGAGGTCCATCGGGCTCACCGTGAAAACCAGGAAATGTTCGGCGGCCAAGCCGATAAGGTCTACGCCGAATCACTATCGCGACAGGCCATCAAGCTGAACCCGGAGCAAGCAAGAGAACAGGCCAAGGCATCTGTCGATTTCGCGCTCCACAAACTCGCCGAGCGAACGGCCGTCTTCGATCAGTTCGAAACCTTTCGGGAAGCATTACGCCACGGGCAGGGCAAACTGACCCTGGACGATGTCCGTGAAGAAGTCGCCCGCCGGGAACAGCAGCAACTTCTTTTTAAGGTGGATCATGTCCGCGAGTTCTCTCCGGGCAAGCGCTATACGACGCCCGAGGCAATCAGCCAGGAACGTGAGATTCTCGGGCAGATTGTCGCAACGAAGGATACCCGCCAACAGCTCGAAAACTGGACGGCAGCGGACGTCAAGCAGCGCTATTCCAATTTGAACGAGGCCCAGGCGCAAACTGTGGCCGAGATTCTGGGTAGCCGCGACGGATTCACCGGACTCCAAGGCCTGGCTGGAGTCGGTAAGACAACTACGCTCAAAGCTCTCAAGCCGTCCTTTGAACAGCATGGATACGAAGTAATCGGGCTTGCAGCTACGAGCGGGGCGGTAAAGGAAATGCAGGCTGCCGGAGTGGACGCGCAAACGCTGCAACTCCATTTGGTACAGGACCAACCCGCCGCGAAGCCGCGCTATTTCATCGTGGACGAAGCCAGCCTGGCTTCGACGCGCATGGTTCATGAATTTGTGCAAGGGCTGAAGCTAGAAGATCGGGTTCTGTTTGTCGGCGACACCCGGCAGCACGAGTCCGTCGAAGCGGGCCGGGTCTTTGCCCAAATGAGAGAGGCGGGTATGAGCGGGTCAACCCTGAGCCATATCGTCCGCCAGCGCAACAGCCCGGAGCTGAAAGCGGTCGTGGAGAATCTTTCTGCCGGCAATATTGACACGGCCGTCAAGCTTCTGAGCGAACAGAACCGGATACATGAGTTCGAGAACAAGAATGAGCGTTATGCGGCGATCGCTACAGAATATGTTGCGAGTACTGGACGAACGCTAATCGTATCGCCGGATAATGAATCGCGGCAAGCGTTGAACAGAGTCGTCCGGGAACAGTTGCAGTTGACCGGCCCGGAATTTAAGCAGCAAATCCTAGTTGCACGGCAAGACCTCACCAAAGAGGACCGGAAGCACGCCGCCGCGTATCACGTGGATGATGTAATCAAGTTCCATAAGAACAACAAAACAGTCGGCGTTGAGAAGGGCGATTATCTGACGGTTGTGGCTGTGGACCCGGCGAAGAATCTGATCACCGTGAAACACGGAGAACAACTCAAAACATACGACCCTTCGCGCGCCTATGGCGTCCAGGTTTACGAACGCGCCGAACGCGCATTCGCGGAAGGCGAGCGCATCCAGTTCACCGCGCCCTGGCGATCCAAAGGGATTGCCAATCGAGAAACCGGGACACTCGAAAGCGTGGATGAGAAAGGGAACGTGATGCTGAGGCTCGACAAGGACCAACGGCGCGTCCGTTTCAATCTGGCGGAAATGAAGCACCTCGATTACGGATACGCGGTCACAAGCTTTTCATCGCAGGGCGCGAACGTTGAAAAGGTTCTCGTTAACGTCAGCACGCAGGATTCCCGCGTTCAGAAACTGATTGATCAGCGCTTCGCCTACGTTTCTATTTCCCGTGCGGAAATGGACGCGCAGGTCTTCACCGATCGGGCGGACAAACTAGCCCAGGCGCTATCACGGACTCACGATAAGTACCAAGCGCTGCACCCGGAGGAAGTGAATGAGTACCATAACCACAGCAGGAGATCCAAGACAGGTTTGTATTTGATGCGCAGGGTAATAAGTACTTGCTGAGCGAAATCGGTAAAGAAGGGACCCTATCACGATCCAGCAAGGCGGACGTTTCATCAGCCGATGGCCGATGAGCTTCATACCGATCCTGAAAATTTACGATAAACTTTCAAGAACAAGCGGACCGATCTCAGAGATTATCGAGCAGGCCGCCAAGGACATTGCCGATGGACAACCAGCAGAAACCGTTAAAAGACGTGCATACGCTCAGATCCGAGCTGTACTCGAAAAGGATCTACCCGCGCTTATCGGACAACCCCGAACTAGCGGAGAAGCTCGCGCAGGAACTGGAGCTAGCGAGGCTGGCGGGAGCGTACCACCCGCTGCGGGACGAGGACTTTCCTCCGGAGGAGGAGTTTCCGCCGAGCAGCAACAGCCCGCCCCCGAGCCCGAGACCGAGACGCCGCCACCGCCGAAGCCAAGAGAAAGGAGAAGCCCGAGTGAAGGGGAAAGTGAAACTCAAGCATCCAGTGGATTGGAGTCAAGTCGATCCGGAGAAGGTGGATCTCGATCAGCCCCTCCCCGATCCCGAACTCGAAGAGCAAGTGCAGCAGGAAGTGCCGCTGCACCCGATCACGGAGAGGGAGCGCAAGAAGGACTATCCGCCGCTGCCGTGGGAGGATCCGTACGTGGGCGAACCAGTGGAGCCGACCGAGGAGGATCTGGCGGAGCTGGCGGAGATGTGGGACTGGAACGCGTTCGCAGCGCTCGAAATCCTGCAGTACGTACAAAATCTCGAAGAGTACGAACAGTGGAAGCGGGAGGTGACCGAGGAGAGGCAGAGACTGCTGCGCCTCCGCCGGAAGGAGGTAATCGAGGAGCAGCGCCGGAAAGCGCTCGCCGCGAAGAAGCAGTACGAGCAACTGAACTAGCAGCCCAGCCGCAGTCCGCAGCCGAAACGCGAGAACGAACGGAAACCGCTGCGCCCGTCGCTCCGCAGCCCGCAACCGCAGCAAGCGGAGAAACCGCAGCCGCGCCAAGAACCAGCAGCGAGCAGCAACGTCCCGCTGCCGCCGCCGGAGAGCGCAACCGCGCCGCCACCCCGTCTCCGGAGCGGATCGAGCAGCGCTTTGTAACGGTTGGCAATCCGCCGCAAGTCAGCACCGAAAAAGTGCCGCAGCCGACTGAAAGCCACTTTATCGTCTTCAGCTCAAGCGAGATAAAGCGAGAACGACACTCACTGAAATAGAATATATGTTCGTTTTCAGCCGATGAGCGTCTTTGATTTACACACTGATTTAGTCCTTGACTACCAAAGCTATGTCCAAAGCTTTCTGTCAATTGCCGATGATCGAATTCGACAATTTGTCGAGACAAAACTGCTCCAGGAGAACGTATTCTGGCCGGCTGCGCTTCTCCAACTGAATCCCTCCTATCAACTCGCCCAATCCATCGACGATCTCGCTGCTGCAGGTACGCTCATGCGAACCACTGCAAACATATTCCGCACATCCTCAGGGTCCCCGATTCAGCTTTACCAGCATCAGTATGAAGCGATCGCCTGTGCTGCCAGAAAGCAATCCTATGTTGTGACGAGCGGTACTGGATCCGGCAAGAGCCTCACGTACTTTATTCCAATCTTCGATACCATCCTCCGTCATGACGCTCAGGCTCGGAAGGTATGGGCCATCGTCATTTACCCGATGAATGCACTCGTGAATTCTCAGTGCGAGTCTCTCGTTGAGCTCGGGCAAATGTACAAGACTCGCACTGGCCAACCCCTACCCGTGCGATTTGAGAAGTATACCGGCCAGGAGGATGAAGCGACTAGAAAACGCATCCAAGAGCAGCCTCCACACATCTTGCTGACCAACTTCATGATGCTAGAGATGATGCTCCTTCGTCCGCAGGAATCGGCTTTCGTGAATGAGCCCACCTCATGCCTGCAATTCCTGGTCCTAGACGAAATGCACATGTATCGCGGCCGGCAAGGTGCAGATGTCGCCATGCTGATGAGACGGCTGAAGGAGCGCTGTGGCAATCCAGATCTGTTGTATATCGGTACCAGCGCCACCATGGTTGCCGATCGGTCTGCAACCGGACTCGAACGGAGGGCTGCGGTCGCTACCTTTGCAAGCAAGCTCTTCGGAACCGTCATTTCTGAAACTAATGTGATCGAAGAGAAGCTGGTCCCCTCGTCTACTTTCCCCGGAACACCAACCCCGGATGAGCTGCGTACTTCCCTCGAATCTCCACTGCCTGAAAGTGCAACCGACCTTCTGAAAACGCCGCTGGCCTACTGGGTCGAAACAACAGTGGGCATAGAAAGGGACTCTGAAGGTATCTTCCGTCGCAAAATGCCGCAGACCCTTACTTACATGGCCTCGAAACTATCGGAAGTGACTGCAGTTCCCGCAGGGGTTTGTGAGAAGCGGCTGCGTGAATTGTTTCTCGTTGGAAGCCGCACGAAACTTGCTGGCGATACCCCTGCTTTCGCATTTAAACTTCATCAGTTCATCTCCCAAGGCCGCGCCGTGTACGCCACAATCGAGGGACGCGCAACGCGCTTCCTCACACTGGATGGGCAATATTACGCGCCTCCTTCTCCAGAGGGTTTTCAGCGTCCACTCTATCCTTTGCTCTTTTGCCGCCTATGCGGGCAGGAGTATTACAGAGTCAGTTATGACGAATCGCAGAACGTGATGAGGCCGTGGACCGAGACCGCCTTCGAAGAAAGTAACCAGGACGGCCGACGCGGCTACCTGATGTTGCCTTCGTCAGAGCCCTTCGACTGGTCGAATGAGGACTTGCCGCCCGAATGGCTCGAAGCCAATGGCAAGGTCCGCCAGAACTACCGCAACCGTGTCCCCCGCCCGCTCCACGTACAGCCTGACGGCACCGTGCTCCAGCAGCCCACTCAGCACTCTGTCAGGGTTTTTTTCCAAGACAGCCCATTTCTCATCTGCCAGTCCTGTGGCGAATACTACACGCTTCGGGACAGGGACTTCCGAAAGTTGACTGGATTATCGAACGAAGGTCGCAGCTCGGCAACTACGATTCTAAGCGTTTCAGCGCTAGAACATGCAGATAAGGCCGGCATTAGCGGAGCCGCTCGCAAGTTGTTGAGCTTTACTGATAACCGGCAAGATGCCTCTTTGCAAGCTGGTCACTTTAATGACTTCGTTCTGGTCTGCCTTCTCCGAGCGGCAATCTACGATGCGCTGAAACGGTGTGGTGAGCTTCGACACCACAATATCGCCGAGGAGACCGGGAAATCGCTTAGACTGAAACTCAGTGACATCGCGCAAAACCCGCAGCTTGATCCAGCTTCCGCACTGGCTGAGACCACTCGGAAGGCATTCCGCGACTTGTTGGAGTACCGGATCTATGAAGACTTACGCCGTGCCTGGCGGGTCGTCCATCCGAATCTGGAGCAATGCGGCCTTCTGCGCATAGAATACGACGGCCTGGAAGCTTGTGCGAAACGGAATGATATATGGGCAGACCTCCCGGAGATCGCCGCGCTCACTCCGCAAGAACGAATTGACCTGCTCACACCACTGCTGGACTTTGCCAGGAAAAAACTGGCCATCCACGCTGCAAGCCTCCGCGAAGTGAACCAGCAGCAGTTACGCCAGCGCGTGAACCAAGTTATCAACGAGCGCTGGTGTTTCGATGATTCCGAGGAGCGATTGCGCAGTGCTGAGCGGCTGATCCTTCCCGATCAGCCCGCAGGGCGTCTTTCGGGGATTAGTCTCAGCGCACGGAGCCTCGTTGGCCGCTATCTGCGCCGCAAACTGGCTATCGAGCACTATGAGGATTTCATTTGCAAGCTCGTTACGGTGCTGGTCAATCAGGGGCTGCTACGATGTGATTCCGAGCGCGGGGTCAAGTTCGTCCAGTTGGAATCAGCGGTCCTGGTTTGGAAAGAAGGCACGGGCGATCCGCCATCTCCCGACCCAATCTACTCACGCCGCGTCGTGAATGACATCCTTAAGATCCCGCAGACCGCGAACAAGTACTTCCGCGAAATGTACCAGCTCCGCGCCCGCTACTTGTCTGATGTCGAGGGTCTCGAGCACACCGCCCAGATCAAGTATGAAAATCGCAAGGAACGCGAACGGCGTTTCCGAGACGGCGACCTCAAAGTCCTGTTCTGTTCTCCCACGATGGAGCTGGGCATCGATATCAGCGATCTTCAGCTCGTTCATCTGCGCAATGTGCCACCCTCACCTGCAAATTATGCGCAACGCAGCGGCCGCGCGGGGCGAAAAGGCGACCCGGCTTTGATTGTGACCTACTGCTCCGCATTAAGCGGCCATGATCAGTATTTCTTCCGCCGCCGTGAGGAGATTGTTGCCGGCTTCGTTCGCCCGCCGCGGATCGATCTATCGAACGAAGATCTCATACGCGCTCACATCCATGCTGTCTGGTTCGCCAAGGTAAACCTGAGAATCGAGCGATCCATCGAGGAATTGGTCGATCTACAACGGGAAGAGCTCCCGCTCAAAGACAACGTCAAGGCTCAAATTCAGCTCTCGGAAGTCCGGCTGGCCGAATGTATAGCCGAAGGACGGAGAGTCCTTGAGTTGTGCAGCGCCGATTTGACCGATGCCGCTTGGTTCCGCAGCGATTGGCTAGAAGATACTGTGCGGGACGCAGCGCTTGCCTTCGATCGCTCCTTCGATCGTTGGCGGCAGCTCTTTCAAGCGGCGACCAAGCAACTCCTCGACGGACAACAGCAAGAGGTGACGACGCTCGACCCCAAGGTGCAGGCCGAGGCTCGCCAAAAGGTCGAGGAGGCGAAACGGCAGCGGAACCTGCTAATGAACATCGGAACGGTCCAGCAGGAATCAGACTTCTATCCATATCGCTACCTTGCGAGCGAAGGCTTCCTTCCGGGATACAATTTCCCGCGCCTCCCCATTCGCGCGTACATTCCGCGCGAAGATGGAGAGTTCATCAGTCGGGCCCGCTTTCTCGCTATCACGGAGTTCGGACCAGACAACCTTATCTATCACGAAGGCGCGAAATACCAGGTCCATCGATTCTGGGTTCCCCCTGGCGGCCTCGGTTCTCGCCGATCTCAAGCCAAGCTGTGTCACGTTTGTGGGTACTATAACGCCGGCACGAACGATCGCTGTGATGGATGCAAGAAGATGCTGGATGGTTCGAACAGCTTATTCGTGAATCTACTAGAAATGCCCAATGTCCGCACGATTCGGCGCGAGCGGATTACGTGCGACGAGGAAGAACGTGTCCGGCGCGGATATGAGACTTCGACGCACTTCCATTTCGCCAGCTCCAGAGGTGGGATGCGTACAGTCGAAGCAACGGTCGGCAAGGACCCAGCTCAACCATTGATGCGAGCGGTCTACGGCCCGCAGGCTACGCTTTATCGGGTGAATCACGGATGGAAGCGCCAGCCTGACGGCTTCATGGTTAACCTGGCAAATGGGGAACTCAAAACAGCGCCCTCTGCGAATGGTCAGCAGCCTCCGAATGCACAGGATTGTACCCGGGTGCGCCTGTCAGTAAACGATACCAATAACATTCTGCTCATCTATCCTCCAGTCGAGATCCAACACGACGATCGCGCACTGGCGTCGCTGCAGTTCGCACTCCAACGGGGAATGGAACAACATTTCCAAATCGAGGAAACCGAACTAGCCTCCGAACGCATCGGCTCCGGCGATTACCGAGCTATCCTCTACTGGGAGGCGGCCGAAGGTGGTGTAGGCGTGTTGCGGCGATTGGTGGAAGAGGTGGATCTATTTGCCAAAGTCGCCGCGGAAGCTCTTGAGCGCTTGCATTTTGATCGCGCAAGCGGCAAAGACAAGGGCGCTAACTGCACGCAAGCCTGTTACGAATGCCTCCTTTCTTATGGAAACCAGCAGGACCACCGTCTCCTCGACCGGCATTCGGTGTGCGATCTGCTACTCGATTTGGCCGTTTCTACGACAACCAAACGTCATGGAGGCCGGGATTATGAAGCGCACTATCAATGGCTCAAGAACTTAACGGACAGTCGCTCAGAACTGGAACGCCGCTTTATCGAGCACTTGTATAAGACCCGCCGCGACCTTCCCGACGAAGCACAGAAAGCGCTCATCGAAGTCAATACGATTCCGGATTTCTACTACGATGGCCAGCATGCTTGCATATTTTGTGATGGTTCTGTGCACGACGATCCAGCGCAGATTCAAAAAGACGCCGATGTTCGCCGCCGACTCCGCGACCATGGCTATCGCGTGATCGTCATCCGCCACGACAAAGACCTGGAGGAACAATTGAGAGCGTATCCCGATCTGTTCGGCACCGGCCAGCATGGAGCGGCGGTGTAATATGGCGGCAATCTCCGTTGGTTCGATCGTGAAATGCCGCAACCGGGAGTGGGTGGTGTTGCCTTCCCCGGATGAGAACCTTTACCTTCTGCGGCCGTTGGCCGGTACTGAGCACGAGACGATCGGCATTCATTATGATCTCGAAAACCTGGGTCTCGACTATATCGAACCGGCCCATTTCCCGTTGCCCAATCCCGATCAGGCGGGCGATGCCGCCAGCGTGGAATTGTTGTTCAACGCCGCCCGCCTCATTTTGCGTGATGGTGCGGGCCCCTTCCGCTCGCTTGGGCGTATTAGTGTCCGGCCGCGGCCCTATCAGTTCGTTCCGCTGCTGATGGCTTTGCGCCTCGATCCTGTGCGAATACTCATCGCCGACGATGTCGGAATTGGAAAGACTGTGGAAGCTTTGCTGATTGCACGCGAAATGTTGGATCGCGGCGAGATTACGCGCATCTGCGTGCTGTGCCCGCCCTATCTTTGCTCCCAATGGCAACAAGAACTTTGGGATAAGTTCCGTATTCAGGCAGTTGTCGTTCGCTCCGGAACGATCAGCCAGCTAGAGCGTGATCTGCCGGGCGGCGATCACAGCGTATTCGGCTACTATCCGCATATTGTGGTCAGCATTGATTACGCCAAGTCCGATGCGCACCGCGCCAACTTTCTTCAGCATGCGCCCCCATTCATCATTGTCGACGAGGCGCACGGCGCCATGTCCAGTGGTGACGGAAACAAAGACCAGCAGCAACGGCACGACTTGCTGATGGAACTCGCAAAGGCTCCTTCGCGTCACCTGATCCTGCTTACAGCAACCCCTCACAGTGGAGTTGAAGCCGGGTTCCTTTCGCTTCTGGGTTTATTGAAAAGTGATTTTCGGAATTTCCATCTGGCTGACATGAAAGAATCGCAGCGCATCGAGCTGGCGCGTCATTTCGTGCAGCGCAGACGTGCGGACGTCGTCACCTGGCTCGGTGAAGAAACTCCCTTCCCGAGGCGCGATGCCGAGGAAAAAACGTACAGCCTCTCGTCGCAATACAAAAGACTTTTTGAGGAGGTCTATAGCTTCAGCCGCGAACTGGTGCGTAGCGGAGAAACGCTTTCTGGTTGGCGGCAGCGCATTCGCTTCTGGACTGCGCTTGCCCTGCTGCGATGCGTCATGTCCAGTCCCGCCGCCGCCACTGCTGCGATCTCTAAGCGCTTGGGGAAGGGCGAGGCCGAGACCGAGCAGGATGACAGCGAGTACTCTCCCTACATCTTTGAGTCCGCCGACGACGACACCGTAGATGTTCAGCCTGGCCACGTCGTGGAAGAAGGCGAGGCCCAGCTTGAGGATTCCGATCGCCGCCACCTCCGCAATCTGGAGCGGCAAGCCGAAGCGATCAAGGGAACTGATGCAGACAGCAAAATCGTGGAATGCGCACGAATCGTCGCCGCACTGCTGCGTGATGGTTATCAACCTGTCATCTGGTGCCGCTACATCGCCACTAGCGACTACGTTCGCGATGAGCTCGAGCGCCGGCTCTCGACAGTCTACCCGAACATCCGCATCCTGTCAATCACGGGTGCGCTCGCTGAAGACGAGCGCCGCGCGCTGATCGACGACATTGATCCCATGAAACACTCGCGCCGTGTGCTCGTCGCTACCGATTGTCTCAGCGAAGGGATCAACCTCCAGCGCCTGTTTAATGCCGTCATTCATTACGACCTGCCCTGGAACCCGAATCGCCTCGAGCAGCGCGAAGGCCGCGTAGACCGGTTCGGCCAGCCCTCCAAGGCGGTAAAGGCGGTCCTGTTCTATGGCCGGGACAACCCCGTAGACGGCGCCGTTCTCGACGTTCTGTTGCGGAAGGCTCGTGAGATTTACAATACACTCGGCGTACGTGTGCCCGTACCCGTGGATTCGGAGACGGTCGTAGAAGCCGTTCTGAAAAAGTTGTTCGCTCAGCCCGACCAGCAAATGCCTCTCTTCGAAGTAGACGAGGTCAAGGACGCACACCAGAAATGGGTCCGTGCGGCCAAAGAGGAGAAGGCCACCCGCGCACGGTTTGCGCAGCACGCGATCAAACCCGATGAGGTCCAACGCGAGCTGGCAGAAACTGACGCAGTTCTCGCCGACCCCACCACAGCTCGCCGCTTCCTCGAAAATGCCGTCCAGCGAGTCGGCCTGTCATTGCGGCGCGTCAGCGACACGCTCGTGTTGAACGGTTTCGGAAATCTTCCGGAAGTTCTCCGGTGGGAAGCTCCAAAGACGGAGGAATGGCGTGTGTCCTTCAACACCGCTCCTCCAGAAGGCGTCGAGTACATCGACCGGAACCATCCATTTCTGCAAACTCTGGCCCAATGGCTCATGGAACAGGCGCTGTCGGCCGATCCGGAATCGGTTGCCCGGCGCTGCGGCGCGATTCGCACAACGGCTGTCGATGTCCGAACCTGGCTGCTGCTTTGCCGCTTGCGCTATACTCTCGCCACTCCCAACGCTCCGGACCTGCTCGCGGAAGAAGTCCAGTGCTTCGGCTTCTCCGGATCGCCTGGACCCAAGCCCAGATGGCTGCCGCGGGAAGAGGCGCTCGATCTATTAAGAACGGCGCGTCCGGCAACCAACATCTCTCCGGGGGAGCGGCGCGAAACAGTAGAGGAACTCCTGCAGAACTGGGACGCCGTTCGCAATGCACTCGATCCACTGGTCAGGCAACGCGCCAAGGATCTCGAAACGGCTCACCGCAGAGTGCGCGCTTCGGTGCAACTCTCACGGCGCGGCGTGAGCGTGGCCAGGCATTTTCCGCCCGATCTGTTGGGAGTGCTGGCGCTTGTGCCGGTGCCGAAGGGGGTGAGGCAATGAGCGCGAAATACCCCTCCCTGCGAGTCGAAGGCGGGTTTCTGACCGCCGAGATCCTCGACGATATCGCCGCCGGAAAGGCAAGCGGCCAGAAGCCCCGCGATTTCGGTTTACCCGATCGCGCCAGACTCATCGACGAAATTTCAAGCACGTGGTCCGATGCGCGCGGCCTCTGGCAGACTTTCTGGCGCCGCGCCGAAACGCCTGAAAAAGGCGAAACGGGCGTTAGCTTCACTCGTTCCCTGTGGCTGGTTCCGTTTTTTAAGCTTCTCGGCTACGATCTGAAGCTGCAAGAGCGTGCTGCGGAAGTCGACGGCCTCACCTTCGCAATTTCGCATCGTATAGATGCTGCGCCAAATTCACCACCAGTTCACCTCGTCGGAGCCTGGCAATCGCTCGACCGTCGCGCCGAGTCCGGTCGCCCCCGCCTGGCGCCCCATTCTCTGCTCCAGGAGTATCTCAACCGCACCGAGTATCTCTGGGGCATCGTCTCCAATGGGCTCAAGCTGCGCCTTCTCCGCAACTCGCAACTGATCCGCAGGCAGGCGTACCTTGAGTTCAATCTCGAAACGATGTTCAACGGCGAGCGCTTCGCCGATTTCGCCCTGTTCTTCCGCCTGCTGCATCGCTCCCGCTTGCCTCACCCCGATGCAAAACCGGACGCCTGCCTGCTGGAACAGTGGTATCAACAGACAATCGAGCAGGGCGGCCGGGTTCGTGAGCATTTGCGCGAAGGCGTCGAAAGCGCCATCCCGGCCTTGGCGAACGCTATTTTGAAGCACCCGCGCAACAGGGACATTCGCCAGGCGATCGAAAGCGGCGACCTGAAGGCCCAAGCCCTGTATGAGGAACTCCTGCGTCTGGTGTACCGGCTCCTGTTTCTGATGGTCACCGAAGAGCGAAACCTCCTCACAGCCAACGAGATTTACCGCCAGCATTACAGTATCAGCCGGATTCGCCGACTGTGCGAAAATCGC
>Ga0209061_1002150_pt1 | contig 26686 bp, 24 predicted proteins | sample Coa_R1_10_FD_187157 | JGI IMG/M metagenome (GOLD analysis project Ga0209061, IMG submission 187157) | Surface soil microbial communities from Centralia Pennsylvania, which are recovering from an underground coalmine fire - Coalmine... | ecosystem: Environmental > Terrestrial > Soil >... | reverse complement strand
GCCGATGCAAACCTTCCTTGACGCGCTCCCCTTGGCAAAGGAGAAATTGATGGCTGCTTGACCACGATCGACAGGTACTCAGGTTCCGACAACCAGCCGGCCGTCAGATCGAGTCTTAGCTAATACAGCTGAGGCACTCATCGCGGAATTTGCCGTTGAAGCTTTCCGTAACGCCATTCTGCCAGGGCCTGCCCGGCTCGATCAACGCGGTGCCGATGCCCTGCGCGACAATCCAGGATGGCAGTGCTCTCGACACAAACTCCGGACCGTTGTCGCTGCGCAGGAAGCCCGACGCACCGCGTTCGCTGACCGGCCGTGAGAGCACATCGATCACGCGCGGCGACCGAATGCGACCATCCACATCGATCGCCAAGCCCTCCTTGGTGAACTCGTCGGTGACGGTCAGGCATTTGCGCTGCTGTCCGTTGGCGCAGCGGTCGAACACGAAGTTGTAGGGCCACACCTGGTTCGGCCCCGATGGAGCCTGTGGCCGTGGCCGGGCCGCAGCCACGCGTTTCCTCGGCCACTTGCGCGGCACCTGCAAGCGCGCCGCTCGCCATAGTCGCCAAGCGCGCCGGCCGCCCAGCCGGCTTTGAGATGCACCCGGCCGTGTGACCGGGCATCCCGTCGCAGAGGATCTGATGACCGCTTGGCGGTCGCCGACCAATGCCTTCGCCGATGCCGATTGCAAGGCCGCCGAGCTATCGCCGCCGAGATCTTCGACGCGATATACGCCAACCTCGCGACCGCGGCGGACCTTCAGGAGATCAAGCCGGAACTGCTGCCGCGCCTGAGCGGGATCGAACGCCGGATGATATTGCGGGTCGGCGGCGTGATGGTCGGGCTGACCGGCCTCACCGTCGCGGCGACAGGCTATTTGCCCCGCGGCTGAAGCATCAGGCTCGGCTGATCAGAGGCGGCCGAAATGACCGAGCGGGAAGAGGCGATGATCGGCGATGGGCTGAACCGCCGCGAGGACCACGGGAAGACCGGGCGGCGAGGCGTGCGGGCCTCCTCTCCTCGTCCGCGCCCATCAGCCGCGAATAGCCCGCGATATCGACGGCAGGACCGCGGCGCGCTTGCGTTCGACCGGCGTTGCCATGCGCCTCCCCAAACCCGGCGATCATAGCGGGCCGCGGAAGCGCGAACGAATCACAGGGAGCGCGCCCTCTCGGTCTCGTCATGCCCGCGCCCGGCCTGCGCCAGGTCGAACACCGGGGTCAGCACGATCGCCACGACGAAATTCAAGACCAAGGCCGCCAGCGCGATATAGCAGGGAAAGCCGAAGCCGGCGATCGTCAGCGGATAGATCGGCTTGAACTGGACCGACACGGCCATCGCCGTGCCGACGACGATGCCGACGAACCATCCGGCCAGCAGCGCGCGATCGTGGAACCAGCGGGTCAACAGCCCGCCGATCACCGCCGGCAGGGTCTGGATGATCCATACCCCGCCCAACAGCTGCAATTGGATCGCGTATTGCAATGGCAGGAGGATGACGAAGGCAAGCGCCCCGAATTTGACGATCAGCGACACGCGCTTTGCCATCCGCGATTCTTGTGCGGCGGTGCAGTCGGGGCGGATGTATTCGCGATAGATATTGCGCGTCCACAGATTGGCGGCGGCGATCGACATGATCGCCGCCGGCACCAGCGCGCCGATCGCGATCGCGGCAAAGCCGAGACCGGCAAACCACGACGGGAACATTTTCAGCAGCAGCGCCGGCACTGCCGCGTTCGGCCCGTGCCGCTTGAACAACAGGGCAAAGCCCGGGTCATGCGCAACTCCGGCGGCGATCGCCATGAAGCCCAATAGCGCGATCAGCGCCAACAGGAAGCTGTAGGCCGGCAAGAGGGCGGCGTTGCGGGCGACGACCTCGCGGCTCTGCGAACTGAGCACGCCGGTCACCGAATGCGGATACAGGAACAGCGCCAGGGCCGAGCCCAGCGCCAGGGTCGCATAGGCGCTGTAGAGGCCGAGCGTATCGCCCTTGGGCGCCGGCAGCAGCAGCTTTGCCGGCGGCACCACGGCAAATATCTTGCCGTAACCGCCGAGCTTTATCGGGACGATGACGATCGCGGCGATGACCGTGACCCAGATCAGGATGTCCTTGACGATCGCGATCGCCGCCGGGGCTCTGAGACCGCTCGTATAGGTATAGGCGGCGAGGATGACGAAGGCGATGACGAGCGGCAGATCCGCCAGTGCGCCCGAGCCTTCGAGGCCGAGCCCGGCGATGACGACCTGGATGCCAACCAATTGCAAGGCGATATAGGGCATCGTCGCGGCGATCCCGGTCAGCGCCACCATCAAGGCCAGCGTGCGGTTGCCGTGCCGGCCGCGCACGAAATCGGCGGCGGTGATATAGCCGTGCCGGCGGCACACCGACCACAGGCGCGGAAACACCGCGAACACGATCGGATAGACGATAATCGTATAGGGCACGGCGAAGAAGCCGAGCGCGCCGGCGCCAAACATCAGGGCCGGCACGGCGATGAAGGTATAGGCGGTATAGAGATCCCCGCCCAATAGGAACCAGGTGACGAGCGTGCCGAAGCGGCTGCCGGCGAGCCCCCATTCATGCAGCAGGTCGAGATCGCCGCGGCGCCAGTGCACGGCAAGAAAGCCGAGGACCGTGATCAGCGCGAACAGCGCGATGAAGACGGCGACGGCGACCCCGTGGATCGGCATGTTCGTCTCCTATTCCCGGGTCGCGCGATAGACAAGAAAGGTCAACGCCGCGCTGATGAAGATCCACAGCAGCTGATACCAGTAGAAGAAGGGTATGCCATCCCAGCGCGGCTCGACCCGGTTGTAGCTCGACACCCACATCGTCGCGATGAACGGCGCCAGCAGCAACAGGTACCAGAACAGCCTCCGGCCGCCCCGCTTTTCGCCCATCTCCCGCCTCCTTTGCCGGAATTCTGCCGGTTATCCGCCTGATATATCTGTGAAAGGCAAAATGCAATCCCCGCTCCAGGCAGGTCTCGCACACAACCTGCTGTGTTCCGGGCCAAACTCCCTATACTCTTCCGGCGATGCCGGGTATTCCGGGCCGGAGGAGGACGGGCGGGAGAAGCGATCGGTGGAACAGCGAAATCTGGGAAAGTCCGGCCTTCGCATTTCGCTCGTCGGTCTTGGCTGCAACAATTTTGGCGGGCGCATCGACTTCGCCGCAGCCCGCGCGGTCGTCCATAAGGCGCTCGATCTCGGCGTCACCTTTTTCGACGAGGCCGATACCTACGGCGATCCGCGCGGCAGCTCGGAAGAGATCCTCGGCCGCATCCTCGGCGAGCGGCGCAAGGATATCGTGCTGGCGACCAAATTCGGCCGGCCGATGGATGCCGAGGGCAGGCTCCAGGGCGCCTCGCGCCGCTATATCATGGCCGCCGTCGAAGCCAGCCTCAAACGGCTCAACACCGACTGGATCGACCTCTACCAGCTGCACCGGCCGGACCCCCTGACCCCGATCGCGGAGACGATGCGCGCCCTCGACGATCTCGTCCGCGCCGGCAAGGTCCGCTATATCGGGTGCTCGACCCTGCCGGCCTGGCAGGTCGTCGAGGCGCAATGGACCGCCCGATCTCTCGGCCTCGAGCATTTCGTCTCGTGCCAGGAAGAATACAGCCTGCTGGCGCGGCGGCTCGATCACGACATGCTGCCGATGATCACGGCCTACGGCATCGGTTTGATCCCTTTTGCGCCTCTGGCGAGCGGGTTATTGACCGGCAAGTACCGGCGCGGCATGGCGGGACCGCCGGGGGCGCGCCTCTCGACCACGCCGCGGCTTGCCGAGCGCTATCTGACGGCAGAGAACTGGGCCGTTGTCGAGCGCCTCGCAGAATTCGCCGCGGCGCGCGGGCACAGCCTGCTCGATCTGGCGATGAGCTGGCTCGCCCGCCGACCGGCGGTGGCGAGCATCATCGCCGGCGCGACCCGTCCCGAGCAGGTTGAGCAGAACGTCGCCGCCGTCGGGTGGGCGCTCTCGCCCGAGGACATGCAGCAGATCGACCGGCTGACAACCCCATGACCCGTGTTTGACAACCCTGGAGAAGGAATGCCGAGATGGAGATTCGACTGGATGGTCGCAGCGCCGTGATCACCGGCGGCAGCAAAGGGCTCGGTCTGGCGATCGCCACGGAATATGCGCGCTCGGGCGCCGATGTCGCGATCCTGGCGCGCGACCCGGGCACGCTCGCCGAGGCCAAGGCCAAGATTGAGGCCGGCGCCCCGGGGCGCAGGGTCGCGGCGATCAGTTGCGACGTCTCGAAGGCCGACGCCATCCGCCGGGCCTATGACCAGATCATGTCGCAGTTCGGCAAGATCGACATCTACGTCAACAATGCCGGGCAGTCGACGCGCGGACCTTCCGAGACCCTGACCGACGAGGTCTGGCAGGCCGATCTCGACCTCAAGCTGTTCGCGCAGATCCGTTTCTGCCGCCTCGTCTTCCCGCAGATGAAGGAGCGGCGCTGGGGCCGCATCATCAGCGTCCTCAACATCGGCGCCAAGGCGCCGGGCGCCGACAGCGCCCCGACCTCGGTCACCCGCGCCGCCCAGATGGCCTTCACCAAGGTATTGTCGCAGGAGGGCGCGCCGTACAACGTGCTGGTCAATTCGCTGCATGTCGGCGTCATCGTCTCGGACCAGATCAGGCGCCGCTACGATCGCGAACGGCCAAACCTCAGCTTCGAGCAGTATGTCGCCGAGGCCGGCAAGGGGGTGCCGCTCGGCCGCATGGGCCGCGCCGAGGAATTCGCCAATGTCGCGACCTTCCTTGCCTCCGACGCCGCCTCCTATGTGACCGGCTGCGCGATCAACGTCGACGGCGGCCGCTCGCCGGTGGTGTAGGCTCCCCGTCCCGCCGGCGCGAATCCCCTCCCCTCCCCGAGGGGAGGGAGCGGGGCAAAGAACTTCAAGGTCCGATCCGCAGATACTTGTCTTCGAGCGCCCGCCACTGGGCGGTGCCGACCGCCTCCTCGCGCTCCTCAAAGGTGGCGAGCTCGCTCTCGATGCGGCGCGTATCGCCGTCCTCCTTCAGGACCGCCAGCACCCGCTGCGCGGCGCGGATCGCAGCGCGCTGCGTCTGCGAGGGATAGATGCCGAGGCGAAAGCCCATCGCCTCGAGTTCGCGCGCCGGCACCATCGGCGTCTTGCCGCCCTCGAACACATTGACCAGGGCCGGCTTGATCAGGCTGCGGGCGACCAGGCGCAATTCCTCGAGACTCTGCGGCGCCTCGACAAAGCCGACATCGGCGCCGGCCTCGAGATAGGCGTTGACGCGGTCGATCGCGGCGTTGAGACCCTCGACCGCGCGCGCGTCGGAGCGGGCGATGACGACGAGATCGGGATCGCGCCGGGTGTCGACCGCGGCCTTGATCTTGCCGACCATCTCGGCCGTCGCAATCACCTCCTTGCCCTCGTAATGGCCGCATTTCTTCGGTGCTACCTGATCCTCCAGATGGAAGGCCGCAACCCCCGCCTTCTCGTATTCGCGCACCGTGCGGATCACGTTGATCGCATTGCCGTAGCCGGTATCGGCGTCGGCGATGACCGGGATCCCAACCGCCTCGACCGTCATGCCGATGAAGCGCACGTTTTCGGTCAGGGTCAAAAGGCCGAGATCGGGATAGCCGCTCGCCCGCGAATAGCCGCCGCCGGTCAGATAGACCGCCGCGAACCCGGCCTGTTCGACAAGCCTTGCGGTCAGCGTGTCATAGGCGCCCGGCACCATCGTGTAGCCCGCGCATGCGATCAGCCGCCGCATCCGTTGTCGCGCCGTCATCCCTCTCTCCGTCCGCCGCTTCTCACCTGGGGAAACCTTAGCCGGCATCGCCCCGGCATGCTAGGATCGCCGCCGAGACAAATCAGAGAGCGCCATGGATCAGCGACCCTTCGAAGCCCCCCTCGTCGACAGTCTCGAAGTTTGCGTCGTCGTCGATTCCCGTTACGACCTGTTCATCGAGGATGCCGCGCACCCGCTGCTGAAGATCGAACATACCAAGCGCATTCCCGGCCGCGAGCGTTCCACCCTCGCCGGCGAATGGGGATTGTCGCTGCATCTCGAATCGACGCGCGGCGGCGAGCGCGCGCGCTATCTGCTCGATTTCGGCTTCACGCCCGAGGTGCTGCTGCGCAATTTCGAATTGCTTGCTCTCGATCCGGCCCGGCTCGACGGGCTGATCTTAAGCCACGGGCATCTTGATCATTACGGCGGGCTCACCGGCTTTGTCGCCCGGCACCGCGAGCGGATGCGCGCCGATCTGAAGCTTTATGCCGGGGGCGAAACCTATTTCCGCGAGCAGTGGCTCAAGCGCCGCGAGGGCGGCGCCGTGTCGATGGGCCGGCTTGATCGCGCCGCGCTCGAGGCCGCCCATGTCGCGACCGTATACTGTCAGGGCGCCCAGGCGCTCGCCGGCCCCTTCACGACCGGGCCGATCGCCCGGCGCTCGTTCGAGCATGTGCTCGAAAACACGTATGTCGCGCCGCCGGAAGCTGAACTCGGCCATTTCAGCGAGGCCGAGCTCTCCGGCCGACTCGTCCCCAATCAGCACCCGGACGAGCAGGCGACCTGTTATGTCGTGCAGGGGCGCGGCCTCGTCGTGATCTCTTCCTGCGGCCATTCCGGCCTGATCAACACGATCGAGAGCGCGATCGCGGTGTCCGGGGTCACCAAGCTGCACGCCGTCCTTGGCGGGTTTCATCTCGGGCCGGCGCCCAACGACTATGTCGAGCACACCGTGAACGAACTCGCCCGCCTCGACCCCGACCTCGTCATCCCGATGCATTGCACCGGCGGCAAGTTCATCACCGCAATGCAGCGGCGCCTGCCGGACCGCCTCATCGCCTCCAATACCGGCACGCGCTTCACCTTCGGGGTGTGACGGCGCGCGATTGCGGCCCGGGCCCCGCCGTGCCGCGCGTGCCGCTTGCGCCTGCCCCGCGCAGGCGTCCCGCACGGCGCGGCCGCTTTGCGAGGTCGCGCCGGGAACGGACCCGCCGACGCGGCGCTAACTGCGCGCCGCGGTATAGGGATAGATCACCTTTCCGTCCCGATACTTTTTCGGCCATACGATGATCGGGTTCTTGCCGTCCTTGAACTCGTCGAGAGCGTTGCTCTTGACGTGCTGGAACTGGACCATCAGCACCCGCGATTGCGCCAACTCGCCGTCGGGACCGAATTTGATATCACCCATCACCGTCTTAAAAGTGTGGCCGCGCAGATAATCGGCCAGCTTGTTCTGGTCGAGGCACTTGCAGCCCTCGACCGCCTCGCCCAGCACCTGCAGATAGGTGTAGCCCCAGGGCCCGAGATAATAGCCGAGCGGATCGACGCCTTCCTTGACCGCCCGCGCCTGATATTTCTTCAGGAAATCCATGACGCCGGCAAACCGCATCGTCGGCGCCGGCAGCCAGAAATCGTAATTGACGATGCCGTTCAGAAGCGGCCCCAGCTCGGTCTTGATCGAGGTCGTCTGCAACCCGACCATGCCGCCGCCGAAGATCTTCGTATTGAGCCCGACCTCATTGGCGGCGCGCACGATGCCGACCGTATCGAGCGGATAGGAGGCGACGAATACCGCGTCGGGATGGGTGGCCTGCACCGCCTGGATGATCGGGGTGTAATCGGTCGTCGTCGGCGGATAGGTCCGATCATAGACGATCTTCAAGCCGAAGGCTTTGGCGTCCTCGCGCACCCCGGCCGAGGCGGCGCGCGGATACTCCGCGTCGGCGGCGACAATCGCCAGGGTCTTGGGCTTCGGGTTCTGGGCGGCGGCGACCTCGAAAAACGGCTTGGTCACCGCGATCGGCGCGTTCGGTCCGGTCGGCGTGATCGTGAAATAGCGCGGGTAGTGGAACTGCGCATTGACGGCAAGGCCGAACAGCGACAGGAACGTCCGGCCGTGCTGCATGATGACCGGCATCGCCGGCGCGATCATGTTGGTGCCGTAGCCGCTGACGACCAGATCGACCTTGTCGACGTCGAGCAGCTTCGTATAGATCCCCGGCACGGTTGCCGGATTGCTCTGGTCGTCATAGACGACAAACGCGACGGGGCGCCCCAGCAGGCCGCCCTTTTTGTTGATATCGTCGCGCCAGATCTTCATGCCCAGCAGCGCCATCCGGCCGTTGGCGGCAAGCGGGCCGGTCAATGCCAATCCGAAGCCGATGCGGATCGGCTGGGCGGCTGAAACCGGCGCCGGGCCGGCGGTGACGGCGATCGCGGCCGCCAGCAGCGGCGCGGCCAACAATGCCAACCGAACCTGCCCTCTCCTCACATCCCCCTCCTGTTGCCGCTTGTAAGTCCTCACATCCCCGCCGACACTGCGGTGCCCGCATCGCCGCCGCCAAGGATCGCCGAAGGCCATGCCGTTTCCGCCCGGGGCCGATCGCATCACGGGTCGCCACGCGCTTCTTGTCAAGCCGATACGGGCAATTCCGCAGCGGCGCCGGCCGGCGCTTCGGCGCCGCAAGCGGGCGGGTCCGCTATCGGAGGCCGTCTGGCGACATAGGTGGCTGCCCTTTTATCGTGACGTGCCCCGGCCCGCGATCCTTCCGGCGCCGCCGCGGGATATGGATAATCGCGCAACACCGGGGGTCTGCGATGCCGCGCCAAAAATCGGCCGCCTACGAATTTTACATTATGGTCTTGCTCGTCCTCTTCTGGGGGTGCATCGGGCTCAATCGGGTCGGTATCGGGTTCATCTTTCCGAAGATCGTGCCCGAATTCCACATGGCGTTGTGGCAGGCGGGGCTGCTGATCTCCGGAACTTCGGTCACCTGGGCGTTCAGCAGTTGGATCGGCGGCTGGCTTTCCGACAATCACGGCCGCCGCACGGTTCTGCTGCCGGCGATCGCGGCCACCTCGCTGATGACGGCGGCGATGGGGGCGACGTGGAATTTCCTGTCGATGTTCATCGTCCGCGACCTGCTGGGTCTTGGCGACGGCATCGGCTGGTCGGTCGGCCAGGCGACGATCAGCGCCGTCGCGGCGCCGCGGCGGCGCGGGCTCAATCAGGCTCTGTACAATGCCGGCTACAGTTTTTTCGGCGTCGGACTGGGAGCGCTGATCGTCACCACCCTGACGGAGCGGCTCGGCTGGCGCTGGGTATTTCCGATCATCGGCCTTGCCACTGCCGTCGTGTTCGTCGCGCTGGCCGCTGTCATGCATGAGCCGACGCGCGCGGCGCCCGACAAGATCAAATGGCGGGCAGGGCTCGGACTGCTGCGCAACCGTTCGGTGCTGCTCGTCACCGTGATGGGGTGCGCCGCCCTTGCCTGGCTACAGCTCTCGGTCGGATACAATGTATTATTCCTGACCAAGGTGCGCGGCTTCGGTTTGGTCGAGGCCGGGACCGTCGTCTCGGCATGGGGGCTCGTCGGAACCGCCGGGCAGGTGCTGCTGCCGCTGGCCTCCGATTTCATTGGCCGGCGCCCCGTCATTCTCGCGAGCGCGCTCCTCTGTGCGGCGACATTGGCCCTCTATATCCTCGGCGGGTTCGATCTATCCGCGATGCGGCTATTGTCGGCGGCAAGCGGCTTCTTCGGGTTTGGGCTCGGCCCCATCGTGATCGCCACCTGTGTCAGCGAATTGGTCCCCGAAGGATTGCGGGGGGCGGCGCTGGGAATGACCAATTTCTTCGCGGTCATCGTCGGCACCGCGGTTATGCCGGTAGTCGGCGGGATCATCGCCGATCATTTCGGCATCGCCGCCGCGCTGGAGCTTGCGGTGGCGGTGCAGATCGCTCTCGGGGCCTTGGTCATCGGCATCGCCGAGACGGCGCCGCGCGTTGTCGCCCGCCGCGCCGCCGGGGTGCCGACGCGGTCCGACGCCGGTGCCGGCGCTTGAAAGGCAAGCCGCCGCGACGCCCGCCGGGCCGACAGCCCGAATTCCGCGACGCTTGGCATCCCGGCATTCGCACGCTATCAGTCCCGAACAGGTCGGCTGCCGGGCAGGGACCTTCCGCTCGCATCGGGGGCCCGCGGCGGGATTGTCGCGCTCCCCGGCCCCGACCCGCTTCGCCCACGATCGGGAGCCTCCCGTGACGCCAGCAGCCCGGCCGAACATCCTTTTCATTCTCGTCGATGATTGCGGTTATGCCGATCTCGGCTGCACCGGACAGACCGATTACGCGACGCCGGCGCTCGACCGGCTCGCCGGCGAGGGAATCCGCTTCACCCAGGCTTATGCCAACGCGCCCCTATGCACCAACACGCGGGTTGCGCTGATCACCGGACGCTACCAGTACCGCCTGCCGATCGGACTGGTCGAACCATTGCGATGGGCCGATCGCGATCGGCCGGAAATGGGCCTGCCGCCGGATCACCCGACCCTGCCGGGGCTGCTGCGCGACGCCGGCTACCGCACCGCGCTGATCGGCAAATGGCATCTTGGCTATCTGCCGCGCTACAGCCCGCTGAAAAGCGGCTATGACGAATTTTTCGGGATCATGGGCGGCTTTACCGGCTACTACACGCATTGCGGCGACGGCGGCGCGCATGACCTCTACGAGGGCGAGACGCCGGTCGAGCGGCAGGGCTATGTCACCGACATGCTGAGCGAGCGGGCGGTCGCCTTTGTCGAGATGGCGGCCCGTCAGCCGCAGCCTTACTTTCTCAGCCTGCATTACACGGCGCCGCACTGGCCGTGGTCGGCGCCCTCCGTCGAAGCGGCGGCGCGGCGGCGCGAGGTCGATCGGGCCGAGATTACCGAGGGCGGATCGACGCGCATCTACGGCGAAATGATGCAGATCCTGGACGCCGGCATCGGGCGGGTCGTCGCGGCGGTGCGGCGCAGCCAGAGCGGGCGCGACACCTTCATCATCTTCACCAGCGACAATGGCGGCGAGCGCTTTTCCAAGATCTGGCCGTTTGTCGGCCGCAAATTCGATCTGCTCGAGGGCGGGCTCAGGGTGCCGCAGATCTGCTGGTGGCCCGGCCGCATCGCGGCCGGCGCAGTCACGGATCAGGTGTGCATTACGATGGATTTGACCGCGACCTGCCTTGCCGCGGCCGGCGTCGCGGCGGCGCCGGCCTACCCGCTCGACGGCCGCGACCTGCTGCCGGTCCTGACCGGACAAGCGCCCGCGAGCGAGCGGACCCTCTATTGGCGCATGCGCAACCGCCATCAGCGGGCGGTGCGCCGCGGCGACTACAAATACCTGAAAGTGGCGGATCGCGAATTCCTGTTCGACCTCGCCTACGATCCGCGCGAGCGCGGCGACCTGGCCCGCAAGAAACCGGCGCTGCTCGAGGAATTGCGCGGGCTGTGGGAGGCGTGGAACCGCGACATGCTGCCCGTCCCCGAGCACATGGTGCCGCCGATGTCGAACCTCTCCGAGATGCTGTGGTAATCCTCGCCCGGTTGCCGGGACGGCCGATCGCGGCCTAGAGTGGCGGCAATGGACAGGCACAGGAGGAACCGATGGACGGCGCACCCCTCGCACCCCCGGACCGTCCGTCCACCCTTAGGATCCGCAGGACCGGCGCCTTTCTCAGCGCCGAGGTCACCGGCCTTGATCTCTCCCGGCCGCTTGATGCCGCCACGATCGAGGCGATCGCCAGCGCGCTGGCCGAACACGAGGTGCTCGTGTTTCCGAACCAGCAGATCAGCGCCGCGGATCTGATGCGGTTCGGCCGCTATTTCGGCCGGCTCAGCGTACATCCGTTCTCGACCAACGCCGACGATACGCCGGAGCTGATCGTTTTCGACAACAAGGAAGGCAATCCGCCGCACGCGACCGACATCTGGCATTCCGACGAGACCTTTCGCGAGATCCCGCCGATGGGCACGATGCTATGCTCGAAGATCGTCCCGGAAATCGGCGGCGATACCTGCTTTTGCAGCATGACCGCGGCCTATGAGGGCTTGTCGGACCGGATGCAGAATTTTCTCTCCGGGCTGGAGGCGGTGCACGACTTCAAGCCGTTCAAGGCGCTGTTCGGGCAGGACGAGGAAGGCCGCAAGCGCCTGCAATATTACGAAACCCTTTATCCTCCGGTGACCCATCCGGTCGTCAGGGTGCATCCGGTCACCGGCAGAAAGGCGATCTTTGTCAATCGGCAGTTTACGCTCTATATCAAAGGGATGGAGGAACGGGAAAGCCGCACGCTGCTGGAGACGCTGTTCAACCTGACCAACATCCTCGAATACCAGTACCGGCATCGCTGGTCCGCGAACCAGGTCGTGTTCTGGGACAATCGCTCCGTGCAGCATGCGGCCGTGCACGATTATTATCCGCAACGGCGCCGGATGGATCGCGTGACGATCGCCGGCGACAGCCGGCCCGTGGGCGATGCGCCGCCGCCGGGACCGGGCGCGATCCGCAAGTTCCGGATGCCGGCGCTCACCGATTTCGCGGATCAGCGCGCCCGGCGCCAGTTCGAAAAGGCCGATGCGCGATAAATGCGCGCCGCCCGGACAGGCCCCACCGAGAGGGCGGAAACGAGAGTGGCGCTCGAGGGAGGGTCAACGGCACTGCCGGGCAGGGCGCGGCCGCGCCCCTACCGGAAACGCCCGGGATCCCGTCTGATGCGGATTGCCTAGCGATGGAGGAGAAGGCGACATGAACGAGGATGCCAAGAAGACCGCATTGCGCATGATCCCCTACGGGATCTACGTGCTGACCGCCGACGACGGCAAAGGCAATATCGCCGCCGCGACGGTCAACTGGGTGACGCAGAGCGCGTTCAACCCGCCGCTGGTGGTCGTCGGCGTCAAGACCGACAGCGGCGCCTATCAGATTGTCAAGAACACCAAGACCTTCGCCCTCAATATGCTGGGCAAGGACCAGAAGGGGGTAGCCTTCACCTTCTTCAAGCCGACTCAGCTTGAGAACGGCAAGCTCAGCGGCCAGGCCTTCCACAGGGGCGCGACCGGCGCGCCGATCCTCGACGCCGCCCCGGCTGCGGTCGAGTGCAAGGTGACCCATATCGTCGAGCAGGGCGACCATCACGTCGTCGTCGGCGAGGTCGTCGAGGCGCATCTGCCGAAACCGATCGCCGGACGCCCGGACGCCGCAATCCTCGAAATGAAGGATCTCGGCGAGAACGTCTTTTACGGAGGCTAGCAAGCCCTCTCCGCCCGGGGGCGGAAAGGGCCGCCCCCTCTGCGGCGACGCCCGTCGCACCGGCGCCGCCGACGGTAACGCGAGGGAGGATGATGATCGAGCGGCTCAGCGCGGTGACCCTTGCCACGCACGACATGCGCCGGGCCGTCCGCTTCTACCGGATGCTCGGCTTTACGATCGCCTATGGCGGCGAGGAGGCGGCCTTCACCAGTTTCCGGGCCGGCGAGAATTTCCTCAATCTGATCGCCGCCCCGGCCGCCCGGGAATGGTCGTGGTGGGGTCGGGTCATCTTCTATGATTCGGACGTCGACGGGCTGTATCGCCGGCTTGTCGCCGCGGGGTATCGGCCGCAGACGGAACCGCGCGACGCCCCCTGGGGCGAGCGCTATTTTCACGTCACCGACCCCGACGGCCACGAGTTGAGTTTCGCCTGGCCGCTCGAACGATGACCCCCATTTCGGTGTCCGCGCGGCCGATCAGGGAAAGGTGTCGCGAACCAGCGTCGTATCCTGACCCTTGACCGGATCGGCCACGGCCGCCTCCAGGCTGTTTGCGCCCTTCCACTCCGCCGCCGGCCGCGCCTTCTCGTTGGTGCCGATCTGGTCGATGTTCCAGTAGATCTCCAGCCGATGGCCGTCGGGATCGCGGAATTCCACCGCGATCTGGCACCCCGCCCGGCACCGTCCTTCGAAATCGATCGGCACATCGTGCCGGCGCAGGTGCTCACGGGCGCGGAACACTTCCGCCAAGGTGCCGACTTCGAAGGCCAGGTGGTGCAGCCCGGCGCTCCCGGCTTCCCCATCGCCGGCGCGAAACAGCGCCACGCCGTGGTGGTCGGTGTTGCAGCGCAGAAATACCGCGCCGCCCGGCACCATATCCTCGCCGTAAACGTCCGACACCCGGAACCCCAGCACCTCGGTATAGAACCGCGCCGACCGCTCCAGATCTCGCACATACAAGGCGATATGACCGATCTTGGTGATCCGGAACGGCATCCCTGTCGGGCGGTCGAATTCCGCGATTGCCCGGCTCGTCATGGCGGCTTCCTGCTGTCCGATGCTTCTCAGAGCGGATCCCACGCAAACACCTCCTCGGAGCGGTCAAGCGGCATGAAGGAGGGTTTGAGGGCCGGCAATGCGTGTTCGGCGATCGCCTCCGGCGTCCATCCCTCGGCCCGGTGCAAGGCGCGGATCGGCCGCGGCGAGCTGAACAGATAGATCTCGTTGAGGCGCGTGCCGAACACCTGGCCGGTGACTTCGCGCGCCGCGTCGGAGGCAAGAAACACGGCCATCGGCGCGTTCTTGTCGGGGGTCATGCGCTGCAGTTTCGCGACCCGCGCGCGCTGCTCGGGGGTCGTCGCCGGGATCGATTGCGTCATCCGGCTCCACGCCCACGGCGACAAGCAATTCGAGCGCACGTTGAAGCGCCGCATGTCGAGCGCGATCGCCTTTGACAGCGCCGTGATGCCGAGCTTGGCCGCGGCATAATTGGCCTGGCCGATATTGCCGATCAGGCCCGAGGTGCTGGTGATGTGGATGAAACAGCCGCTCTCCTGCTTGCGAAACTGGTCGGCGGCGGCGCGGCTGACAAAAAAGCTGCCGTTCAAATGCACCGAGATGACGGCGAGCCAGTCTTCCGGCATCATCCGGTGGAAGATCGCGTCGCGCAGAATGCCGGCATTGTTGACGACGACGTCGAGCCGGCCGAAATGGTCGAGGGCGGCCTGCACGATCTTTTGCGCCGAGGCCCATTCCGCGACCGAATCGGTGTTGATCGCGGCGCTTCCGCCGGCGGCTTCGATCAGCCCTTTGGTCTCCTCGGCCGGGGTTTGCGAGCGGCCTTCGCCGGCCAGCGAGGCGCCGATGTCGTTGACGAGAACCTTGGCGCCGGCCTGCCCCATCGCGACCGCAATCGCGCGCCCGATGCCGCCGCCCGCGCCGGTGACGATCGCGACCTTGCCCTCCAGCATGCCCGCCATGATCTTCCCCCTTTGCCGTCGATAAGCCCTCTTAAGCTCCCAGCCTGCAGGCCAATGCCCAGGCCTGTTCGCCGATCGGGCGCGCAAGGCGCCCGACCGCCATGGCTTCCGCACTCGCCGCGGTGCCGTCGATCGCGCGTCGGGCGATTCCCTGCAGGATCGCGGCAAGGCGGAACAGGCTGTAGACCATATAGAATTCCCAGTCGGCGATGGCCGCGCGCCCGGTGCGCCGGCAATAGGCGGCGACGTATTCGGCTTCGGTCGGGATGCCGAGCGCGGCAAAATCGACGCCGGCAAGGCCGCGGAACAGTTCCGGCGTCACCCGCCAGGCCATCGCGTGATAGGCAAAATCGGCAAGCGGATCGCCGATCGTCGACAACTCCCAATCGAGGACGCCGATCACGCGCGGCTCGCTCTTGTGAAAGACGAGATTGTCCATGCGATAGTCGCCATGCACAAGGCGCGGCGCGCTCTCGGGCGGCAGATGGCGCGGCAGCCATTCGATCAGCGCGTCCATAGCCGGCTGCTTGTCGGTTTCCGAAGCCTGATATTGCCGGCTCCAGCGCGCGATCTGGCGGGCCATGTAATTGCCCGGGCGGCCAAAATCGGCAAGGCCGAGAGCCTCGTGATCGAGCGAATGCAGGGCCGCGATGACGGCGTTCATCGAATCGAACATCGCCCGCCGCTCGTCCGGATCCTGTTCCGGCAGGCGCTGGTCCCAGAAGATGCGGCCGTCGAGATGCTCCATCACGTAGAAGGCGCTGCCGATAACGGCATTGTCCTCGCACAGGGCATGGACGCGCGGCACCGGCACGCCGCTCCCGGCGAGCGCCCGCATGACCCGGTATTCGCGCTCGACCGCATGCGCGCTCGGCAATAAAGGCCCAAGGGGCTTGCGCCGCAGGACATAGCATCCCGAGGCGGCGGTCAGTTTATAGGTCGGATTCGACTGGCCGCCGGCAAAGCGCTCGGCCGTCAGCGGTCCGCGAAAGCCGGCAAGATGAACGCGCAGCCACGCTTCGAGCCGATCGAGCGGCAGCTCGTGCGCGGGCGGGTGCTCCCTCAGCGGCAACCTCCTCGTCAACACCGGACCCGCCATGCGGCTGCGGCGGCGATGTCCGGTCCGGTATAGTATCGGCTTCGCGGCGACCGGTCGATGGAGGCGCAAATGGCGAGCGATCGCTTCGGCAATCCCCATGCCCCGAACCTGCCCTATGCCCGCGGCCGGATCCTGGCCGACAGCGCCGACGATTTCCGCAAGCTCGCGGTCGCCTGGTCGCTGATCCGCCAGCGCGGGGCGCAGGCCGTCCATATCTTTACCGGCCTCGAGCACGCCCTGCCGATGACCGCCTCGGAGCTTGCCTACGCCGATGACGAGATCGCGCCGGCGCTGTGTTTCGAGCGGCTGAAGGCGCTCGCCCTCGACCATCTCGGCGGGGTGCCGGAGCGCGACGACATCGCCCTCTTCAACCGGCTGACCGGCGCGACGATGGCGACGCATCTCTCATTGGTGCAGCCGGGCGAGGTCGTCATCGGCGTCTCGGCGAGCCACAGCCATCCCTCCGTCCTGCGCGCCGCCGACCATGTCCGCGCGCGCTTTGTCGATGTCGTCGGGCTCTCCCGGTTCCGGGCCGCCCTTGCCGCCGAGAGCAATGTCAGGCTCGTGGTTCTGACCCGGCTTGCCGTCACCTACGATCTGATGCCGGTCGAGGAAATCCGGGCCGTCATCGGGCTCGCCCATGACAGGCGCGCTCTTGTCTATGTCGACGACGCCGGCGGCGCCCGGGTCGGGCCGGGCGCCTTCGGGCAGCCGCGCACATTGGAGCTGGGCGCTGATCTCGGCGCCACCGGCCTCGACAAATACGGCACAAAGGGCCCGCGCCTCGGCCTTCTCGCCGGGCGCAAGGATCTGGTCGCACGCATCCGTGCGACCGGCTTCGAGTTCGGCATGGAGGCCCGGCAGATGCTCTACCCCGCGGTCGTGCGCACGCTGGCGGAGTACGACCCGGCGCGGGTCAAGGATTTGATCGCGACGACGCGGGAGATTGCCGGCGAGCTGCGCACGCTCTTCGGCAACCGTCTGCGCGAGACGCCGACGACCGTGCAACTGCCGGCCGAGGACATCCTCGAACTGGCGCTGCAGCGCGGCGGTGTCGCCGCGCCGCCGATCGTTCCCTATGAGGCTTCGGCGGCATTGTCGATGCTGCTGCTGCGCGATTTCGGCGTGGTGACGGTGCATTTTGTCGGGGTCCCGCCGGGCACCGCCGATCTATTGATCAAATTCGTGCCGCCGCAGACGCTGGCGCGCTTCGGCGGCGCCAGGAAATACGCGCAGGCGATCGATATTTCGCTGACGCGGCTTGGACACCTGCTGCGCGAACCCGCGGCGATTCGCGAGCTGCTGCTCGGCAGCGGCTGAAGTGTCCGCCGGCCTCGCCGAGGCGGCGGTTTTGCCGTATCATGGACCGCAAGACGCGCAGAAAGGGAGCGGAAAATGCCTAGAATCAAGCATATCGCGCTGACCACAAAGGAGCCGGCAAAAGTCGCCGCCTTTTACAAGGAGGCCTTCGGCATGCGCGAGCTGCGCAGAAGCGCGAACGGCGCCGTGTTCCTCAGCGACGGTTACATCAATCTCGCGATCCTCAATTGGAAGACCGAAAAGGACGCCGATGTCGGCGCCCACGGCGCCAATTTCAGCGGCATCCATCATATCGGCTTCGAGGTCGAGGATCTCGACGAGGCCGTCACCAGGCTCGAAGGCGCCAAGGCAACGCAGCTCACCGGCAGGCACGAGCCCGACGTGGCGATGGGAGGCACGCGCAATTTCGAGATGAAATGGGCCGGCCCCGACGGCGTCGTCATCGACATCTCCCACACCGGCTGGGAAGGGACGCGGGGGTGAGGCGATGACCCGGAACATAACGATCTGCGTCGGGACGATCGGCAGCGGCGCCTGGGTCAGCCCCGACGGCGGCGAGAGCTGGCATCGCGTCCAGGCCGGACTGTGGAGCGAAAGCCGCGTCTTTGCGCTGAGCGTCCACCCGGCGGAGCCGCGCACCGTCTTCGCCGGCGCCGATGACGGCATCTACAAGAGCCGCGACGGCGGCCGCAATTTCGAGCGGCTGCCTGCGCCGATGGAGACGATGCAGGTGTGGAAGATCGCCGTCGATCCGAGCGATCCGGACATCATTTTTGCCGGCACCCGGCCGGCGGCATTGTTCCGCTCGCGGGACGGCGGCCGCAATTGGCACAAACTCGCGGCCGAGATCGCCGCGGAGTGTCCGAATGTGCGCATCCCGCGGGTAACGGCGCTCGCCGTCGATCCGACCGACTCCCGCACCGTCTGGGCCGGCATCGAGGTCGACGGCGTGCGCCGCAGCCGCGACGGCGGCGACAGCTGGACGCGCATCGCGGGCGGGCTCGACGATCCCGACATCCATGACATCGCCGTCAGCGTCAACGGCGGCAGCACGGTGCTGACCAGCACGCCGCGCGAGATCTTTGCCAGCACCGATTCCGGCGAGACCTGGCAGGGCTGCGGCGTCGGCAAGGCGTTCCGCCTGCCCTATTGCCGCGGCCTGGCCTTGCGGGCCGACGACCCGAAGACCTTGTTCGTCGCCACCGGCGACGGCGCCGCCGGCAGCACCGGCGCGATCCAGCGCTCGCGCGACGGCGGCAGGAGCTGGGAGGCGCCGCCCCTGCCGGTCGCGCCGAATTCGCCGATCTGGGCTTTTGCGACGCATCCCGCCGATCCCGGCCTGATCCTCGCCTGCAGCCATTACGGGGAGCTGTTCGCCAGCGCCAATGGCGGCGATACGTGGACGAAACTGCCGCGCGAATTCACCGAGATCCGCAGCCTGGTGTGGACGCCGAACTAGGCAATATCGAGGCGCCCCTGCGCCCGGTCCGGCCGGGCGCAGGGGGTCCGAAGTCGGATCGACCAGAAACGGGCACGGGATCGCCGACGCGGCGCCCCGCGGCGATGCGGGCCGGCCGTCAAATTCCTGTAACGAGGCCGTGCTAATCGCCATCGCGGCAGTCACACCAGCGATGGCGGCAAATGCTCTACCTCCATCATGTTCCCGGCCGGCTGCGCCTGCGGCTGGCGGCATTGCGGGGGGATGGCCCGGCGGTCGCGCGCGCCTGCGCCGTGGCCCGGGCGATCCCGGCAATCCTCGACGCGCGGGCGAACCGTGCGACCGGCAGCCTCGTCATTCGCTACGACCCGCAGCGCCTGACCCCGGGCGAATTGTGGGCGGCGCTGTGCGTGCACGGCCTCGTCAGCGGCCCCTCGCCGCTCGACAACACCACCGGCGCGATCTGCGTCAAGCTCCGATCGCCGCCCGAGGAGGCGGCGGATTGGCGCGCGCTCCTCACCCGCGCCGTACTCGACCGCCTCGCCTCGGCGCTGCTCGGCGCCCTTGTTTGAGCCGCTGCCGGGGCGGGACCGTCAACGGGGAAACATCAGCTGCAGGCGGTGCCCGTCCGGATCCTCAAAATAGATGCAATGCTCCTCGCCCGGCCGGCCGGTCACCGCAACGCCGTGGCGTTCCAGTTCGGCCTTCAGCGATTCATAGGTCCCGTCCGCCACCCTGAGCGCCAGGTGATTGAGGTCGTTGCCGGCCGTCATCGGCGTCCCGCCTTCCCGCCGGAACAGGGCAACCCCCTGATCGCCAGCATGCAGGAACACCTGCCGGTCGTTCTCGCGATAGACCGTCATCCCCAGGACTTCGGTATAGAATTTTTTGGCGCGCGCGACATCGCCGGTATGCAGCACGACATGGTCGACGCCGCTGGTCCTGATCATCGCGGTTCCTCCCTATTACTGTCCGCGAGCGGCAACGTTAGCAGAGTGCCGATCGATGCGGGAGGCGATCAAGCGAGGGCGGCAAGCTTCGCCGGCACCGGCGAGCGCAGCAGTGCCTGCCTGGCCCGCCATTCCTGCGCGGGATCGAGCGTCGCGAGAAACTGCACGGTGCCGCCGGCAAACAGCGCTATCGGGACGCCGTCGCGATAGAGGACGCGGTTCCCGGTCAGGGCGGCGAGCCGAGGTCCGGGGGTCAGGATGCCGACGAGATTCAGGGGATCGGCGCCCGAGACCGAGATCATCGCCTCCGCGTTCGGCCGGTTGCGGGCGGCGCGCAACAGCGGGATCGCCTCCGGCAGGGCGAATTGTTCGCCGGAGAAGCCGGCGACAAAGCGGCCGCCGCGGACGTCGCCGCGCGCTTCAAGCCGCCGGTAGACGCGCAACAGGTCGCGCCACGGCGGCAGCAAGGGGCTCTCGCGCGCAAGCAGGCGCCAGAACACGACCCCGTAACGGCGCAACAGAACCGAGGCCAGATGCTCGGCCGCCTCTGCTGCACCCTGCGCCGCAGGCATGCGCGGATCGGGGCGGCGGAGGCACGCCCAGCGGCCGGCCTGCGCCATGTCGAACATACCGTGACCCCGCCTTCGGCTGCCGCTCCGACGGCGCTCGGCCGGCATCAGCAGCGCGCGCAGCCCGCCGAAGCTGTCCGAGGTGACAAGGCCGAGCGCGACGAGCTCGGCAAGCGCTTCCTCCACCTGCGGCCGCAGCAATCCGGTCCCGTCGACCAGCTCGTCGAAGAACGAAGCGCCATAGCTGCGAAGGTAATCGGCGACCGCCTGCGCCCGCGACGACGGGGAAACCGCGTCGGCGCCCGGGCGGTGCGCCGTCCACAGCGGCAGGTGGCGGCGCGGCAGCAATGCGGTCGGGGTCGCGCGCAGCGCCGCGGCGGCGCGCTGCTCCCGCGCCGTGCAGTCGCCGCGCGGCCGCAACCGCGCCCAGGCAAGGCGCCCGGCAAGGCAATGGTCGTCGAGCCAAGCCGGCTCGTAGCCGGCGATGCGCGCCGGCAGGATCTCGGTTTCCCAGGCGCCGGCCGGCGCTTCGAACCCTTCGAGCTGCCCCGCAATCGCCGCCACCGCGTCCGGCCCTTCCATCCGCGCGTCCGGCGCCACCCGTTGCCACTCGAACAGGAAGCGCAAAAAATCGCGTGCCGCGACCGGCTCGATCTCGGCGCGCAGGCGCTTTAGCGTATAGCGGCTGATGCGGGACAGCAGCCGCCGCTCGCACCATTCCTCGCCCGCCGCCGGCGTGAACCGCCCGCGCAGGGCGAACCCTTCGGCTTCGAGCGCGGCAAGCGGCGCCGCGACGTCTTCCGGCCGCAGCCCGAGCGGGGCCGCCAGCGCCGCCGCGTCGACCGGCCCCAGCCCTTCGAGCCGGCCGCGCAGAATTTCGACGAGCGCCTCGGCGGCCGTCCAATCGCGCTGCTGCGCGGCCGGCGGGGCCGCAATCGCCGGCTCCAGCCGCCCCTGCGGCCACAACGCCCGGAACTGCGGCAGCCTCTCGGCGGCAATCCAGATCCTGCTCTCGCCGTCCGGCGGCACCGCGAACCGCGCCGCGCGCCGCGCGCCGGCGAGAGCACAAAGCCACTGCCGCCACTCGGGCGGCGCCGCGGCGACCTCGCCGGCGCTGAGAAAACCGAGCCAGACCAGCGCGTCATGCAACTCGTCGGGGCTCGCGGGATCGGGCCAGGCCTCGGCGCGCACGCGCGCGATCGCTTCGGCATCGAGCCGGCCCAATTCGGAAGCCTCCTGCGGCGCCAGCCAGCGCCGCGCCATGACCGCCTGGGTGCGGCGCTCCTCGAGCGGCGCATCGTCGAGATAGGCGTAGGGCCGCGCCGCCAGAGCCTCGCATGCCAGCGGCGAGGGGGCGGCGAGGTCGCGCGCGACGACCCGGATCTCGCCTCTCTCGAGGCGGGTCAGCAGGCCTTCAAGGCCGTCGGCATCCATCGCCTCGCCGAGACAATCGGCAATCGTCTGACGAACGAGCGGATGGTCGGGGATTTCGCGCTCGCCGACCAGATTGTCGCCACAGGCAAGCTGGTCGGGGAAGACCGCGGCGATCAGGTCTTCGGCCTCCATCCGTGCGAGCTGCGGCGGCACCTTCCTGCCGCCGCGAAAGCGCGGCAACGCCAAGGCCACGGCGGCGACCCAGCGCCAGCGCGTCGCGAACATCGGCGCGGCCAGCAGCGCCTGCGTCAGCACCGGCCGAAAGCTGTGCGCCCGCAGATACCCGCACACCTCGTCCAGCGCAAAGCTGTGCGCCGTCGTCAGCGACAGCACGATGGCGTCCTCGGTCGCGGCCGCCTGCAGTTCGAAATTGAACTTGCGGCAAAAGCGCTTGCGCAATGCCAGCCCCCACGCGCGGTTGAGGCGGCTGCCGTAGGGCGAATGGATGACGAGCTGCATGCCGCCCGTCGCATCGAAGAAGCGCTCGAAGACGAGCGTTTGTTGCGTCGGCAAGGTGCCGAGCGCGGCGTGGGCGGCGGCGAGATATTCACCGATCTGCATCGCGGCCGGCAGGCCGAGCCCGAGCTCATCGGCAAGCCAGCGCACCGCGCTCTCGCCCGAGGGATCGCTCGCGAGGCGGTCCGCGACGGCGGCGCGCAACCGCGCGACCGCCTGCGACAATGCCTCGCTGCGGCCGGGCGCCTCGCCGAACCAGAACGGGATCGTGGGCGGCATGCCTTCGGCATCAGCGACACGCAGCACGCCGCGTTCGGTTTTCAGGATGCGGTAGGAACGGTTGCCGAGCTGGAAGACGTCGCCGGGCAGGCTTTCGACCGCGAAATCCTCGTTGACCGTGCCGATCGTCTGGTTTTCCGGCTCCAGCACCACCTGATAATCGGCGGTGTCGGGGATCGTGCCGCCCGAGGTCAGCGCGATCATCCGCGCGCCGCGCCGGCCGCGCAGCACATGATTGACGGCGTCGTAATGGATAAGCGCGCCGCGCCGGCCGCGCCGCGTGCTGAACCCGTCGGCGAGCATCTGGACGACCGCGGCAAAATCTTCGCGCGACAGGGCCCGATAGGGCCAGGCGCGGCGACACAGCCGATAAAGCGCCTCCTCGTCCCACGCGCAGGCCGCAACCTCGGCCACGATCTGTTGCGCCAGCACGTCGAGCGGCTGTTCGGGCATCGCCAGCTCATCGAGTTCGCCCTTCGCGACGCTGTCGAGGAGGGCTGCGCATTCGACCAGATCATCGCGCGACAGCGGAAACAGCCGGCCCTTCGGCACGCCCTCGACCGCATGCCCGGAGCGCCCGACCCGCTGCAGAAATGTCGCGATGGCGCGCGGCGAACCCAACTGGCAGACGAGATCGACCTCGCCGATATCGATGCCGAGCTCGAGCGAGGCGGTCGCGACCAGCGCTCTCAAAGCGCCGCTTTTGAGCCGCTGTTCGCAGCGCAGCCGCTGCTCCTTGGCGAGGCTGCCATGATGCGCCGTCACCCGATCGGCGCCGAGCCGCTCGGTCAGGTGCCGCGCCGCCCGCTCGGCCATGCGCCGCGTATTGACAAAAATCAGGCTCGTGCGATGGGCCAGGATCAGCTCGGCAAGGCGGTCGTAGACCTCTTTCCAGGTCTCGGCCGACATCACCGCTTCGAGCGGCGCGCCGGGCAGTTCGAGGGCGAGATCGCGGCCCCGCCGATGGCCGGCGTCGATAATGCGGCACCCGGCATCGGAGCCGGTCAGGAAGCGCGCCACCGCCGCAATCGGCTTTTGCGTTGCCGACAGGCCGATGCGCAGCGGCGGTTCGCGGCAGAGCGCCGCGAGACGCTCGAGCGACAGCGCGAGATGGGCGCCGCGCTTGTTCGGCGCCAGAGCGTGGATTTCATCGACGATGACGGTGCGCACCGCCTGCAACATGGCCCGACCGGAGTCGGAGCCGAGCAGGATGTACAGCGATTCAGGGGTCGTGATCACGATATGCGGCGGCGCGCGGCGCGCCGCCGCCCGCGCGGCGGGAGGCGTGTCGCCGGTGCGCACCCAGCAGCGGATGTCGAGATCGGGCAGCCCCGAGGCGCGCAGGTTGTCGCGGATGCCGGCGAGCGGGGCCGCGAGGTTCTTCTCGATGTCGTTCGACAGCGCCTTCAGCGGCGAGACATAGACGATCTGCGTCGCCTCTTCGAGCCCGCCGGCGAGCCCCTGCCGCACGAGGGTGTCGATCGCAGCAAGAAAGGCAGCAAGCGTCTTGCCCGAGCCGGTCGGCGCGGCGATCAGCACGTGCCGGCCCTCTTTGATCGCCGGCCACGCCTCCCGCTGCGCTGCGGTCGGCGCCGCGAAATTGCGCGCAAACCACCCTGCGACCGCGGGGTGGAACAGAGAGAGCGGGTTCATCGCGCCGGACTCTGAGTACCGCCGATCCGCTTTCTCGCCCCCAAGCGCCCCCGCCCCCCCGACTCTCGGCACGCCGCTTGCGCTCGCATACCAATCATATCGACTTCACTTGAAAATTCTGCGCGCCAGGCGAAATCTATTCTTCATGATGACCGACCTCCGCGCGCGCGCCAAGCATTTTTACAATGCACTGGATTTCAACCGGCCGATCAATTTCGGCCTCTGCGATTTGATTGCCAATGGGCTTGATCAAAGCTTCTATGTCGAAAATCTCCATTACGACGAGGATAAGGACCCGATCCAGGAGCTGGCCGACCAGATCGATTTCGCCGAGAGCGCCGGCTCGTATTTGTTCACCGGCAACCGCGGCAGCGGCAAGACCACGGAATTGCTGCGTCTGGCGACGCTTCTCAAGGAGCTGGATTGCGAGGTGTTCTACGCCGACATGGCGGAATATCTGACGTTGACCCAGAGGGTTGAGGTCAGCGACTTTCTGATCAGCATGCTCGGCGCGCTCTCGGAAAAGATCGAGGAGCGCTTTGGCAAGAACCCCGGCAGGCCGGGCTTCTTCGAGCGCGTACGGTCACTGCTCCAGAGTGAGGTCAGTTTTACTGAGGTCAAACTGCCGGCCGGCCCGGTCGAGTTCAAGGCTGCGCTGACCCAAAATCCGACTTTCAAGGAAGAACTTCAGCGACGGACTCGCGGCATCATCGAACGCCTCGTAACGGAAGCGCGCGACTTTGCCCTTGAAGCCGTCAAGTACGTCCGCCAGCAATGGGTCCGTCCCGACCGCAAGGTCGTGCTGCTCGTCGATTCGATCGAGCGGCTGCGCGGAGTCGGAGATTCGGCCAATGTGCGCGAAGTCTTCAAAAGCGCCGAAACCCTTTTTTCCGCGCATGCCGACAAGCTGCGATTTACCGCGTTGAGCGTCGTCTATACGGTCCCGCCCTATCTTTCGGCCCTGGCGGGAGCGCTCGGCGCCCTCTATGCAGGCGGACGCGTCTACACTTTGCCCAGCGTCCACATCTACGAATGCTGCCCCGAGCCCGGCGCCGATCCGGTCGCCAGTGCATCGGGTCTTGCCAAGATGCAAGATATCGTCGACAGACGATATCAGGGCTGGCAGGAATTTCTCACCGAAGCGCAGATGGCGCGCCTGGCGCAGCATTCGGGCGGCGATCTGCGAGACTATTTCCGCATGCTGCGGTTGATCGTGACGCGCGCGCCGAGGCTCACGCACTTGCCGGTGCCCGACTCATTGATTGCCGATGCCGAGGACGCAGTCAGGAACGACATGCTGCCGATTGCCGCAGATGACCGAAAATGGCTCGCGCGGATCAGGGCAACGCATAAACCCGAGCTGCCAAACCTTGACGCGCTTCCCGATTTCGCCCGCCTTCAAGAAGGCAAATATCTGCTGCATTATCGCAATGGTGAGGATTGGTACGACGTGCATCCGTTGCTGCACGATGAAGTAAAAGCTGATGGAAGCGAATAGCAACTGGCTCGAGGCGATCTGGCGCGACCTGCGCTATCATCTGGAATGGACACCCGGGTTCGTCCTGGTCCTGCTCTTCGCTGCGCATCCTCAACCGGTCGAGTTTCTACGCCGCCGCCTGGAGGAAAACCTTCAGCTGCGTACTCTGAGGCTGCGGGCTCTGGCCCCTTCGTCACCCGAGGAAATTCGTGACGTGGTCGCATCCATTCTGGCGGCCCACCCCGGATCGGGCAGTGGACCCGTATGGGTCGAGCTGTGGCGCAACGCCACCGATGAGAAGTGGCGAACAGCCCGCCGGCAAGCGCTGCGTCAATTGAACGAGCGCCGGTTCGTATTGGAGCGGGATGTCGATCTGCCCCTCGTGCTGATCCTGCCGCCCGAGGAGCGCAGCCGATTTTACATCGAAGCCCCAGACCTTTGGGTGGTGCGCTCGTTCACCGCCGATCTACCCGCACCCGCTGAAGCCGGCGCGGAGCCTGCGCCTGCACAGGAACGCCGAACCCCCATCAGCCGCGAGCCGGGCCTCGCCGAGCACGAATGGGCGCATCTTCTCACTCGGACGAGCGACAAGGGAAAACTCGACCCGCGGGACGGGTTCGCCGCCTTCGATTCGGCATTAGACCGGGGCGATCTTGCCGCAGCTCGCGCCATTGCCAGCAAAACTCTCGACATTGCGCGAGAGCGCGAAAAATCAATCGGATCCCCTCAGGCGCTGCGCGACCTGTCGGTCTCGCTCGACAATGTTGGGCAGGTCGAAAGCGATCTCGGCAATCTCGAAGCCGCCCGCGCCGCCTATAGCGAGAGCCTGGAGATACGCCGGCGGCTGCGCGAGGCGCTCGGCGACACGCCGCAGGCGCTGCGCGACCTGTCGGTCTCGCTCAACAATGTCGGGCGGGTCGAAGGCGATCTCGGCAATCTCGAAGCCGCCCGCGCCGCCTATAG
>Ga0209061_1002148_pt1 | contig 26711 bp, 21 predicted proteins | sample Coa_R1_10_FD_187157 | JGI IMG/M metagenome (GOLD analysis project Ga0209061, IMG submission 187157) | Surface soil microbial communities from Centralia Pennsylvania, which are recovering from an underground coalmine fire - Coalmine... | ecosystem: Environmental > Terrestrial > Soil >... | reverse complement strand
GTTTTAGAGCTTGCCTTTGCAGCCCATCAGGACTACATCAAATGGCTTAATGCTTTTGCGCCTTGCCTTTGCGAGATTGATGTTATACTTCCCAGGGGAAGCGGTAGGAACCAGGTCCGTTCTCGATCTCCCGTTCGGGTTGGAAACATCAGTTGACCCTATAGATAGAACGGCCCAGCCAGCCGATTCCCCCTAAGGCGGCAAAAAGTTCTAGTATGCTGACATTGGCGGTCACATGATCGACAGAGATGAGGTAGAATGCCCCGACTTTGCTGGTGGCAGCAATGGCGAAGAGGCCGAGACCGATCCAGGCGGGCAGTGTTGCGTAGAGCAGGGCGCGTTGCCAACCGGGCGTCAGGTAGCCGATGACGACGGGCAGCAAATAGAGCAGAGCGGTAATGATGGGTGAGATAGCGGCAGGGAATGGTCCATCGAGGGCAGCGCTGGGCGATTGGGGCAATAAGCGCGTCCAGAGCTGCGCCGGAACCAGTGCCAGCGTCACCAGAAGCGTCTCTAAAATGACCAGGGCGAACACGAGCGTCATCAAGACTTTTGCGCGTTCAATATGTTTTGTACGAGGTTGTACCATAAACGTTCTTTCTAGCTCTTGGGCAGAGGCAGAAGCCCCATTTGATATTTGAGCATGAGAATGCGGCGCACCGAGTCGTCGATACGCTGCTGGCTGATCTGTCCATTATTGATAGCTTGCTTGATACCCTGGATCATGGAGGCGACATCGGAGGGTGTCGATGCTCCCATCAGTAGATCGTCACCTGCCTGAATAGCCATCACTGCCGCCTGGGCTTCTGTATAGTAAGCACTAACCCCTTCCATAGTTAAGCTATCGGTGATGACGACGCCCTGGAATCCCAGCTGGTCGCGCAAGATGCCAGTTACGACTTTATAGGAAAGCGACGAGATGGTATTGGGGTCGACCGCCTGTACAATCTCGTGTGTGACCAGAATTGCATGGACGTTGCCCTGCGCTATCAAGGCCCGATAGGGTGCCCAGTCAATAGCTTCGAGCTGGCTCAGTGGCCGGGTCAACTGTGGTAGGGTAGCATGTGGGTCCGCACTGACGTCGCCCAGACCGGGAAAGTGCTTGAGCGTGCCAAGCACCTTGCCGCTCTGTTGCAGGCCCTGAAGGTACGCGCTTGCCATTCTGGTGACAAGCGCAGGGTTATTGCCGTAGGTACGCATGTAGAGTTGTGGGTTGTACACATCGTTCACATCGACGACTGGAGCAAGGTTCAAATTGAAGCCATAATAGGCGAGGTCCTGTGCGACCTGCACTCCTTCTTCCTGCGCACGGTTCGGGTCATTTGTTGCGCCAATGGCGGTCTCCGATGGTTCTGGCCCATCCAGGCTTGCCAGCCGGTCGACGGTGCCGCCCTCCTGGTCAATGGCCACGATCAACGGCACTGAGCTATTTTGCTGCATTTGCTGGATCAGCCCTTTGAGCTGGGGCTTGCTGACGATATTGTTATTGGCGGTGAAAAGCAGGACGGCCCCGATATCATACTGACTGATCATCGTGCTGATATCATACGAATACTCCGGGCCAACGAACTGCACAATCATCATCTGACCCAGCTTCTGGTCAAGCGTCATATTCTGCACGATCAGATCGATATATTGCTGAGGTGTCATCTGCCGCCTGGCTGTGGTTCCTGGCGTGGATGTAGCATGCAGTTGCTGGTTGATCTTGTTGAGTACATTGTCATTGGAACTGGCTGAACCGGCGAGCACAGAGGACCATCCCTGTGCTCCGATAAATTGCGAAAGGCTCTGATTGCTGGCGTTGAAGACAAGGATACAGAGCAAGGCAATAAAAGGAACGACCTTCCAGCGTGAAAAGGAGTCTTTCGCCTTCAGATCATTCACATGCACTGCTGTCGTCAGGACGGGCACGGCTTTTTTCCCGTTCGACAGGGTTCTGGGCATTTTGATGGTCGTTATGGCTGCCAGCGCGAAATTCTCTTCCTGCTTGTTCTGCTCGCCCTCACCCGCTGATTCCTGCCGTTTTTCCCGTTCTGACCTGACAATGCTGGCCGCTGCGGCAGGGATGAGGAGGGGAGCTCTAGAAGACAGTTCGAGCCTGGCGGAAGTTTGGTCGGGAGAAGGGATGGCTTCCACCTCGTGTGTAACTTCCAGATTTATGCTGTTACTCGATTGCTCTGATGAGCGGCGGGACGTCGCTTCGTCCATAAACACCTCTTTATGGCAACTGGCAGGCCACGTTGTTCCAGGCAAGCAGTTTTAATGTCATCCATATATTAAACGACTTGTATGTACAGGTTGTAACTACACGAGCCTTAACCTGCGTAGTCAAGCAGATGTCACGCAGAAAATCAGTGAGATAGCTCACAATTTTCATCCTTTTTCTTAGTATAGGATATATTTGTAAGAGAAATTTAAAATTCCGTTCTTGTCTACGTCTTTTTTCGTAGAATCATTTCAAAGAGGGTGTACGAACTGCTTGTTCAAACGGGAAGGGTGCGATATACTGTCTCCACGGGTGGTGTGCAACTTTGCTGAAAGGTAGTCTGCTGAACATGGTCAGGGAAGCTCATCAAGCAATTTCCACAAAGCGACGTGTGCCGTCGCGAATGCCTGTCAGTATTTTACTGGGAGCAGGGACTACTGCTCTCTTAATCTGTCTTGTTATTCTCGTTGCCTGGCTCTTAGCTTTGTCTCATTCTGCTTCCGGCACGGCTGTGAGCCTCCTGGCCGTTTTACTGACTGCTTTCTTCCATTCATCCGTGTTCCTGATTGGCATAGTTGTCGCTCTGGCGGTTTTTAGCCTGCTGTTCTGGCTGATCGCTCGTCCCAGAGCTATTAGCGCCTACCTGCGTGAGGCCGCTGCCGGGCAGGAACCCTATCACCAGCGCTATACCCCCTTTGCCCTGGCTTTACCGGCGCAGAATGCACAGGGGCAGGGAGCGCAGCCGAGTCAGCTACAACCGGCTCCCGTACACGACCTGTTTCAGCAGGATACGTCTGTGTTGCTTATCGGTGAGGCGGGGATGGGAAAGACGATGGCCCTGCGCGAATTCCTGTACGAAGCCGCGCACAACCGCCGGGGCAAGGTACGCGGACGCGAGCGGCTCCCTCTCTATGTGCCATTGCAACACTACGCGCTTTATCTCAAGGCGCGCCTGCGGATAGACCCGGAGACAGGGCAACTCCTGTCACCCCCCGTGACTCTGCTCGATTTCCTGCGTGAGAGCAATTTGCCCGGCCTCTCGCGGCTTGCCCCATTTTTGCAACGGCTGAGCGGGCAGGGACGCCTGCTTTTGCTCTGCGATGGTTTGGACGAGGTTGACCCGGATTTTCGACCGTTGATCGTGGATGAACTGGTAGAGGAAATTCGCCAGAGTGATAATCGTGTGGTGCTCGCCTGCCGGAAGTCAGCGTTTCAGGCGCAGGAAGCACTTGTCCAACTGGTGCAAGATAGTCGCGTGGAGTGGCTGGAACTTCAGCCGCTGGATCAGGAGCAGGTGCGCTCCTTTGTCGAGAGTGCCGCGCTCAACGCTGCTCATCCCTGGCAGCATACGGCGGGACAGGTCATGCAGGGCATCATCTCAAGCCGCCTGCGCACGCTCAGCACCAACCCGATGATGCTCTCCTGTCTGGTTGAGGTGGTTGATAAGGTGGGCGTCAGGCAGATGCGACAGCTTGATACTCGTGGTGCCCTGTTGCGCGCATTTATCACCCAGATCATCGAGCAACAACGGGCTACCTGGCGACAGCAGCTCCCGGCCACACAGAGCATCATTGACTTTCTGGGGCGGCTGGCCTACGTTGCTCGTCTGAGTGGAAGCCTCAGCGCAATACAGTTGCCCCTGGCTGGCGAAGCGGCGGATGCTCTCCAGACATGGTTAGACGAGCATCCCGCGCCTTATCCCTTTAGAACCAATGCGGCAGAACAGACGCTTTCTTTCGTCAATGACGATGTATCGCTCCTGTTGCAGTTCGCGCAGGAGGCAGGATTGCTCATCCTCGCTGCGGATGGAGTCCTGAGTTTCAGCCACGAACTGCTTGCTGAATATTGCATCGCCGAATATTTTGCCCTCATCGCCCAGGCACAGGGAGGACAATACCTGCTGCGTGAAGATGTCCTGGCGGATGTTGAGCGATGGTGCGGCCCCATCGCTCTCTGGGCGGGCCTTGTCAGTGACCCTCTGGCGCTTGCCGGGCGCTTGCAGCTTGCCGGGCGCGGTGGGCCATCTCTGCTGCCCGCCTTTGCCCTTGGTCTCGTTGCTGCCGGTGTCCGTGATGTGGTGCCGCGCACAAAAACCGCGACCCTGACTCCTCTGGCCCTCCCTGAGAGTATGGAGGAGGCGTTGACAAAGGTAGTGCAGAATCAGGCGGCGCGAGAAAACCTTGTCCAGCTCTGTACGCTGTGCGCGCAAAATGGCGGTGAGGAAATCTACTCCGCGCTGCCGTTGCTGCTGCCAATCCCGGGTATCGCCGATCTTATTGCGCGGCTGGATAACGGAGTTGTGCCGGACTTGCTATGTGACTACCTGGTCGATATTGTAAACAGGCAATCATATGATGCGCAGGTCAGGAGCCTGCTGGTTGTGCTGGGGCGCTTTGGTGATGCTGTTGTGGATCGGGTGAGCGTCTTGAGCCAGCCCGGCGGCGGCAGGAGCGAACGACTGCGCTTCGCCGCCATTCAGATTCTGGGCCGCGTAGGTACGGAGCGAGCGATAGAGCAGGTGCTGCCATTCCTCGGCTCCAGCGAGCAATCTATTGCCAGGGCAGCTCTGAATGCACTGGTTCGGCCCGGCCCACAAGTCACTTTGCCCGCTGTTTTGCCTCTGCTCGAAAATTCCACTCCTACTTCCGCAGAGGAGACGACGCAACTGGCTGTGCTGGATGTCCTGGCGCGCTTCCTTCAGGAGCCGAAAGCGGAGCGCCAGCTTACGACCGCAGAATACCAGCACATCCTGAGCGTGCTGCTCACATTGCTCAGCAGCGATTATACCAGAGCCGCCGCGCTGCAGGAGAAGGCGCACAATTTGCTGGTATGGCAGGGGCGGCAAGCGACAAACCGGGGCGCGATAGCGCTCGATCTGCTGATCCAGGCTCTGGCATCGCGGGATGAAGCGCAGGGAAACAACGCCGCACGGGTCTTGCTGACAATCGGCCAGGTAGCGACGGAGCGCCTGCTGGCATATTTGAATTCGCAGCCACCCAATGCCGTGCGTGTGCGCATTATCGAGGTATTAAAGGGCAGCCGCGACCAGCAGGCGTTGCCCGCTCTGCTACAACTGGTGGCGGACCCATCGCCGACGGTGCAGCAGCAGGTTGCAGCAACCCTCGCCGCCTTTGCTCCTGCCAGCATTTCCGGCCTGCTTGACCTTGTCGCCAGCAGTCCTGATGAGATGGTGGCGAGCCGGGCGGCACAGGTACTGGTCTCAATAGGGAACGAGGTCGTCGAACCTGTTGCTGCTTCCTTGCATTCCATCTCTCCAGAGCGCGCGCGCCTGCTCGTCGAAGTTCTGGAAGAAGTTCCTGATACTCGCGCCATTCCTGCGCTGGTCTCTCTCCTGCAAGAGCCACAGGCGGAGCTATTGCTGGCAGTAACGGCTATGCGCGCCCTGGGACAGATTCCCGATCAGCAGGTCGTGCCACCTCTGTTGAGCATGCTGGAGCAGCCACAGGCGCAGCTTTACGAAGAAGCCATCACCTCCCTCGGTCATCTTGGTGAGATAGCCCTGCCCGACCTGCTGGCTGCCCTGGATGTCTGGCAGGAGCCGAAGTTGCAAGAGCGCACGCGTCGCGCTATTCTCTGCATGGTTCCTTTTCCCGGCGAAGCACTGATGGAAGCTCTGGGCGCAAGCAGTGATACACTGGCCGGGCAGATTATGCGCATCTTCGGCACGCAGGGGCCGGAAGCTGCGCAGACGCTCGTCAATCATCTGCTGGATACGGATTCACGTGTCAATGCCTGCATACACCAGGTGCTTGACACCATGCCCGGCCCTATCGTTGTGCCCGCCTTGCTAGAGGTGCTGAATCAACCAGCGTGGGTACCTGTGGTATCCCCTCTGCTCCTCAAATATCCAGAGGCTGTTGCGCCTCTCGTCTCCCTCCTCAGCGATCCGCAGCGCGATACCGTCGCTGCCTCTATTCTGCCGCAGTTCGGAATGGATGTACTTGATCCGCTGCTTGCCAGCCTGACAGAGGACAACCTTGAGGCGCAGGAGTACGCAGGGCGCGTCATTGTATCGTTGGTACGGCAGAAGCCGGAGGAAATTGACCGGGTGGTGCAACTCTTTGGCAACACGCTCTCCCCGCAGGCTCAAGAGGTGCTGCTTGATACCCTGACCGGGCCACTGGCCGACGTCAGCCTGCCCGCTCTGATGAGCGGCCTGGAAGACGCTCGCCTGGTGGAAGGTGTATCCGAGGCTCTGGTACGTATGGAAAGTGAGGAAGAGAGAACTGGAGATGTGCTGGGGCAACTGCTGCAAGCGCTGCGCGTGCCTGAGCGGCAGTGGGGCGCGGAGCGGGCGCTGGTGAAAATCGGCGCTCCGGCGGTGCAGAGCGTGGGCAGCCTGATTACCGATAGCGCCCCCTCTGTTGCCATGACAGCCCGGCGCATTTTGATGCACATTGGCACTCCTGCTTTTCCCTTTATCTGGGCCGCTTCCAGCGATACTAGCAACGCGGCGCGGCGAGAAGCCGCTCTTTCCGTTTTGAACGAGATGCCCGCCACGGTCATACAGGATGGGCTGCTCTGGAACCTGATGAGCGATCAACCACAGGATGTTGCGATGGCTGTGGCTCTGCTCCTGGAACGCATCCATACCGAATCAAGGCTGGCGTTTGAGGAACAGGAGATGATTCCATCGCTGCTGGCATACGTGGAGAAGCAGGGCGGCGAGCGCACACTGCAGCGCATTCTTGCCCTGCTCCTCTTCATTGGTGGGCAAAATGTCACCGAGCACCTGGTGCAGGAACTTTATCGCCAGCCGGAATATACCGATCAGATTATCCATGCTTTCTTGTTGCTGGGCCGGACAGCGGCGAAGACGTTGGAGGATATCCTGCATGACCCGAATGCGACGCTGGAATTGCGCGCCGCCGTTGTGGGTACCCTCGGCACGATCGAGCCAACACAGAGTGTCACCGAGTACGTCAGAAATATCAGTGACTACGGCTATGGCGTCACAGCCCGCCCTGAGGGGCTGAACGACCCCGACTTGCTCAACGTGGCGCTGCGGGCGCTGGGCGGCTTGCTGGTAGGCGGTCACTGGGATGTTTCTACCTTACTCGATCTACGCACGAAAAATATGGAGACCGACCTCGCTACTGCTCTACTCGGCTGGCGCTACGGAGCATATATCCACAAACTGCTCGGTGACCTGCGCAACGAACGCGAAGCGCACCAGATGGAGGTGCGTAATTTGCATATACTCATCAATACGGAGCAGCAGGAGAATCAGCGCTTGCAGGAAGAACTGGAGCAGGTGAGCCAGGAACACAACCTGCGCCTGGAAGAACTGGAGCATGAGAAGCGCCAGCACCAGGAACTGCGCAACCGCCTCGATTATCGCGAGCAGCAGCGCCAGAATCTGGAGCGCGAAAACGACCATCTCAAACACGACAATGAGCTACTGCGCCGCGAAATCAGTTTGCTGCGCCGCGAAAACGATCAACTGAAGCAGGAAGTCTGAGAGAATTTCTCCCCGCTTGCCCTTCTTTATTTTGAAGACTCCTCAAAAAAGTCAGAAAAGGGATTGACAAAAGGAAATTTGTTGAGTATCCTCGTAAGAGTAGCAGTATTACTTGGTCTGTTCATCATACCAATTGGCTCAGGGAAGAGCGGGAGCGTTCTATTGGATTACACACCGGTGCAGCCGAGCAAAGTTTTTGAGCAAATTGTGGAGCAAATCGAGCGGCGTATTTTGAGTGGCGAACTGCGCAGCGGCGACCGCCTGCCCAGTGAGCGCGAACTGGGCGAGCAGTTTCATGTCAGCCGTACAGCGGTGCGCGAGGCCATGAAGACGCTGGCGCAGAAGGGGCTGGTTGATATGCGGCCAGGTCGGGGAACAATCGTCATCGATGGCACCTCACGGGCGGTGAAGCGTTCGCTAGGCCTGATGTTGAGCGTCGGGCAGGAAGACGGCTCGCAAAATCTGGTGGAGGTGCGCGAAATTCTTGAACCCGAAATCGCTGCCCTGGCGGCGGCGCGAGCTACTGAAAAAGAGATCGCCGCCATGCGCCAGGCCGTAGCGATCATGGACAACAACCTGACCAATGCCGATGCCTTCATTGCCGCCGATAACGACTTTCACCGCGCTCTTGCTCAGGGAACGCACAATGTCCTCATTCTTCGTCTCGTTGACTCCATCGTAGACCTGCTCAGCGAGCAGCGCAAGCAGATCTTTGCTGTAGAGGGTGGCCCGCAGCGGGGCCAGTTCCATCACAAACGCCTGCTCGATGCAGTGCTGCACCATAACCCTGAAGCTGCCCGTCAGGCTATGCAGGCGCACCTGTTGCAGGTGCGCGAAGATGCTGGCGCGCATCCGAATTCATAAGTACCCCTACAACAAGTTCATCAGAATATTTTTGAGGAGTATATCTTATGACTACTCTTGGTTTTGTTGGCCTCGGCGCAATGGGGGGCCGCATCGTCAAGCGTCTGTTGGACGCGGGGAATACTGTCATTGGCTATAATCGCACGATGTCGAAAGCGCAGTGGCTGTTGGAGGCCGGGATGCAGTGGGGCGACTCGCCGCGAGAGGTGGCGCAGAAGGCCGACGTGATCTTCACGATGGTCACCAATACTGCCGCGCTGCAAGATGTATCTGGTGGTCACAACGGCATCCTGGCCGGGTTGGGGCCGGGCAAGGTATACATCGATATGAGCACCGTCAGCCCCGAAAAATCGCGTGAACTGGCGGCAAAGGTGGCTGAGAAGGGCGCACAGATGCTTGACGCCCCGGTTTCCGGCAGCATCATCACCCTTGAGCAGGGCAACCTCTCCATTATGGTCGGCGGAGATCAGGCGGCTTTCGAGCGCATCGAGCCTATCCTGCTTCAGATCGGGCCGAAGGTAAACTACGTAGGCGGCAATGGGCAAGCAGTTCTGCTGAAGATCGCCATTAATCTCAGCCTGCAAGTGCAGTTCATGGCTCTGTCAGAAGGCTTGCTGCTGGCCGAAAAGGGCGGCATTCCACGCGAGGTCGCGCTGGAGGCCATGCTCAACAGTGCCATTGCCTCACCCTCGCTGAAATACCGCGCCCCGTTCATTCTCAACATGCCGGACGAGGCCTGGTTCGATGTCAACATGATGCAGAAAGATATGCAACTGGCGCTGGAGATGGGCCGCGAACTGGATGTAGCGATGCCAACCACCGCTCTCAGCAACCAGTTCCTCACGTCAGCCCGCGCGATGGGCCTGGCAAAGAAAGATTTCGCCATCACCTACGAAGTGCTGGCCCGTCTGGCCGGTTCTGGTAATACACAGGATACAACGGAAGACGAGAAATAACTCATGGGCTGGCATAAAAATCGCGTCTTTTTTTACTAATGGAGTATCACATGTCGCAATCTCAAACAACACCCTCTGAGCAGGCGGCAACGATCGGAACTGCCGGGGCGGAGCGTGAACGCTGGCTGCATATGTACGAGTTGATGCTCAAAATTCGCCTTTTTGAGGAGCATGTCAACGAACTCTACATGAGCGCGAAAATGCCCGGCCTCGCGCATCTCTATTCGGGCGAAGAGGCTGTGGCCGTTGGGGTCTGCTCGGCGCTGCGCAAAGACGACTACATCACCAGCACGCATCGCGGTCACGGTCACTGCATCGCCAAAGGGGCCTCGCTTGATCGCATGTATGCCGAACTGCTCGGCAAGGAAGCAGGATACTGCCGTGGCAAGGGCGGCTCCATGCATATCGCCGATCAGGACACGGGCAATCTGGGAGCCAACGCCATTGTCGGCGGCAGTGCGGGCATTGCCACGGGCGCCGCCATGTCTATCAAGATGCGCGGCAGCGATCAGGTGGTTGTCTGCTTCTTCGGTGATGGCGCGCTGGGTCAGGGCGTGTTGTACGAGGTGATGAACATGGCCTCGCTCTGGAAATTTCCGGTGCTCTACGTCTGTGAGAACAACCTGTACAACGAGTACACCCACAATTCTCAGACCACGGCGGGCGACATGCGCGCCCGAGCGACAGCTTTCGGCATTCCGGCGCAGGAGGTGGACGGCCAGGATGTGCGCGCCGTCTATGCCGCCGTCTCGCCACTGGTCGAGCGCGCGCGGCAGGGTGAAGGCCCGGCCTTCCTGCTCTGCCATACCTATCGCTACTACGGCCATCACGTCGGCGACATCCAGCGTTCGTACTATCGCTCCAAGGAGGAGGAAGAATACTGGAAAACGCAGCGCGACCCGTTGAAGATTCTTGCCGGTTGGTTGATCGAACAAGGCATGGCTCATGAGCAGACCTTTGAGCAAATAGCGCGGCGTGTCCAGGCCGAGGTAGAGGCAGGCGTCGAATTTGGCCTGCACGCGCCCTACCCGCAACCGGAAGAGGTGGTGCAAGATGTCTACGCTTAACGTTGAGAGCCGCCAGCATACCGGTGAAGCCGTGCGCGAGATCACGCTGGGGCAGGCCATTCGCGAGGCGCTGGCCGAAGAGATGCGCCGCGATCCGCGAGTCTTCGTCATGGGTGAGGATGTGGCTGAGGCTGGCACTCCTTTCAAGGTGCTCTCCGGCCTCGTCGAAGAGTTCGGCCCTGAACGCGTCATCGATACGCCCATCTCCGAGCCGGGTATTACCGGTATGGGTGTGGGCGCGGCCATGACCGGTATGCGCCCGGTGGTGGATATCATGTTCGGCGACTTCCTGGGCCTGGCGATGGATCAGATTGTCAATCAGGCGGCGAAAGTCCATTATATGTCCGGCGGCAAGCTCAAGGTGCCGCTGGTCGTGCGCACCACACTGGGGGCCACTCGTCGCAGTGCCGCCCAGCACAGCCAGAGTCTGCACGCCTGGGTCAGCCACATTCCAGGCTTGAAGGTCGCGTTGCCCTCGACCCCCTACGACGCAAAGGGTCTGCTCAAAACGGCCATTCGTGACGAGAATCCGGTCATTTTCTTTGAAGACAAGATGATGTATCAGCTCAAGGGGCCGGTGCCTGAAGGCGACTACACTATCCCCTTCGGTGTCGCGGACATCAAGCGCGAGGGGACAGATATCACTATCGTTGCCACCAGCAGCATGGTGCAGGTCGCGCTCGCCGCCGCCGGGCAACTGGCCGCGCTGGGCATCAGCGCGGAAATCATTGACCCGCGCACCACGTATCCGTTAGACAAACAGGCTATGATCGAATCCGCGAAAAAGACGAGCCGGGCCATCGTCATAGATGAAGGGTACGAACGCTACGGCGTCACAGCGGAGCTTGCCGCCATCATCGCCGAGGGCGCGTTCTACTATCTTGATGCCCCGGTCAAACGCATGGGCGCGATGGACGTGCCGATCCCCTTCTCTCCCGTCCTGGAAGATCAGACCGTCCCCACGCCTGCCGCCGTCGTTCAACTGGCAAAAACACTCTGTGCGCGTGTGTAGATATATCTGAGTCTCGCATAGGGGCGGAGGTGGTGATTGGGAGGAGTGGGGACCCTTGTGATCGCCCGTTTTCAAGGGAAGGAGCATAAATCATGGCACTCAAGACCTATGGCCTGATGGGTGTAGACTGGGAAGAACGAGTCAATTATGAGCGATTGCGCACCGAGCGGCTCAATCGCATCAAGAAGCTGCTGAAAGAATCGGAACTGGGCGCGCTGCTCTGCTTCGACATGACCAATATCCGCTACATCACCGCCACGCATATCGGCACGTGGGCGATGGATAAGCTGGCGCGCTTCAGCCTGCTGCCACAGGACGATGAGCCGATTGTGTGGGACTTCGGCTCCGCCGCCCGGCACCATCAACTCTACTGTCCCTGGCTGGGTGAGCGTTCCCGCGCCGGTATCTCCACGCTGCGCGGGGCCATGCTGCCGGAGGCGGGACGCGCCGAGGACGTGGCGCGCAAGATTCGCGTCGAACTGGAGCAGCGCGGCTTGCTCAACGAACCCATCGGCGTGGACGCTATCGAATTGCCCGTGCTCTTTGCGTTGCAGAAAGAGGGCATCAAGGTTGTCGACGGGCAGCAGTTGATGCAGCAGGCGCGCCTCATCAAGACGCAGGACGAAATTACCCTGCTTACCACCGCCTGCATGATGGTCGATGCCGCCTATGATGAACTGTACCGCGCCATGAGGCCTGGCTTCCGCGAAAACGAGTGCGTTGGCCTCGTGAGTAAGGTGCTCTATGATCTGGGGTCGGAGCATGTCGAGGGCGTCAATGCCATTTCCGGCGAGCGCTGCAGCCCGCACCCGCACGTTTTCAGCGACCGCGTGCTGCGCCCCGGCGATCCGGCCTACTTCGACATCCTGCACAGCTACAACGGCTATCGCACCTGCTATTATCGCACCTTCGCCATAGGCAGCGCTTCGCAGGCGATGGTCGATGCCTACAAGCGCTGCCGCGACATTCTCGATCTCGCAATCAGCCAGATTCGCCCCGGCGTCACCACTGCCGATATCGTCAAGCTGTGGCCGAAGGCGCAAGAATTTGGTTTCCCGGACGAAGAGGCCGCTTTCGCGCTTCAGTACGGGCATGGCGTGGGCCTCTCCATCTGGGAGAAGCCGGTCTTCAGTCGTCTCGTCTCTCTCGACCATCCTGAGGTCATTCAGGAAGGTATGGTCTTCGCGCTGGAGACCTTCTGGCCCGCCAGCGACGGCTGGACTGCCGCTCGCATCGAGGAGCAACTGGTGGTGACGAAGGATGGCTGCGAGGTCATCACGCGCTTCCCGGCCGAGCAATTGCTGGTTGCGGGCGTGCGCTACTACACCGTCACCGGCCCACTGCCCACTACACGCGAGACGCAGTCGAACCTGAACAATAACGGCTACGGCCACTTCGCCGACCTGAGCCTGCAGGGGACGCCGCTGCATGGCAACCAGGCGGCAGTGCCTACACTGGGAAGCTGATTTTCTCTCCCTGCTACCGCCGCAGGGCGATCGCGAGGGTCGTCCCTACTGTACACAATGGCTCGCGAAGCGAGCCATTGTGTGGGGCGGATGGGGGCGTATATAGTAGGGGTCACCTCTGGCAGGTGGCCCGGGTCTCTGAGAGCTATACATGGCAACAAACGTTATTCTGCCCGCGTTGGGCATGGCACAGGAGACGGGTCTGATCGTGCGCTGGCTCAAGATGGCGGGCGAGACCGTCAAAAAGGGCGAGCCTCTGCTTGAGATTGAGACCGACAAGACAACGGTCGAAATCGAGGCAGCGGCGGAGGGCGTGCTCGCCAACATTACGGCGGCAGCCGGAGACGAGATTCCTGTCGGGCAGGTGATCGCGCAAATTCTGGCTCCCGGCGAGATGTCACCCGAAAGTACTAGAACTCAACCGGTAATGACGGCAACAGCGGGAAATGAGAATGGTGCCTCTGCTGCCGCCGTTGCACCTGCTCGTTCCGCTCAGGAAGGCGCGGCAGAGGCTCCTGGCAATGATGCTGGTAACAGAGGTGAGGCAGGCATTGCTGCCACTCCCCTGGCCTCGCGTATCGCTGCTGAGCACAATCTGGACCTGCGCATGATTAAGCCGTCCGGGCGACGCATCCAGAAAGCTGATGTGTTAACATATATTGGTGATCGGGAAAAAGCGGTAACAGCCACTGTTAGCGTTAACCCGCGCCTGGCAGCCGCGTCACCGAAGGCGCGGCGGCTGGCAAAGGAGCAACACAAGGACCTGTCTGTCATTCGTGGCAGTGGGCCTGAGGGTGCTGTACTTGCCGTAGATGTACTCAACGCGCAGGCGACTGTCCCTGTCGCCCCTGCTCCAACTTCGCTTCCTATTGAAGCAGAGGGAAGGACGGTGATGGCGGAAGGTCAGGAACTGGCTGTCAGCCATAGCTGGCGTGTAATGGCCGGGCGCATCACGCAGAGCTGGGGGAGTGTGCCGCATTTTTATCTGGTGCGTGAGGTGCGGGCAAATCGCCTGGTAGCGTGGCGCGACGAGGCAAAGCGGCGGCTGCGCGAAAATGTGACCTATACCGACCTGCTGGTGAAGGTTGTGGCGGCTGCCCTCAAGCAGCATCCACGGCTGAATGCGGCGTGGCATGCTGGCAGGATTATGCTCAATGAGGAGATCAATATCGGACTGGCGGTGGCAACCGGGGCAGGAGGGCAAGGAGGCCACGAAGGACTGGTTGTCCCGGTGATCCCCCACGCGGACCAGCTGGGCGTGGGCGAGATCGTGCGGCAACGTCAGGCGCTGGTGACAAAGGCGCAGGAGGGAAGGCTCCGGCCAGAGGACATCAGCGGCGGCACTTTTACCATCAGTAATCTGGGTATGTACGGAGTGGATGCCTTTAACGCGGTCATCAATCCACCGCAAGCCGCAATTCTGGCGGTTGGCCGCATTGCCGAACAGGTCATACCGGTGGATGGCCAACCATCAGTACAGCCTATGATGGTGCTCACGCTCTCGTGCGATCATCGCGTAGTGGATGGCGCGCGCGGAGCGCAATTTCTGGCAACCCTGGCAGGGATGCTGGAGGAGCCGTTAGCCCTTCTTGGTTAGTTTTCCCGACATGCTGAGGAGCGGATGTGAGGAAAGCTTCTCAACAAGACGTACTTTTTCCGTTGAAAAACTGGCAGCAGTGCCAGAATAAACACAAGGAGAGCAAGAACATGCAAGGACAACACAGTAGCCGACTGGGAAATTTTCTCAGTATCGGCACCAGTCTTTTCCTGATCCTGCTATTTTTAGTAGGCTGTGGACAGACGACCACAAGCACGACTCCCACTACCAGCCAGCCCAAGACTCCCATCAAAATCGGCATATCTCTATCTCTTTCGGGCGACTTCTCCGATGATGGAAAGGCTTTTGAGCAGGGCTACGAACTGTGGAGGGATTATGTGAACGCGCACGGCGGCATTCTTGGACGCCAGGTACAACTCGACATCGTTTCGGATGCCAGCAGCACCACGCAGGTTACTACCAACTACCAGAAGCTGATTACCGTTGACAAGGATGATCTGGTCTTTGGTCCATACTCGACATTGCTGACGAAGCCAGCCTCTGTTGTTGCCAATCGCTATGGTTATGCGATGGTGGAAGGCGCCGGCGGTGGTCCCTCCGTCTTCACGCAGGGCCTCCATAATGTGTTCGACGTTTCGCTGCCTGTCGCCAATAATCTGGTAGCGTTCGCGCAATACATCCTCTCGCTGCCAGCTTCAGAGCGCCCAACCTCGGTTGCCTACGCGACTGAGGACGATCCGTTCACGCAGCCGCAGGTTGACAAGGCCAGGCAGTTGTTTGAGCAGGGCGGCATCAAGACCGTCTACTACCAGGTCTACCCGGCTGAGACCACCGATTTCACACCTATCATCGAGAAGGTAATTGCTTCTCACGCGCAGGTTGACGTTTTCGGCACCATGCTGCCCGACATCTCGGCTTTCATCCTGGCGGAGAAGCAGCAGCATTACAATCCAGAGGCAATTATCGCTACGGCTGGCCCCGACCAGGGCAGCGAGTTCCTCAAAGCCATCGGCGGCGCGCAGACGGCTGAGGGCGTCTTCGTTCCCAACGGCTGGTGGCCTGAACTCAACGCGTCTGGGAACGCCACGATGGTTCAGGACTACCTTGCCAAGTATGGCGGTACGGCCAGCGACATCAGCGCGGACGTGGCCGAAGCCTACTCTGTGGGTCAGGTTGTACAGCAGGCGCTGGAGAAAATCGGTACAGTTAACAACGCGAAACTGATAGCCGAACTGCACTCTGGTGATACCTTCCAGAGCGTGCAGGGGCCGGTGAAGTTCGACTCGACAGGCCAGAACATCGCTGCCACTGCCTACCTGTTCCAGTGGCAAAAGGGCAACTTCATTCCGGTCTATCCGTCATCTTCTGCTTCGGCCTCCCCGGAGTTCCCGAAGCCCGCGTGGCCGTAATCCAACTTCCGTAGGCGCTCGATAAAGCACATGAACAACCAGGATCGGCAAGAAATATCTACAGAGAGAAGGCGGTCGTCCTTCATTGCCAATCCTGGTTGGCAGAATTTCATTATCGTGCGTCCGCGCGAATATCTTTTCTTATGTTGTGTATGGCATGAGGCGAGAGGTGAGTCATTCTAAGCAGATTTGAGGAAGGTGTTTGTTGTGAATATCATTGTTGAAGCAATTATCACGGGAATATTGACGGGTGGCGTCTATGCTCTCATGTCATCTGGCTTGACCCTGATCTTCGGCGTGATGGAGATTATCAATATCGCGATCGGCGCGCTTGTGATCCTGGGAGGCTATTTGAGTTACGTGTTGCAGCAGTACCTGCACCTCGACCTGTTCGTTGGCCTGCTCATCACCATGCCTGCTATGTTCCTGCTGGGTCTCGCAATCGAATGGGCCTTCATCCGCCCTCTCAAACGTGACCGGGTAATGTTCTCAATTCTGGTAACGTTCGCCATTGCCCTGATTATCGAGGGCGTGCTCAGCCAGATTTTCGGCACCAATTACGTGCAACTGCATGCCTGGTATGTTACGGCATCGGTTGATATCGGTGGCTTCTACCTGGCATATATTTATATCTTTGGCTTCCTACTGAGCGTGGTTCTGCTCACGGGCCTCTACCTGCTGCTGTATCACACGAAATTAGGGCAGAGCGTGCGGGCTTCGATGCAAAATCGCACCGCGGCGGCGCTCATTGGCATCGACGTTGAGAGGGTATCGCTCATTACCTTCGGCATCGGCGTCGCGCTGACTGCGGCTGGCGGTATGGCCTTTGGCGCCACGAACAGCTTCAACCCCGACAGTGCCTACGATTTGATCTCACGCCTGCTGGTCATCATCATTCTCGGTGGTATGGGCAGCCTGCGCGGAGCATTGATCGCCTCGCTGTTTATGCTGGTGGTGGAGGACGTGACCGCCGTTGTCTGGTCGCCTGTCTGGTCAAGCACTGTCTTCTTTATCCTGCTGGTAGTTGTTCTGCTGGTTCGCCCGCAAGGCATTTTCGGACAGTTAGAAGGAAGGAAACAATGAGACTACTGAAAATAGCAGGTTTATTGATCCTGCTGGCTTTCGCCATCGCATTTCCACTGCTGTTTCCGAACCCGGCTATCACTACCGTCGCAGTCTTTACACTGATGTTCGCCGCAGCGGCCACGGCCTGGAATATCTTTTCGGGCTATACCGGCTATATCGCCCTCGGCCATGCCGTTTTCTTTGGCACGGGAGCCTATACGCTGGCGATTATGTGCCAGGACTGGCATATTCCGGCTGGCTACGCCCCTTTCTACCTGCTACCGTTGGTAGGGTTGGTTGCTGCCATTATCGCTATACCCCTCGGCATCATTGCCCTGCGCACGCGGCGGCACACCTTTATCGTGATTACCATTGCTTTTTTCTTCATCTTCCAGCTCATGGCCTATAATCTGAGAGGGTTGACGAACGGCTCGGCAGGCATCGAACTGCCTATCCCCACGTGGAGCGGTGATTTCTACAACGACCCTTTCTACTACGTCACCCTGGCGGTGCTGCTGCTCGCGCTGGTCGTCTCCTGGTGGGTGCGCAACTCCAAATATGGCCTGGGCTTGCTGGCGATTCGCGATGACGAGGACCGGGCGCTGGGCCTGGGTGTCAAAACCGGACCTTCCAAATTGACTGCCTTTGTGATCTCTGCCTTTTTCGTTGGCATACTCGGTGGGGTGTATGCCTACTTTATCGAGGTCGGCATCTATCCCGCTGTTGTTTTCGACCCGCTCTATGACATTGCCATTGCTCTCATGTCCTTCATGGGTGGCATCGGCACGCTCTCCGGCCCCATTATCGGCGCGCTCATCCTGGAGCCGACACAGCAATACTTCACGCTTGCTTATGGCGAAAATGGCTGGTATCTGGTTGTCTATGGGGCCATGTTCCTCGTCATTATTCTCCTGCTTCCGCGAGGAATTGTGCCGACCATCAGCGAACGGTGGGCGCGCTGGCAGGCCTCGCGTCGCAATACGCCGGAGGAAGTTGTTGTCGCGGTCGCTTCCGGAAGTGCGGTAGCGGCCAGTCAGGAGACGCAACCAATGGTAGAGAGAAACGAAGGGGCGAAGGAGGTGAATTTGTGAATATTCTGGAAGCGCGGAACGTCTCGAAAGCCTTTGGCGGCATTCAGGCGCTCAGTACCTGCTCGATTACGGTTGAGCAGGGCAAGATCACAGGCCTCATCGGCCCCAATGGCTCCGGCAAAACAACGCTCTTCAATGTCATCACTGGCTACGAGCGCGTGGACGCGGGCGAGGTGCATTTCAACGGCAGGCGCATCACCAACTCTTCGCCTGATAAAGTGTTCGCGCTGGGCATAGGCCGCACTTTCCAGTTGACGCGCATCTTCCCTCGACTCACCGTGCTGGAAAATATGCACGTCGCGGCACAGCGCAACGATTTGAAGGGTCTCATCAGTCGCTGGAGTTCCTCGCACGAGCAGCGCCGCGCCCTCGAATTGCTGGATTTCGTCGGCATTACGCGCCTCAAGGACGTACCGGCGGCGAATCTCTCCTATGGGCAGAAGAAGCTGCTGGAATTCGCCTTCATTCTCATTGCCGAACCAAAGGTGATCCTGCTGGATGAACCCGCCGGAGGTGTCAACCCGACGATGATTAACCATATCGCCGCCCGCGTGCGCGAACTGAACCAGCAGGGTGTGACCTTCCTGATTGTTGAGCATAACATGGAATTTGTCATGAAGTTGTGTGATACTGTGAATGTGATGCACCGTGGAACGAAGATCGCCGAGGGGCCACCCGAAGTGGTGCGCGAGAATCCAGATGTGCTGGATGCCTATCTGGGAGGATAGCAGTCATGACAACCATGCTGAAATTGCAGAATATCTACGCAGGCTACGATGGAAGCGATGTGCTCAAAGGCGTTGATCTCGAAGTGCAGCAAGGGTCGATTACTTGCATCGTTGGTCCCAACGGCGCGGGCAAATCCACCGTCTTGCGCGTGCTCAGTGGCCTGCTCAGGCCCCGTCTCGGCGAGGCCACCTTTGAAGGGCGTTCCATTACCAGGCTCAATCCGCGCCAGATTCTCGCGCTGGGAATCGTGCAGGTGGCGCAGAACCACAGCCTGTTCACCGACATGACTGTGCGCGAGAATGTGCGCCTGGGTGCTTACATGCTCAACGACCACGCGCTGGTTAGTCGCCGCCTCAAAGAAGTCGAGGAGATGTTTCCTATAGTCAGAGAGCGCGCGAAGGATAAGGCGGGCAGCCTCTCCGGCGGCCAGCAGCGCCTCGTCGAATTCGCGCGCTGCCTGATGCTCGCCCCGAAGCTCATCCTGCTGGACGAACCCTCGATGGGCCTTGACCCGAAGACACTCAAACAGGTCTTCGATACCATCAAGCAGATGCACGAGACGGGCCGCACCATCTTGCTGGTCGAACAGAACGTGCGCACCGGCCTGGGAATCTCGACGCACGGCGTGGTGATGGAAAGCGGCAAAGTGCGCCTGGAAGGCACCAACACCGAAATTCTGCACCATCCCGAAATCGGTCACCTCTACCTCGGTGGCACGCTTTCTGGCGTGTAGTTTGCCATAAAAAAGCTGCTCGTATATCATGGTGAGCGCCTTGACGAATGCCCTGCTGTGACTGCTCACCGCGTAGCGGTTCGCTCTGGCTGAGAGTGGGCAGGAGCGGTGAGCGGCCAGACCGCTTACCGCTCCTGCCCACTCTCAAAAATTTGCGAAGCGCCGCAGGCACTGAGCAATCAGGGCACTGCGTTCGCCAATGCGCTCGCCATGATATATCCAGGCGGTTTTTCATAGCATAGTATGGACAAGAAAGGAACACCTGTAATGGCGGTTGACGAACGGGTGCAGAGCGCGATAGATCACTGGGCACCCCGCTTTATTGCCAATGGCATCGACCTCAACGACTTTCAGCGCGTCACACGCAGCGTAGAGAACTGGGATGACTGGTGCTGGAAGTGGTCTGAGTGCGGACTGGTACACGAGCAGATGGGTGAGCAGGCAGAGGCACAGGGAAACTACGAATCGGCGAGCTACCACTACCTGCATGCCGCCATTGCCTACCACTTCGGCAAATTTCTCTTCGTGCATCGTCCTGAGGAGATGCGCGCAACCCATAGGCGCTCGCTGCGCGCCTATCAGAAAGGGCTGCCCTGTTTCGACTTTCCCGGCGAGCGCGTCGCTATCTCTTACGAAAACGGCGGCACCATGTACGGCATTCTGCGCAAGCCCTGGCACACACCGAAGCCACCTGTCGTCATCCTCATCCCCGGCCTTGACTCCGTCAAAGAGGAACTGCACTTCTACGGCGACGATTTCCTGAAACGGGGCATGGCCGTACTCGCCATTGATGGCCCCGGTCAGGGCGAGATGGAATACGACTATCCTCTCAGGCATGATTACGAAGTGCCCATCAAATACGCCATCGACTACCTTGAGACGCGGTCAGACGTAGATGCCAGCCGTGTTGGTCTCATGGGTGTCAGTCTCGGCGGCTACTTCGCGCCCCGTGCGGCGGCATGTGAACCGCGTGTCAAAGCCGCCATCGGCAACTGCGGCGCGTATCGCTTCGCCGACTCGTTCGAGCGCCTGCCTGCGCTGACGAGAGCAGCCTTCACCGCTCGTCTCAAAGCGCCCGACGAGGCTACGGCACGCAAACTGCTGGAGCCATTTGATCTGCAAGGCGTCATGCAGCGCATCCACGGCCCCTTGCTCGTCATCATGGGTCGCCTTGATCGCCTCGTTCCGCCCGAATCAGCCGAACGCATGGTCGCCGAAGCAGGCTCTGTAGCAGAACTCTGGATGTTCGAGGACGGCAACCACGTCTGCAACAACATCCCTTTCAAGCACCGTCCCCAGCAGGCGGACTGGATGCGTCGCAAACTGGTAAGCTAATTGCAATTTCCTACGCCCCCTGCACGGCAGAATAGGCTGGTTTGCCGTCGAAGGTGTAGAGATTTTCGGTTTTAATGAAGTCGTAGCCTGCCTCTTCGATGTGCTGGAGCAGGGCGATGATTTGCGCGTGGCTGATCGTATCACCCTCGTGTGGGGCCGTGAAGCGGCAGCGCCAGTGGTCAGTGTTGAAGGTCTCCGGCAACCCTTCCGGCCAGACCTTCGCGCCACGATTGGTAATCATCTTGAGTTCGAGACCGTGACCGCTCACTTTCTTAAAATTGTCGCCCAGTTCCTCCGCGTTGCCGCTGTGCCAGTCCAGGAAGACATCGACCCCTACCAGCGTCTTTTTCTCATCGTATGAAACCGTCGTGAGTGTATCATCGCTGATGCGCGCAGGCGCTGTCGTATAGTGGACGGCCTTGAGCATGTGCGGCTCCTTGCCCAGCCGCTCGATCACTGCCTGCGCGAACTCTGTTGTGCCAACCTTTGTCTTGCTCACTCCCTCCACATAGATATCGTAAGTGTGGATGCCATCTTCGATGGTGCGCAGCCAGGCATTATGGACGATGGTGGCAACATCGGTTTGATGGATGTGAACCAGCATCATGACCGCAGCCAGCAGCAGGCCGGAGGGATTGGCAATATTTTGCCCGGCGCGGCGTGGAGCGGAGCCGTGGATGGCCTCAAACATGGCGCAGCTTTCGCCGATATTGGCCGAACCGGCGAGGCCAACCGAACCGGCCAGTTGTGCCGCCACGTCCGAGAGAATATCACCATACAGGTTAGGTAGGACAACAACATCAAATGCCTCTGGTGTGTCAGCCAGCTTGGCCGAGCCGATATCAACAATCCAGCTCTCGTTCTCGATATCGGGATATTCTGTCGCGATCTCGTTAAATACTCTGTGAAAGAGGCCATCCGTCAGCTTCATAATATTATCTTTGATGAAGCAGGTGACCTTTTTGCGATTGTGGCTGCGGGCGTACTCGAAGGCATAGCGGATGATCTTTTCGGAGCCGGGTCGGCTGATCAATTTCAGGCTCTCCACCATATCATGCGTCTGGCGGTACTCGATGCCGGTGTACAGGTCTTCCTCGTTCTCACGGATGATGACCACATCCATGTTGGGATGTTTCGTATCGACAAAAGGGTAGTAGGAGACACACGGGCGTACATTCGCGTAGAGGCCCAGCATGACGCGGGTGGTCACATTCAAGCTCTTGTAGCCACCACCTTGAGGAGTGGTGATCGGCGCTTTCAGAAATACGCGTGTGCGGCGCAGCGATTCCCATGCGCCCGGCTCAATACCCGCACTGATGCCGCGCAAATAGACTTTCTCGCCCACTTCGATCGTCTCGATGTCCAGGCGTGCGCCCGCTGCTTTGATGATATGGAGCGTGGCATCCATGATTTCCGGGCCGATACCGTCTCCATATGCAACAGTTATTGGTGTGTTTCCTTCCATAAAAAATCCCTCACTTTGTTTCCTGGTAATTGTTTATTTCTTGCAGGATCATCGCCTGTACCTGGTCGACGCTTTGATCGCCATCAACCTCTCGCAATTTGTTGCGGCTCTTATAGTAATCGAGCACCTGACCGGCTTCGTTGAAAAAAACGACCAACCGGCGGCGGACTGCTTCTCCGCTATCGTCGGGGCGCTGGTACAGCTTGCTGCCGTCGCGGTCGCATACTCCGGCTACCTTAGATGGGCGTAGTTCGGCATGGTACACGTGCTGATTGGCGCGGCAGAATAACCTGCCCGACAGCCGCTTCATGAGTTCGGCGCGTGAAACCTTCAGGTAGATGGCGAGGTCGATCTCTCGGTTGATGTGTTGCAGTTCTGCATCCAATGCCTGCGCCTGCGCCAGTGTGCGCGGAAAGCCATCTAACACGACTCCATTTGCACTCTCAGGTTCTTCCACGTGCAGCAGGACCATCGGAATCGTCATCTCATCAGGAACAAGCTCGCCCAGATCAACATATGCTCTGGCTTTTATCCCGAGATCGCTCTGCTCTTCAAATGCCTTCTGGAAGAGGTCGCCGCTGGCAATGTGCCGGATGGCGAGCATCTGAGAGAGCATTTCCGCCTGTGTTCCCTTACCTGCCCCCGGCGCTCCGATCAAGACAATATCCATATATACCTCCCATTCAGGGGCGCGCTGTGCCCCAGATAAGCAGAAGCCAATCACATCTACAAACTTCCGGGCAAGCAGTCACTGGCGAAAGGTTTCAACGCGATAACAGCTTTCCCCTGCCTGCTCCTCAATTCTCTGCTATTAGCGTACCTTGAATCAGTGTGAAAAGCAATAGGACAGGGGTATGCCCTCCAGCATTGCTACCTGTTTGTGATGTGCTCGAACTCGCCCTAAGCCTCTTCTTATTGCAACCTTTTGAACGATCAATCGTCTAATTATTAGAAAGGCATGTATCAGGCTATCTTTATCTTATAAATAAATGGAACAGTTTACTGATTACTACGCGGTGTTGGGTGTGGAGGCGAATGCGTCGGGCGAGGCGATTAAGAAAGCCTTCAAACACCTGGCGCTGCAATATCATCCAGATGTGTATAAAGGCGAGGATGCGGAGGAACGCATGCGGGAGATATTGCAGGCGTACCGCACCTTGAGCGATCCCGAACTGCGCCGCAGCTATGACCTGCACCGCACGCGGCATGTGCCGGGTCAGGATGGTCGCGTCGCAAACTCCGCCGATATATCTGTTGCTGGTGACCATGTGCAGCAGAAAACGTATGGGTATCCCGTGCTTAATGACGATATGCCTGCGCAAATCGATCTGGGCGAAGTTACGTACCTGCTTTCCGCCAGGGAGGTGCGCAGGCTCAAAGAGGATGGTATGCTGCGTGGGGCGATGATTCCGACTATGACGGGAACCTATTATTGCCATCGCTGCCGCCATCACTGGGAATCCGCCACGCTCCCGAAGGTGTGTCCCAATTGCCAGGCGCGAGATTGGCGTGAGTACCTGCTGCTGCGCTGCCAGCACTGCCAGGCCGTCTTTGAAAGCGAGCAAATTCGCTATGAAGTTGGCTCGCTGCGCTATGGCGACGGTTCTCTCTGTCCACCCTACGAACTCTTTCCGCTCTGCCCTGCCTGCGGCAAGGCCGGCTGGTGTCCGGCTGAGGAAGAGCGCCTCTATCACGTGCGCGACAGAGCCGCCAGAAAAGCAAAATGGCGGCGTCGTTTCGGCCTTGAGTGATCCTGAGCAGCTTCCCCACCCCAGGCCGACCCTTGCGGTCGGCCTGGGGTGGGGAAGCCTGTTTCTTTATAAGCTGCCACTAAAGTAGTTCATCCTATCCTGTGGGAGGAAGTATCCTGCTTCCCAATTTTCTCATCATCCCTTAGCATGCGCCGACCCTGCAAAAAAGATACCTGTGGTGGCAGAACACCGCCGGTGGACAGCCACGACCCTGCGATAATGAGCAAGAACCCCACGACGATGGCCGCATTGATTGGCTCCCCAAGCAGGGTGACGCCGAGAAGCACGGAAACCGCCGGGTTGACATAGGTGATAACAGTGCCTCTGCTGGCTCCTACCTCTGCAATGAGGGCAAAGTAGAGCACGTAGGCCAGCGCTGTGCAAATCAGACCAAGCACAAGCAAACTGCCAATCACCAGTAGCGTGGGAGGCTTGTCTGGCAAGTGGGTGAGCGCCAGCGGCATCACCACGACGGCAGAGGTAGCGCATTCGACGGCCACCACGCTCAGATTGGGCAGAGCAGCAATAGTTGGTCGCCGTATCAGCAACGCACCGAGGGCATAGAATGAGGCGGCTAGCAGCACCATAAATGCTCCGAGCAAGCGCTGCGCGTCACCGCCGACATCGAGGCCAAGCAGGACAATGACTCCGATCATCCCAACCAGCAGCCCGAGCAGGCGCAGGCCACCGACGCGCTCACGGGAGTCGAGGCGTAGCGCGAAAAGCGCCACGAGCAATGGATCGGCGGCAATGAGCAGGCTGGTGAGCGAAGACGCGATGTGCTGTTCGCCAAAACTAATCAACAGAAAGGGCGCGGCGATCTGTGCGCAGGCAAGTGCGGACACGAGGTACCAGCGCTTCCCCATCTGTCGTAACGCGCCACTACGGGCAGCCAGAGGCAGGAGAACGACAGCCGCGATGCCGACACGCGCGAAGACCACCACCGCAGGATCAAGTTCCCGCACTGCGATTTTAATGAACAGATACGGTATGCCCCAGATTACCGACATGGCGATGAACAGCAGCCAGCCCTTGCGCGTCATATGCCCTCCTGCCCTGTACGCGAACTCGATGAAATATCTCTCACCTGATTCAGAATGAATCAGGCGATCCTCGTACAGTATAGCACATACGCGGCAAACTGCACCTTGAAACGAGACAAACAGTGATGAGCTTGCATTAATGACTGTAGAACCATTGTTAATGGTCATTTAAAAGCAATGAAGCAAGGAGGAACAATGATGGGGCGTCTTATCAAGATCGTCGTAGTGTTATGCGTGTTAATGGTTTTACTTGGTGCTCTCTCATTCAAAACAGTAGCGGCGAAGGCCGCTACAACAAACGTGAAGGTTTCTCAGAATCGATTCAGTGCCAGTACCTGTGGATGGAATGTCGTACCCAGCCCCAATGGAAGCAATGGTGGTAGTGGTTTGACAGGAGTAGCCGTTGTCTCTAGCAATGATGTGTGGGCAGTAGGCAACTCTGGTGACCAGAGGAGCGGTCAGGTGACACTGATCGAGCAATGGAATGGTACGAACTGGCAGGTCGTGAGCAGCCCCGATCCCGGCTCGATTGACAACACCCTGTATGCGGTAAGCGCGGTCTCTGCCAGCGACATCTGGGCTGTTGGATTCTACGTCAGCACTACCGGTGTCACACAGACGATGACACTGCACTGGAACGGCGCGAAATGGAACGTGGTGAAAAGTCCCAGCCCCGGTTCGTTGAACAACGAACTCTTCAGCGTATCGGCTCGTTCGTCAAACGACGTCTGGGCCGTGGGCTTCTCCGCCAGCAATTCTTCCAGTGAGACGACGCTCATCGAGCACTGGAACGGCGCGAAATGGAGCGTGGTGAAAAGTCCCAGCCCAGGCACAAGCCCGGTCAACGACGTTCTTTCGAGTGTGACAGCGATCTCTGCCAGCGATGCCTGGGCGGTCGGGTCCAGCGGGACTATGAGCAAGACGCTTACCGAGCACTGGAACGGCGCGAAATGGAGCGTGGTGAAAAGTCCTAACCCCGGCTCTGGCGGCGTCTTTGAGGGGGTATCGGCAGTCTCAACCAGCGATGTCTGGGCAGCAGGCTACTACACCAGTAACGGCTCTATCCAGACCCTGACCGAAAACTGGAACGGCACAAACTGGCAGGTCGTTGCCAGCGACAATGTCGGGTCTCATCCCTCCTTCTGGGCCGTGGCCGCAGTCTCCGCCAGGAATGTCTGGGCCGTTGGCAGCTACGGCAGCAGCGCCGCTTTTGACCTGACGCTCACCGAGCACTGGAACGGCACAAAGTGGAGCGTGGTGAAAAGTCCTAGCCCCGGTACGAACAGCTCCCAACTGGAGGCCGTAGCCGCACTCTCAGGCACCGATGTCTGGGCCACCGGCCACGCCGATAATAACACCCTGACCGAGAATTACCACTGCTAACCTCATTCACGCAAACATGGGGAATGAAAAAGAGACTCTAACCCGAAAATCAAGGGCTAGAGTCTCTTCTTGTGAGAGGTGCCGGTGGAGGGATTC
>Ga0209061_1002146_pt1 | contig 26729 bp, 23 predicted proteins | sample Coa_R1_10_FD_187157 | JGI IMG/M metagenome (GOLD analysis project Ga0209061, IMG submission 187157) | Surface soil microbial communities from Centralia Pennsylvania, which are recovering from an underground coalmine fire - Coalmine... | ecosystem: Environmental > Terrestrial > Soil >... | reverse complement strand
TGGTGCGCGAAGTAGCGCCCGGGCATAGGGGGCCACTCCGCCCCGGAGAGCACGGCGACGGCCTTCAGCCGGTGATCGGCGCAGCAGGTGTTGGCCGCGAGGGCGGCCACGGTGTCGCCGCCGTCGGAGTGGCCGGCCACGGCGACCTCGCCGCTGTTCAGCAGGCCGGACAGCAGGCCGCCCGGCCGCGCGCTCAGCGCCAGCAGCCTGCTCAGCACGTAGGACATGTCCCGCGGCTGGTTCACCAGGTCCGGCTCGTACGCGTGCGCGCCGGCCTCGCAGTCGGTGCGCGGGAAGTTCACGGCCGCGACGACGTAACCGGCGCTGGCCCAGGACTCCAGGAGGTCCGAGTACTCGCTGGCGCACAGCAGGAATCCGGGGGCGAAGACGATCAGCGGGAAGGGGCCGCGGGCCGGCCGCGATCCGGCAGGCCCCGGGGCCCGCGGATACCAGATATCGGTCAGCAGCGTGCGCTGGCCGATGGCCGCGCCGGTCGGGCCGGTGTGCGCCGGCTCGGTGAAGGTCATGTCGCGTTCGCCGGCCTCGTAGGTGCCGGCCGTGCCGAGGGCGGCCGGCGTCGGCGTGGCGCTGGGCGACGGCCGGGCGGTCGCGGGCCGGGCGGACTGGGCGGGGCCCGGCCGCTTCCAGGGCCTGGCCTGAACCGACCGCACGTGCGCCGAACACCCGGCGGCAAGCGCGAGCGCTGCCAGGCCGGCGGCAAGCGCCCTGGCGGCGGCACTCAGGCGGCTGTCCGTGACGGCCCGTTTCACGGCTGGGTCCTCGCCTCCCCACTCACGGCCGGGTCCTCGCCTCCCCGCGCGGGCTGGTCGCCAGGGCCCCGCGCGGCCGCGGAGAGCGTGCACTACCCCGCCTCCCCGCGCGGGCTGGTCGCCAGCCAAGCTACACGACCAGCCGGGCCTCACGCGGCTTGAACCATGTCGGCGTCGCGGTTGACGAGGGCGGCGTAGTGCCCGCCGAGGGCGAGCAGTTCCTCGTGCGTGCCGCGCTCGGCGATCTCTCCCCGGTCAAGGACGATGATCTCGTCGGCGTCGCGGATCGTCGACAGCCGGTGCGCGATCGTGATCGTGGTCCGGCCGGCTGACAGCGCGTCGATGGCCTCCTGCACGGCCTGTTCCGTCTGCGTGTCGAGGGCGCTGGTCGCCTCGTCGAGGACGAGGATGGGCGGGTCGCGCAGGACGGCGCGGGCGATCGCGAGGCGCTGCTTCTCGCCGCCGGAGAAGCGGTAGCCGCGCTCCCCCACGACCGTGTCGTAGCCGTCGGGCAGGGAGATGAGGTGATCGTGGATCTGCGCGACCTTCGCGGCGGCCACGAGCTCGGCGTCCGTGGCACCGGGCTTGGCGAACCGCAGGTTATCGGCGACCGAGGCATGGAACAGGTACGTCTCCTGGGAGACGACGCCGACCGCGGCCGCGAGCGCGTCGAAGGACATGTCCCGCACGTCGACGCCGTCGATCGTCACGCTGCCGGAAGTCACGTCGTACAGGCGCGGGATGAGGTAGCTGAGGGTGGTCTTGCCGGAGCCGGTCTCACCCACGATCGCGAGGCTGCGCCCGGCGGGGACGGTCACGTCGATCCCCCGCAGGGCCGGCCGGCCCGCGCCCGCGTAGCAGAAGCCGACGTCGTTCAGGCGCACCTCGCCGCGGACCTTGCCGACCGCCACCGGGCGCTCCGGCTCGGCGATGTCGACGGGGAGGTCCAGGTACTCGAAGATGCGGCCGAACAGCTCCAGGGAGCTCTGGATGTCCACGCCGGTGCCGAGCAGCTGCACCGTCGGGCGGAAGAGGTTCTGCTGCAAGGTGGTGAACGCGACGAGCGTGCCGACCGAGATGGCCATGCGGCCCCCGTGCCCGGTCAGGCCCGTCGCCCAGTAGATCACCGCGGGCATGGAAGACATCACGATCTGGATCGTCGACTGGCGCCAGCGGCCCGCCATGTTCGAGCGGACCTCCAGGTCGGAGAGCTTTTCCGACTCGGCGGCGAAGGAATCGGCGAGGGAGCGGGAGCGGCCCATCGTGTGGCCGAGCAGGATGCCGCTCACCGACAGCGACTCGGTGACGATCGAGGCGATGGCGGCGAGCTGGCGCTGCCGGTCGCGGGTGATGCGGCGCCGCTCGGTGCCGACGCGGCGGCTCACCCACACGAACGCGGGCATCATGACCAGCGACGCGATCGTGAGGCGCCAGTCCAGGACGACCATGGCGATGATCGTGGCGACCACGGTGGTCAGGTTCGAGACGAGCGTGGTCGCGGTGGTCGTGACGGTCGCCTGCATGCCGCCGATGTCGTTGGCGATGCGCGACTGGACCTCGCCGGTCCGGGTCCTGGTGAAGAAGGCGAGCGACATCCGCTGCAGGCGGGAGTAGACGGCGGTGCGCAGGTCGTGCATGACCCGCTGCCCGACCCTGGTGGAGACGTAGGTCTGCGAGACGCTGAAGGAGCTGTTGGCGATCGACACGGCGATCATGCCGAGCGCGAGCAGGGTGAGAAGGCCCATCCGCCCCTGGGGCAGGGCCACGTTGATGACCTCGCGGATCAGGAACGGGTTAACCAGCGAGACGAGGGAAGATGCGCCGACGAGGGCGGCGACGAACAGCAGGCTCCACCGGTACGGGCGGAAGAGCCGCAGGATGCGCCGTATCGGCGCGCGAGGACTGGCGGTTCCCAATAAGGCCTCCGGTAGCAATTAGTCTTGGTGACTCAAACAGAGTATAGCTCATAGTTCTTCCGTCCTCAGTATGAGCATGGCTCCTGGTATCATGGGAGCATGGAGTACGAGGACCCGGGGCAGCTCGCGGACCTGCTCCACCGGCTGACGAAGCGGCTGCGCCGCGCGCAGGCCGAGCGGCTGGCGCCGCTCGGCCTCACCCCGGCGCAGGAGCGCGCCCTGCGCATGATCACCCGCAGCGCGCAGCCGCCGCGGATGACCGAGCTGGCCGACCATCTCGGCATCGTGCCGCGCTCGGTCACCACGGTGGTCGACGCGCTGGAGGAAGCGGGGCTGGTCCGCCGCGAAACCGACCCGCGCAACCGGCGCGCCATCCGGCTGCACCTGACCGGCCGCGGCATGGCGGTGCGCGAGGAGATGCGCCAGGCGCGGCGGCAGGCCGCCGAAGACCTGTTCGCGCCCCTGGCCGCCGAGGATCGCAAGGCCCTCGGCGAGCTGCTGAGCCTCCTCGACGCCGGCTAAGGGGCCCAGGCCGCAGGAGGCCGTCCCGCGCCGGGCGCCAGCGCGAGGGGCGCGCCGCCGCGGAGCCGGCCCCGGTCCCGCCTGCCGGTGCTCATCCCCGGTCCTATGGCTAGGCTCACCGTGGAGGCGTCATGGTGCATGTGGTGATAACCGGCGGCGCCGGGTTCCTCGGCTCCCGGCTGGCCAGGCAGCTGCTGAGAGCGGGCACGCTCGGCGCGGCGGGCGAAGCGCCGCGGCCGCTGTCGCGGGTCACGCTCATCGACCAGGCTCCGGTCCCCGCGGACCTGGCCGCCGACGAGCGGGTGACGGCCGTCCGCGGCGACCTGGCCGGCCTGCTGGCCCCGGGCGGCGGCGCGCTCGACGGCGCCGACGTGGTGTTCCACCTGGCCGCCGCCGTCAGCGCCGAGTGCGAGGCCGATTTCGACCTCGGCATCCACGCCAACCTGCGCGGCACCGAGGCGCTGCTCGCGGCCTGCCGGGCGCTCGCCACCAGCCCGGTGGTGGTGTACGCGAGCTCGGTCGCCGTGTTCGGCGGATCCCCCGCCCGCCCGCTTCCCCCGGTGATCGACGATCAGACGCTGCCCGTCCCGCAGACCAGCTACGGCACGCAGAAGGTCATCGGCGAGTACCTGCTCGCCGACTACACCCGCAAGGGCTTCCTGCGCGGCCGCGCGCTGCGGCTGATGACCGTGGCGGTGCGCCCCGGACGCCCCAACCGCGCCGCGTCCGGCTGGGTCTCCGGCATCATCAGGGAACCGCTGGCCGGCCAGCCCGCCGTCTGCCCCGTCCCGCCGGACACCGAGGTGGCGCTCGCCTCCCCCGCCAAGGCTGTCACGGCATTGCTTCGCGCCGCTGATTGCCCCGAACGTGCCTGGGGTGACTCCACGCCCGTCACCATGCCCGCCCTCACGGTCAGCGCCGGGGAGATGGCCGCCGCCCTAGAGCGGGTGGCCGGCCCCGGGGTCAGCGCGCTGATCGAGTGGGCGCCCGACCCGGTGATAACGGCGATGATGCGGGGCTGGCCGGCCCGCGTGAAAGCGGACCGCGCCGCCCGCCTCGGCCTGACCCCGGACCCGGACTTCGACTCGATCATCAGGCTGCACCTGGCCGAGGCGGGCTGAATGCCGTCATCCCGAATCTCGGTGTGGCGCCCGGCCCCGGTCGGGCTTGTCGATGAGTAAGGAGCGGTCTTTGGTTCTGGCGTGCCGCGATGTGCTTGGATGCGGACCGCCCGTTCTGGGGTTGTGCGGCACAGCCCCAGAAAGATTGGGGCGGGGAGGCACAGCCCCAGAACGTCCCGGCGCCGCCGCCATATGGGAACCGGATATTAAGGGATGAATGCCGCGGCCCGGCTGGCCGGGTCGGCGGGTTCCGCGGCCGGCTCCTGCGCCGCCCGGGAGAACGGCTCCGCCAGCCGGGGGTGCTCGCCCGATGCCGCCGCGTGCCGCAGGTAGCCGCGTGCCGCAGGTGGCCGCGTGCCGCTCGCGGAGCGCCGAGCCGCCGCCCCAGTGCGGCCCGCTCCGGGCGCATCCAGTGCGGCCCGCTCCGGGCGCATCCAGATGCCAGCGGCTGGCCGCCCGGTCGCGGTGGAACGCGGCCTTGAGGTCCCAGGCGGCGACGGCGTCGTCTTGATCGCCGATCACTACCGCTTGATCGCCGATCGCTACCGCCCGGTGCTCGACACCGCCCGGTGCTCGACGAGCCGTGCCCGACGCTGCTTGTCCGGTGCCCGTACGGCCGCGGGTTCCCGTGGGGCTGGATCTACGGGACGCTGTTCGCCGGACAGGGTTTCCACGTCCTCCCGCAAGGCTGCCGCGGTACCGAAGGCGGGCCGAGCGCGCCCGGCCGCTCATCGACAGCTACCCGGCGGCCGCCGGGACGCGCGGCGTCCGGCGCGCCTCCTCGTGGGCCCGTGGAACCACGGGCCGGGGTTCAACGACGACATGCCGGCCGTGTTCGGCGAGGCGCTCGGCTGGCTGCGGCACTACCCGCGCGGGGAAGGCGCGGGGAAGGCGCGGGGAAGGACGGCCGCCGGAGCAGCCGGCGCGCGTCTGGGTCGGTGCCGTCGGCTCACGGGGCCGGCGGCGGGACCTGGCCGGCTGGCCGCCGCCGGACGTCCGCATGGACCGGTGCTTCCAGCTCATGGAGGCCCGCCACCCGGCGCTGTCCGACGTCTGGCCGGAAAGCCGGAGCGATCTGGTGAGCGCAGAGGTCTTTCCCGTCACCGCCTCCGCCGAGGCGGCCGCCGGGGCCGGAGCGGACACCGGCGAGACGCTTCAGGGGGTCTGGTACTGGCGGGTCCAGGTCTTGCCGCCGTCCGCGGTCGCCTCGATCACGTAGTCACCGCGCTGGCGGGGCTGGGTCTGGTCGGTACCGATCACCCAGCCCCGGGACGAGCTGATGAACGCGGCAGCCAGCGGCCGGGTGAGACCGCTCACCATGCCCCGCCGGCTCAGGCTGGAGCCGCCGCCGGTGACCATCACCACCGGGGCGGCGCCGTAGCCGACGGGCGGGTCCCATCCCACGAACGCCGCCGTGTCCGGGCTGATCGCGCTGACCGGGCCGGGGTAGCTGCCGGGCCCCTCCGGCGCGTGCACTCCGGGCCTGGCCGCGGACTCGATGTACGACTCCTCGAAGAGCACACGCGCGTGGCGGGCGCCCTGGATGGCGTACGCGAGATAGGGGGAATGGCCAAGCGCTGCGCCCGTGCCGAGGAAGAGCGCCCAGGCGGCGCTGTCGCCCGCGCATTCGAGCACCGTGGTGTCCGGTGTGGAGGGGTGAACCCCAGCCGAGGAGGGCGGCTCGGTGAACGTCAGCGACCAGTGCCGGCCGCCGTCGGAGGTGCGCCAGATCTTGCCGGGCGTGCCGAGGAAACCGTCGGCCGCGCTGGCGAAGCACGCCGTCTGCGCCTGCGCGGGCGCGCCGGGCACGGGCGCCCAGGCACGGCCGCCGTCGGTGGTCCGCAGCAGCTCACCGCCCTGGACGGGTGCGGGCACGCCGCCGTCGATCCTGACCTGCGAGCCGCCCGCGACGGCGTACCCGAGGTCCGGCGCGACGAAGTGGACGGAGCGGATGGCATCGCAGGGATCGCTCAGCGGCGTCCAGGTAGCGCCGCCGTCGGTCGTGCCCAGCAGGGCGTTCGTGCCCACCGCCCAGCCGTGCCGCGCGTCGATGAAGTCGGCCTGATAGAGCTTGGCCTGCCCGCTGTACCGCCGCGTCCAGGTCTGGCCGCCGTCGCTCGTGGCGAGCACGCGCCCGGCGCCGGCCACCCAGCCCTGCTCGGCGGAGACGAACTCGATCCCGGCCAGCGGCGGCACGGGAATGGGCACTCCGGGCGCGGTGTAGACGCCGGCCGGTGCCGCGCCCGGGCAAAGCGGGGCAGCCGGCGCCGACGGCGGCCGGCTGACGGACGGAGGCACCGCGCCCGCGGTGGCGGCCGGCCGGCTCGCCGACGCCGGCGACGGGGCGGTCGCGTGGTGCCCGCTCGAGGCGGTGCTGCATCCGGCGGCGAGCAGCGCCGTTCCGGAAAGCGCGGCAGCCAGCGCGCCGCCGCCAACCCCAGCCATCAGCCGCATCACGATTAGTACGACGCTGCACCCATGAGCGTGGTTGCAGCCGGGGCCATCAGGTCTACGGCCAATGTCGTTAATGGACAGGGTCACGGCAGGCCGACGGCCAGCCGGCGCGGGCTGACATCGCCGTGCGGGCGCGGGGCCGCCGCCCGTGCGCGATCATCGGCGAAGGCGGGCGGTGGCGTTTCCGGGTGAAGAGCGCCGGCGCGGGCCCGCCGCTACGCGCCGATGTAGCTCATCACGTGCTTGATCCGGGTGTAGTCCTCGAAGCCGTACATGGACAGGTCCTTGCCGTAGCCCGAGTGCTTGAAGCCGCCGTGCGGCATCTCGGCGACGATCGGGATGTGGGTGTTGATCCACACCGCGCCGAAGTCCAGGCGGCGGGCCATCCGCATCGCGCGGCCGTGGTCGCGGGTCCAGACGCTCGCGGCCAGCCCGTAGCGGACGCCGTTGGCCCAGCGGACGGCTTCTTCCTCGTCGCTGAACCGCTGCACCGTGATGACCGGGCCGAAGATCTCGTCCTGGATCATCTCGTCGTCCTGCCTGAGGCCGGACACCACGGTCGGCTCGAACAGGTAGCCCGGGCCGTCGATCTTGTGCCCGCCGGTCTCGACGGTCGCGTGGGCCGGGACGCGCTCAAGGAAGCCGCTGACCCGGGCGAGCTGGCCGGGGTTGTTCAGCGGGCCGTAGTCGGCGTCGGGGTTGTCCAGGCCGCCGGGCACCGTGCCGCGGGCCTGCTCGGTGAGGGCGGCGGTGAGGTCGGCGGCGATGCCCGGGCCGGCGAGCACCCGGGTCGCCGCGGTGCAGTCCTGGCCCGCGTTGAAGTAGCCCGCGCCGGCGATGCCCTCGGCCGCCGCCGCCACGTCGGCGTCGTCGAACACCACGACCGGGGCCTTGCCGCCGAGTTCGAGGTGCACGCGCTTGAGGTCGTCGGCGGCGGCGCGCGCCACCTCCATGCCGGCCCGCACGCTCCCGGTGATGGACACCATCGCGGGGATCTTGTGCCTGACGAGCTCGCGGCCGGTGTCGCGGTCGCCGCAGACCACGTTGAAGACCCCCGGCGGGAAGAACTCGGACGCGATCTCGGCGAGCAGCAGGGTGGAGACGGGCGTGGTGTCGGACGGCTTGAGCACGACCGTGTTGCCCGCGGCGAGCGCCGGGCCGATCTTCCACACCGCCATCATCAGCGGGTAGTTCCACGGCGTGACCTGCGCGCACACGCCGACCGGCTCGCGCCTGATCATGCTCGTGTGGTCCTTCATGTACTCGCCCGCGGACCGGCCCTCCAGCAGCCGCGCGGCGGCGGCGAAGAACCGCAGCTGGTCCACTGACGGCGGCAGCTCCTCCGACAGCGTCAGCGCCACCGGCTTGCCGGTGTTCTTGCACTCGGCCTCGGTGATCTCCGCGGCGCGCTTTTCCACGGCGTCGGCGAACCTCAGCATGGCGAGGCTGCGCTCGGCGGGCGTGGCGTCCCGCCAGGTCTCGAACGCCGCGGCGGCGGCCTGCATGGCCTCGTCGACGTCGGCGGCGCCCGAGACGGGCGCCTGCGCGTAGGCCTCGCCGGTACTGGGGTCGACCACGTCGCTGTAGGCGCCGGCGCGCGGTTCGGTGTACTTGCCGTTGACGAAGTTGCGGAGCGGTTCCTGCGTCATCCCCAGCCTCCGAGGCTCTCGACAATCGAATCAGTTGTTAGTATTGCATAGTTCAACGAAATCAGTTGACATCACCGCCGGACATGACAGCATGAAGATACGGGCGGCACCGACGGCGGCCGCCCCTCCCCCACGAGGATGTGATCGCTTGGCCCACAGTCCGCGCGGCGGTCCCGCCGCGCCGATCGCCCTTGACGATATCTCCAAGCGGATCATCGAGCAGTTGCAGGCTGACGGCAGGCGGTCCTACGCGGCGATCGGCAAGGCCGTGGGCCTGTCCGAGGCCGCCGTCCGGCAGCGGGTGCAGCGGCTGCAAGAGGCCGGCGTGATGCAGATCGTCGCGGTCACCGACCCGCTGACCCTCGGCTTCCGCCGCCAGGCGATGATCGGCCTGAAGTGCGACGGCAACCTGGAGAAGGTCGCCGACGACCTGGCCGCCATGCCGGAGATCGATTACGTGGTGATCACCGCGGGGTCGTTCGACCTGCTCCTGGAGGTGGTCTGCGAAGACGACGACCACCTGCTGGAGATCCTGAGCCAGGTGCGCGCGGTGCCGTCCGTCAGATCCACCGAGACACTCGTCTATCTCAAACTACGCAAGCAGACCTACACATGGGGAACGCGATGACCTTCTCGACGGAAGACTTGCAGGAAGCGGCCAAGCAGCACCTGTGGCTGCACTTCACGCGGATGTCGAGCTACCGCGCCAGCGACGTCCCGGTCATCGTGCGCGGCTCCGGCCCCTACGTCTACGACGACAGGGGCAAGCGGTACCTGGACGGGCTGTCGGGCCTGTTCGTGTCCATGGTCGGTCACGGCCGCACCGAGCTGGCCGAGGCGGCGTCGAAGCAGGCCTCGGAGCTCGCCTACTTCCCGCTGTGGTCGTACGCGCACCCGGCGGCGGTGCAGCTCGCGGCCCGGCTGGCGGAGCTCGCGCCGGGCGACCTGAACCGGGTGTTCTTCACCACCTCGGGCTCCGAGGCCGTCGAGTCCGCCTGGAAGCTGGCCAAGCAGTACTTCAAGCTGCGCGGCGAGCACGGCCGGTACAAGGTGATCAGCCGCGACATCGCCTACCACGGCACGTCGATGGGCGCGCTCGCCGTCACCGGGCTGGCCGCCATCAAGGGCGACTTCGAGCCGCTGCCGCCGGGCGGGGTCCGGGTGCCGAACACCAACTTCTACCGCGCGCCCTCGTTCGCCTCCTCCAGCGCCGAAGAGTTCGGCATCTGGGCCGCGGACGAGATCGAGCGCGCCATCTTGCGCGAGGGGCCGGAATCGGTGGCGTGCGTGTTCCTGGAGCCCGTGCAGAACTCCGGCGGCTGCTTCCCGCCGCCGCCGGGGTACTTCGCCCGCGTGCGGTCGATCTGCGACACGTACGGGGTGCTGCTGGTGTCGGACGAGGTGATCTGCGCCTTCGGCCGCCTGGGGTACTACTTCGGCTCCGAGCGGTACGGCTACCAGCCGGACATCATCACCTTCGCCAAGGGCGTCACCTCCGGCTACTCCCCGCTGGGCGGGATGATCGTCCGCGACCACCTGATCGAGCCGTTCCTGACCGGGACCGCCACGTTCCTGCACGGGATCACGTTCGCCGGGCACCCGGTCTCCGCCGCGGTGGCGCTGGCGAACCTGGACATCTTCGAGCGCGACAACCTGCTGGGGAACGTGCGGGCCAACGAGGGCGGTTTCCGGTCGGCGCTGGAGAGGCTGCTCGACCTGCCGATCGTCGGCGACGTCCGCGGGGACGGCTACTTCTACGGGATCGAGCTGGTCAAGGACAAGGCCACGCGCGAGACGTTCGACGACGAGGAGTCCGAGCGGCTGCTGCGCGGCTTCCTGTCGCACGCGCTGTTCGACGCCGGGCTGGTCTGCCGCGCCGACGACCGCGGCGACCCGGTCATCCAGCTCGCGCCGCCGCTGATCTGCACGCAGGAGCACTTCGACGAGATCGAGCAGATCCTGCGCTCGGTGCTGACGCAGGCGTGGACGCGGGTCTGAGGGGGCTCAGCCGGCCGGGGGGGTGACGATCCCGTACTCGCGGATCCGCCGGTAGATCGTCGCCCGTGACATGCCGAGAGCGCGCGCGGCCCGGATCTTGTTGCCCCCGTTGTCCAGCAGGCTCTGCACGATGGCGTCCCGCTCGATCGACTCCAGCGGGCTGAGCACCCGGCGGCTCACCGTCCAGCATTCGGGCGGCAGGTCCTGGGGCAGGATCGCCCCGGCCCGGCGGCGCTGGACGACCTGCTTGAGCACGTGCCAGAGCTGTGTCGCGTTCCCCGGCCAGGTGTGCCGGAGCAGCAGCTGCATGGCCGCGGCCGAGCAGCTGACGCGCCCCTGCTGGCTGAGCTTGCCGAGGAAGAACGGCACCAGCTCGCGCAGGTCTTCGCTGTGGTGGCGGAGCGGCGGCACCTGCACCGTGCCGGGGAACAGCCGCAGCAGGGCGGTGAGGTCGGCGCGGGCCTGGCCGCGGTCGAGGGTGGCGGCCACCCGCAGCCTGGGCTCCCCGCCCGCCTCCCCGCCCGCATCCCTGGCGTCGGCCAGCGCGTCGGCCAGCGCGCGGACCTGTCGCGCGGTCAGCGCGTCGGCGTGCCGGATGACCAGCAGCCCGGTACCGTCAGCCAGCTCACGGCGCACCTGCGCCTGCCAGTCCCCGCCCGCCGTCGCCGCGTCGAGCACGTGGCACGGCGCGGCGGGGTTGTGCCGCTGGTGCACCGCGCGGATCAGGGCCAGCTTGCCGGCGCCGCGCTCCCCCTCCAGGATCAGCCACTCGCCGCGCTCGTAGCACGCCTCCGCGGCGCGGCAGGCGCGCCGCCACGCCGCGCCGCTGCCCACCAGGCCCGGCAGTGACATCGGCGACCGCGGCACCGGAACCGCGGCCGCCGCCGGCAGCGCCGGGCAGAGCTTGACGTGCACCACTCCGTCGCGCTCCGGTCCGCCGGCGACCGTGCGCAGGAACAGGCGCGCCACCGCGCCGCTCGGCAGGTCCACCGTCACCGCGCCGGGCGCCCGGCCGCGCCCGAGCGCCTCGGCGGCCTGGGAGATAAGCGCGGCCTGGTCGTCCGGGCTCAGCGCCTTCCGGGCATGGTCGTTCAGCATGACGACGTCGTTGCCGAGCGCGAGCACGATGCCGCCGGTGTGCCGGCAGGCCCGCAGGTACTCTTGCAGCAGCCGCTGGTCCCGGTTGCTCGACGCCGACGCCAGCTCCTGGTTGATCTGGTCGGCGGTGGCCTGGACAAGCGAGATCATCAGCGGGTCGGCGTCCCTGCGCCAGCAGGTCAGGTCGATCACGCCGACGGTCTTGCCGGACACCGGATCCTTGAGCGGCACTCCGGCGCAGGCCATGCCCTCGAGCCGCTCCGCGTAGTGCTCGTGCCCGAACACGTGGGCCGGGCCCCCCGCCTCCAGCGCGGTCCCGATCCCGTTGGTGCCCACGACGTCCTCGGCGTAGGAGAACCCGGGCGCCAGCATGATCGAGTCCAGGTGCCGTTCCAGGTCATGGTCGCCGGTGAACCGGAACAGCACCAGGCCGCAGGCGTCGGTGAGCACGATGCTGATCGGCTGGCCGTCCAGTTGCGCGTGCAGGTGCCGCAGCACCGGCTCGGCGGTGCGGGCCAGCGGCGATTCCAGGTCCGGGTTCCCCAGGTAGGTCAGGTCGAGCCGGTCGGCCGCGACGTTCCAGCCCCGGGACCGCCACCACGACGCGAGTATCGGCTCCCGGACCGCGCCGGGGTCCACGGGCTCGGCCGCGAGGAACCGGTCCCTGGCCACGGCCAGGCGATCTGCCGTGCCGTGCAGCTTCGTCGATGCACGTCCCATGTCGCCTCCCCCACCTGCCGGGTCCAGCCGGAGGACTCATCGTGCGCGGAGCGCACCGCGGTTTCCGTGCTGTTAAGAAACATATGCCCGGGGGTGCCGGGCACTGTCTCAAGTTGAGACCCCCCGTTTCATCGCACCGGGAACGGCTCACCACATGAATACCCCGCAGGAGACATACAACCCCTGGAGCATCGTCAACCTGGTCTTCCGCCATCTCGTGGACGAGGGACTGCACCCGGTCCTCGGCGAAACCGGCGATCCCGGAGCGCCGGCGGCCGGCCTGCTGCGCGCGTTCGGCATCACGCCCGCGGCGGAGGGAAGCAACCACGTTTCCGCCCGGGCCAAGAGCGATCTGGCCCGGCTCCGGGAGGCGTTCGAGGCCGGGCACTTCTCGGCGGACGAGCGCTTACAACGCTGTCACGGCGCGGCCGCGCGGCGCGCGGCCCGGCGCCGCGGACGGCTGTCTCAGGTTGAGAGCACCGCGCCGCCGGATCCGGGGTGTGATCCAGAACACGAAGGCTTCCGCAAGACCGCAACCGACCGGTTGCGATGACCCAGGGCCAACGACCCCAAGGAGGGATGCCGATGAGCCGCCAGAGCGTGGCCAAGGCCCACCAGAAGATCCAGGAACTGTCCTGGGAACCGCAGTACCACCAGCCGGTCTCGCACTACGGGACCGACTACACCTTCCGCAAGGCGCAGAAGAAGGACCCGCTCAAGCAGGTGCTGCGGTCCTACTTCCCCATGCAGGAAGAAAAAGACCACCGCGTGTACGGCGCGCAGGACGGCGCGATCCGGGGCAACATGTTCCGCCAGGTCCAGGAGCGCTGGCTGGAATGGCAGAAGCTGTTCCTGTCCATCATCCCGCTCCCGGAGATCAGCGCCGCGCGGGCGATGCCGCTGCTGTTCCGCACGGTTCCGAACCCGGAACTGCACAACGGCCAGGCGATCCAGATGATCGACGAGGTCCGGCACTCGACGATCCAGCAGAACCTCAAGCGCCTGTACATGAACAACTACATCGACCCGGCCGGGTTCAACACCAGCCTCCGCGGCTTCCACAACGACTACTGCGGCACGATCGGCCGTCAGTTCGCCGAGGGGTTCATCACCGGCGACGCGATCACCGCGGCGTCGATCTACCTCACGATCGTGGCCGAGACCGCGTTCACCAACACCTTGTTCGTCGCCATGCCCGCCGAGGCGGCGGCCAACGGGGACTACCTGCTGCCGACGGTGTTCCACTCGGTGCAGTCGGATGAGTCGCGGCACATCTCCAACGGCTACGCGACGCTGCTGATGGCCCTCTCCGACGAGAGCAACCACCAGCTGCTCGAGCGCGACCTGCGCTATGCCTGGTGGAACAACCACGCGGTCGTGGACGCGGCGATCGGCACGTTCATCGAGTACGGCACCAAGGACCGGCGCAAGGACCGCGAGTCCTACGCCGAGATGTGGCGCCGCTGGATCTACGACGACTACTACCGCAGCTACCTCGTGCCGCTGGAGAAGTACGGCCTGGTGATCCCGCACGACCTCGTCGAGGAAGCCTGGAACCGGATCTGGAACAAGGGCTACGTGCATGAGGTCGCGCAGTTCTTCGCCACCGGGTGGCTCGCCAACTACTGGCGGATCGACCCGATGACCGACGAGGACTTCGAGTGGTTCGAGTACAAGTACCCGGGCTGGTACGACAAGTACGGCAAGTGGTGGGAGAACTACCGCCGCCTGTCCGAGCCGAACGGGCACCACCCGATCGTCGCCGAGGACGTCGACTACCAGTACCCGCACCGCTGCTGGACCTGCATGGTCCCGTGCCTGATCCGCGAGGACATGGTCATGGACCAGGTGGACGGGCAGTGGCGCACCTACTGCTCGCAGCCGTGCCACTGGACCGACAAGGTCGCCTTCCGGCCCACCTATCAGGGCCGCGAGACGCCGAACATGGGCCAGCTCATCGGCAAGCGCGAGTGGGAGACGCTGTACCACGGCTGGAACTGGGCCGACGTGGTCTCCGACATGGGGTTCGTCCGCGACGACGGCAAGACGATGACCGCCCAGCCGCACCTCAACCTCGACCCGTCGAAGATGTGGACGCTGGACCACCTGCGCCGGATGCCCCCGCTCCAGAGCCCGAACGTCGTGCTCAACGAGATGAGCGACACCGAGCGCGAGGAGTTCTACCGCAGCTACGTCCGCGGCGGCCCCGCCGGCCGCTACGCCCGGGCCGAGGCCTGAGATTCACCCGAACGGAAGGTGGCGTCTGCCTGGAGCCGGGCCCGCCGTGCACTCGCGGCGGGCCCGGCCGGGCCGGTGAGGTGGACCGTGTCTGACAAGCACATCGTGCGGTTCGAGCCGGTCGGCATCGAGATCGAGGTCGACGAGGAGCAGACGATCCTGCGGGCCGCGGCCGAGCAGGGGGTCATGCTCATGCACGGCTGCAAGGAAGGCCAGTGCGCCTCGTGCAAGTCGTTCATCCTGGAGGGCGACGACATCGAGCACGACCGGTACTCCACGTTCGCGCTGCCCGACTACGAAAGGGAGGAGGGCTACACCCTGCTGTGCCGGGCGCACGCGTACGAGGACGTGACGATCGAACTGCTCAACTACGACGAGGACATGATCCGCTCCGGCCTGCCGATCCAGCAGGCGGTGGCCGAGGTGGTGTCCGCCGAGCACGTGACGCACGACATGCGGCACCTGGTGCTGCGCCTCGTCGAGCCGGCCGAGGTCAAGTTCTTCCCCGGCCAGTACATGGACATCGCCGTCCCCGGCACCGATCAGGTGCGGTCGTTCTCGATGGCCAACACCTCCAGCAGGGACGGGCTGCTTGAGTTCGTCATCAAGGTGTACCCCGACGGCCTGTTCTCGCACTTCCTCGACACCCGGCTCCAGCCGGGCGACCGGCTGGAGCTGACCGGCCCGTTCGGCGTGTTCACCCTGCGCGAGGGCGAGGAGGACCTCGTCTTCATCGGCGGCGGAGCGGGGATGGCCCCGATCCTGTCCCTGCTCCGCTCGATGGCCGAACGCGGCATCCGCCGCAAGGCCACATTCTTCTACGGCGCCCGCGGCCGCCGTGACCTGTGCTTCGAGGACGAGCTGCGGGCGATCGCCGCCAGGCTGCCGGACTTCGCGTACATCCCCGCCCTGTCGCACGAGGACTGGGACGGCGAGACCGGCCTGATCACCGACGTCGTCAAGCGCCTCGCGGGAGACATCGCGGGCGCGCATGCCTACGTCTGCGGGCCGCCGCCCATGGTCGAGGCGGCGATCCCGCTGCTGCGGACGCTCGGCGTGCAGGAAAAGCGCATCTATTACGACAAGTTCACGACCACCGGAGAGCCCGAATGACCACCACGCAAGAGCGCAGCGTTCCGAAACCGGTCTTCACCGACGCGGAAGCGGGCGCGAAGGAGTTCCCCGACTCGAGCAACCGCCGGTTCACCTACTTCATCCCGGCCAAGCGCAAGCCCTCGCACTACGAGGACGTGACGGTCGAGGTCCAGCCGGACCCGCGGCACTACCTCAGCCAGGGCTGGCTGTACGGGTTCGCCGACGGCCGCGGCGGCTACCCGCTGGACTGGACCGCGCTGAAGGCCTGGGGCCAGGACCGCCCCGAGCCCGAGCGCTATCCGGGGTCCGGGGGCAAGGGCTACGAGTGGCCGGCGCACGGCTGGCACGAGTTCCGCGACCCGAACGAGGAGTGGGAGCTCACCCTGTACCGCTACAACGCCAACGTCGTGCGGCAGGTCAACCAGAACATCGAGAACGCCCGCGAGTCCAAGGCGTTCGAGCAGTGGACCAGGAACTGGGTGCGGTTCGTGGAGCGCAACGTCGGCGCCTGGATGCACGTGGACCACGGGCTCGGCCTGTACCTGTACGCGAACGCGCAGCGGCGGGCGCCCACGAACATGCACAACAACGCGATCTCGGTCAACAGCATGCACCGCATCCGCGCGGCGCAGGACCTGGCGCTGTACAACCTGACCCTGAGCGAGGAGATCCCCGGCTTCGACGGCGCGGCGCACATCGAGACGTGGAACAACGACCCCGTCTGGCAGGGCGTCCGGGAGACCGCCGAGCAGCTCACCGCGATCTGGGACTGGGCCGAGGCCATCTTCGCCGGCAACGTGGTGTTCGAGCCGCTGGTCGGCGAGCTGTTCCGCAGCCACCTCGTGCAGCACGCGGCGCCGCGCAACGGCGACTTCGTGACGCCGACGATCATCGGCGCCGCCGAGTACGACTTCGCCGAGCGCGACCTGCGCTACACCCGGCCCATGTTCCAGCTGCTCACCACCGACCGGGAGTTCGCCGACCACAACAAGGCGATCTTGCAGGGCTGGCTCGGCACCTGGGTGCCGCGCGCCCTGCACGCGGCCCGCACGCTGCAGCCGCTGTGGTCGCAGCCCGACGCCAGGCCGCCGCGCTTCGAGGACGGCCTGGACGCCGCGAAGAGCCGGTTCGCCGACATCGTGACCGACCTGCACCTGGACGTACCGAAGGAGCTGGCCCAGTGACCACGCAGCAGCAGTCCAAAACCGCCGGGAGCCCGTTCAAGGCCGACAACACGCCGTCGAACAGGTGCGGCTTCACGCTGATGAACAACCAGGTCGGCGAGGTCGTCGCGCAGGTCATGGCGACCAAGCCCAACGTGACCGTGACCTACCTGCCGTCCATGATGCGGGTGGACGCCGTGGGGATGATGGAGGTCAACTACGACGAGATCTCCGAGGCCCTGGGCGAGGAGCCCGGGTACTTCAACTCCGCCGAGCTCGAAGAGGACATGTCCACCCACTACGGCCGGATGATCCACCTCGACGACAAGACCCTGTTCTTCGCCAACCCCGAAGACGCGGCCGAATACCTCGGCTTCGACCTCGTCCCGGCCCAGGCCCGGGCCTGATGCCGTCAGCCGCCGCCGTCCGGCACTCCCGGAGTGCCGGACGGCGCCAGAGCGCTCATAAGGACTCATAAGGAGGAGGAGCCGCTTTGTACGAGAAGAACGGCGAGAAGTACTTCATCGTCGATACGCATACGCACTACTGGAACGCCGCCCCGGACAACTGGGTGCCGGGCGCCGAGCAGTACGCCAAGGGCTGGATCGAGTGCTTCCACGCCTACCAGTCGCTCGGCCCGGGGGAAACCCACTGGCCGATCGAGAAGTTCCAGAAGTACTCCGAAGACGACCTGATGAAGGACGTCTTCGAGGACGGCCACGCGGACGTGGCGATCTTCCAGCCCACCTACCTCAAGGAGTGGTACAAGGAGGGCTTCAACACCACCGAGCGCAACGCGCTGCTGGCCGAGAAGCACCCGGGCAAGTTCCTCTGCAACACCCGGTGGGACCCGCGCGACGGCGACGAGGGCCTGGAACACCTCAGGCGGAACGTGGAGCGGTTCGGGTCCAAGGGCGTCAAGCTCTACACGGCCGAGTGGAACGCGGGCTCGCGGGGGTGGAAGCTGACCGACCCGGCGGCGTACCGCTACCTGGAGGCCTGCCAGGAGCTCGGGATCAAGAACATCCACGTGCACAAGGGCCCGACGATCTGGCCGCTGGACAAGGACGCCTTCGACGTGTCCGACGTGGACCACGCCGCGACCGACTTCCCCGAGCTCAACTTCATCGTCGAGCACGTGGGGCTGCCGCGGATCGAGGACTTCTGCTTCATGGCCACCCAGGAGCCGAACGTCTACGCGGGGCTCGCGGTCGTCATCGGCGGCCTGATGCACGCCCGGCCGCGCTTCTTCGCCAAGGTGATGGGCGAGCTGCTGTTCTGGGTCGGCGAGGACAAGATGCTGTTCGGCAGCGACTACGCCATCTGGGAGCCGAAGTGGCAGGTGGAAGGCTTCGTCGACTGGCAGATGCCGGACACCGAGGAGTTCTCGGACTACCCGAGGATGACCACCGCGTCGAAGAAGAAGATGCTCGGCCTGAACGCCGCCAAGCTCTACGACATCCAGGTGCCGGCCGAGTTCCTGGTGCCCGCCCAGGCCGGCGAGCCCGCGGCCCGCGAGGACGCCCAGCTGGTCGACGACAGGTCGCAGCAGCCGGTGGCGGGGACGTGACCCGGGGTCCGGCAGCGCCTCCCCGGACGATATGGCACGCGCTGGAGACGGTGCGCGACCCCGAGCTCGACGAGCCGATCACCTCGCTCGGCTTCGTCGCGTCGTGCACCGTCTCCGCGGACGGGGACGCGCGGATCCGGCTGCGGCTGCCCACGTATTTCTGCGCGCCCAACTTCGCGTACCTGATGGTCGCGGACGCCTACGAGGCGGCCGCCGGGACGCCGGGGGTGCGGTCCGTCCAGGTGGTGCTCGAGGATCACTTCGCCGCGGACGCGATCAACGCGGGGGTGGCCGCGCAGGCCGGCTTCGTCGCCTCGTTCGACGGGGAAGCCGTCGCCGAACTGCACGAGCTGCGCGCGGCATTCCTGCGCAAGGCGGTGCTGGCCGGCACCGACCTCGTGTGCCGCCCGCTGCTCGCCGCGGGGACCGCGCCCGGGCGGCTGCGCCAGCTGACGCTCGGGGACGTGCCGCCCTCGCGGGAGCTCGCCCGTCTGCGCCGGCGCCGGGCCGAGCTGGGCCTGCCGTCCGGCGACGACGCGCCGCTGCTCATCGACCCGGAGACAGGGGACCGGGTCGGAGCCGAGGCGGTGCCGCTCCACCTGCGCCGCGCCCGCGTGACCCGGGCCGGCATCGAGGCGAACACGAGCATCTGCTCCGGCATGCTCCGGCACCGGTACCCCGCCGGGCGCTAGCGGAAGTTCCTGGATCGGGAGGAACACAGTGAAAGCAGTACGACTCCATAAGTTCCACAGCACGCCGGCGGTCGACGACGTGCCCGAGCCGAAGATCAGCGGGCCGCTCGACGTCATCGTGAAAATCGGCGGCGCCGGGGTGTGCCGTACCGACCTGCACATCATCGAGGGCCAGTGGGACGCGGCCATGGGCACGCCGCTGCCCTACACCCTCGGCCACGAGAACGCGGGATGGGTGCACGAGGTCGGCTCCGCGGTCACCAACGTCGCGGTCGGCGACACCGTCATCCTGCACCCGACCCCCACCTGCGGGCTGTGCCGCGCCTGCCGGGCCGGGGACGACATGCACTGCGAGAACTCGACGTTCCCCGGGCTGTCCACCGACGGCGGGATGGCCGAGTACCTGCTGACATCCGCCCGGGCCTGCGTCAAGCTCGACCCGAGGACCCAGCCGAGGGACGTCGCCGCCCTCGCGGACGCGGGGATCACCGCCTACCACGCGGTCAAGAAGGCGATCCCGCTGCTCTATCCGGGTACGACCTGCGTGGTCATCGGGGCCGGCGGGCTCGGGCACATCGGCATCCAGTGCCTGGCGGCGCTGACCGCGACGCGGATCGTCGTCGTGGACAAGAACGCCGAAGCGCTCAAGCTCGCCGGGCAGCTCGGCGCGGACCATACGGTCGTGGCCGACGGCGGGCACGTGGCGGCGGTGAAGGACCTGACCGGCGGCGCGGGGGCCCATGTCGTGCTCGACTTCGTGGCCGAGCAGGGGGCGGAGATGGACGGGTGGGGCATGACCGCCCCGGCCGGCTCGTACTTCGTGATCGGCTACGGCGGCACGCTGCACATCCCGACGCTGGACATCATCTCCACCGAGCGGAACGTCATCGGCAACATCGTCGGCACCTACAACGAGCTGTCCGAGCTGATGGCGCTCGCCCAGGCCGGCAAGGTCACCCTGCACACCAGGACCTACCCGCTGGACGCCGCCCCCGACGCCCTCGCCGACCTCGACGCCGGCCGCGTCCGCGGCCGGGCGATCCTCGTCCCGTAAGGAGCAACCGATGGCCAAGGAACTGCGCTTCGGCGAACAGGCGCGCGGCCTGCTGCTGGCGGGCGTGGACAAGCTCGCCGAGGCGGTGAAGTCGACGCTCGGCCCCAAGGGGCGCAACGTCATCCTGGAAAAGATCACCGGCTCGCCGGTGGTCACCAACGACGGCGTCACGATCGCCCGCGAGATCCACCTGAAGGACCAGTTCGAGAACATGGGCGCGCAGCTGGTCAAGGAAGCCGCGATCAAGACCAACGACGTGGTCGGCGACGGCACCACGACCGCCACGGTGCTCGCCCAGGCGATCGTCCGCGAGGGCATGCGCGCGATCGACGGCGGCGCGAACCCGGTCCTCCTCAAGCGCGGCATCGACCTGGCGGTCGGGCGGCTGGTCGAGTACCTGAAGGGCGCCGCGCACCCGGTGTCCTCCGAGGAGGACTACCGGCGGGTCGCCGCGATCTCCGCCAACGACGATGACGCGGTCGGCGCGGTCATCGCCAAGGCGCTGCACACGGTCGGCGAATCCGGCATCGTGACCGTGGAGGACGCCCCCGCTCCCGGGATGAGCGTGGACTTCGTGGAGGGGTTCCAGTTCGACAACGGCTACCTGTCACCGTACCTGGTGACCAACCCGGCGAGCCTGGAGGCCGTGCTCGACGATCCCTACATCCTGCTGTGCAGCGAGAAGATCACCAAGGTCCAGCAGCTGATGCCGCTGCTCGACAAGATCATGCGCTCCCCCCGCCCGCTGGTGGTCATCGCGGAGAACGTCGAGGGCACCGCGCTGTCCATGCTGGTGCACAACCACGTCAACGGCACCTTCCAGTCCTGCGCCGTCCGCGCCCCCGGCTTCGGCGACCGCAGGCTGCACAAGCTCGAGGACATCGCCGCGCTGACCGGCGGCGCGGTGTTCAGCAGGCATTCGGGTTTCACCCTGGAGACGATGACGGTCGAGCAGCTCGGCCGTGCCCGCCAGGTCCGGGTGACCGCGGACAGCACCGCGATCATCGGCGGCGGCGGCTCCGCCGAGGCCGTCGAGTTCCGGCTCGGCCAGCTCCGCGCCGAACTGGAGCGGGCCACCTTCGGCGTCGACGAGGACGTGCTGACCGAGCGGATCGGCGCGCTGTCCGGCAAGGTCGCGGTGATCCGGGTCGGCGCGCCGACCCCCGCCGAGCTGAAGGAGCTGCGGCACCGGGTCGAAGACGCGATCGCGGCCACCCGCGCGGCCATGGCGGAGGGGATCGTGGCCGGCGGCGGCGCCGCGCTGCTGCACGCGGCCGGCGCGCTCGACGGGGACGTCGGCGGCGATGTCACGGGTGACTACGCGATCGGGGTGGACATCGTCCGCCGGACGCTGAGCGAGCCCGCCACGCTGATCGCGGCCAACGCCGGCTACCCGGCCGCCGAGGTCGTGGCCCAGACGGCGAAGCTCGGCCCCGACGACGGGTTCGACGCGCTGAGCGGCCGCCACGGGAACATGATCGACATGGGCATCGTCGACCCGCTGCTGGTCGTCCGCTCGGCCCTGCAGAACGGCGCGTCCGTGGCCGGCCTGCTGCTCACGACCAACACGCTGGTCGCCGAGGAGCAGACGCCCTGGGGCGGCAGCCCGGCGCTGATGACGGAGTACGGCTCGCTCGACGAGGGCCTGCGCCAGCCGTCCCCCGACGCGAGCATGCCCCAGTCGCTGGGGTACGGGCCCTCCGTTGGTTGACATCACCATCGCGGCGCAGCAGGCGCTGGCCGGGGAACGACGGGGTCTGCGGGCCGTCATGCCGTTCCTCGGCCCGGCCTTCATCGCCTCGGTAGCCTATGTCGACCCGGGGAACTTCGCGGCCAACATGGCCGGCGGCGCGCAGTTCGGCTACGCGCTCGGCTGGGTGGTGCTGACCGCGAACCTGATGGCGATGCTCGTCCAGTCGCTGTCGGCCAAGCTCGGCATCGCGACCGGCCTGTCGCTGCCGGAGGTATGCCGGGAGCGGCTGCCGCGGCGCGCCGTGCTGCTGCTGTGGCTGCAGGCCGAGACGGTCGCGATGGCCACCGACCTGGCGGAGTTCACCGGGGCCGCGCTGGGCCTGCACCTGGTCTTCGGGCTGCCGATGTGGGAGTGCGCCCTGCTCGCGGGGCTGGCCACGTTCGCGGTGCTCGCGATGGAGGTCGGCGGCTTCCGGCGGCTGGAGGCCGCGATCACCGCGCTGGTCGGCGTCGTGGTGCTGGCCTTCGGCCTGGAGATCTTCAAGAGCAGCCCGCCGGCCGCCGCGGTCGCGGGCGGCGTGTTCGAGCCGCGGATACCGGGCGGCGCGGCCCTGCTCGCGGTGTCCATCATGGGCGCCACCGTGATGCCGCACGTCATCTACCTGCACTCCGCGCTCACCAAGGGGCGGGTCGTCGGCGCCTGCCCCGGCGAGCGGCGCAGGATCTTCGGCTTCGAGGTCGTCGACGTGCTCGTCGCGATGGGCCTGGCCGGCGTGATCAACCTGGCGATGCTCGCGACCGCCGCGGCGGTCTTCAACGCCCGCGGGATGGCGTCCGCGGGCGGCGACCTGGGGCAGGTCTTCACCGGGCTGAACAGCTACCTCGGGGCGCACGCGGGCACCGTATTCGGCGTGGCGCTGCTGATATCCGGCATCGCCTCCTCCTGCGTGGGCACCATGTCCGGGCAGGTCGTGATGGAAGGCTTCCTGCGCCGCCGGATACCGGTCTTCGCGCGCCGCGCGATCACCATGGTTCCCGCGCTCGCGCTGATCGCCGTCGGGTTCAGCCCCACCCGTGCGCTGGTGTTCAGCCAGGCGTTCCTCTCCTTCGGCATCCCGTTCGCGCTGATCCCGCTGGTCGTCTTCACCGCGGACCGGCGCCTGATGGGCGGGCTGGCGAACCGGCGGCTGACCAGCGTCGCCGCCTGCGCGGTCGCCGCCATCATCGTCGCGCTCAACGTCTACCTGCTGGCGACGGCCTGATGCGCCGGCGTCGAACCTCACCGGCCGGCGACGCCCCGGTGCGCCGGCGTCGCGGCACGCCCGGTCCGGCCCCGGCCCGCCCGCGAACCGAAAAATATTTCACCAAGAAGGAAAAATCCGGAATAACGGTAAAAACCCTTCCGGATCATGGACGGCGCCGGCTTTTCGCGCCGGACGTCGGCTACCCTGTCTTCGGGACGTTTACGCTGGTCCGCCGGGGTCAGGCGGGCGGCGCCGGCGCGCGAAGCAGTACCCGCAGTTCCGGTCGCGGCTGGACAGACGCAACCGTCCGTTCGGGATAACGGGTTTCGATTGACACCCTGTGCCCGGAATGTGACTATCACACTACCAGCGTAACGACTCGGGGGTTCGGGATGCACGGCGGAGGGGGCGGCGGCCACGCGGCGGGACACGGCGGGCCGGTAAGCCACCATGGCCACAATCACCATGGGAACCACCCGCGCCGGCATCCCGCCGCGAATCCGCGCCCGGACGCGCATTTCGCCGCGTACGGAGCCGACCCGGAAGCCCGTCACCGGCGGGTCAGGTCGCGCGCGGGCACGGTCGTCCGGTGGACGTTCCTGGCCGTGCTCATGATCGTCATCATCATGCTCATCGGCTGGGCGCACTAGGCCGGCATCCGGCGGTCCCGCGGGCAGCGCGCGTCTTATACCGTCGTCCGCATGACCCACGTTGACGCGATCGTGGTCGGTGCCGGAGTTTGCGGGCTGACCACCGCCATCTCACTGGCCGAAGCCGGCCTGTCCACCCGCATCCTGGCCGCGAGCCCCCCGTCGCAGACCACGTCGGCGGCGGCGGGCGCGATCTGGGGACCGGTGCTGTGCGGCCCGGAGGACCAGGCCCGCGAATGGGCACGGACCGGCCTGGAGATCCTCACCGCGCTGACGGACGAGCCGGCGGCGGGGGTCCGCCAGGTGCGGGGGCGGGAAGTGGCGCAGCGGGCCGCGGCGCCGCCGGACTGGATGGACCTGCTGCCGGGCGGCGCGCGGATGTGCGCGCCGTCCGAACTGCCGGACGGCTTCACGTCCGGCTGGTGGTACACCGCGCCCGTGGTCACCATGCCGGTGTACCTGGAGTACCTGCGCGGCCGGTACGAGGCCGCCGGGGGCTCGATCTCGCTCGGCCCGGTCGGGTCGCTCCGGTCGCTGGACGCGCCGGTCGTGGTGAACTGCACCGGGATCGGCGCCCGGGACCTGGTGCCCGACCCCGCCGTCGTGCCCGTGCGCGGCCAGGTGGTGGTGGTGCGCAACCCGGGCATCGAGGAGTTCTACATCGACCACACCCTGCACGGCACGGATTACGTGTACCTGTTCCCGCACGGCGACGTGGTGGTGCTCGGCGGCACCGCCGAGGAAGGCGCCTGGGACCTGCCCGCCCGGCCGTCGGTCTCGGCGCGCATCCTGCGGGACTGCGCGGCCGTCTTCCCCCGCCTGCGCGGGGCCGAGGTGGTGGCGCACCGGGTGGGGCTGCGCCCGTACCGGCCCGCGGTCCGGCTGGGGGCCGAGCCGCTTCCCGGCCCCGGCGGCCGGGTGCTGTGGCACAACTACGGGCACGGCGGCGGCGGGGTCACGCTGTCGTGGGGCTGCGCCCGCGAGATCACCGCGGCGGTGCTGGCGGGCGCGGCCCCGGCGTGACGGACGGCGGCTTACGGGACCGGCGCGGCGGACGGCGGCTTACGGGACCGGCGGGCGGGCCGGGCTGGTCTCCTGCGACGGCATCGAGTTGCTGGCGGGCAGCGGGTAGGGGATGCCGACGTCCAGGGTCCCGGTCAGCGCGTTGAGCACGGCCTCCTCGACCACGGCGACGTTGCTGCCGATCGAGGTGGACGGCAGCGCGGGGACCTTGGTCACCGGCGGGTTGGCGAGCGCGAGCGCTCCGGTGAAGTCGCCGGTCACGCTCCGGCGCCAGGCTGACAGGTTCGGCACGGTGACGTTGAACCGTGACTCGATCAGGCGGAGCGTGGACGTGTGGTCGAGGACGCCCGAGTACTTGTAGCCGCCGGCCGAGAACGGCGAGATGACCAGGCACGGGGTCCGGAAGCCGAGGCCGACCGGGCCCGCGATGCCGCCCGCGCTCGACGGGAGGGGGCCGGTGAGGTACTCCCCCGCCGACCCGGCCGACGCGGCGGGCGGCGGTACGTGGTCGAAGAAGCCGCCGTTCTCGTCGTAGTTCACGATGAAAACGGTCTGAGCCCAGACCGCGGGGTTGGAGACGAGGATGCTCAGGATCTGCTGGACCAGGTACTCGCCCCATTCCGGCGGCGCGGCGGGGTGCTCGCACTCCGCCAGCGGCGGGACGATCCACGACACCGAGGGCAGCGTGCCGTTCTTCACGTCGCTTTTGAAGTCACCCGGGTAGCTGGGCGTGAGGCCCCTGGCGATCAGCTCGAGCCCGGTGACCGAGAGCGGGTTGGTGTAGTTCTTGAAGTACGAGAGCACGCCAAGGCCGAGCAGGCCGGTGGGGTCGTTGTAGACCTTCCAGCTCACCCCGGCCTCGAGCAGCGCCTCGGGCATCGTCTTCCAGTTCAGCGCGCCGGTCATCGCCACCCGGTCGGCGGCGGTGGTGATCACCGGGCCGCCCGCCTGCCCGGCCGGGTCGATCCATGCCGACATCGCCATCAGCCGGTTCGGGTCCGTCGGGCCGAGCACGGAGCAGAAGTAGTTGTCGCAGACCGTGAACGCGTCGGCGAGCGCGTAGTAGAAGGCGAGTTCGGAGCGGGTGAAGTAGCCCATGGTGACCGGGCCGTTGGTGCTGCCGTCCGCTGCCAGGTGGGCCCTGACGAACGAGTCCATCGCGCCGTTGTTCCAGCTCTGGTGCTGTGTCACCCAGCCGTGCGAGATGTCGTTGGTGGCCTCGCCGTTCTCCGCCGGCGGGTTGTTGAGCAGGCGGAACGGCTGCATGTAGCCGCTGGCGTCGGCACCGGTTCCGGGCTGGTAGCCGTACTGGTCGAAGACCGGCCTGCCGCCCGCCTGCTTGAGCACGCCGGGGTCGGAGAAGCCGCGCACACCCGACAGCGTGCCGAAGTAGTGATCGAAGGAGCGGTTTTCCTGCATCAGGATGACGATGTGCCTGACGTCGCTCAGGCTCGCGCTGCCGGCCGCGGCGGTCACCTTGTCGAGGAGCCTGGCCTGCGCGCTGGTGACCTTGGACGGGCCGCCGGCCCGGGCGGCGGCCCGGGCCGCGGCGGCGCCGAGGGCCGCGGCGGCACCTCCGGCCATGAACACGCGCCTGGTCGTCTCGTCCTTAGCCGGCTCCGGCGCATCGTCCTTAGCCGGCTCCGGCGCATCGTCCTTAGCCGGCTCCGGCGCATCGTCCTTAGCCTGCTCCGGCGCATCCGGCCCCGTGCTGCCCTGCTCGCTCATGGACCCTCCCGGCTGTCAGGCCGATCACGATCCGCTGACTCGCGGTGGCCCGAGCGTAGGAGCGGGAGTTTGCCGTTGCCTAGCCGGCCGCTGACGCTTCAGTAACCTACGGCGGAACAGAGCCGGCCAGCAGGGGCATGCCAGTTTCAACTCGGCCGCCCCCGGACCTCTCGCCGCGGCATTGGGTGTCTTTTCCGGCGGTATACCGCCGGAAAAGACACCCAATGATCACCGCGGCACGGAAACCGCCGGCCTGAGGTTCAGGCACCGGTGACGAAACGGGCGGCGCGAGGGGCGCCATGCCGTATCGGAGCGCGCACGGCGGGCCGCCG
>Ga0209061_1002142_pt1 | contig 26757 bp, 22 predicted proteins | sample Coa_R1_10_FD_187157 | JGI IMG/M metagenome (GOLD analysis project Ga0209061, IMG submission 187157) | Surface soil microbial communities from Centralia Pennsylvania, which are recovering from an underground coalmine fire - Coalmine... | ecosystem: Environmental > Terrestrial > Soil >... | reverse complement strand
TATTGGAACTGCGACTGCTTCGCGGCGGTTCCAGTGAAGTCGGGCGTCAGTGGCTTGACATATGCCGGCGCGGTTGGGTCAATAGCATAGATGACGTTGTCACGGGTTGGGACACGCTGGTTGGGCGAGGACCCGTAGACCGCCGGTGGATACAGGCCACCCAGGTTGACCTGGCCCAACGAGTGAAAGGCCGTAATGAGTCCGTCGCGGGTAACATTTTTGTTGTCCAGCGCCTTCTTGAGGATGGCGTAGGTCACATAGGACTCGGTATAGCCGAACTCAAAGTAACCATCTGGCTGCTGCTGTGGATAATACTTGGCGACATCCTTGAGCATCTGCGCCATGCCCGGCACACTCGTATCACCCCAGGCCGCGCCTTGACCAACCAGCCAGCATTTGCTCAACAGCGGCACCAGTGCGGGAACCGCCATCAGCGCTCGCGCGAAGGCCGGGCTTTGCAAGATCCATTGTGGGAAGTAACCCAGCTTGGCAGCGGTGCCGATGATCCCTGCCGTGGCCGTAGGAACCGTCGTCAAAAAGACATACTTCGCGCCAGCGGCCTTCATCTTGGAAACCTCCGCCGTGAAGTCGGTATCGTTTACTCCATACGCCGCCTCGGCCACGTTATTCAGATTGTACGCCGCGACCGCTTCCGTATAGCCTTTGAGGCCATCAGCGCCGTAATCATCGTTCTGATAGATGATGCCGGTAGCGGGATGCTGCACATGGAGGGTATTCACCACGTAATCAAAGGCGTTTTCAGTTTGCAAGCGGTAGGGTGTGCCAACTAGAATCAGATTTGGATCGTCCACCAGCTCAGAAGAGAGGGTAGCGGCAGAGACTAGCATGTGATCGGCGGTAGCCAGGCTATTAATCGCAACGGTCGTTTGAGTGCCCAGGCTGTCCGCGATCATCAGGACCTGATTGTGAATCTGATTGTACAGCTGCACCTCGGTTTGCGGGTCATACTTTGTATCTTCTTCCAGGAATTTCACCTTGAATCCGTCGATCCCGCCGTTATCGTTCACATGATCGAAAAAGGCTTTTACGCCATTTGCCAGAGGAATGCCGATGACGTTCACCGGCCCGGAATAAGGAGACAAAATACCCAGGGTAATTGTTTTGGCGCTGAGATTAACACCGGGGCCTGCCTGGATTCCTCCCGAACTCGCGCTCGAACTGCTGTTGGCGCAACCGGCAAGAATGAGCAGGGATGCCAGCAGGAAAAGTACGCAACCCGCTAGGAATTTTCTGTTTGCCATATGTGATACCTCATTATCGTCTAAGCGACCTCGACAACTCTGTCAGAGCAGCACTACGTAGCGTCTGGTGGCCGAAAGAGCCACCCTTATCCCTGTGGTTTTGCTAAATATGGGTCGTAGCACCTGGAGATAAATCGGTTATCTCTGCCGGATCACCTCCCTCTTCTTTCGTATGTGCCGGTCTACGCAAGCGTCCCTGCACGCGCCGCACCAGGCCAATCAGCCCTCCCGGCTCGAAGAGCAAGAAAAGCATAATCAACGCGCCATAAATTAACGCATTCAGATCCCCGCTGCTCAGGCCGCCTGTGGTGCTGGGCTGGGGAAGCAACTGAAAATGATCGATCACCTGGGGCAATCCAAAGACGAAGGCCGCGCCCAGGATTGAACCCCAGATGCTGGCCACGCCGCCAATGATAATAGCCGCGACGAATTCAATGGACAGGGCCAGGCTCCAGTACCCTGGAACGATATAGGAGTTATATGAGGCATACAACGCCCCGGCGATGCCTGCCAGGAAGGACGAGAGAATAAAAGCACCCATCTTGGCCTGGAGGAGATTCACGCCCATGATGGACGCGCCAATCTCGTGATCGCGCACCGCCTGGAAGGCCCGCCCGGCCCGTGAACGTATCACGTTGTGGACGAAGAGCGCAGCCAGCACGAGAACGGGCAGAATGAGCAGAAAATATTGCTGGCCGGGCGTCAGCGCAAGGCCCAGCAGCGGCAGCGTATTTTGTTGAGTAAAGATGCTCTCCCCAATGGCCGGCGCCGGGAAAGTTCGTCCTGGTGAACCGCCGGTGATGGCATGAAGATTCATAAAGAGATACTGGCCGATGAAGACCAGGGCCAGAGTAACAATAGCCAGGTAGAACCCTTTGAGGCGCAGCGCCGTGGGTCCGATCAATGCGCCGACCAGCGCGGCCACGATGCCCGCCGCTGGCAGCCAGATGATAAACGGCAGGCCCAGGCCCTGGGGATCGGTTGGTAGGGTTGGCGGAGCGCCTCCTAACAGAGCTGCGGTATAGGCCCCGATAGCCATGAAGAACGCGATGCCCAGCGAAATCTGACCGGTATAGCCGGAGAGGACGTTCAGTCCCAGGGCTGCAATGGCAGCGATGAGCACATTATTGACAATCGTAAACCAGTCATCGCTCGCGGTCACAAAAAATAGGATAATAGCCAGCAGAAGAATTCCCGTGATGATCCAGCGCGAGGTATTGAGCGAACGTCCTGGCATCTGGGCTTTCGCCAGAACCTGTTTTGTAGCGCTAAACTTGCTCATATCCGTTCCACCTTTCTCGTACCGAACAGGCCATATGGCCGGATGAGCAGAACAAGGATCATCAGCAGGTAGGGCATAATATCGTGGAAGCCCGCGCCCAGAAAATTAGACAGGTAGCTTTCGTAGCCGGCGGTGATATCCAGAGCCAGGCCAATGATAATGCCGCCGACCACCGCGCCACTGATCGAATCGATCCCGCCCAGGATAATCGCCGGAAAGGCCAGCAACGCGACGCCCCCCAGTGTGGGATCGATGGCAAGATTGTTGATCGCCAGAAAAACGCCCCCCAGCGTGGCAATGCCGCCCGCGAGTCCCCAGGCCATCGCGTAGACCCCGCGCACGTTGATGCCAACTGCCAGCGCGGCCTCCTGATCCAGGGCGGTCGCACGCATAGCCAGGCCGTACCTGGTGAAGCGGAAGAAGTAGAAGAGTCCCGCGCACAGCAGAATCGTGACGCCGATGGTCCACAGATCATTCGTACCGATGTGGACACCAGCCAGGTTGAAGCCGCTGTTGACACCGAAGGGCGAGGCGGCAGGGATGATCTGAGAACCGAAAGCCACGAGGACAAGGGTAAGCAGGATAGTATCCAGCCCGATAGTAATCATCAGAATCGAGAAGGTCGGGCGACCGATCATGCGCCGCAGCACGAAACGTTCAAAGAGCAAGCCAATCAGGATCGTAGTCACAAGCCCCAGCAGCAGAGCCACGAGGAACGGCAGATGCCAGAGAAAGACGCCAGCTGAGACAATATACGCTCCCACCAGGAGTATTTCGCCCTGGGCAAAGTTGATAACCTCGCTGGCCTTGAAAATGATTGAAAAGCCGAGGCCGATCAGAGCATAAATACAGCCCAGGGAAATACCGGCAAATACCAGTTGCAAAAAATAGGCCATAGCTCCTCCATCCCGTGAAAGGACACAGATCAAACAGATTTCACAGTGCTCGTGTTCTCCCCAAAGTCTTCGCCCAGATAGGCTTTGATGACATCGGGATTGGCCTGCACCTCCGCCGGGGTGCCCAGCGCGATTGCGCGCCCAAAATCGAGAACCAGCACGCGGTCAGCAATGCCCATGACCAGCGCCATATCGTGCTCGACAAGGATCTGAGTCACGCCAAGCTGCCGCTGAATATCGACAATCGCGGAGGCAATCTCCTCTGTTTCTTCGACGCTCATGCCCGCCACCGGCTCGTCCAGCAAGAGCAGCTTCGGTTCCAGGGCCAGGGCGCGGGCTACGTCTGCGCGCTTTTGCACCCCGTAGGGCAGGCTGCCCAGCGGCGCGTGAGCAACGCGCTTGAGATCCAGCAGTTCCAGTAGATGCAGACAGTACGCGCGATTCTTGCGCTCCTCAGCGCGCGTTTTGCCCAGATAGAGGCCACCCATCAACACGCCGCTGTGCATGCGCGAGTGCCGGCCCAGCAACAGATAATCTAGCACGGTCATCGTGGGAAATTGCCCCAGGTTCTGGAAGGTGCGAGCGATACCAGCTCGCGCGACCTGATGGGTCTTGAGGCTCAGCAGGTCTTTGCCATCGAAGATAACCCGGCCAGTCACCGGCTGATAGACCCGCGAAATTACGTTGAACAGGGAAGTTTTGCCCGCGCCGTTAGGGCCGATCACAGCAAAGAGTTCGCCAGGCAGCACCTCGAGGGAGACATCACTCAGCGCTTTGACGCCCGCGAACTGCACCGAAATCTCTTCTACCGAGAGAAGCGCGTCAGGGCTGGTGGCCTGGTCAAGTCCGGGGTCTCTGGCAGATGCGGTGCTCATAAGGTCCATTTCCTTCCCGGCTGGCGTTCACGCAGCGCCTCTACTTTGCCGCGCTGCCCGCCTTCGTGCAGCCCCAGATAAAATTTTCGCACGCTCTCATCCTGTAGAAGCTTAGCGGCAGGCTGGGCCAGCACTACTTTGCCGGTGTCCAGTACGTAGCCGGAATGCGCGATAGACAGTGCCATTTGCGCGTTTTGCTCAACCAGCAGCACTGCGGTCCCGTTGGCGTTGATATTCGCGATAATTGCGCGGATCTGCTGCACCATCGAGGGAGCCAGACCCAGCGAAGGCTCGTCCATCAGGAGCAGTTTGGGAGTAGCCATCAGCGCCCGGCCAATCGCCAGCATCTGTTGCTCTCCGCCGGAGAGATAGCCGGCGTGGCTTCTGCGCCGTTCGCGCAGCACCGGAAATAACTCCATCACCCACTCATACGCCCGTTTCGTTGCGCCGGAATCACGCGAGGAGAGCGCGCCCGCGCGTAGATTTTCTTCGATGGTCAGATCGCTGAAGAGCCGGCGGCCTTCCAGGACCTGGGCAATACCGCGACGCACAATTTGCGTCGTGTTCAGGCGATCAATGCGCTCGCCATCAAAGAAGATCGAGCCGTTCAACATGCCGGCTCTGTGGAGAGACAAAAGACCGGAGATCGCACGAATAATTGTTGTTTTGCCCGCCCCATTCGCGCCCAACAGCGCCACGACCGCTTTATCCTGCACTTCCAGCGAAACGTCCTGTACAGCAGGAACGCTACTTTGATAGGCAACCGTGAGATCCTGAACTACCAGCATGATGCATTCTCCACACACATTCGGATAAGGAACAAGTATAGCATAGCTTAAAAATGTTCTCGCAATGTTCTGGACGGTCGCTCCGCTTCGCTGCCTGATGGTTTTACCGGCTCAAGAAATCATTAACGGCCCACATAAACTCATCAAATTTGCTGCGATGGATATTATGCGTGGCTCCGTCGATCTGCACGGCGCGGCTATGTGCGGACAGATATCCCCTGGCCTGCTCCCAGGCAACGTCATCCAGTGTTGTTCCCAGACTTGCGTCAGCGCGGATCAAGAGCGTGGGAGCGGCGATATCGGCCAGCAGCGGAAGGATCTCACCGATTCGACCGGCATCCTCGAAGACGCTGATGACCGCTTCGCGACTGACTTTCTGCAGCGCCTCAACCTTGCCTTCAATATCGGCTGCGTTCCAGCCGGGATTGTCAGCCGTGATTTCTGGCCGCAATTCATCGGCGGGACGGCCAATATCTTTAGTATAGAAGGCAACGTGTTCTTCGACATTGCCCCGGCCAAAATTATGTGCCGGGTCCTCAAGGATTACCCGCGCAAGTTCGGGCACCGGCTTTTGTGGGCCAGATCCACTGGCCAGCACCATCGCCGTCGCACCGCCCCAGGAATGTCCCACGAGCAGGGAACACTCCAATTCCAGTGCCTCTAGAAAGGCTGCGGCATCGTCGGCGGTATGGCGCAGGCTATAGGCTCCGCGCGAGGGTTTGATGCTGTCGCCATGCCCGCGCATATCCAGCGCATAGACTCTGTAGCGGTCCGCCAGCGCCGGTCCCACGCGCACCCAGCTTTGCGCGGAACTGGTAATACCGTGCAGCAATAACGCGGCAGGAAGATCGGTTCGTTCAGCTCCCCAGGTAAAATAATGAAAGCGGCCTGCGGGCAAATCGATCAGGTGAGATTGCCCGCTTGTTTCAAGGCTATCGGCCATATGGTGCTCCTTTTTTGGGGGTGTATTACTCTACCTGATCTTTATTATGCCACAATTCTGATCAACCTCTCAGGCTGTCATGATAAATGTCCTTTCAGGTAAGTAGGGTTAGCCCTCCCACACAAGCACTTGCTCTCCAATGTAGACCCCAGGGCACATTAACCTGATCGACGCTCCTTTGAGGCGTCTCCGGTCCGCTTTGGTTTGGGCCATCCCTTGACAGGCCGAGCTAAGCGAGGTTGTCACCCTTTCACGAATTTCCTAATGTAAGAGATCAACCCGAAATGGATCGAAGCGAAGGATTTTCCACTGGGTCCCTTCTCTTACCACATAGGGATAGACTTTCGACGTGTTCTCTCCCCGTATCACCTTTACCGTAAAACTAGCCTGGTTTGCAACCATAGACCACCCCCCGGTGAGCTTGTGCTCGGTGATGGCTCCTAACTTTCTGTTCAACGCTTGTTGCATCTGCATGAAACTGTCCGGGGTCAGAGGCACTCCCTCCAGAATCTTCATATGGGAACTCAAGCACTCCCATGCGGCGGCGTAATCCTGAGTTTCAAGCGCCATAAAATAGCGATGGAGCAATTCAACAGATGGGTGGTTTTTGGCGAAAAGAAAGAGCAGCGCTCCCACCAGGAAAAGTACGAGTCCTGTTCCCCCACCAAAGAGGGCTTCGGTAGGGAAGAAAGGCCGGGGATCAATCTGGGCATCATGAGGATGAGTAGGGTAGTAAAGGACAGACACGCGCTCCCCAGAGGCAAAAGTACTGGAGCGAGTGTTTGCTTGAAATGTGATTGACTTCTCCGAAGCTGTCCGAAAGCTCACCACTGGCGCGCATCCATCTGCATCGTTCTCGCAAGAAAGGATGGTGCCCGATGCTGCTACAGTGCCGGACAACGAGATCATTTGAATGCCTATAACCAGAAATAGGATCACGATCAGGAATGCTCCAATGCCGACAAGGATCATCCCCGCCAAGGCCATAGGGCCGATTTTTCGCTGTAGAGGCTTTAATCGCATCGGTGACTCCTTTCGCGCATCGAGAGGAACCGTTCTTGCTTGTCCACAAAATAGCAATCATCATTCCCATCCAACCACATCCCGACCCATTTCGTATAACCATGAGCATCCCATTCGACCTGATGACACATCCGTTTTTTGCATTCTCGCTAGTTCGTCAACTTCTCGATGAGGAATGCACTTTACACATTTGAAAAACAGCATGCCCGCCAGAAAGCAGTTTTTCCAGGAAACAGGTGTCTCGCTGCCCAATATACTTATATCATATCGGAAGACAAGTGTTCATATTAGAGGGTCTACCCTGCTTATCCAGGAAGGCATTCACCATATTATGACAAACATATTCCAGATCTAACCGTCACCAAGAATATCAGCACCGACTGTCTATATCATAGCTTGTGCCCTTGACGTGATTGGCATGGAGGGGTATCATTCCGTGCAGACATCGGTCTGTTCTCACTTATTTTGAAAGGCAGGAAAAGTATGGTCTGCCCACAATGTCGCGCCGGATGCGCGGCTGAAGATACATTCTGTCATCGTTGTGGAGCCGATTTGAGCCTCCAGTCAAAAAGCCTGGTTCCGGTGCAATCGCGTCTCCCTACCGTTTTGCGCAGCCCACAGTTGCCACGCCTGGCAGCGGGCGTGGGTGCTCTGGCAGTAGGTATCGGACTGGAATATTTGCGTCGTGGTTTGCTAGCTCGTCTGGCCCACTCGACCCGCTCGTCCAGGAAATTGCTGCCGACGTTCTCGCCCAACCCTGTTCGCGAACTGCTAGCGCCTGCGGAGAAAAAGCCGATAAAGCTGCCAAAGGGCTACCAGATTCATGAAACGGTAGTCTATATGAGCCGGGTGATTCGTCGCGAAGATTAATCCCTGCCTGAGACAAATTTTATCTGTCTCAGGCGTCCTGAATTGAAAAGAAATCTGCATGGCTCTACTCTTGCGAGACGGGGACGTACGTTCCCTGCTGGAAATCTCTGACGCGATAGATGCGCTGGAGCAGGCATTTACAGCCCTCTCATACGGTAATGCAATCAACCGCCCTCGCGCGCGTCTGATCCAGTCGAATGGTATCTTACATATGCTCGCGGCCTCCTATGCGGGCGCAGGCGTGCTCGGCCTCAAGACATTCACCGTGTTTCATCAGGGAGTGCGCTCGGTCGTCCTGCTTTTTAGCTCGGAGGACGGTCGCTTGCTCGCGCTGATCGAGGCCGACTGGCTGGGGCAGATACGTACCGGCGCGACCAGCGGCCTGGCTACTCGGCATCTGGCGATACCCGAAGCCGACGAGGTTGGCCTGATAGGCGCAGGCAAGCAGGCAGCAACACAATTGATGGGTGTGTGCGCCGTACGTCCCATTCGTAAAATAGCTGTGTATAGCCGGCACCAGCCCGCGTGCGAAGCATTCTGCCAGCAAATGACACAGCAATTACAGGTTGAGGTGACACCCGCAACCAGTTCGCGTGAAGCTGTGGAAGAAGCCGACGTAGTAATTACTGCCACGACTGCTGGCGAACCGGTCTTCGATGGCGAATGGCTGAAGCCAGGCTGCCACGTCAACGCTATTGGCTCAAACTGGCCCAGAAGGCGTGAGATCGATGACACCACCCTGCAGCGCGCCAGCCTGATTGTAACCGACTCGGTGGAGCAGGCCCGCTTAGAAGCTGGCGATCTCCTGATCCCCGCGAACGCGAAAAAGCTGGACTGGGAGAGCGTTTGGGAACTGGCGGACGTAGTGGCCGGCGACGGTCCCCAGCGCAATTCGTCCTACGATATCACGGTCTTCAAGGCTGTAGGCGTGGCTTTAGAAGATATTACAGTCGCCGCCCGCGCCTATACCCTCGCCCGCGAGCGAGGCGTGGGCGAGGAGATCAAGCTACTTGGGTAATGCTCTATGCAACATTCACACGAACCCCCACGCCATAGAGAACCGCTTCAGCGTAGACTATCTCGCTTCAGCGGGAGCCTCTCGCTTCGCTGGACGCGTGCTTGCGCGCAGGAAGATTCGCGGGTTGTTCAGGCGTCAGGCGGAATCCGCTCTGAGCGGACGCTCCCCGATAAATCTGGAAAGGACACAATCAATCAGCTCTCCCCGGCAAGTTCTGCTCATGTGCTTCTCCTTCTAGCCGTGCTGCTATTTAGTCTCGCCAGCTGTGCTACGAGCGGGGGGGTCTTCGGTGGAGGTGAATGGCAGGCCGGCAGCTTACAGAACCAGAATCTCCAGGTCCTCGCGGTTGACCCCAATCATCTGCAAGATATTTACGCAGGCGATGCGCGAAATGGCATTTTCGTTAGCACCGATACGGGGCAGACCTGGAAGCCGAGCAACACGGGCCTACCCGTTCCGCTGGCTATCCATGCCCTGTCTTTCGATACCCCCGGCAAAAAGCTCTATGCCGCCACCTCGGCCGGCCTCTTCGTCAGCAGCAATTTCGCTCGCTCGTGGAACCGCGTGACAGGCGTGCCCGTCGATGATTATACCGCCCTGACCTTCAATATCAACTCGTCACGCGTGATCTATGCCGCAGCCGCGCACGCAGGTCTGTTCGAGAGTGCAGACGATGGAGCCAGTTGGAAGAATATCAGTCATGGCCTGCCCGCTGGTTTGATTACCAGTATTCTCTACAATCCCGATCAAAATCAGCTCTGGGTGGCCTTTGCTAACGCGCTCTATCGCTCCGATAACGATGGCGCGAGTTGGCGCGTGATGGATAACGGCCTGCCTCCCGACGTGGGTATCAACGCTCTCTGTCTGGGAATTGTCAGCAGTACCAGCAACATCATCACGCTCTTTGCAGGCACGAATCATGGCTTTTTCCTCTCAACAGACTCCGGCCTGCACTGGGCGCAGAGTCAGTCCTCGCTGGTTAAACTCCATATTAGCGCCGTGCTGCTCGACGCCACCCAGCCCAATATCGTCTATATCTCTACCAACATAGGCGTCCTGAGCAGCAATGATAATGGTCAGAACTGGGACCAGGTTGGCACCGGTCTGCCCAGAAACCAGCCTCTAGCCGGTCTTGCGCAAGGGGGCGCCAACAACTCCCAGCTTTTCGTTGCCTCTCATGGCATCTATCTCTTTCCAGGCTACGGCGGGGCGGCTGCCGGCCCTGCGAACGTTTTCCCAATCATCCTGATCCTGCTTTTTTTCGGTTTGCTCTATTACTTCTTTGTCATCCGCCGCCGTAACCTCGTCGGGCGCTTTGCGGCTCGACTGCGCGAGATGAACGAGCCAGACGAGGGGAGCAGCCAGAACGGGCGAATTCCGGCACCAGGAAACATACACGACGCTGAGGGGGGCGAAAAAGAAGAGAAATAGCGCAATGGCATGAAGGAACACAGTGGAGAGACAAAACATCTGGCTCACCCGCGCCTGCTCACCCATATATTGCTTGGAAGTGCGCTGGTGACGTTTTATCTGTTCGCTGCCCACCTGGTTCAAGGAGGCAGGCAGATTGAGCTTCTCGTTATCGCACTGGGATATCTCTGCCTGAGCCTGGCCTGCGTGAGTTTAGTGATCGGACCGCTCAGTCTGCTGCGCTGGCGTCGCAATCCCGTCAATATTGATCTCAGGCGCGATATCGGCATCTGGTCCGGCATTACAGGCTGCCTGCACGTGCTGTTAGTTCTGCGGGGTAGGATTCAAGGCGCTCTGCTCCTTCTTTATTTTCTACACGAGACGCCCCAGGGCTACGCACCGCTGTTCACTATCTATGGCGTCAGCAATGACGCAGGTCTGCTCGCCGCCATCCTTCTGCTTCTGCTGCTCGCGACCTCAAACACTGCATCACTGCGCTATCTGAAAGGAAAACGCTGGAAACTCCTGCAACGCCTGACTTATCTGCTCATACCGCTTATCCTGATCCACACCTTTGGTTATCAGTATTTGAATCTGCGCGGACCCCTCTTCGTCTGGAGCGTCATCGCGCTGAGCCTCCTCGTACTTATTTGCCAGAGCCTGGGGATAGCTTTGACGCTGACACGTCAAAAGCGCCACTAAACCCGATTCAGGTCTCAATACATCAGCATAGCGGGACTGCGCAAGCAGATCAGACGAGCGCTGTTAAACCCTGGCCTGGCTGGCTATTCCTGTAGTTCCCGAATCGAACGTTCGATGCCGGGGATATCGGCGTATTCCTCGTCAAGCAGTTTGTAGCCGCGTTCGATGTAGAGTTCGGCCAGGCGAGCGCCGCGGGGTTGAGGACTGGTAGCGGCGGCGATGAGTTCATTGATACGGTATTTTTCGGCCATCTGGCGCCCGATGCGCTGCATACGCTGTTTGGTCTCTTGCAGGAGGTGGGTATCTTTGCCATCCAGAGCGTAGCGCGCGACCCCGATGAGCTTGCTTAACTCGGCCAGGCGCTGGCGCTCGGTCATGGTCTGGATCAAGAGTTCTTCTGCATCCATGTCGTCTAACGGCACCGGTTCGTCTTCGATAGAGGACAGGACGGCCGGCTCCTGCTTGAAGCGGCTGGCGTGATTCATATAGAGCTGCCCGTACTCCTGGCAGCCCTGCGCAACCATCTGCATGCGACCAGCCTCGTCGCGCGGGCTGATCGTGCCAATATCGCACAGATCGTCGTCGCGCTCCTCCGCCAGCATTTCCAGGTGCTCCAGAGAATTGCCTTCCTCCAGCATCGGGGGAATCGGCATTACCGGCACGTTGGTCGCATCCTGAAGTTCCTCTAGTGAGAGCTGCGCGGCCAGGAAGGAGGGAAGGTACTTTGCCAGCGAAAGAGGCATAGGAGGCACAACGCAGTAAGTGCAGAGGACCGTGCGCGAATCAACGCTGCTGCGCGCGACAAAAATGGCATGCCCTTTGGGCGCTTGCGAATCGCCTCGTAAAAATCGAATCGTCATCTTTCTCAGTTGGCGGTGCCTGAAGTGCGTCTGCCTATTCAGGAGAAAGCGCCGCCACTCCTTTCCACTCGCTTTAGTAGCTCAAGCCTGAAATTGCCTGTCTCTATATAATATCTCTAGACGCCAACCGTTTTCAATAAATCTCTTCCAGTCAATCAGAAGTGTGCCTCATTAAACTACGCCTTTTCGTACCTGCCTCAGACGTCTGAGGAGCGCCTGATTCTCTGCGAGTTGTGAATCGATCAAATCCTCTCCCTGGAGAGGAATCGAGGCTTCAAATGTCTCTAAGGAGCCCCTTACTTTATCTGCTCCTGCCACCTGGACAAAGCTCTGGAGGCTGGCGCGAGCCTCACGCTCCCGATCCAGGCGCGTCAGGACGATAGCGTGCTGTGCATAAAGATCGGCGTACTGGTGCAGGAAGAGTTGCCACTGCTCAGGCTTCTTCAGGGTCTTCATGACCCGTTCAACGAGCGCAATAGCCTGAGCGAGTTCCTCCAGGGCTTGCTGAAAGTCTCCTCCGACCAGGAAAACGCCCGCACGTGCGTAGAGCGCGTCGGCTTCGCCCAACGGTTGCGGCTGCTGGCGATAAAGCGCGAGGGCTCGCTCAAAATGATTGAAGGCTTCATCGAATTGCTCTTTGCCCCGCTGCGCCAGGCCCAGAGCCAGTTCGGCATCTGCGCGTCCCAGCTGATCATCGGCCTGGTTGAAACGCAGGAGAGCGCCCTCGCAGTCCTCAACAGCCTCGTCCCAGACCTCCTGCCCAATCAACGTCTGGGCTACACCGAGTATAGCTCTGCCATCCCCACCGGTGCTCTCTAACTGCCGGAACTGGCGGCCTGCCTCAATAAAGGTCGCGTTCGCCACCTCCAGTTCGCCACGCGCCAATCGTGTGTTGGCCAGTTCAAGCAGCGCCTGGGCAGCCAGCAGTGGCATCTGGAGAGCCTCGGCCTGGTTATGGGCCTCACTCAATTGCGTCGCGGCCCGCTCAAAATCTCCTCTGGTCTGGAGCAGCAGACTTTCGGTAAGCAGCATACAGGGCGTGAGATCTCTGGCAAGCCGCTCAGAGACGATGAGCTTACGCGCATTCTCTAGAGAATCTTCCGCCGCGCCCAGGTCGCCCCCAAGCATGGCGACGCGTGCCAGGCGCAGATCGAGCACGGCCCGTTCGACCTGCGGGATCGGACCACTCTGGCGCATGATACGCTCCAGCGCCTCCTCATATTGACCTTTCGCCTGGGCCAGTTGTCCGCGCTGGCAATAGAGATCGCCAGTTCCCACAAGAGCCGCGCGCACCACCTGCTCGCTATTCAGTTCCTGGGCCATAAGCCGGGCCCGGTGGAAGGAATCCAGCGCACGCGCGAGGAAACCGCGCTGGAGCTGAATTTCGCCAAGTTCAGCGGCGGCTTCGGCCTGCCCAACACGATAGGCAACAGCTTGATAGGTACGCAGGGCGCGATCCATCAACGAATTGGCATAGGTAAGCTGGCCACGTCGCGAGTGAATCCTGGCAAGCAGGCGATTGGCATTGGCTGTCCCCAGTGCGCTGTGCTGGTCGGTATACATTTGCAGGGCTTGCTGCGCGCTGGCCAGGGCCTGGTCGGCGCGATTGGAAAAATAAGCTACCTCGGCCAGTCCCAGATTGCAGTCAGCTATCCCCAGTTCGTATTCGATGTTGCGCGCGAGCGTAATGGCCTCGGCGAAGGTATCGCCAGCTTGATCCAGCAGGCGTTGCTCCAGCGCGATTCTGGCCAGTCCTGCCAGTGCATCAACCTCGCCAAAGGTATCATGCTGTTGCCTGTATACCTCCAGGCAGCGTGTATAGGCTGAGTTGGCTTCGACATAGCGCCCAAACAGGCGCAGAATATCTGCCGCACTGCGTCGCGCATCGGCCTCGTTGATTATATCCCCCGCGCTAATATACTCTTCAATCGCCCGTTGATAATACTCAAGAGCCTGCTCGACGCGCCCGCGCTGCAGGAAGATGTGCCCCATCGCCATTGCCACGTTGCCTCGCCCCTGCGCGTTGCCCAGCGAAAGATAGAGCGCCTGCGCATCCTCATATGCCTGCTGGGCAAGATCCAGATGCGCCTGCTGACGCTCAATGTGTCCAAGCGAAAGAATCGCCCCGGCTTCGTTCAGAGGGTGCTTCGCCTGCCGGTAATGGTTGCGAGCCTTCTGATAACTGATTGTGGCCTGCTCAAGCTGGTTGAGCTGCCGCTGGACATCCGCGATCATCATGCGACTATCGCCTGCCCGCTTGAAATCTCCCGCAAGCCGGAAACGAATCTCTGCATCACCAAACGCCTCCGCAGCCACATCTAGCTTTCCATCGTTAAAGGCTTCTATCCCCTTATCGAAACGCCTTTCGGCAGCTTTGCTATCCTGTTCGTGCGTTGCCATAAGATCTTATCCTTCCACCATTGAGTCTCTCGTCAGACTCTCCCGTTTCCTCTCCGATTCTGTGCAAGAGTCCATACTCATGCTGTCTGTCTGTGTAGTAAGTAAGCAATCTCTGTTTGTCAGATCCGAAGAAGGACACCTCGCTCTGTCTTGAGGACAGCGTTGGAGTTGATTGTCTCTCTTCTGTTATTCTAGTGTGTGTGTTGCAGAAAGTCAAAAAGCGACCTTGACAGCTCTGCTTTGATAGAGTACTCTCTAGACGGCAATCGATCACGCGGCATGCTCTACTCATTCTACGGTAACTTTTCTTTTAAGGAGTCTCTTTATCATGTACGAAGACACCCTTGCCCACGTTGATCTTTTCTCCGGCCTCGACAAAAAAGATTTGCGCAACCTTGCCAACAGTTGCAGGGAGCGCAAGTTCCCGGCCGGCTCTGTGCTTATGCAGCAGGGCGATACAGGCGCCGGGCTATTTGTAATCACCGCCGGCCATGTGAAGATCACTCAAGAAGTTCATCCTGATCGTGCAGAAGAGGACCTGGGCACAGCTGGCCCCGGCGATGTGCTGGGCGAGATGGCTCTTCTAGACGATCTGCCTCGCTCGGCCACTGTGACCGCGACCGACGAAGTGACAGCCTTGCTTCTGCCCATCTGGGACTTCCGTACAACGCTACGCAATAATCCAGACATCGCCGTGAAACTGTTGGCTACGCTCAGCCACCGCCTGCGCAAAGCTGAAAGCCGTAATCGTGACTGATGCGTTCCGCAGGAATACAGCCCCTGCTCTATTCCTGCGGGTTGTCTCCTTGCTTACGGGAAAGCAGATTTTGCAGCTCCTCTAGCATGGTTTCCAGGTCATTGAACGAGCGATAAACGCTGGCGAAACGGATATAGGCGATTTTGTCCATGCGGCGCAGGCGTTCCATCACAAGCTCACCTATTGCGCTGCTTGGCAATTCTTGTTTGCCCTGGCGGTACAATTCCTGTTCGATTTCTTCTACCGCGTTCTCCATCTCGGCCACCGAAAGCGGGCGCTTCTCACACGCCTTGCTGATGCCAATAAACAACTTTTGCCGGTCGAATGGTTCGCGTCTCTGGTCGCGCTTGACGATCATTAACTGGAATTTTTCTACCCGTTCATAGGTGCTGAAACGCCCCTTGCACTGCTCACATTCGCGCCTGCGGTGGATGGCGTCACCTATGTCACGCGAGTCCTTGACACGCGATTCCGTATACCCACAAAATGGACATTTCATGCAGGCAGCCCCCTTGCTCTTTGCTGCATTCTGAGAGGCAATAAGTCTCATTTTACCATCGCTGTCAAAGCATGCGCAGCAGGAGCAGAGAAAAATGCGGTAGAGAAATGTCTACCGCATTCAGGAAATATGCATGTGCAAGAAAAAGGCTCTCCATTGAAATGAGGCGCTACGAAGACGCCGCAGCGACGGGACTGCTCGTTGTAGCCGAGCCGGTCCTGGTCTTGCCAACATAGCCTGACTTCAGACGCGATCCCTCACGCCAGTAGGCATACCAGTAGGGGCCATGACCCTGCCCACTTCGGCATGTGCTACATGATGCCTTGCCACACTTGCGAAATTGCAACTGATAGGTGATGTGTTGATCGCTAGGAATTCGTGCCATGTACCGCTACCCTCCCACAAAATAAAGAACTCAGACGACGATCATGCATACATATGACATCATACCATAAATGTATGAACATTTCCTGAATTTGTATCTCTAAAAAATCATACAACATTCATCCATTTAGGATGATCGTTCTCCAGCAAAGATTATCTATCTAACATGTTTGTCATGCTGAGGCTTTTCTGTTAAGCTCTGCCTCATCTTATGTACAGATGTGCTATACTTAACCATAAAATATTCTTCTTTATCGTTTGAGCGCGACCAGTCTCCATTTTATGCGCGTACACGCGTTCGCAGCGCTCGCCGAATATGCAGAAATGCAGCTTACTGGTTTCTGCAATACGTGCTCTCTTCTTCGCATGGGGAGGATATGCGAATTTCTAGCGGGGGAAGGTGAAGACGAAATTTGATGAAAAATGAGTTGTCCAGCGAAAAAAAATGGCTTCTGATAAGTGTATCCTGCGTGGCAGGTCTGTTGATTCTGTTCGCCACGCATCTCCTGTTCCCAGGAGCAGGCGGCAGCAGTTCGCTCTCCACTGGCAGCTCTCTTGATCCGAACATCGTAGCTCAAAACAGCCAGGATATCTCTTCAACCAGTCCCGGCCTTTTCAACGGCCGCATTCCTTCTCTCAGCTGGATTGTGGGACGAGACTGCCGTAACGGCGTTCAGGCGTATCTTGAGAGCGCCAGCACCAACCCTGACGCCGCCCTGGTCGGAACCGGCTGGCTTGATCCAACCACCGGAAAATTGATCAACGGCCAGAGCAATAATTGTGTGCCCGGCAGCCTGAGCATGGATTCGGTAGTCCGGCTTGTTCACCAGCACGGTGGGAAGGCTTACCTGACGATTACGATGGAAACCGACGGCTCGGCGACCTCCTGGACTACGGCCCAGCAGACAGCGTATATCGTCAAGGCAACCCGAACTCCAGGCTATATCGATCCTATTCTCAATGAAGTCCAGCGCGCGGGATACGACGGAGTTATTATGGACCTGGAGGGAACCGATAATTTTTACCCCAACATTCAGCAGATTTTCGCGACGTATAACCAGCAGGTCTGGCGGGCTGTCCGCTCTCTGCACAAGCTCTATGGGATCGCTCTGATCCATAAGGTGAGCGACGATGACGCTTACCATTCCCTGAATGGCTTTGAGAACTGGAGCCTGCTGGGAAAAAGTGCCGATTTCCTGGTGGTGATGGCCGTGGATCAATCCTACTGGACCCCCGGTCCCTGCGTCAGTGTAGCCTGGTTACAGCAGCTTCTCGCTTACGCTCAGCAAACGATGCCACAGATGCTGCCACACATTATCTGGGAACTGCCACTTTACGGCGATAGCTGGCATCTGTCTAACGGCCAGTGGATTTTCGATGGCATTATTGATTACCAAAGCGCAATGAACCTCATCGACCAGACGAATCTGGCACAGATCAACTCAGTGCAGAGCAGCCTCCAGGACCCTTACCAGCCACACCTGATCTATACAGATAGCTCCGGGATTACTCACTCGCTCTGGTTTATGACCGCTCAATCTCTGCAAAACATCATGCGCGACTTCCAGCAGACGCTGCGCAAGCAGCCTGGAATGGCTCAAAGTAAGCTTCAGTTCGCCGTCTGGTGGCTGACGACAGAGGAACCGACAAACTTCTGGCCGAAAGCCGACGCCTTATATCAGGGGCTATGACTCATCTGTTATAATAGGAGCCACGATAGCGACTCATCCTGTCTCCGGCTTTTGATCGCTATTCGTGTAAAAGATACCTGAATGTCATTCCTGGTCAGGGAAAGCTAACCTCTGCCTATTTGTCACGTGTTGGATTTGGATCGGAAAGAGAAGGCAAGCTATGCAAATCACTATCAAGAGTAAGCAAACAGAAGTTTCCCCGCGACTTCGCACGCACATCGAGCAGAAACTCCGGCGCCTCTCGCGCCTGGTTGGTGAAGAAGCCATCTTTGAGGTAACCGTGGCGGAAGAGAAAACACGCAGTGCGAAAGACCATTATAGTGTTCGCCTGACATGCGCGAACATTCGCTATAGTAGCTCCATTTATGCTAACGCTTCGGGCATGAACGTCAAGACTGCACTTGACCTGGTTCTAGACAAAGTGACCTCGCAACTGGAGCGCCAGAAAAGTCGTCATGCAAGCGCCCATCGTTTGCCCATTTCGCCGGTGAAGGTGCTCGCGCTCTCCCGCTCCGGCAGCGTTTCGAATATAGAGGAAGAAACGCCCGGCGAAACTGCTGCTTTGAGCTCGGCCGACAATGAAGAGATCTGGTCGCAGATTATGGAAATTCGTCGGGTCGCGACAAAGCCAATGAGCGATCAGGAGGTCATCGAGCAGATGGCGCGGGAGAATCTTTCCTTTTACCCATTTATTAACCAGGAAACCAATAGCGTGAATGTTATGTATCGCTTGGCCGATGGCGAGGGTTACGGCCTGCTCGTGCCCGCTATGGAGCAGGTGTAAGCATCCATTCTCTACTCCGAAACAGGCAAGCGAGGAGGGATGAGCGAACCGTTCGGTTCGCTCATCCCTCCTCGCTTGAAACACTACGCTGGCAAGCTGATCTCAAAGCGCCAGGGCAGCAGTGGGGGATCGGCGAATTGCCCCAGAGGATCGGCCACGCGCACAACCATGGCGCGAACATCGCCGCCAGGCAAAGGACTGAAGCGCGCGCTGCCCTCATAGACGGCCATCGCCGGGTCGTTGGCCAGATCCGGGCGAGCCAGCAACCTGCCTCCCCGATCTCCCGGCCACTCCATTCCGGTATTATCTTGAATAATAAAGATCAGGCGTGGCACGAAAGCAAAGCCGCCAGGCAAAGGCGGACGTATCCAGAGATAATGTAGCTCGAAATGCTGTGAGAAGAGCTGTAACTGGTGCAGCATGAGGGTCATATCCTGCTGCTTCTGCTCCAGTTGAATGACAATAGTACGCGCAGGATCGCGGGAAGGTGCTGCCTCGCTTACCCTGGGCAGTTCTTGTGGGGCCGCGATGACTACGGGTGGCCGCGAGGCAAGCTCCAAAGCTTTGGCTGAAAAAGGCATTGGATCATCCAAAATTTCTTGACAGAGGTGCAGGCAATCCTCACAGATATACGCAGCTCCGGGACCAGCGATCATGCGCTGGACCTCAGGTGGGCGGCGTCCGCAGAATGAACAGCGTGCCAGTGATCGGTCAAAACTCATGGAAACCCCTCGTGGTCTAGAAGGCCTGATGCCCTTCTCTCTGCCGTACACGTTTTCTTTCCTGACATACAGGATGAACACCTGCATGCCTGCCCGGTTGCATTCACGCTTGCCGGGCCCGTAGTACAGCGGCGGCCGCACTATGGAGTCCCAGACGCTCCAGGATAGCGCTATGCGCCTCCCATTCTAATGAGTCATCCAGGGACGCTAGTTTCACTAAAGGATCAATGGTTACTCCTGGCATTTCTACATCCCCCGTCACGACCATTCCTTCCCATTCCCCCGACGAAGATAGCGAATTGCCATTTTGCGCCTCTTCGTATGGTTTTGTTCCATTCAGTATTTCCCACCTTTCGCGCCGATTCAGGCCGTAACTCCGTTTGAGAGCCAGCTCGATCAGATGATCGGCGAAATGGGGGTTCTTGGGCAGCAGTGAGCCATGCAGATAGGTACCAAAGGCATTACGATAGATGGCACCCTCGGTGCCATCCTGAGCATTGTTCCCATAGCCTTTGAGCACTTTGCCCAGCGGTTTAGCCGTACCCAGATAGGTCTGCCCACCGTGATTTTCAAAGCCTACCAGCGTCTGCCCGTTCCAGCTCAGAGCGATATCGCCTATACAACGCGGCGCGCGCGCTCCCCGGTGGATAGTCCAGGCGTCAAAGACACCCAACCCCTTCAGATCGGGACCATTGGCGGGGCGATAGTAATGCGCCAGTAATTGATAGCCTCCGCATACCGCCAGGACGGGCATATCGTCTTCGATAGCTGCCCACATACCAATGCTTTTCATCTCGTAAAGATCTTGCGCGACCGGCGCCTGGTCTCTATCCTGCCCGCCGCCGATAAACAGCATATCGTAAGCATCCGGATCAAGAGCATCGCCTATACCAAGCTCGACCACGCGCAAGCCAATACCTCGCCAGAGACAACGTTGCTGCAAGGTGAGGATGTTGCCACGATCACCATAGAGATTCATCTGGTCGGGATACAGGTGCCCAAGCGTCAGGGTAATCTGCGGGATTACTCGTTCGGACATCACGGGCACTTTTTTCTGTTCGCTCATGGACCAGCTTCCTTCCAGTAATGCGGGGTCAATCCACGTCGCTCCAGCTCGCGGTGAATCTCCAATAAACCGGTATACGTTGGAACAATAAACAAGGTTTCGCCTTCCGGAGTCCGGCCAAGCGCCTTATCCAGAGCCTGGGCTATGCCATAAGTACCGTCCAAAGCTCCCACCGGAAGAGCCGCCTGGAACGCTTCTGTCAGACCATGCTCTTCCGAGGAAGCCGCCTCCGCACGCCGCGCCTTGCCGTTTCTCTGCCGCCCTCGCCCTGCACGCTGCTTTTTCGTCGAAACACGCACTTCTTTACGCGCGGCTCGCAAAGGAGCCGGCGGTGCGATTAGCATATCTCGCGGGTCCACGCCAGCGTATTTCAGCCGCAAGGCCAGATCGCGCGCGCGCGTTCCCGCGACGGTGAGCGTGGCAAAACCCGGCAAGGCTCGCTCAAAATCCACATCCCAGATCCAGGAGATATCCTTCCCGTCAGCGATGTTATCATTTAAAACGAAAAAGACATGCCTCTTGTTTCCATCCGCAAAGAGTGTGCGCAAAACCTCGTTGAAACCGGTAGGATTCTTTGCCAGCAGCATACGCACGATACGCCCCTTTATTTGAACCCGCTCACCGCGCCCAAAAGCCGGCTTGAATTGTTCAATGCCGGAGGTTATGGGATCCCAGGCAATCCCTAGCGCCTGGGCTGTGGCAATAGCAGCCAGTGCATTATAGACATTATACAAACCCGGTAGAGGCACAACTATCTCGCCCTGCTGTTCGAGCAACTCGACCTGGATGCGCAGCCGATCAAAGCTATCGCCCTTCACCTTGCCGGCAACTACATCGACTGGCGGCCTGCCCTGCCCGCAACCTGGACAGGTATAGTGCCCAAGATGGCTGTAGAAACGCAGCGTATAGCTATATTCGCTCCCACAATGGGGGCAGACTCGCGTATCCATCACTTGATGGCGCTCGTTTGCACCCTCCTGGCGGGCCAGATCCAGCTCGTGGTCTCCGATGCCAAAATACACTACGCGCCCCGAGAAGTATCGACCCAGATCAGCAATCGTTGGGTCATCGGCGTTCAGTACGAGAATCGTTTCTTGAGGAAGAGCGCTCACTGCCAGCCGCCAGCGCTCCAGGACGCTATCAACTTCTCCATATCGGTCAAGCTGGTCGCGGAAGAGGTTGGTGAAGACGGCCACACGTGTCGGGATCGCCTGCACCGCTTGCGGCATGACAGCCTCGTCTACCTCAAAAATCGAGATGGCCTGTCCTGCCCGGCGCAAGCGACCGTTTGGCCGCGTGCGAATGACCAATGCACCGGCAATCCCTCGCATGAGATTCGAACCTTCCCGGTTACGCCAGACACGCAGCCCTGCGTCGCTGAGGATGGCAGCGATAAAGCCGCTGGTGGTTGTTTTGCCGTTGGTACCTGTGACCAGAATACATCCTTGCTGGAGCTGGGTTGAGAGGTGTTGGACGATATCGGGATAGAGACGCTGAGCGATAACCCCGGCGATACTGGTCCCTCCACCCAGGTGAAGACGGCGGCTCAGAGCGCCCGCCGCACGCCCGCCAATCACTGCCAACCCGGCCCGTAACGTCTCTCTCGAACGCCTCCTGGACCGCTGCCGTGAAACCTTCTCCGCTCGCTTCCTCACGCTAACGTGTTCGGGAAATGGCAACGGACGCGACTCAGAGTAGGAAACCGTCGCCTGTGTCTCGTCGCCAGGACTATGCGCTGCTTGCGCCCCTTCAGGCTCACTCGTCTCGATTGCTGGCGCTGCTGTATGTTTGTTCACGCGTGTTTTTCTACGCGTGGCTCTCTGTTCTGGACGAGATAGCTGGTCCTCTTGCATGCTGTTTCCTCCCTACCAGCGTCTGTCAAACGCTAGCAACCGCCGGGAACGGTTGATCATACCCTCCCCCTTTTTCTCTGACTCCTCCGCGAACAGCCCCTTTCCGCGCATCCGCATCGATGTTCCCGTGCGGCTACACTCAACGGCCCTTCAAAAAGACAAAGCCGGGTCTCTTCTTGCAGCATAGCATGCAGGCACAAGCGAGGTCAAGATTACCAGAAAAGAAGAGGCAAGAGATTTCGGGAATAAAATGCATCCCTCTACCACTTGTCAAGATATGCTATTCTATTGCGAGAGGTGAAGCGTGCTTGTCTTTCCGGCGAGGCCGGGGAGGATCAGTGATATGCCCACCGGGGCCTCGCTCATGAAAAATCAGGTATAGGTGTATGGCAAAAAAGCTGGTTATTGTAGAGTCGCCTGCAAAGGCCAAGACCATTGAGAAATTTCTAGGGCGCGACTTTGAGGTTCGCGCTTCTATGGGACATATTATCGATTTGCCCAAAAAGGGCCTGGGAGTGAATACTCGCAAGAATTTTGCGCCGCAGTACGAGATTATTGAGAAGAAAGATAAACTGATCGATGATCTAAAAGCGGCCTCCCGCCGTGCCGACGAGGTGTATCTGGCGCCCGACCCCGACCGTGAGGGCGAATTCATCGCCTGGTCTCTCAAGGAGACGCTCGGCCTGAAAAACCCTCGTCGCGCCGTCTTTAATGAGATCACAAAAAGCGCAGTCCAGCAGGCAATTAGCAAGCCCCGCGAGATCAACGAAGATCTTTTTAACGCGCAGCAGGCACGCCGCGTGCTCGACCGCCTGGTTGGTTATAAGATCAGCCCGCTTCTCTGGCGGCGTATTCAATCCGGCACGAGCGCCGGGCGCGTCCAATCGGTCGCCCTGCGCCTGATCTGTGACCGCGAAGCCGAGATTCGCGCCTTTATTCCCGAAGAATACTGGAGCATCAGCGCCTTGCTCAGCCAGCACGGCTCCCAGGAACGCTTCGAAGCAATGCTGATCTCGCGTGTCAAAGATATTGCCCTGGTGAACAGCGACGAAAGTACCATTGCATCTGAAGAAGGGGAGGATACCTCAGCGAGTGTAAAGGCAGGCGCGCAAAATGGCACTGTCAGTAATGCCGGGAGTGGAAACGGCGCGCAAAAAGCGCAAAATGGCAAAGGCCGCATCAAAATCTCTTCGCAAGCAGAGGCAGAAGCGATCCTGGCCGATTTGAAGGACGCAACTTATACAGTACTCAAGGTTGAGGAGAAGGAGCAGCGCCGCCAACCCTATCCGCCCTACACCACCAGCACGCTCCAGCAAGATGCTTCGGCTCGCCTCTACTTCAAGCCAAAGAAGACCATGAGCATCGCGCAGCAGCTCTACGAGGGTCTGGAGCTGGGCGAGCGCGGCCACCAGGGCTTGATCACGTATATGCGTACCGACTCGACCCGCATCTCAGACGAGGCCCAGGCCCATGTCAAAGCCTACATCGGGGCAGAGTTTGGCGCGGGCTACGTTGGCGCGGGGCGCACGGGCAAAGCCAGAGCCACCACGCAGGATGCCCACGAGGCCATTCGTCCAACTGATGTCACCCTGACGCCGCAGGCGGTCAAATCGCACCTCTCCGCCGATCAGTTCAAGCTCTATAACCTGATCTGGCGGCGCTTTGTCGCCAGTTTTATGGCTCCCGCCGTCTTTGATACCGTGCGCGTGGATATCGTGGCAGCTCAATATGTCTTTCGCGCGAGCGGTTCGCATCTCAAGTTCCCCGGCTTCTATGCTGTCTGGCCACGCGAAGAGGACGAGCGCAACCTGCCACGCTTGCGAGCCGATGAGGTACTGGATCTGCACGAACTCAAACCAGAACAGCACTTTACCCAGCCGCCCCCGCGCTATACCGAGGCCAGCCTGATTAAAGAACTGGAAGAACAGGGCATCGGTCGCCCTAGCACGTATGTACCCATTATCAGTACGATCCAGGATCGAGGCTATGTAGATCAGGAGCAGCGGCGCTTTGTGGCAACCTGGCTGGGCGAGACGGTCAATGAAGTGATGAACAAGCACTTCCCGGAGATCGTTGATACCGGTTTTACCGCCGAAATGGAACGCAAACTCGATGAAGTCGAGGAGGGCCGCCAATCCTGGACCGAGTTTTTGAGCGGCTTCTATGACAACTTCAAGCTTGTGATGAAGAAGGCCGAGGCCGAGATGGATCGGGTGCAAAAGCCGGTTGAAGAGCTTGACGAGACGTGCCCAGAGTGCGGGCGTCCTCTGGTGATTCGCACAGGCCGGTTTGGGCGGTTCATCTCCTGCTCTGGCTTCCCTGAATGTAGCTATCGTCGCTCGGTAGTAAACAAGACCGGAGCGCTCTGCCCCATTTGCGGCGGCGACCTGGTTGAGCGCAAGACACGCCAGAAGAAACGCATCTTCTACGGATGCAATAACTATCCAACTTGCAATTTCGCCATCTGGGAAAAGCCCGTGCCTGATCTTTGCCCCAGGTGTAACGGCCTGATGGTTGTGTCGAAGCCCGGCCAGGACCCCGTCTGCTATCAAGAAGTGATTGTGCCGCAACGCGGTAGCGAGGAGCAGCCCCATCAAAATGGCACCACAGCTACACGCCGGACCTCTACGCGTACCAGGAAAGCCGCGACAGAAGCGACTAGCAACCTCAATGGCACAAAGAGAGCGACGAAAGAGCCTGCGACGAGAAAAGCTCCCTCTGCACGCACGACGGCAACGGCATCAGGCGCAAAAAAGAAGGCAACCACAGCAAAGAGAACTGCGGCAAGCGCGGCAAAGAAGCCGGCTACTCGCTCACTGGCGGGCGAGGCTTAAATATGTGTTTATTATAACATCACAAGATACCTCGCCCATGTGATTAGAGAGCGTCCTGCCTGTGTTATAATCAGGAGTGTTCACTGTGTTTCACGAAAAAGTTCTAATCGCTCTTCTGATCCGAGTGAGCTTATAAAGAACGCTGCTCTGCGTGTCTTCGTCCGATTTTGCAAAACAGCTTGACGCTGTTGCTCTCGCAGAAGTCAGACAGGAAAGAGATGTTTGCTCGCGCGGTAGTAAGGATCTTGGAGGATTTCATGGCGCACACAGTCACGCTCATTTCCGGCGATGGGACAGGCCCGGAGATTACAGAAGCGACTCGGCGCGTGCTCGAAGCTACAGGTGTGGAGTTTATCTGGGATGTGCAGCCAGCAGGCGCGGAGACACTGGAAAAGTGCGGAACCATTCTGCCTGATAAGGTAATTGAATCGATTAAGCGTACCGGCGTCGCTCTAAAAGGCCCGATCACCACGCCTGTAGGGAAAGGTGTGCGCAGCGCGAATGTGGCCCTACGAAAAAAGCTTGACCTCTACGCCAATGTTCGCCTCGCGAAAACGTACCAGGGTTTGCGCTCCCGCTACGAACACATCGATATGGTCATTGTGCGCGAAAATACCGAAGATCTCTATGCAGGTGTGGAATTTCAGCGCGGCACTCCTGAACAGGGAGAAATACTTGAGGCAATTGCCCGCACAACAGGGGTACGTCTGGATCAGGACTCGGCTATCAGCATCAAGTACATTTCGGTGGCAGCCAGCAGGCGCATCGTGAAATTCGCTTTTGACTACGCACGGTCCAACGGACGCCATAAGGTAACTGCGGTTCATAAAGCTAATATTATGAAATGCTCTGATGGACTCTTCCTTGCCACTGCGCACGAAGTAGCGAAAGAGTATGCCGATATCCAATTTGAAGATCGCATCGTTGATAACATGTGTATGCAGCTGGTGCAAAAACCCGAACTTTACGATGTGCTGGTGCTGCCCAATCTGTATGGGGACATCATTTCCGACCTCTCAGCGGGCCTAATTGGGGGATTGGGAGTGGCTCCAGGCGCGAATATCGGTAACGAGCACGCTATTTTTGAACCCGTTCACGGCAGCGCTCCCAAATATGCCGGCCTCAACAAAGTAAACCCCATGGCCATGATGTTCTCAGGCGTCATGATGCTGCGTCACCTGGGCGAGCGCGAAGCTGCCAATCGTCTCGAACGAGCGCTCGCCAAAGTCATCGCCGAGGGCAAGTCTGTCACCTACGACCTGAAGCCTCGCCCCGATGATCCGAGCGCCGTTGGCACTTCTCAGGTTGCCGACGCCGTTATTGAAAAAATGCAGCAGATGTCATAGAAGTGGTTCAAGATGTTCCCGGCAAACGCCCACGCTTTTCCACTTGCACTGCTTTTCCCTGCTCCCTTGCCCGGCTGGACACTCCTGTTTATAGGGGGAATCGGTGCGTTTCTTCTGACCTATGGGCTGACGTTTGGTGTGAAAGCATTCTGCCAGAAAATGCGCTGGTTAGACTGGCCATCAGAACGGCGCGTACATACGATTCCAGTGCCGCGCCTGGGCGGTATCGCCATCTACCTTGCGTTCGCCATCATTTCCTTGCTCTTCTATATTCCTGGCTCGCGAAGCGAGATTGCTATCTACTGGCTGTTGCTGGTTGCCGGGCTCTTGATCGTTGCAGCGCATGCCTACGATGACATTAAGGGGCTTGGTCCCTGGATTAAATTACTCGCCCAAACCCTGGCTGTCCTGCTGATCCTGGGGCCCTGGAATGGACAATTTCATGGCATTCTGCTCTTCACTGTGAATAATCCGTTCGGCAGCCATCACGCC
>Ga0209061_1002141_pt1 | contig 26780 bp, 24 predicted proteins | sample Coa_R1_10_FD_187157 | JGI IMG/M metagenome (GOLD analysis project Ga0209061, IMG submission 187157) | Surface soil microbial communities from Centralia Pennsylvania, which are recovering from an underground coalmine fire - Coalmine... | ecosystem: Environmental > Terrestrial > Soil >... | reverse complement strand
CGGCGCCGGGCTGACCAGCATCGGCCAGGCGGTCCGCGGCTACCTTGATCACCTGCTGGTGGAGCGCGGGCTCGCCGCGAACACGCTGGAGTCCTACCGCAGGGACCTGCGCCGCTACGAGCTTTTCCTCACAGCGGCCGGCATAACTGCGATCGGCCAGGTGACCACCGGCGACGTCGCCGCCTTCCTGGCCGGGCTGCGCACGGGCGATGCCGGCCACGCACCTCTCGCGGCCAGTTCCGCCGGGCGCACGATGGTAGCGGTACGCGGCCTGCATGCGTTCGCGCTCGCGCAGGGCATGGCGGCTGCCGACCCGGCGCGCACCGTGCCGCCGCCGGCCCCGCCGCGGCGGCTGCCCAAGGCGATGTCGGTCGCCGAGATCGAGCGGCTGCTCGCCGCCGCCGGTCCCGGCCCTTCCGTGCCGGGCAGCGGGACCCGCGGGCCAGGAAGGACCGGGCACGGAGGGCCTGGTGACCCGCGAGCACTGAGGGACCGCGCGCTCCTGGAGTTCCTGTACGCGACGGGCGCGCGCATCTCCGAGGCGCTCGGCCTCGACGTCGACGAGCTCACCCTGGGGGACGAGCCAGCCGTGCTGCTCACGGGCAAGGGCGGCAAGCAGCGCGTCGTCCCGATCGGCCGGTACGCCGCCGGGGCCCTGGATGCCTATCTCGTCAGGGCCCGGCCCGCGCTGGCCGCAGGGGCGGCCCGGGTGCGCACTGGCGCTGCGGAGCTCCCGGGACGTGCGGGCACCGCAGCGGCGAGGACGCCGGGCGCGGGCTGCCGCCACCGAACCCGCGGGATGCGGGGGTCCCCGTCCCCGGCGGTGTTCCTGAACGCGCGCGGCGGCCGGCTGACCAGGCAGGGAGCATGGGCGGTGCTCCGCGGCGCAGCGCAGCGGGCCGGCCTCGGCGCCGTGTCCCCGCACACGCTGCGGCACTCGTTCGCCACCCACATGCTGGACGGCGGCGCCGACATCCGGGTCGTGCAGGAGCTGCTCGGCCACGCCTCGGTGACCACCACGCAGGTGTACACACTGGTGACCGTGGAACACCTCCGCGAAGTCTATGCGGCCTCCCACCCGCGTGCCCTCCGGTGAACGGGAGCCATGCCCGCCCCGGCAGCGCGTGCTGCGCTGCGTCACCCGCCCCGTTCCCCGCCCTGTGCGGGGCCTGGGGGCACCCCCGGGCCCCCAGGCCCCGCCTCCGGGGCAGTGGGGCTCCCTGGGCGCAGCGTCCCAGGTAAGTGGCTTCGGCCTGCTCCGTGAGCCCCCGGACCCCGCATGGGAGGGCAGGAAACCCCCCGCAGCCGGCCGGCTGCCCGCTACGCTGGCGATGGTGTCTTCGCGGGCTGGGGAGCGCTGGCCACGGCATCTCCGCGTGTGCTGGAGGCACGCACCGTGATCGGCGTGCCGTGACCTGCGCGAACGGCGCGTTAGCTTGCCCCGGGCGGGCACAGGGCCTAAAGTCCGGGGGTCAGTGATCGTTATCCGTCAACCGGCGAGCCCTCGTCGCCATCAGGAGGTCCAGCGGTTGTGGCAGCATCCCGCACGCCAGAGCCCTCTGGCGCCCGTGAAGCCCAGGGGACGCAGGAGCCCCCGGAGATGCAAGGAGCTCATGCGGGAGGGGCAGGGCCCGCCGGCGGCCGCCCGGCGGTGACGTTCCCCGACCCGGAGCCGCTCACCACGCACGGCCCTGCCCGTGTCGTCGCGATCTGTAACCAGAAGGGCGGCGTGGGCAAGACCACGACGACGATCAACCTGGGTGCCGCCCTTGCCGAGCACGGGCGCCGCGTGCTGCTCGTCGACTTCGACCCGCAGGGCGCGCTCGCCGTGGGGCTCGGCATCCAGCCGCACGACATCGACAGCACCGTCTACAACCTCGTCATGGATGACGGCACCGCGCCGGAGGATGTCCTTCTCAAAACCAAGGTCGACGGCATGGACCTGCTGCCGAGCAACATCGACCTGTCCGGCGCCGAGGTCCAGCTCGTGGCCGAGGTGGGCAGGGAATACGTGCTCGGCGGGGTCCTCGAGCCGCTGCTGCCGGGCTACGACATCGTGCTGATCGACTGCCAGCCGTCGCTGGGCCTGCTGACGATCAACGCGCTCGCCGCCGCGCACGGCGTGCTCGTGCCGCTGGAGTGCGAGTACTTCGCCATGCGCGGTGTCGCCCTGCTCATGGAGACCATCGAGAAGGTGACGAAGAGGCTCAACCCGAAGCTGACGATCGACGGCCTCCTGGCCACCATGTACGACTCCCGGACGCTGCACACCCGTGAAGTGCTCGCGAGCATGGTGGACGGTTTCGGTGACAAGGTTTTTCATACGGTCATCAACCGCACGGTCCGCTTCCCGGACGCTACGGTGGCGGGGGAACCCATTACCAGGTTCGACCCTGGGTCCATGGGGGCGAGTTCCTATCGGGAGCTTGCCAAGGAGGTACTGGAGCGGTGGCGGCAAGCAGCCGGCGGCCACGGCGGGTAAGCCTTCCGGGAGCCGCCAGCTATGGCCAGTGGTGGCTGGCGGCCACGGGCCAGCGCCTTCGGCTACCGTCGTATACGTGGGCGTGGCCAGGAACAGGGCAGCGGCGGCCGGCGGAGCGGCCAGGGGGAGCGGCAGCGCTGCGGCCTCCGGGGATGCCGGAGGCGAAACCCGCGGGCCCGCGGGCTTCGAGGTGCACCTCGACGTGTTCGAGGGGCCGTTCGACCTGCTGCTCGCGCTCATCTCCAAACACAAGCTGGACATCACGGAGGTCGCGCTCTCGCAGGTCACGGATGAGTTCATCGGCTACATCCGGGAGCGCGCCGGCGGCTGGGACCTGGACCAGGCGAGCTACTTTCTCGTCGTCGCCGCCACCTTGCTCGACCTGAAGGCCGCGAAGCTCCTGCCCGCGGGCGAGGTCGAGGACGAGGAGGACCTGGCCCTGCTCGAAGCCAGGGACCTGCTGTTCGCCCGGCTGCTGCAGTACCGGGCGTACAAGGAGGTCGCCGCGGTGTTCGCGGGCCGGATGGCGGCGGCGGCACGGCGGTTCCCCCGCCGTGTCCCGCTGGAGCCGCGGTTCGCGCAACTGCTTCCCGAGGTACTGCTGGGCCTCGGGCCCGGTGAGTTCGCCAGGCTGGCCGCGCGCGTGCTCACGCCCCGCCGCCCGCCCGTCGTGCCCACGGACCACATCCACGCTCCGTTCATCAGCGTCCGCGAGCAGGCGGCGCTGCTCGCGGCGGAGATCCGCCGCCTCCGCCGCGCCAGTTTCAGGCGGCTGACCGCCGGGTGCACAGCCACCCACGAGGTGGTGGCGTGCTTCCTCGCGCTGCTTGAGCTGTATCGTGACGACTGCGTTTCGCTCGATCAGGTCGCGCCCTTCGGCGAGATCTACGTCACCTGGACGGGGGCCGGCGAGGAGGCGGACGCTGGCGCCGGTGATGGCGCGGGTCATGCGGCTGTCCCGGCAGCGGGGGAGACCGCGGAACCGCCGCGTACCGGCCCGGCGGATGACGCAGAGCCCGGCTGAGGCCGTGAGCGTTACTCAGACACCGGAAGATACCTGGAAGATGCGGGAACCTGACGACATGCACGAGACCGCGATGCCGGGGGACGCTGCCGGGCACACGGACGCGGAAGACCCGGAGGGCGCGCCGGGCACGAGGGAAGCGGAGGGCGCAGGGGGTCCGGGGGACGCGGGGGACCCGGCAGGCCCGAGCCTGCGGGCATCGGTCGAGGCGATCCTGCTCGTGGCGGACGAGCCCGTGCCAGCCCTCGTGCTCGCCCAGGTTCTCGAGCGCCCGACAGGAGAGATATCGGCGCTGCTGCGGGAACTGGCCGCCGAGTACGCCGCAGAGGGCAGGGGGTTCGACCTCCGGGAGATCGCCGGCGGATGGCGGTTCTACACGCGGGAGGAGTGCGCGCCCCTCGTCGAGCGGTTCATCAGCGAGGGCCAGGAGGTCCGGCTCACCCAGGCGGCGCTGGAGACCCTCGCGGTGGTGGCCTACCGGCAGCCGGTCAGCAGGGCACGGGTGTCGGCAGTGCGCGGGGTCAACTGTGACGGGGTGATGCGCACGCTGACGCTGCGGGGTCTTGTCGAGGACGCGGGAACGGACCCGGAAACCGGCGCGATCCTCTACCGGACCACCAGTTACTTCCTTGAGCGGCTCGGCCTCGCGAGCCTCGACGAGCTGCCCGACCTCGCACCATTCCTGCCGGAGAACGTGGAGGATCTCGAAAGCCCCGAAAGCGCAGGCCATGAGCGCGCGTGACCGTGACTCCCGCCTGCGGTCCGCCGGCCGCAGGGCACGCGACCATGAGGCGCGTGAGGCTCATGAGGCTCGAAAGAGCCGCAAAGCACCGAAAGCCCAAAGACTGCGAGAAACGCAAATACCTCAGAAAGCACAAACGGTCCGCACGGTTCACGGGCGTGCGGCTACCCCAGGTGCTCCTGCGCGGCCCAGCCGGGCTTCCCGGGCCGGCCGGGCCGGCGGGGCTTCCCGGGCCGGCGGGGCTTCCCGGGTCGGCGGGGCTTCCCGCACCGAGAGAGGGGGCCAGCCCGGCAGCGCTGTCCGCCCGGCAGGCCGGGCCCCGGGCCGTCAGGGGCAGCTCGCCGGGGAACGGGACAGCCTGACCGAGGCGCCAGGGGGCGTCCGGCTGCAGAAGGTGCTCGCTGCGGCGGGCGTGGGGAGCCGCAGGCACTGTGAAGAGCTGATCGCAGAGGGCAGGGTCGACGTCGACGGCCAGACGGTCCGCAGGTTCGGGGCCAGGGTCGACCCGGAGCGGCAGGTCATCCGGGTGGATTCCCGGCGTATCCCGACGCGGCAGGACCTGGTGTACCTGGCGTTCAGCAAGCCGCCCGGGGTGCTGGCCGCGATGTCGGACGACCGGGGCCGCCCATGCATCGCGGATTTCCTCCGGGGCAGGACGGAGCGGCTTTTCCACGTCGGCAGGCTCGACTATGACAGCGAGGGGCTCATGCTGCTCACCAACGACGGTGAGCTTGCCCACCGGCTCGCCCATCCCCGCTATGGAGTGCGCAAGACCTATCTGGCGGACGTGCAGGGACCCGTGCCGAGGGATCTCGGCCGCAGGCTGGCGACGGGGATCGTGCTGCCCGACGGCCTGGCGATCGCCGACAGGTTCCGGGTGATCGAGCGCGCCGGTTCCCGCGCCCTCGTCGAGATCACACTGCACGAGGGGCGCAAGCACATCGTGCGCCGGATGCTCGCCGAGGCCGGCCACCCGGTCAGCAGGCTGGTCCGTACAGCTTTCGGCCCGGTTGCGCTCGGGCGGCTCAGGCCCGGGACCACGCGCGAGCTTAACGCCAGGGAAGTCGGCGACCTGTACGCGGCGGTGGGGCTGTAGGCCGCAGACCTGTAGCCTGGGACTTTCCGGGGAGGTGCAGACACGTGACGGTCAGGGCTATCCGTGGCGCCGTGCAGGTCGAGGCGAACGAGCGGGAGGCGATACTCGAAGCCACCGCCGAGCTGGTCAGCGAGGTGATGGCACGCAACGACCTGGTCACCGACGACGTGATCAGCGTCCTGTTCACGGCGACCCCGGATCTGACGGCGGAGTTCCCCGCGCTTGCCGCGCGCAAGATCGGGTTCCACGACGTGCCGCTGATCTGCGCCACCGAGATCGGTGTGCCAGGGTCGCTGCCCCGTGTGGTCAGGCTGATGATGCACGTGGACACGGAGCGGAAGCGCCGGGATGTCCAGCATGTCTACCTGCGCGGCGCGACCGTTCTCCGGCTGGACATCGCCCAGTGAGCGTTCCCCCAGCCGACCCGGCGACCGGCGGCCTTTCGCCCCCGGGGACGGCCGGTGGCGGCGGTGAAGCCGCCGCTTCCCGGCGGGAACGCGGACGCCGGAGGCCAGCACAGTGACGGACGCGCCACCTCCGCGGCGGGTCGCCGTCATCGGCACCGGCCTGATCGGCACGTCGGCCGCGCTCGCGCTGCGCGAGCGCGGCGCCGAGGTGTGGCTGTCCGACGCCGACAGGGAGGTCGCCCAGTTCGCCGCCGACCTGGGGGCCGGTGATCTCCTCCCGGAAGCCGGTCCCGGCCAGCCAGGACAGCCACCGCCGGGTCCTGCCGACGTGGCGGTGCTCGCCGTCCCGCCTGCGGCGGTGGCCGGCACACTGGCGGCCGCCCAGGCGGGTGGCCTCGCGCGGCATTACACGGATGTGGCCAGCGTGAAGGCCCTGCCGCTGGCGAGGGCACGCAGCGCGGGCTGCGACATCTCCAGCTACGTACCCGGGCACCCGCTCGCCGGCAGGGAACGCTCCGGGCCGGCTGCCGCCCGCGCCGACCTGTTCCTCGGCCGTACCTGGGCGCTCTGCCCCGCGCCGGAAACGGCGCCGTCCGCCGTCTCCGCGGTCACCTCCCTGGTGCGGGCCTGCGGGGCTGAGCCTGTCGTAGCCGACGCGGCAGCGCATGACCGCTGGGTGGCGCTGGTCTCGCATGCGCCGCACGTGGTCGCGGCGGCGATGGCCGCGCAGCTCGCGGGGGAGTCGGTGCCGGAGCAGGCGCTCACACTCGCCGGCCAGGGGCTCAGGGACGCCACCAGGATCGCGGCGGGTGACACGCAACTGTGGGCGCAGATTCTCGCTGCCAACGCGGCCCCCGTCGCGGACGTGCTCAGCGCCGTCGCAGCGGATCTGTCCGAGGCCGCCCGCGTGCTGGCGGGCGCCGCGGATCTCCCGCAGGACCTGGCTGCCAAGCGGCTCGCTGCCCTGCTCGACCGGGGCAGGGCCGGTGTCGCGCGGATCCCCGGCAAGCGCGGCGGTCCCGCCAGGGCCTTCGCCGCCGTCCAGGTCGTCATCAGGGATCAGCCCGGTGAGCTGGCCCGGCTGCTGTCGGCGGCGGCCGGGGCGGGGGTGAACATCGAGGATGTCGGGATCGAGCACTCACCGGGCATGCCGGTCGGTGTCGCGGAGCTGGCGGTGCGCCCTGAGCAGGCAGGCCGTCTCATCGGCGCGCTCGCGGCCGGGGGGTGGCCGGTACGCCAGTAACCGGGCCGGCTGATGGCGGGCCGGCCGGTAGCATCGCGTGCGTGAGAAATTCAGCGGCCGGTGGCGACGGCACATCACCGCAGCGCGGAATCGTCATCGCCGTGGACGGCCCCTCGGCGTCGGGCAAGTCGAGCGCCTCGCGTCGCGTGGCACGGATGCTCGGCCTCCGCTACCTGGACACCGGGGCGATGTACCGGGCGCTGACCTTGTGGCTGCTTCGCAGGAACGTTCCCGTCGATGACCCGGCCGCGGTGGCACGGTACGCCCGTGATCCGGTCATCGGCCTGGGTACGGACCCGGACGCGCCATGGGTCACGCTCGACGGGGAAGACGTCTCCGCGGCGATCCGCAGCCGCGAGGTCTCGGGCGCGGTCAGCGCCGTGGCCAGGGTCCCGCAGGTCCGTGCGCACCTGATCGCGCTGCAGCGCGAGATCATCGCCAGGGCCCGCGCCGAAGCGAGGGGGATCGTCGCGGAAGGCCGCGACATCGGCACGGTCGTGGCACCGGACGCGCTGGTCAAGGTATTCCTGACGGCCAGCGAGGCGGCGCGCGCCCGGCGCCGGACCGCCGACCTCGCCGGCGATCCCGCGGTGACGGTCGCGGTGACGCAGGCCGACCAGGCCCGCCGTGACCGGATGGACGCGCCGCAGATGCGCAAGGCCGATGACGCGGTGGAGATCGATTCGACGCGGTTCGGGCTCGATGAGGTCGTGAACCTGATCGCGGATCTCGCATGCGAGCGCGCCGGGCTGCCGGGCGCGGCAAGGACGGCGCGGCGATGAGGACGGCCTGGCGACGGATGACGGCGGTCCGGTGATGAGGGTGGCGCGGTGATGCCTGGCGAGGCAGCCGGGGCTACAGGCAGGGAAGAGGCAGCCGGGGCTGCGGGCAGGGAACCTGCGCGGCCTGCGCCCGGCTTCGCCGGCGAGGGCGGTGAAGCCGGCGCTGCCGGCGGGGAGCTGGCAGGCGCTGCCGTGCCGGTGATAGCGATCGTCGGCAGGCCCAACGTCGGCAAGTCGACACTGGTCAACCGGTTCCTCGGCAGCCGCCAGGCGGTCGTGGAGGACACCCCCGGCGTCACGCGTGACAGGGTCGCCTACGATGCGACCTGGCGCGGGCGGGCGTTCACGCTGCTGGACACGGGCGGCTGGGACCCGGCGGCCGAGCGTGCGGAATCCCTCGCCGCGCGGGTGGCCGAGCAGGCGAGGACCGCCGTGGCGGCCTCAGACGCCGTGCTGTTCGTGACCGACGCCGCGGTCGGGATAACGGACGCCGACGAGGCCGTCGCGAGCGTGCTGCGCCGTTCGGGTAAGCCTGTCGTGGTCGCAGCCAACAAGGTGGATGATGCCGGGGGAGAGCCAGCCGCTGCGGCCCTGTGGTCCCTGGGGCTCGGCGAGCCGTATCCGGTGAGCGCGCTGCACGGCCGGGGCAGCGGTGACCTGCTCGACGCCGTGCTCGGCGCCCTGCCCGCTGCCCCCGCCGAGCCGTACGACGCCCCCCAGGGCCCACGGCGCGTCGCGCTGGTCGGGCGGCCGAACGTCGGGAAATCCAGCCTGCTCAACAGGCTCGCCGGGGAGCAGCGGGTACTTGTCGACCCCGCGCCGGGGACGACGCGTGATCCCGTGGACGAGCTGGTCGAGCTTGGCGGGAAGACCTGGCGGTTCGTGGACACGGCAGGCATCAGGCGGCGCTTCAGGGAAAGCCGGGGGGCGGACTACTACGCGGCGCTGCGGACCGCCGCTGCTCTCGAGGTGGCCGAGGTCGCGGTGGTCCTCGTGGATGCCAGCGAACCGCTGACCGAGCAGGACCTGCGGATCATCTCGATGGTGATCGACGCGGGGCGCGCTCTCGTGATCGCCTTCAACAAGTGGGACCTGGTGGACGCCGAGCGGCAGCGGTACCTGGAACGCGAGATCGACAGGCAGCTATATACGGCCCGCTGGGCTCCCCGGGTCAACGTCTCCGCTGTCACGGGACGGCACGTGGACCGGCTGGCGCCGGCGGTCGAGCGGGCTCTTGCGGGCTGGGAGACCCGGGTCCCGACCGGGAGGCTCAACGCGTGGCTGTCGGGCACCGTCGCGGCGACCCCGCCGCCGGTGCGCGGCGGCCGGCAGCCGAAGATCCTCTTCGCCACGCAGGCGGGCGTGCGCCCGCCGCACGTCGTGCTGTTCACCACCGGTTTCCTCGAAGCCTCCTACCGGCGTTTCCTTGAGCGCAGGCTCAGGGAGGAGTTCGGCTTCGAGGGCAGCCCGCTGCGCCTGTCGATGCGCATCAGGGACAGGCGCTCCGCCCGCCAGGGCCGCAGCCCGGCCCGGCCCGGGAACGCCCGCGGCCGCGGCTGAGCGCCTGCCCGCCCGGCCGGACGTGCCCTCCGGCGATGCCGCCCCGGTCGCGGACGTTTCAGGTCTACCCGACCACCTGCCGGGGCCTCGGCAGCGGGGTGGCAGCGGCGTGCGGGAAATCCGGCGGCCTGTTCGGGCCGCCGGTGATCGCATTGCTGCTCGCAGCCCTCCCCATCGGAAACGTCGCGGTCATCGCCGCGGCCCCGCTCGCTGCCGCAGCCGCCGCCGTGGCAGCCCGTGGCCGCGAAGTGGTGAAAGGTGGCGGGCGAGGCAGCGACGGACCAGATGTAGCTGAGGACGTTGACGGGCCACAGCTACCCAGCAGAACAGCTGCATGAGAGGGCGCCGCCCAACGCCTGCCTGTGGTGTCGGCCAGCATCCGGTCCTCCTCTTGCGGCACCCCTCCTAACGACCTAAACTTAATTTAGACCGTTAGGAGGGTTGTCATGAGCACCACTGCCGCGACCCGCACCCCGCCGGGTCAGCCCGCGGCTGTCCCCACTGGCCGGCCGTGGGCGTTCGCCGCCGTGTGCCTCGGCTTCTTCGCCGTCATCCTGGACACGACGATCGTCAACGTCGCCCTGCCCGCTATCGGAAGCAGCTTCCGTACCACGACCACCAACCTGCAGTGGGTCGTGAACGGCTACAACATTGTTTTCGCGGCACTGCTGCTTACCTGCGGCGCCCTGTCGGACCGGCGCGGCGGCAAACGCGCCTTCGGCTACGGCACCGCGGTCTTTGTCGCCGGGTCCCTGGTCTGCGGCTTCGCGCCGGCCTTCCCCGTGCTGGTGTCCGGGCGGGTCATCCAGGGCCTGGGCGCGGCGCTGCTGATGCCCGCCTCCCTGACGCTGATCGCCCACGCCTACCCCGAGCCCGCCAAGCGGACCCGCGCGATCGCCGCCTGGGCCGCCTGCGCCGGGGCCGCCACCGCCACGGGTCCCGTCCTCGGCGGCATCCTCGTGGACTGGATCGGGTGGCGGGCGATCTTCCTGGTCAACCTCGTGGTCGGCGTGATCGCCATCGCCTTGCTGGCCCGGCACGCCGCCGAGACCGCCACCACGTACCGCGGAATCGACCTGCCGGGCCAGATCCTCGGCATCATCACGCTGGCGGCGCTGGCGTTCGGGCTCACCGAATCCGGGCCGCATGGCTGGGGCAGCCCCGTCACGGCCTGCTCCCTGGGCGCTGCGCTGGTTGCCATGGCCCTGTTCGCCGCGGCCGAGCGGCGGGCCGCCTCCCCGATGCTGCCGCCCGGCCTTTTGTCTCACCGCAGCTTTTCCGCCGCCAACGGCGTCGGGCTGCTGCTGAACTTCGGCATCTACGGTCAGGTCTTTGTCCTGTCGCTTTACTTCCAGCAACTTCGCCACTACAGCGCGCTCGCCACCGGCCTGATGCTGCTGCCCTTCGCGGGTGTCACCATGATCGGCCCGCCGGTCACCGGCCGGCTTACCACCCGCCTCGGACCCCGCACCGTCATGATCACTGGCCAGCTCCTGGCCGCCGCCGGAACCGCCATTTTGGCCCTGGCCGGCCCGCACACCGGCTACCAGCAGCTGGTCCCCGGGCTGTTCCTGCTCGGCTGCGGGTTCGCCGCCACCATGCCGTCGCTGACCGCCGCCGTCATGCTCGCCGCACCCAGGCAGCACGCCGGGATCGCCTCCGGGGTGCTCAACGCCGCCCGCCAGGTCGGCGGGGTCCTCGGCGTCGCTCTGCTCGGCAGCTTCATCGCCAGCACGGCCCGCTTCACTGCCGGCATGCACACCGCTCTGACGATCGTCACCGCCACCTTCCTCACTGGGGCGGGATTGGCAGTCCTGTGCGCCCGCCGGAACCGGCGTGCACCCGCCCCCGCCGAATCCCCGCATGTCATGACCGGCCACACGGCCGCAACCAAAGGATGACAGTCACCATGCCCCCTGGGACAACACCACAGCGCCAGCCCATACCCGTCCTGCTGGCCCTCGCCAACGCCCGGCAGCCCCGGCGTCCCGCCGGGGCCAGGGAATGGAAGGCACCTGACCCCTTCGCCAGCTACCCCGCCGCGCATGCCCTGCTCGAGCCCCTCAACCTGTCCCAGCCCCTGGCCGAGGACGAACTAGGGGATCTCGCCGCGCTCGCGGACCAGGCCCTTGCCATCGCCGAAGCGCTCACCGGTCAGCGGCCCCTGCCGGATCTTGGCACCCTCAACCGGTTCGCCGAGCAGGCACATGCCACCCAGGTGCTGCGGGCCAGCTCCGACGGAACCCTTCACGCCGAACTGCGCTGGCGCGCGAGCAGCGCTGTCAGCGAACTCGCCCGCCGCATCGTAGCCGAGGTCGGCCGCCTCGACCCCGCCCGGCTGCGGCGCTGCTCCCGCCAGGCATGCAACCTGCTGTTCTACGACACCACCCGGCCAGGCACGCAACGCTGGCACAGCGAATCCCCCTGCGGCCTACGGGAACGGCAAGCCCGCTGGCGCAAGGCCAGTACCGGGAAAATCCGCGCATGACATGACCCTGAGTGCACGCATTGACGAACTAGCCCGGGCAGCTACCGACGCGCAGAAAAGGCTGCGCATGGCTCAGGAGTCCGAACATGCGATCCGGGCAGAACGTGACCGGATCATCCGTGCCCTGGCCGAAGCCGGACGCAGCCAGCGCTCCATCGGCGCCCTCATTGGAATCACCGCCGCGAGCGTGAAAGCGATCCTGGACCAGCGCCCCGGCCGGCCCCTCCCGCTGGCGGTGCTCCGCCGCGCCGGACTTTACCCGGTACGCGGCGCCACCGCCAGCAACTGGCTAACCCACTGGCTGGCCAGCAACCAGCCACGCAAGCCCTGGATCGACATTTCCGCCACCGGAAACCAGACGCTCACCCGGACCCCAAACCCAGTGACATAGGTCGGCTGCGGCACAGATGCTGGGAATTTGATCAATAGATTGGCATCCGGCCAGCCCTGCCGATGAAGGCCGGCCGGTCCGCGATCTGCCCGTACGTTTCCGGAATTACCCGCGGCGAGCTGCCCATCGGCAGGCTGGTCGGCGACAGGGGGCGAAAGGCCGCCAGGTGCGCACAGCACTGTGTCAGCGGGCTGCCAGGCGCGCAGCTGCGCCGCGGGCAACGGCGCGGCGGATACGGCCGGCCAGCTCCGGGGGGACCAGGTCATCGCGGCCCCAGTCCGCCAGGAGGGCGCTGAGCGGCCTGGCCGTGGTGACGGCTGGGCTGCGCAGGCAGGCTGTCAGCGCGGGGAGGCCCGCCGGGTCACGGCCCTCGCCGACGGCGCGGATGGCTGCCCGGACCTCGTCCTGGGTGCCGGTGCACTCGAACGGCTTCGGGCCCCCCAGGCCCGCCATCCGCGCGAACAGGCCCGCGAGGCCCGGATTGGCGAACACGTCACCGCCCGTCTTGCGGATCGCGGTCTCGTGACCGAACAGTGCCGAGGTGGCGAGGAACACCCAGGCGCATTTCGCGCAGCTCAGGCACCAGCCGTCGCCCCGCGTCCTGTTGCAGCTCGCGGTGCGCAGGTAGGCGTCGACGTCGCCGGCCAGGGAGGCGATGATCTGCAGCTCGAACACCGGGCGCAGCGGGCTGCTGTAGACCGGCGCACCAGGCAGCCACCGGTCCCGGTAGTCACGCAGGGCGGCCTCGAACTCATAGCTTTTCGTCCACTGGTGGTTGACGGGACGGCCGAGGTAGGACTCCACGTTCGGCTCGTCGTCGCTGCGGGAGTTCCCCGCCACGGCGAGCCGGCTGCCGCGCAGGTACCCGGCGAGCATCGCCGCGATCGCGAGATAGGCGGAGAAGGGGGTGTGGCCGTTGGGGTGGCCGGCCTCGTTCAGCGCCAGCAGCTCGGGAAGGATCTCGCGCCTGAGGACGAGCATGCGGCCACCCGCCGCGAGCGACCCGGCGAGAGCGCGCTGCCCTGGCACCGGGTTGTAGAGGAGGAAATCGGCGGGCGAGGCGCCGCCGTCGCGGATGGCCAGCGTCAGCGCGAGCGAGTCCTTGCCGCCGCTGAACAGGACCAGCGGGGGAACCGCCTCACCGGTCTCCCGGGCGGGCTCGTCGCCGGGGCCGGCCGCCTCACGCGGAGGTTCCCCGGCACGGCGCCCGGGATCCGCCCGGCCCGCGGCGCACGCGCGTTCTGCGGGCCGGGCGGCCCTGATGTCGAGGAATCCCGGGGCGGTGAAGTCGATGCCGTTGCGGTAGAAGAACTCCCCCATCGCGCCCGGCCAGAAGGACCGCCACCAGGCAAGCTCGGCCTCGCCGGGGGCCGGCAGCGCGACCTCGATGACCGGGCTGCAGAACGCCTTCCAGTAGGAGAACGACTCGACGATGGCCAGGGCCCGGACCAGCCGCCGCGCCGCCGGGCTGTCCACGCGGGCGGCCTCGTCCGGGCGCAGGCCGCTCAGCTCCACGACGGGCCGGAACCTCATCCGCCCGGCGGACAGCGCGAACTCCAGCGTCACGGCCGAGGGGCCCCGGGCCGCGCGGGCATCCTCGACGCGGAACACCGGGTATTCCTCCCGCAGCCGCCGCACCTGCTCCTGCCGTGCGGCAGCCTGTTCCTGCCGTGCATCCGTCGCGGCCACATCCTGCACGCGGGCAGGTTACCAGGTACCGCCCCGCCCCCGGGCCCGCCTTCGCCTGGCATGCTTGACGGGTGCTTCCCGCTGACCTGGCCGAGGCCGACCGGCTGCGTGTCTGGCATCCGTACGCGCCCATGCCGGGCACCCACCCGCCGCTCGTGGTGGAGTCCGCATCCGGTGTGCGGCTGAGGCTGGCCACCCCGGCCGGGGAGACCCGTGAGCTCGTGGACGGCATGTCCTCGTGGTGGGCTGCCATCCACGGGTACCGGCACCCCGTGCTCGACGCAGCGGTGCGCGGGCAGCTCGGGAAGATGAGCCACGTCATGTTCGGCGGGCTCACGCACGAGCCCGCCGTGCGCCTGGCCTGCCGCCTCACGGAGATCGCGCCCGGCGGCCTCGAGCACGTCTTCCTCTGCGACTCGGGCTCGGTCTCCGTCGAGGTCGCGGTCAAGATGTGCCTGCAGTACTGGCGTTCCCGCGGCGAGGACGGCAAGCGCGCGCTGCTCACCTGGCGCGGCGGGTACCACGGCGACACCTTTCTGGCGATGTCGGTCTGCGATCCCGAAGGCGGCATGCACCGCCTGTGGTCGGGTGTGCTGCCCCGGCAGGTGTTCGCGGCGCGTCCCCCCGCCGGCTTTGCCGCGGGGGTGGATCCCTCGTACGCGTCGCACCTGGCGGGGCTCATCGAGGAGCACGCGGCCGAGCTGGCGGCGGTGATCGTCGAGCCTGTCGTGCAGGGCGCGGGCGGGATGCGCTTCCACGATCCCGGGTACCTCCGCGTGCTGCGCTCGGCCTGCTCCGCCCACGGCGTGCTGCTGATCTTCGACGAGATCGCCACGGGGTTCGGGCGGAGCGGGGAGCTGTTCGCTGCCTGCCACGCCGGGGTGAGCCCCGATGTGATGTGCGTCGGCAAGGCGCTCACCGGCGGGTACATGTCGCTTGCCGCCACGCTGTGCACAGCCGAGGTGGCGGACGGCATCTCCGGCGGCGAGTTTCCCGTGCTCGCCCACGGGCCGACGTTCATGGGGAACCCGCTGGCGTGCGCGGTCGCGAACGCCTCGCTCGGCGTGCTCCTCGACGGCGGTTACCCGGGCGGCTGGCAGGCGGAGGTCCGGCGGATCGAGGCGGGCCTGCGCGCCGGGCTCGGGCCGGCCCGCGGCCTGCCCGGCGTCAGTGACGTGCGGGTGCTCGGCGCGATCGGCGTGGTCCAGCTCGATCACGAGGCGGACGTGCGGGCGGCCACCGCGGCAGCGGTGCGGGAGGGGGTCTGGCTGCGCCCGTTCCGCGACCTCATCTACACCATGCCGCCGTACGTCACCAGCGATGACGACCTCGCGAGGATCTGCGCGGGCGTGACCGCGGCTGCAGCGGCCTGCGCGCCATGAAGGCGGCGCTGGGCAGGCACGCAGGTGCTCATGCACGCATGCGGGCGCCCGTGCCATACCGGGAGGCCGCCGCTGCCGGCCCGGCCCGGTATCTGGATAACGCTCACAGTATTCCGGTGTGAGCCGCTGCGTACATGGCGGCCCGGCCGGACCCGGCCAGCCGGGGACGCGCGGGCTGGCCGCCTGCATGGCCGCGGGGCGGCTTCCGGTCCTGCGTGGCGGGGTGCGCCTCGCCCGTTCCGTCGCCGATGCGGGCCCAGACCGTTGTCCTGGCGCCATCGCGGCAGTACCCCCACTGCGAAGCCAGTTCCTGCACCAGGAGCAGCCCGCGCCCGTGGACCGCGAAGGGGTCGCTGCTGACGACCGGGGCCCGGCCGCGAGAGCCGTCATCGGTCACCTTGATCAGGACGCCGTCCGGTGTATCGGCCACGGTAATCGTCACCATCCCTCCTTCGCCCGACCGGGTGTGCAGCACGGCGTTGGTGACAAGCTCCGAGGTCAGCAGGGCGGCGACCTCAGCGCAGCCGCGGCGCCCGCTGAGCAGGCCGGCGACGAAGGCCCGTGCGTCCGCCACATGCTCGGGCTGGCCCGGTACCGTGCGGCTGCCGAGCAGCGCCATGTCCAGGCTCATGCCGGGACGCGGGCGCCGCTGGTGGCTGGCGACGGCGCCGGCCGGGGGTGGCAGGCCCTCCTCCCCCCCGGAAGTCCCCGCTGTGCCGGCCCGGCGAGGCGAGCCCCCCGGTCCACCGGACCCCCCCGAGGTTCCATACCAAGTCCTTCCCGCGACCCAGGCCATACCGGACGGCGTGGATCGCCATATGCGGAGTCCGATTACTTTTAGTTACAGTTGATTACTGTAAGTTGAAACCATGATCACCCGGCATGGCTGGCAGCGCAAGTGCATGGAACAAATTTCACCAGTGAAATCCTTGGCGGGATTCCATCTCCTGCCGTGGTGCTGTATGCTACCCCGCAACGGACGGTATGCAGTGGTGCGATTACATTCCGCAGCGATGCCGCTCGCGCCCGCGCCGTTCGCGGCGGGTTCACGCTGCCTGCCCTGTCCGGCCGGATGTCGTCTGAGGAGGTGAGGCGACCGTGCCCACGGGCCCGACAGTGCGCAGGCGCAGGCTCGGCTCGGAGCTACGGCGCCTGCGCGAAGCACACTCCATCAAGCTGGAGGAGGTCGCCGAGCGCCTCGGTGTCGCGGCGTCCACGCTGTCCCGCATCGAGACGGGCAAGGCACCGACCAAGTCGGTGTACCTGGCCGCGCTCCTCGAAATGTACGGCGTCACCGACCCGGCGCAGCGGCAGGTGCTCATCGACATGGCGCGTGAGGGGCACCGCAAGGGCTGGTGGGCGATGTACGACGACGTGCTGCCCACCGGGTTCGGCATCTATGTCGGGCTCGAGGCCGAGGCCGCGGGGCTGCGCAGCTTCGAGGCCGAGGTGGTGCAGGGCCTGTTCCAGACGCCCGACTACGCGCGGGCGGTCCTGCGCGAACTGAACAACCGCGATGACGACGAGCAGATCGAGCGGCTCACCGATCTGCGGATGAAGCGCCAGGAGGTACTGAAGCGTGACCCGCCGCTCGATGTGTGGCTCATCCTCGACGAGGCGGTGATCAGGCGCCCCGTCGGGGGCCCCGGCGTCATGCGCGAGCAGCTCGCCAGGCTGGCCGGGGCGAGCAGGATGCCCGGCGTGACACTGCAGGTGCTGCCGTTCTCCAGCGGTGCCCACGCCGGCCTGAGAGGATCATTCTCGATCCTCGCATTTCCCGAGCGGGCCGATCCCGACGTCGCCTACGTCGAGTCGGTCGCCGGGATTATCTACCTGGAAAAGGACAAGGACGTGCGTTCCTGCGCGGAGGCGTTCGACCGGCTCCGCGCGACCGCGCTGCCTCCAGCAGCGTCGGCGGAGCTGATCGCCGATGTCATGCAGGATCTCGCATAACCGCGGCGGCAGCCCGGACGGACCGCCGCCCATCGCCCGCGCTGCCTAGCCCGGGGCAGCGGGGTGGTCCCACAACCGCAACAGCAATCAGAGTCCTCCGCAGTAGCCAGCATGACGCGGCCGGGCGGGCGCACGGCGGCGTCGGCCCCGCGCACGCGGGGATGTTCCTGAAAGGAGGGTCGGATGGACACCGACCTCAGCAGTCTGCACTGGTTCAAGAGCAGCGCAAGCAGCACTGGCGGATGCGTGGAGGTGGCGCATCTCCCCGGCGGCGGCGTGGCGCTCCGTGACTCCAAGGACCGCGCCAAGGCGCCTCATGTCTTCACCGCGCACGAGTGGCAGTGCTTCCTCACCGGCGTGAAGAGCGGGGAGTTCGACCTCCCGGACGCCTAGACGGCAAGGCTGGGGGTGTCCGGGCAGCCCTCCGTGCCAGGTCGGCGGGTCCCGCGCGTCATGCGGGACCCGCCGCCGTGTGCGGGGAACGCTGACCGAGGCGCGGCGCCCGGGCCTGGCGCGGCTCCCCGCCAGCGCCGCCAGCGTCGGCGTGAAGCCGGCTCAGCTCCCGGCGATCGCGGCCTGGTAGAGGGTACTGACGTTGCGGCTGAACGTGGCCGAGAACGACTGTGACGGGGTGTCACCGCCCTGGAGATACCCGCCGATGACGCCGATCACCGTGCCCTGCCCGGTTGCCTGGTTCACGCGGGCGAGGAAGGGGCCGCCGCTGGTCCCGTTGGTGTAGCCGCCGCAGTCGAACTCCATCTGGCTCGCGCCGAACGGGCGCGTCCAGTTCTGGCACACGACCGGCTGGTCCGCCCCGTCGGGGTAGCCGATCACCTGCACCAGTTCGCTGGGCGGCTGCCCGGTGGCGAGGTCTTCCGCGCCGGTGACGTCCTCGACCGGCACTCCGGCGCTGTTCTGGCTGACCTCGAGGAACGCGACATCGTCGTCGGGGTCGGACGATGACGCCCACGCCTGGTCCGTGAAAACCCGCGTGACATCCCAGACACCGTACGGGGCGGTGCCGTTCACATAGCCGGGCACGAACGCGATCGTGCCCTGGACGCCGGTCACGCAGTGCGCTGCCGTGATCAGCAGGTTCCCATCCGGGCTGTTGACCACGCTCGCGGTGCAGAAGTGGCTGCCCAGCTTCCCGGCGTTGCTCGTGAAGAGGGCGCCGACGGCGGGCAGGCCCGCGAACGGCTTGCCGGTGTGCGACGCGGCCGGCACCAGGCCGGCCGCGTTGGCCAGCCGCGTGGCCAGGCTGGTGGTGCCGCCGTCGGCCGGGGTGGCGACGAAGGCCGCGAGGGCGGCGAGCGTGGCAGTGCTCGCGAGCCGGGCGGAAGGCCTGGTGAGCCAGCGCCGGACGCGCCGCCGCTGGCCGCCGGGCGGCGTGACCCGCTGGACCGCCGGGTTCCCCCGGCCATTGCGTCCTGCCAGGCCGCGGGATCCCCCCGGGCTCCCCGGCCCCGCCGGGCGCTCGCGTGCACCAGGGCCCGCGCGGCCCCTCTGCCTGCTACGCTGCCGTATCGGCACTCCGCGTCCTCCTTCGGCTGGCATGCCACCCATCCGGCCGTCTCGCGGCGTCCTCCGCGAGACGGCCGGCGGCCGCCGATGCTTAATTGTGATCGAAAGAGTGTGAAAGGAACAGGGGGGTTCGCTGAGAGTTTTCTTAGGGTCCGATGAAGAGCCCGGGAGTCCCAGCGGATAGGCAGCGAACGGGCAGGCCATCATCGGGTGCGCTCCGCCGACCGGGCATGTGGATACGAGTGCTGACCGGGCATGCGGATATGGGTGAAGGCGTGCGCAATTCGGGTCGGCGGCCCGGCTGGCCTCCGCCGGTCCCCGGAGCGCTACCGGGGAGGGGAGGCGGCTGACGGCGGGTCCCCGGCGTATTACCCGATAATTTGCTTGAGCGCGTCCGGCAGCTCGCCCTGGATCGCCTCGATGTCCAGGTCGACCTGGAGTTCGGGGCCGATCATCGGGACGCCGGGGAGCAGGGATTCGTTCCAGTTGATCCCGAAGAGATCCCTGCGCAGCCGGGTAGTGGCGCGGAAGGCTGCCCGGGTGCCGCTGCCCCAGGGGTCGGGGCTGGTGCCCTGGTAGGCAAGGTCGAGCTGGACGGGGCGGCTTACCCCGTGCAGCGTGAGTTCACCGTCCACGGCCCAGTGGCCGTCGCCTTGGGGGGTTACCCCGGTGCCGACGTAGTCGATGAACGGGTAGGTGGCCACGTCGAGGAAGTTCGCCGACCGCAGATCGTCGTCCCGCATCCTGTTCTGGCTGTCGATGCTGCCGGCCTCCAGGCGGGCGCGGACAGTTGACCGCTCCACCGGCTCGGCGATCTCGATCGTGCCGGCGAACCGGTTGATCCGGACCCTGACGCTGGCCACACCCAGGTGGCGGGCGGTGACGGTCACCGAGGAATGCACCGGGTCGATGGACCACCGGCCCGGCGGCGGCAGTTCGATCGCCAGGGAGCGCTCCAGGGTGATCGTGCCGAGCGTGGCAGATCCGCTGGCGGGCAGCACCGCGGTGCGTGCGGCCGGCGAGAAGCCCGCCGCCATGATGATGGCCGTGTACGTGCCCGGCTGCAGCGGCCCGGTGACGGCCAGCCCATCGTCGTCGCCCTCCGCACGGGCGACCTGGCGCCCGGCCATGTCCGTGATGGTGAGCACGGCACCGCGTACAGCCCATCCGTCCCGGCTCCGGACCCGCGCCGTCACGCCCGGCGCCCCGGAGGAGGCGGCGGCCCGCGGTGCGCCGTTGCCCTGGCTGCCCGCCAGTGCGCCGTTATCCGGGCTGCCTGCCGGCCCATGATCGCCCGCCGTCCCTGCCCCGGTACCTGGCTGCGGCGGGGCGGGCGCTGTGACGCGTTCGTGGTCGGGCCAGTTCATGCTCATGCCTCCGGGTGGCCTAGCTGGACGTCGTGGGAGTGCGGCTGGCTGGAGGTGATCCGCAGCCTGCTGGCGGCCGGCGGGTAGCCGCTGGCGATCACCGTGTAGTCGCCTTCGGGCAGGTTCTCGAACGCGTACCGCCCGTCCGTGCCGGTCGTCGTGACGGCCGCCACGTTGCCGTCGGAGTCCAGCAGGGTGACCCGGGCGTCGGGTACCACCGTCCCGCGGGTACTGCGGGCCGTGCCCTCCAGCCGGGTCCCGCCGTGCAATTCGGCGTCCTGCGTTGTCTCCGTGCCGTCCGCAACGGTGACGGGCAGCGCGGACGGCTGGCAGCCATGCGCGCTCACCGCGAGGGTGTAACGGCCCGGGGCCAGTTCCTCGAAGAGGTACCGGCCGGCCTCGTCGGTGCTGCGTGCCGCCATGACCTCCCCGTGCATGTCGGCCAGGGTGACGGTCGCGCCGGGGATCGGCGCGCCGCCGTCGGCTGCGCGCACCGTCCCGGCCAGCCGGCTTGCACCAGTGAGCAGCACGTCGTGCTCGACCGGATCGCCGCTGACGTGCACAGCGGCCGCATACGGCTGATGGGCGCCCGCTATCGCGATGAGAGTGTACATCCCCCGGCCCGGTACCCGGACCTGATACGACCCGTCCGCGTTCGTCCGGCTTCTGCCTGCCTGTCGCCCGCTCATGTCGATCAGCGTGACCGTGGCATCGCTGACCGGCGTACCGGCCGCCTGCCGGACGCGCCCGTGCACGGGCACCCCCCCGGGCTCCCCGGGGCCGTCCTGCCCGTAGGCGTCCGCGGCGGCCTCCGGCGCCCCCAGGTACGCGGCTCCGGGGCCTTCGGGCCCTCCGGATGCCCCGGGGAAGGCGGCAGGGGGCGGTGCGCTCCGGGCCGCCGGGACCTCCGCCTCGTGCGCGGCGGAGTAGGCGCCCTGGCCGTTGCGGCCGCCCGCGTAACCCTCCCGTGCGGCATCGCCACCCACGCTTGCCAGCACCAGCCCTTTCCTTTCCCCGCGTGGCGCGAGCGCCGCGCCGTCCGGTTCCAGGGTGAGACGCGCGGGCAGCGGGATGGTCCCGGCGGCGGGCAGGGCTGTGCCGCCGGGGACCGGAGCCGGGCCGCCGTTCATCGCCGCCGCACCGCCGGCGGCGGTCACGGCGCCGGCGGGGACCGGTGCCGGGGCGCCGGTGCCCGCTGCGGGGACCACGGCGTGCTCCAGGCCCTCCGGGGCGATGCCCACGGTGGTGCGCAGCCGTATCTCCTTCAGAAACAGCGCCAGCACGAAGCTGGCACCCATCAGCGGCACCAGGTACAGGAAGATCGGCGGCAGCGCCTCCGCGTAGGCCAGCGTGAAGATGTGCGCTATCGCCGGGGGCATCTTGTCCAGTATCTGCGGCGTCAGCGCCTGGCCGCTGGGCGCGTGCACCGAGGCGCTGGCCGGGAGCATCTGGTGGATCTTGCTGGTGAGCCGGGCGGCGAACAGCGAACCGACGATGCCGCTGCCGACCGTGCCGCCGATCTGGCGGAGGTAGTTGTTGGCCGCGGTCGCCGAGCCGAGGTCGCGCACCGAGGCGGCATTCTGCACCGCCACGACGAGGATCTGGAAGACCAGGCCGATGCCGAAGCCGAGCACCGCCATGTAGATGCCGTTCTCCACCCTCGTGGAGCTGATGCTCATCCGGGACAGCAGGTACAGGCCGCCCCCGGCGATCACGGTCCCGAGGATCGGGAAGATCTTGTACCTGCCGGTCTTGGTGACGATCTGCCCGGACAGAATCGACGACACCAGCATGCCGCCGACGAACGGCAGCATGAGCAGCCCCGAGACGGTGGGGCTCACGTGGTCCACCATCTGCAGGAAGTACCCGAGGTAGGAGACCGAGCCGAACATCGCGATCCCGACCATGACCCCGATCAGGCCTGTGATGTTGAAGATGCTGTTGCGGAACAGCCGCAGCGGGATGATCGGCTCGGCGGCGTACCGCTCGGCGAGCACGAACAGCGCGGCCAGCGCGACGAACCCGGCGGCGAGCCCGATGATGACGGGAGAGCGCCAGGAGTACGTGGAGCCGCCCCAGGTGGCGAACAAGGTGATGGCCACCGACGCGGCCGAGAGCAGCAGCATGCCGAGGAAGTCAAGCCTGTGCTTCTCCTCGTGCCTGGGCAGCTTCAGCACGGAGATCACGATGGGCAGTGCGATGGCGCCGATCGGGACGTTGACGTAGAAGATCCAGCGCCAGCTCGCGTGCTCGGTGAGGAAACCGCCGAGCAGCGGGCCCGCCACCGTGGCCACGCCGAACACGGCGCCGAAGAAGCCCATGTACTTGCCGCGCTCACGCGGCGAGACGATGTCGCCGATGATCGCCTGCGCGCCGATCATCAGCCCGCCGGCGCCGACGCCCTGCAGGCCGCGGAACGCGATCAGCTCGGCCATGTCCTGCGACAGGCCGGAGAGCACCGATCCGGCGAGGAACACGATGATGGCGAAGACAAACAGCCCCTTGCGGCCGAACTGGTCGCCGAGCTTGCCGTAGATGGGCAGCGCGACCGTGGAGGTCAGCAGGTAGGCGGTCGTCACCCACGCCAGCTCGCTGACGCCGTGCAGGCTGCCCACGATGGTGGGCAGTGCCGTGGCCACGATCGTCTGGTCGAGGGCGGCGAGCAGTACCGCCAGCATCAGCGCGATGAAGACGATGCCGACGTGCCTTTTCCCGGCGTCTCCCGGTGTGCCGCGGCGGTGCTGCGGCGCCCGCGCGGGGTGAGATGGCACTGCTGCCTCGTTCAACGCGTTCCTCCTCCGTTCAGCCCCCGTCGGCGCAAGGGCATCCCCGATCCGTGTCCCGTCGCGTTCACTGCCGGTGACGCAGGCTCCCCGCCGGTGCCGCTCATCCGGCGAGACCCGGCACAGCCCGTCCGGCGGTGCCGTCCCGCTGGACGGCGCCGTTCTGCCCCGCGGGCCCGCGGACGACGGCCGTCCTATCCTGCGGGGCGGCCCCTCCCGGCTCCAGCTCGTTTTTCAGCAGCCCGAACACCTCGTCGATGTGCTGCTCAAGCGGCCGGTCCCCGTGCCGCGCGGTCCAGCAGCCCATCGCTGTCCGCATCGCCGCGAACGCCACCGCCGCCATGAGCTGCGGATACGTGTCCGCCGGATCGGCCCCGACGCGGGCCGCCACGGCGGACGCGAGCGACTGCTGGAACATCTCGAATCTGGCGAACAGCCGCGGCACCAGCTCGGGATGGCGTTCCAGCAGCTCACGCCGCAGCCGCATCTCGTCCCGGCGGACCGCCGCCTCGGCGGCTGCCGCTGCTGCGACCCGGTGCAGCCCGTCCAGCAGGCTGTCCGCCTCCAGGATCAGCGACCTGACCGGCAGCTCGCCTGCCCACAGCGGGCTGTCGCCAAGCAGCGCCTCCTCCTTGCTGGAAAAGTAGTTGAAGAAGGTGCGGGCGGACACGCCGGCGGCCTCGCTGATCTCCTCGACCGTCAGGTGCTCCAGCCCCCGGCCGAGGGCGAGCTTCAGCGCCGCGTCGCTCAGCGCACGCCTGGTGGCGCGCTTCTTGCGCTCGCGGAGCCCGCCGCATGCCATGCCGCCGTCACCGGTCATGGCTCAATTATTGCATGATCTGAAAAGTTGCGCAAAATGAACGGATGACCTGGCCTGCCTGGCGGTTCCTGGCATCGGCCCGGGTGACCAGCCGGTGTCACGGCGGGCACCGCACGGGGTGCGGGCCGCAGGGCCGCCCCGGGGCTCCCGGGGCCGTCCCCGCGGGCCAGCGCAGCGCGGCCGTGCAGGAAGCCAGCGCGGTTACCTGTCCTGGCCTATGCGCAGGATACGCGCGCCGAGCCTGTCGTGGCGGCCGCTGCCGCCGCAGGACCGGCACGGCCGCTGTGCGTATTTGTAGACGCTGCCCCAGTGGCGGCCGCCGCCCTTGCACACGCGGCACCGGCTGTACGGGTGCACGCGCAGGGAGACCAGGTATCCCGCGACGATCAGCACGGCAATGATCACCAACGGCAGCATGGCTGGGCTCCCAACGATCCGTGTCCAGGCCGGGCAGCTCGCTGCCGTGCGGCTCGTGGCCGTGCGGCACCGTCGGCACGCGGGGCCAGGGCATGCTCGTTCCCGGGGCCTGGACGTCGTCACCTGGATGTCATCACACGGTAGACCGGGAGCAACGTGCCCGGCAGCGGTTTAGTAGCCTCTGCCAGGCAGGGCTGCCACATTGGCAACCCTGGCCTGCTTCTTCCCCTGTCCTTCCGGGAAGGTCATCGCATGCGGGCGCCGCGGGCCGGCGCGGGTCAGGGGCCCCCGGCAGCCCTGGTGAGCGTGACCTGCCCGGCAGACCCGTCAACGGCGGCAAGCCAGCCGCCGTCCCGGCCGGGCCGCTGCCCGGTGACGGCCACGGGGTCGCACCTCACCACCATGGGGATGCCGAGGGCGCGGGCGACCTCCGACAGGTGCGAGCTGGCAGGGCCGCCACGGGAGATGATGCCGCGTACCGCGGGGGCGTGCAGGCCGCTCCGCCGCGCCCTGGCCTGGGGGCCGCCCGCACGGCCCGCGAACAGCAGCGGCGCGAGGGCAGGGACCGGGTGGTCCACGAGCAGGACGATGTCGCCGCCGTCGGGCGGCAGGCCTTCATGCGGCCGGCGGTGCAGCAGCCGCCCCGCGCCGTGGCCGGCAACCGCCGGGCTGGCAGCCAGACGGTACGCGTGCGGCCCGCCGGGGCCTTCGCGCGTCGCGGCGGGTGCGCGCGTCGCGGCGGGTGCGTGCGGTGCGGCCGTGCCAGCCAGTACGGGCTGCGGCACCGCCGGCAGTGACTGCAGGAGGTAGACGCCGCCCGCGGCGGCTGCCCACTCGATCACGCCGCCGCCGAGCGCGCGGGCGGTGTCCTGGGCGAGCCTCGCCACCGCCATGACCGTCTCGCTGCCGATCAGCCGCGGCAGATCGCCCGTGACCTGCGGTACCCGCACGTCTCCCGCCGGTGAAATGCCCCGCACCCGCGCGGCTGCCCCGTCCGCCCAGCCGGACAGCATGGCGCCCGGGTGGCCGGCCACGCCCTCGACGGTCACCTCATCGCCGCGTACCCGGGCGATGCCGCCGGACGCCGGGCTGATCTCCGGCTGGATGAGGACGGCAAGCTCCAGCCCGGCCGGGTCCATCCCGCACGCCGCGAGACGCCCGAGCGGGTCGGCCGCGAACGCGGACGCCCACACGCTGCGCACCGCGGTCCCGATGTCGCCGGGACCGACCTCGGCGACAGAGGAGAACGCGCCCGACCATCGCGGGTCGTGCTCCAGCGGGCTTGACGACCGGACGATGACGCGCCCGCCGAGCCGTACCACGGCCTGCCCGAGCTCACCGGCCAGCGCGGGGCCCAGCGGGACGCCGAGGACTACCCTGCGTCCCGCGCCCGCGCCTCTCGCGCGGATCGCGGCCGCCCCGGCGCGCAGGGCAGGCCGGGCAAGCGCCGCCGGCACGACGTACCCGGGCAGCGCGGGGAGCCCGGCCCGCCGTGCCAGGGCCAGTGCGGCCGCCTTGGCGCCCATGGCGTCGGTCCACGGGCCTGCTGTTCCGGGATCCAGGCGATTTGCACGCGGCCGGGAGGCCGGGGCCGCCGTGAATCCGCCAGGCTCGTCACACGGAGAGGCCCATGCAACCACGCACCCGTCCGGCTCAGGAACCGGGGGGACCTGCGGCGGGCCGTCCAGCGAGATGAGATGCCGCAGGGACACGGCGCCGTGCTCAGCGATCCGCACGGCCGGACTCCGCGATACCCCTGCGGCCACGATCGGCCGCCGGATGCCATTCACCGTCATCCCGTCACGATGATGCTGTCGGAGTTGTACGAAGAAAGCAGCTCGTAGCCGTCATCGGTGACCAGCACCATCTCCTCCAGGCGCACGCCGAACTCATGCGTCTTCCCGTGCTGGGTTTCCAGCGCGAACACCATGCCTTATCTGTTGGACTGCGTGCGCACGTATGCGACCGTGGGAGAGATATGCAATGCCCTTAAAAAAGTACTGGGAACCTGGGAAGAAACCAGCCTGACTTGAAGGTAAATCCTTAAAGTGGGTGCAAAAGCATGTAGGAGCGTGCTAAAACATCGTTGTGAAAAAAGCGGAAGCTGCACCGAAGCAACCGGCTACGATCAACCTGAAGCAGCTCTCAGAACTGCTGCAACTTTCTCAGACGACGATTTCGCTTGTTCTGAACCACTCCCCGAACGCGAAGTCCATACCGGCGCATACTCGCGAGCGGATTCGCGAAGCCGCCATCAAGTACCAATACCGGCCAAATTATTTTGCGCGGTCGCTACGCCGCAGCCGGAGCATGTCTATCGGGGTGGTGGTGCCGGACATGAGCGACGGCTACTTCACCCTGCTGATGCACTCGGTGGAGCGGTACCTGATCAAGTCAAACTACTTCTACTTCATGGCGAGCCACTTCCGCGATCCGGAGCTGACGGAAGAGTATGTGCGCATGCTGCTGGAGCGCGCCGTGGACGGCTTGCTGCTGCTGGACACGCCGGCACGCATTGAGACAACGGTGCCGGTGGTGGCGATCTCGGCGCATAGTCCGGCGCCGGGGGCGACGAATATCTTTCTGGACCACGACCTGGCCGGCGCACAGGCGCTGCAGCATCTGCGCGA